>OIWQ01002092.1_pt1 | contig 21642 bp, 17 predicted proteins | sample 1587571 | NCBI WGS metagenome assembly OIWQ01 (sample SAMEA3888910, study PRJEB22519) | human gut metagenome | biome: human gut; feature: human-associated habitat; material: faeces | place: Denmark | collected 2010 | reverse complement strand
ATGCTGATAACGGGCGCGCAATGCTCGCTTACCTGACTCCCTCAGTCACGGCTGCGCCGTGCCAGCTCCCTCAAGGAGGGAGCTCTTTTATCAGGTTATTTTCCGTCTAAGCAATAAGTTGCGCCGTACCCGTAGGGGCGCGCATTGCGCGTCCGCGTTTTGTGCAGAATCTACTTCTGGCTCAATTATTGAAGCTAACAAGATTATCAGCTTCACTTCTTTCGGATACAAAAAGTCCCACCTTGGTCCGCATGTGCAAAGCACCTCAGCGTGGTGGGCTCGATCAATCTTATTATATGCGCCTTGAACCGTGATGTCAACCATTTTCAAGTGAAAAGAAGGGCGGCCTTCCTTTCGGAAAGCCGCCCTGTTTGGCGATGATTTACTTGGCGATGTACGCCGCAGCGTTCTGCGCGGCGATACGGCCAAAGACCACGATATCGGCCACAGCGTTGCCGCCCAGACGGTTCGCACCGTGCACGCCGCCGGTGACCTCGCCCGCCGCGTACAGACCCGGAATGACCTGATCCTCAGCGGTGAGCACTTCGGCGTTGGTGTTGATCTTCACGCCGCCCATGGTGTGATGGATGCCCGGAGAGACCTTGATGGCGTAGTACGGAGCGGTGTCCAGCGCGGAGGCGAAGGACAGGCGGCCGAACTCGTCGTCCTTCTGATCGGCGACGGCCTTGTTCCAGGTTTCCATGGTCGCGGCGAAGGTCGCCGGATCGATGCCCAGCTTCTCGGCCAGCGCCTCGTAGCTGTCCGCCTGCACGGCGTAGCCCTTGGTGAAGTAGCCGTTGTAGGTGGAGGAAGCGTCCATCATCTTCTGGTCGAGGATGGTGTAGGCGTAGCCGCCCTCCTGAGCCAGCTCAGCCGCGGAGACGTTGTCGCGGGTTTCTAGCTCGTTGACGAAGCGCTTGCCTTCCTGATTGACCAGGATCGCACCGTCGCCGCGGATGCCCTCGGTGATCAGCGCCGTGGTGGTTTCGGTGTAAACGGACGGGTGAATCTGAATCTGATCCATATCCACGGTCGCCGCGCCGACGGCCACGGCCATGTCAATGCCGTCGCCGGTGATGGTGGAGACGTTGGTGGTCACAAAGCCCGCGAGCGCCGGCTTGAGCGCGGCCACACGGTCGAGGTCGGCGCCGAAGCCGCCGCTGGCCAGAATGACGGCCTTCGCGCGGATGGTGTATTCGCCGTTCTCGCTTCTGACCTTCACGCCCACGGCCTTGCCGTCTTCCATGACGATCTCGGTCGCGGCGGTGTTGGTGCGCAGGTCGATCTTATCCTCGGCCTCCACGTCGGCGGTGAGCACCTTGACGAGGTAAGCGCCGACCGGGGTGGTCTTGCCGTCCTCAGTGGTGGCGCGATGGATGCGCTTGACGCTCGCGCCGCCGAAGGAGCCGACGTTGGTCAGGTGCGCGTTCTTGGTGGCCAGCCAGTCGATGGCCTCGGCGGAGTTGCCCGTCAGGGTCATAACCAGATCGAAGTTGTTGAGACCCTTGCCGCCGATGATGGTATCGAGGGCAAACAGCTCGACGGAATCAAAGTAGCCTTCCGGATTGGCCTTGTAGGCCTCGAACTGCTCCTTGACCGTCGCGGTCAGGTTGCTGATCTTGTCGCCGTCGGCATACTTTTCCTCGGCGGTCGCGATGGCCTTTTCCACGGCCGTCGTGGTCGCGTCGGACCATTCGTTTTCATCCTGATAGACGGTCTTCGCGGCGTTCATGCCGCCGGTCGCGCGGCTGGTATTGCCGCCGGTGGAGCCGCCCTTTTCCACGATGATGACGCTGTTCACGCCGGAATCCACGGCCTGAAGCGCCGCGGTCATGCCCGCGCCGCCCGCGCCGACGATCACCACGTCGCACTCGGTATCCGTCACGGTGGTATCCTCAGCCTCGATGAGGCCGGCCGCCGCCATGGCCTTCTTGGCCGCGTCCTTCACGGCGTTGCTCGTCACGGTCGCGCCGGAGATGCTGTCAAAATCCACGCCCTGCGCGGCGACGATCGCATCGGCGAAGGTGCCGTCGGCGCACGGCTCATAGCCAATGCCCTTGGTTTCGCTCTCACCGACGACCTCAGCCGCGGTGATCTTGCCGTCTTCCACGGTCAGGGTGACGGAAACCTCGCCGATGCCCTGCGCGGTGCCGGTGTACGTCTCAGCCGAAGCGGCGGCGATCGCGCCGGTCGCCATCAGTATGGACAGAAGAATGGATGCAAATTTCTTCATGAAGTATAGCCTCCTTCTTTGATTTGCACAGGCATTGTAACACCTGAAATCGCTTTTGTCAATTCATTCACGAGCTTTTCGGCAAGCTGGAAAAAGTTTCGTCCTTTTTCGGGTTTCGAAGGGGAAGGACGTGTCGAAAAGGCCGTTTTTTCCCCAAAATAAAGAAGAAACGGGGCGCTGCCGACGCCCCGCCTTAAACCGAAGATTGTTAGTTTTTTTTCTTTCTATGCGCGGCGCTGATGGCCGCTATATGGGATTGGTATGACGGGTAACCCCTTCCGCCACAGGCGGCAACAGATTCGACGTCCATCAAAGACGTAGACTTGCATTGCAGTTATCTTTGCAATAAAGGGCTCCCTCCTTGAGGGCATGCAGCTTGCCGCCCGCTGTGCGGGAGGCAGGCAAGCGAAATGCCGAAGGTTTGTCAGCGAAGCTGACTGAAGGAGTTAAAGCTTACTTCTTTTTCTTTCCCGTTCCGACCGTGCTGCGCTGCTTCTGCGGCTCGATGCTGCCGGAAACGGCCTCGTCCGCGACGACGACGACCGGCTGCTCGTTATCCACGATCTGGATGAACGTCTTGCCGACCTTCATGGGCAGTTCTTCGCCGTTTTCATCGAAGAACACCATGCGGTTGTTCAGGTTCTTGGTCTCGCTGCAATCGCGCGCCCAGCTTCCGCGGATGTATTTGCCGTTTTGGAAGATTTCGGCCACGCCCTGACCGTTCAGCCGGATGACCGGGCGGGACGGGTTGCCGCTCGCCCAGGAGATATCCGTGCGCAGGACGATCACGTTCGCGTAGGCGCAGGTTTCGCCGGTGTTGCCGTCTGTATAGGCGTAACCGTTGCGGTAGCGCTCAAACAGCCCGGTGGCAGGGTTGTATTCGTAAGCGGTCATATAAGCGTCGGCCGTCGTCTTGTAGTTGATGACGACGCCGTTTACATCCTCGCCGCGCTCAAGTCCGGTCTCGGTGAACGTGAAGGGATGCGGCTTGGGCGTTTCGGAATAATCCGCGTACACGGCGCTCAGGTCGAGCCGGACGTTGTGGGGGCCGACGTGGCCGCCGTCGCTGGTGCGGGGGAACCAGTCGGCATGCTTGCTGATGCCGTTCAGATACGGATATTTCAGCTTCTTCACGCTGCTGTTGGCCTCGACCCAGCTCTTCATGTTGTTTTTGTCGCGCCCGCCCTGATAGCCGTAGAAGGCGAACACGCCGCCCCACATCTCCCGCAGGGAGCACATCGGCACACGCGCGGAGCGAACCGGACCCGCGCCGTCGGGGCAATCGCCCATGAACAGCGCCAGCTCGCGCGTGGAGCCGTCCGCCTGAATCGGCATTTCGTAGATCAGGTCGGCGGAGGCCGCACCCCAATGCGGCAGCGCCGCCGGGTGCGCGTCGATGGAAACGAGCGTCGGGCGGTATTCGCCGGTGAACGCCTCGCCGGTGATGGGGTTCACGCCTTCTGCCACGGGGTTTTCCTTGGGCATTTTCAGGGTGATCTTGCCCGAACCGTAGGATTTCGGCGCGCCGAGCTGCTGGGCATAGCCGCTGGATGAAATGCCGGAGGCGCTCAGGTCAAAATCGTCTCTTGCCGCGCCCGCAGCGGCGGGAACGGCCAGCAGCGCGCACAGCGCAAGGGATGACGACAGGCGCAAAAACCGATTCATATCTTTTTTCCTCCTTCTTACATAAGGGTCGATGCGTTGAAAAAGGGTCGCGTGCATCCTCTGTAACGACGCGCCGGACGGCGGATGGCCGCGCGGCAGGGGGGGGTGGTTGGTTCTTTCACTTGTATAGACGTAAAATGAGCGCGAAATGTAACACTTTTTTTACGAATGATGAAGAATTTGTAATTTTTACAAAAATGCGCGGACAGAGTAAAAAAACCGGCGGTTTTTGCGTCTAATATAGTAGATAGACCTACACAGGGGAGGGAAACAACATGTTGTCGTTCGCCGCGCTTTCCATCAACCGCTTTTTTACGACCGCACCGAAGCTCGAACGGGAGACGCCCGGCAACCGCACGGCGACCCTGCGCGCGCTCTCCGATCTGGGGGAGAGCGTCGCTTCGAGCGTGCACGCCATCTATGCGCAGAGCAGGCTGTATCTCTGCGTGGCGATGCAGCCCAAGCCCGAAGCGCTTCACGCCCAAAGGCTGGCGGATAAAAAGGCCGCCGCAGGGCATTTTGATGTGGATGAAAACTGGAGCGCCGCCGAGGTCAACGCGCGCTGGGGCAAGCGCGCCGTGCTGACGGACGGCAGCGGGCGCGTGCTCGATCACGCCGTTCTGGGCGCAAGGGGGATGACGGACGCGGGCGCGCGGGAAGTCTTCTTTGAGTTTAACGCGCTGGAAAGCTACCCCGAGCCGATGTATCTGGCCGCAGGGGATGCAAGGGTGAGGGTGAGATAAGCCAAAGAGAGAGGGATGTGCCATGAAAAAGATAGCGAGCGTTGCTGGATGGATGGCCGCGCTTATGGTCGCCTGTTGTCCATGTACGGCGGAAATGAGCGTTCAGGATGGGCATGTATACGGGCAAAAGGAGATAGATGGGAAACGGATTGTCTACGATTTTGACGTGCCCGAAGAAGTGGAAAGCGTAAAACAGTATCGGACGGAAGCTGTTCGGATGAAGCTGGGGGGGGTGGAACAAATCCTCAAGCCATACGTTTAGAAGCCGCGTTCCGGCGACGCTTGGGATTTGATTAACGACAGGCAATGGAACGATACCAATTTCTGCTACTTTGAACAGAATGGAAGATACGCATGTGAGGGCGGCAGTTACATAGGGCCTCGTAAAAAAACAGACGACAGGGATATTCAAGCGGCGAGCGATGTGGTCTTGGCGCTGCTGAAGGAAATGAATCTATCGGATTTCGAGTATCCGTTCTATACGGCTACTTCGCAATGCAAATCCATAGAGACGGCGATTGAGCCGATTTCCTCGGAAGAAGAATACATTCGGGTCAAGGGACTTCCCGATTCAAGCATTCGGGAATATTACGAGAAAGAAGCGCTCGGAAAAGAACGAAATCTGATCGTCGTTCGATTTTTGATGGACGATATTCCGCTTTGCATCAGCAATACGCAGCCGCACGAGAAAAAAGGCGATTTGGATGAGGTGGTCGGCTCGGCAGGAATCTTTGTGCTCAACGAGAACAACGAAATCATCCGCGCCCAAATCAGAAAGTATGTTCACGCGGTTGGCGAAACGGGAGAACGCCAAAAGGTTTTGCCGTGGCGGGCATGCATAGATGAAATGGCCTTGGGCGTCATTCGCGGAGAAGAAGTGACCATCACGGAAGTTGAACTGAATCTGGTTGCAGGGAACGACGGAATAACATATCCCATATGGCGGTTTTCCGGATATTCGGATTTAAGAAAGCTGAGAGAGGAAAATCCGGAAATCACCATCAATTCGTCCGATTTTTCCTGCTGCGTGGATGCATGCAGCGGGCAGTGCCTTTATTATTAAACGCGAACACGCCGCGCGGATCGACCCGCTCGGCGTGTTCGTATACGAAGGAGAGAGGGGGGATGTTTGAAGGTTATTCATCTATGTAAAAGGGTCAAACCCTGACTGACAAAGGGATTAGGCTTCCGAAGCGTTGAGGCCGAGCACCTGCGCGATCATGTTCATCGCGCCTTCGAGCGTCATTTCGCCCCGGCGCGCCATCATCAAAATACCATAGAGCGCAACGCCGGTCAGACGCTTGGCGTCCTTTTCGTCGCGGCCGCTCTCGCGGAGCGCCTGCGCCGTCATCTTTTCCAGCGCGGGACCCATGTGCGCATACACGCGGTCGCACATATCGGTATACAGCGCGGCGTGCTGCGGCAGGCAGAGATCCGCGGTCAGCGGCGCGGTGAAGCACTCGTGCCAGACCTCCGGATGCATCAGCCGGGCGAATTTCTCGCGCGCCGTGCCCTCGCCGTCGGCAATCTGCTCGGCCAGCGTGCCCAGATAGCTGCAATAGCCCTCGACAACGGCCTTCACCATATCGTCCTTGGTGGTGAAGTAATAATAGAACAGCCCTTTGGCCACATCCACGGCGGAAACAATTTCCGACACGGAGGTTCTCACAAAGCCCTGCTGTGCAAACAGCTTTGCCGCGGCGGCCACCATTTCCGCCTTGCGTTCTTCCGGTTTCTTGACGACTCGCATCGCGTATTCCTCCTTGCACCATGCTCCGCCGAATGTGCGGGTTGTGGTTTCTTTTGATGAGGCCATTGTATCAGCGGCGCGTCGGCGGCGCAACGGCAAAACGCCCAATGATACGCGCGGCGGTTTCAAATGTCAATTTTTGTGATTTATCTTACGGTGTGAGATAATAAAGGGAATCAAAAAACCCACCCTCTCCGGATGGAGAGGATGGATCAAAAAGCGATTACGCGCCCGCGACGTCCAGACGCTTGACCAGCATGGAGGGCGAACCGATGGGCGAGGCCTCAAACAGCAGATCGCCGCCCACGTCGGTGATGTCCTTGAGAAGCTGGTAGAAGTTGCCCGCGACGGTGAATTCCTCCACGGCGCGGACGACGCGGCCGCCCTTGATTTCAAACCCGCGGGAGAGCAGCGAAAAGTCGCCGCTGATGGGGTTCGCGCCCGCGTGCAGGCCGGATACCTCTGTCAGATACAGGCCGTCGCCGAGGTTGGCGAGCAGCTCCTCCTGCGTCAGCTTTCCGGGTCTAAAGAAGAGGTTCGTCGGCGCGACGCGCCCCGCGCCCGCCGCGTTGCCGGTCGTCCGGCAGCCGGCTTTTTTTGCGGTCTTGCGGTTGTGCAGCAGTGTCTTGAGCACGCCATTTTCGATGACGGCCTTGGTTTTCGTGGCCGCGCCCTCGCGGTCGAACGGGCAGCTTGCCAGCCCCATCGGCATCAGCGGGTCGTCCGTCAGGGTGACGGATGCGCTGGCGACGGCTTCGCCCTCGCGCCCTGCGAGGAGGGAAAGCCCCTTCTGCGCGTTATCCGCGGAGAACACGCCGCAGAACGTGGCGAGCAGATCGGCCATCGCCGTGTTTTTGATGACGACGGGGTAAGCGCCGCTCTTCATGCGCCCGGCTTCCAGCTTGAGCAGCGCCTCGCGCTTGCAGCTTTCGGCCAGCTCCTCCGCGTCGATCGCGTCCAGCCCGTAGCCCCAGCGGATTTCGTAATTCGTCGCGGCGTGTTCGCCGTCGCGGGCGACGACGTCCGCCATGGCGTAAATCATGTTGCTGTGGTGGGAGAGATCCAGCCCCAGCGTGTTTTTGAGGGTGAAGGTCTCCTCCCCGGTGGCGACGGCGCAGGTGTCCGGCGTGAGGCGCGGGTCGTCGCTGCGCAGCTTCGCGTCGATGTCGCGCGCAAGCGCGATTTTCTGCTCGGCGGTGATGGCGGTGACGGCCTGCGAAGCGTTGCAGACGGAGGAATAGCTGTCGTCCGGGGGGAGAATCGCGTCCTGCTCGTCGGTTTCAATCAGCGCGGCGCTCTCCAAAACGCCCTGAATCAGCAGGGGGATGCTCTCCTCGGTGACGGCCTGTGTGCTCGCCGTGCCGATGCGGCCGTTCACCTGACCGCGCAGGGTCAGGCTGAGGCGCTCGCTGACCTGATAATCCTCCAGCTCGCCGCGGCGGACGCGCACCTGAAACGAATCGCTCTGGGCGCAGGCGGCCTCCGCCGGGGCGACGCCCGCCGCCTGCGCGGCTTCAAAAAGACGGGAGATAAACGTGTTGAGTTCCATGCTGATCCTCACTTTCCGCCGACCGTCAGGCTGCTGACGCGGATGGTCGGCTGGCCGACGTTGGTCGGCACGCTGCCGCTGAGCGAGCCGCACATGCCCTGTCCCATCGTCATATGCCGGCCGACGCGGTCGATGCGCATCAAAATCTGTTCGCCCTTGCCGATGAGGGACGCGCCGCGCACGGGCGAGGCGATTTTGCCGTCGCGGATGAGGTAGCCCTCCTGCACGGCGAAGTTAAATTCGCCCGTCGCCGTGTTGACGCTGCCGCCGCCCATCTGCGCGGCGTACAGGCCGTCGCCCATGGTGCGGATCATCTCGTCCTCGTCGTCGCTGCCGGGGGCGATGAAGGTGTTGTGCATGCGGCTGGTCGGCGCGAAGGTGTAGTTTTCGCGGCGGGCGCTGCCGGTCGGAGCCATGCCCATCTTGAGGCCGTTGAGCCTGTCCACCATGTAGCTGCGCAGAATACCGTTTTCAATCAGCACCAGGCGCCGGGTCGGCGTGCCCTCGTCGTCGATGTTTTCGCTGCCCCACTCGTTGGGCATGGTGCCGTCGTCGATGGCGGTGACGCAGGGCGCGGCGATTTGCTGCCCCAGCTTGCCCGCAAAAACGGACGTTCCCGGCGCGACGCTGGTGGCTTCCAGCGCGTGGCCGCAGGCCTCGTGGAAGATGACGCCGCCGAAACCGCCCGCGATGACCACGGGCATTTCGCCCGCCGCGCAATACGGCGCGGTGAGCATCGTGGCGGCGGCCTGAGCCGCCTCGCGGCCGGTCTGCGCGGGATCGACGCGGCCATCAAACAGCTCAAAGCCCATCATCGCGCCGGGGTTGCGCGTGCCGGTCTGATTCTCCCTGCCGTCGCTGGCGACGGCGGAGCAGAGCAGGCGGGTGTAAACGCGCGTGTCGCCGGTGTACAGCCCCTCGCTGTTGGCGATGAGCACATGCTGCTCGCGGGAGATCAGCCCGGCGGAAACCTGCACGATGCTCGGGGAAACGGCGCGGGCGGCTTGATCCGCCTGACGCAGGACGTCCGCGCGGCGCGCGGCCTCCACGGAGAGGAACGGCGTTTTGACCGGGTGGATATCCGGATGGGCGCGCTCGGCCAGACGCACGTCGCCCGCGGCTTTGGGCGTATCGGTCACGGCCGCCGCCGCGCGATCCGCCGCGCGCAGCAGGCCGGTTTCGCTCACGTCGCAGGTGTAGACGTAAATGGAGCGCAGACCGTCGTAGACGCGAACGCCTGCGCCGTAAGGGCGGGAGAGCGCCGCGTTTTCAATGCGCCCGTCGCGCAGGGACATGGAAAAATTGCGGGAATCCTCGATGAAAATTTCGGCGAACGTGCCGCCGCGCGACAGCGCGCGGGAAAGCACGCGCTCGCAGACAGATGACGATACCATCGGTGGCCTCCTTTAAAAGCGGCGTCCGCGCCGCCTGATGTCTATCCACCAGTATACGCTATCGGACGGAAAATGTAAACTGACCCGCCGCCGCTTTGCGCGGATAAAAGCAATTCGCCGGTGAAAATTCCCGCAAGCCCCTTGCGGGAGTTTCGCTTTGCGTGTAGAATAGTATACAGGATATGATGGCATGGATATGCAAATGACGCCGATAAGCGGGGAGGGAGCCGTATGCCCGGCAGACTGGATCAAATCGAAAGCATGCTGAAGGCGCGGCTGGGCAGCGCGCTGCTGGCCTCCTGCCCGGAGCTGGTGTACTCGGTTTCCGGGATTTTATTTCGGTTTCTGCGCACGTCGGACAGCCTTTCGGCGCTCTGGCGGCAGCTGGATTCCACGCTGTTCAACACGGTGTTTCAGGCGACCGGCGGAAGGATGCGCGTGACGCTCGACGACGGGCGGAGCATTCTGGCGACGGGCGAAATGCTGCGCGATCTGGCGGATCGGCTGCTGGCGCTGGCCTATCGCCGCATGGACGTCAGCCCGACGCTGACGGACGCGCTTTACGACCTTTCCCGCGCGGGCTCGTTCGCCGCGATGCGCGAACTGGTTTCGCGCTTCCCGATGGATGAAAACGAGCGCGCGTGGATTATACAGATGCTCAGGGAAAACGGGCAAACGGAGTGACCCGCCCCGCCGTCAGGGCGCGAGGGGGATGAGGGAGATATCATGGCTAAGATCATCGCAATCACGAACCAAAAAGGCGGCGTCGGCAAGACGACCACCAGCGTCAACCTGTCCGCATGCGTGGCCGCCGAGGGCAAGCGCGTGCTGGTGGTGGACGCGGACCCGCAGGGCAACACGTCAAGCGGCTTGGGCGTGCGCGTGAAGGAGAAGACCCCCACGGTGTACGAGGTGATGGCCGGGGAAACGGAGATCGGGCAGGCGCTTTGCAAAACAGCCGTCAAGGGGCTGACGGTGCTTCCGGCGGATATCCGGCTGGCGGGCGCGGAAATCGAGCTGGCGAACATGGAGCGCCGCGAGCGCGTGATTGCCGACATGCTGGAGGGTGTGAGGGAGCAGTTTGACTATATCTTCATCGACTGCCCGCCGTCGCTGGGCATGATTACGCTCAACGCACTCTGCGCGGCCGACGGCGTGCTGATCCCGATTCAGTGCGAATATTTCGCGCTGGAGGGCGTGAGCGCGCTGATGGGCACGATTCAGAAGGTGCAGAAGATGAACCGCCATCTCGCCATCGAGGGCGTCGTGCTGACGATGCTCGACGCGCGCACCAATCTGGGCGTGCAGGTTGCGCAGGAAGTGCGCAAGGTTTTCAAAAACAAGGTCTATCAGACCGTGATTCCGCGCAACGTGCGCCTCGGCGAAGCGCCGAGCCACGGGCTGCCGATCAGCCTCTATGACCCGCGCTCCCTCGGCGCGCAGAGCTATCAGCAGCTTGCCAAAGAGTTTTTGGCGAGAGAATAAAGAAAGGCAAGAACCGTCATGGCGAAGAAAATGGGATTGGGCAGGGGCCTGAGCGCTATCCTGCCGGATGTGGAAGAAGTGGTGGAATCCGTCGATCAGGCGAGCGAGGGCGCGGCGCCCGTGCCCGCCGACGCCGTGGCGGAAATCCCGGTCGGGGAGATCGACCCGAATCGAAACCAGCCGCGCAAACGGTTTGACGACGACGCGCTGCTGGCGCTGGCCGATTCCATCCGCCACAACGGCGTGCTCTCCCCGATTCTCGTCGCGAGGGAAGGCGGGCGCTACACCATCATCGCCGGTGAGCGCCGCTGGCGCGCCGCGAGGCTGGCCAACCTTTCAACCATTCCCGCCATCGTGCGCGAGTGGGACGAGATCAAGCGGCAGGAGGCCGCGCTGGTGGAGAACATCCAGCGCGAGGATCTCAACGCCATCGAGGAAGCACAGGGCGTGAACCGCCTGATGAACGAATGTGCCCTGACGCAGGAGGCGGTGGCCGAGCGGCTGGGGCGCAGCCGCAGCGCGATTGCCAACCTGCTGCGCCTGCTCAACCTGCCCGCGCGGATTCAATCCGCCGTGATCGACGGCACGCTTTCCGCAGGCCACGCGCGCGTGCTGGCCGGTATTGCGGACCGCGAGCTGCAAGGCGCGCTGTTCGCGAAGACCCTGCAATTCGGCTGGTCGGTGCGCCAGCTCGAAGCCGCCGCGAAGAACGCCCAGACCGAGAAAAAGGAGAAGCCCGAAAGAGAGCCGCTCCCGATTGAATATGAGGAGCTGACCGAGCGCCTGCGCTCCGCGACCGGCCTGAAAGTCAAGCTGGAGGGCACGCAGGAAAAGGGCAAAATCACGCTGCAATACACCAGCGAAGAGGAGCTGCAAAGGCTCTGGGAATGGATGGAACGATAAAAAACAGGCTGTCAAGCATCGCTTGACAGCCTGTTTCAGCTTGTTGACATAAGCAAACTTGGCTTGAATAGCAAAATCAAGAAATTCAGCTATTCTTTCATTTGCGGAAAGGGCTATTCTCCCCCCCCCTTCGGGGGAGAATAGCTTTTTGTCTACAGCCTGTTTGGTTGTACCCCAAACAGGGCGCTTACGCGCGCACAACGCCCTTGCGGATGATGATGTTGCCATAAAGCGCGGTTTCGCCCGTCTGCACGACGGCGAAGGCCTTTTTCGCGCGCTCCATGAACGCATCGTGCGCCATCATATCGAATTTGGCGGTGGGCAGATCGGTATCCGCCGCCGCGCGGAACGCTTCCCAGATCGGCGCTTTGTCGCCGGGGAACATGCCCGACGGCACCTGCATGACGGCCAGTGGCGCTTCCACAAAGTCATCCAGCGGGAAGAGCGTCAGCAGCGCCCGCATCACCTCGGCGCAGCCGTGGCCGTCGCAGCGCACGCACTTCTGGCCGATGGACGTGCCGGGGAAGTTCGCGTCGGCCAGAACGAGCTCGTCGCCGTGCCCCATCTCGGCGATGATTTTAAGCAGCTCGGGGCTGATGATCGGGGAAATACCTTTCAGCATAAAGAAGCCTCCATTCATTTGCGGGGCGGCTCGTCTCGAGCGCCGCCCGACGGATGCAACCATTATAGCACGATGAAACAGGGGGTTCAATCCGAAAGCCGCCTGTTTTAAGGGCGTAAGGTCAGCCGCGCCCCAAAAGCGCGGGCGATTAAAGCAAAAGCCCTTCCGCAATCAGCACGACGGCGCAGCAGGAGGCCGCGACGGTGAACAGGCTTGCGCCGTTGAAGGCAAGCGCAATGCCCAGCACGAGCGCCAGCGCGCCCGCTAAGGGCGACTGCGTGGCCTGCACGATGGCGGGGAAGGTCATCACCGCGAGCGTGACGTAGGGCACGTAAAACAGAAACGAGCGCAGAAAGCGGTTGGTAATCGGCCTGCGGATGAGCGTCAGCGGCAGGGTGCGGATGAGAAAGCTCACGCCCGCCATGATGGCGATGTAGAGATAGATGCTGTGCGTCACGGCGCGTTCCCCTCCTTTTCCGCGTCCTTCACGGGGAAGAGGAGCGCCGCACCGGCGGAGAGCGCGACGGTCAGAAGGATGGTGCGCGTGCCGGAGGAGAGCGAGGAGACGAGCGGCAGGCGGCCGCAGGCGAAGCTGAGCGCGAAGGAGAGCAGCACCAGCGCGGCGACGACCTTGTTTTTGCGCGCCGGAGGGATGATGATGGCGAGGAACATGCCGTAAAGCGCGACGCTCAGCGCGCTGACCACGCGCGCCGGAAGCAGGTTGCCGACGACCACGCCCAGCGCCGTACCGACGGCCCAGCTCGGCGCGGCGACGAGAATCGCGCCGTACATGTAATACGGATCGAGCCAGCTGTCGCAGGAGATGGCGAGGCCAAACAGCTCGTCCGTCACGTCGTAACCGACGAGCAGGCGGTGGCGCATCGGCGTGCCGGGCGCGAATTTCTGACTGAGTGAGCAGCTCATCAGCAGATAGCGCGCGTTGGCGATGAGCGTCACCACCGCGATTTCCAGATAGGATGCATCGGCCGCAATGGTGGTGAACCCCGCGTATTCGCCCGCGGAAGCGTTGTTGAGCAGGCTGACCAGAAAGCCCTGAAAGGCGTTGAGCCCGGCGTTGCGCGCCGCGATGCCCAATGAAAACGCGACGGCCAGATAGCCCAGCCCGATCGGAACGCCGTCGCGCATGCCGCGCACGAGCGCGGGCGTATGGCTGCGGGCTCCCTCGGCCGAGAAAGAGATCGACATGAAGCGTGCCTCCGATATGCAGAAATGGAATGAAAAAAGCAAAAACAAGTATACAGCGAAAACCGCCGTTCGTAAAGCGAACGGCGAAAAAAATCTGTTGGTGAAACAGTAAATGAGCAAATTCGTGTTGCACACAGGTATCAATCTGGTATAATAAACAAAAGAAATCTGTGGTGGTGAAGAGATGCATACAGTAGGAAGAATTGATCTGGCAATGTATGAAAAAATCACGAGCGATATCACTACGGATGAGGTGATTATTACTGAGGAACGAATAGAACATAGCAACCTTCACGATCATGCGTTCGACCGATATGGAGTATATATTCCGGACATATTAAGAGCGCCGGATTTAATTTTTGAAGATAAAAACCCGAATACGGCCATATTGATTAAACAGGTTGAAGAAGATGGAAAAAACGCGCAACTGGTTTTGAGATTGCATGTTTCAAGCGATCATCCGGAACATAAAAACTCGATCATATCGTTTTGGATAATCAGTGAAGGAAGAAGAAAAAATTACGAAAGAAACAAAAGGATCGTTTACATAAAAAAAGAAGTGTGATACAATAAAAGTACACCAAAGATGGTCTTTGAGGTGGTAAAGTTCGTTGCTACCACGCGCCTTCGGGCTAAAAGAGATGCAGGAGAGGCGACGCCTGCCAAAGACCATGAAAAGGGGAACCGCTTCGCTGGATGCAAGCGGTTCCCTTCTTTTATTGCGGTTGGAGAGGAAAAAGATAAGTTCTACTCCGTTGAATTTTCGCTTTTCAGCCTTCCCCGCTCAGCCTTGCGCCTGCGGCCAGCTCGGCGTAAACGCCGCCCTGCTTGACGAGCTGCGCGTGGGTGCCGCGCTCGAGAATGCCGTGTTCGCCGATGACCACGATTTCATCCGCGCTGCGGATGGTGGACAGGCGGTGGGCGATCACCAGCGTCGTGCGCCCCTTGGCGAGACGATCAAACGCGGCCTGAATCTTGCGCTCCGTGGCGGTATCCAGCGCGCTGGTCGCCTCGTCCAGAATGAGCACGCGCGGGTTTTTCAGGAAGATGCGGGCGATGGAGACGCGCTGCTTCTGGCCGCCGGAGAGCATCACGCCGCGCTCGCCGACGATGGTGTTGTATCCGTCCGGCATGGCCATCACGTCCTCGTGAATTTCGGCCAGCTTGGCGGCCTCGATCACCTCGTCCATCGTCGCGTTCGGGCGGCCGTAGCGGATATTATCCAGAATCGTGCCCGCGAAGAGGAAGACATCCTGCTGGACGATGCCGATGCTGCCGCGCAGATCGGCCAGCTTGATATGGCGGATATCCTGCCCGTCGAGCGTGATCGAGCCGGAGGAAATCTCGTAAAAGCGCGGGATCAACTGGCAGAGCGTCGATTTGCCGCCGCCGCTCTGGCCGACCAGCGCCAGCATTTCGCCGGGCTTGATGTGCAGATTGATGTGGGAGAGAACGTCGCCCTTGCCCTCGTCATAGGAGAAGGAGACGTCGTTGAAGCGGATGTCGCCGTCCACATGGGTCAGCGCGACCGCATCGGGCGCATCGACGATATCCGGGTCTTCGTGCATGATGGCGCGGAAGCGCTGGAAGCCCGCCATGCCCTGCGTGAATTGCTCGGTGAACTGGGTCAGCTTGCGAATCGGGCTCTGCACGCTGGCAACGTACATGTTGAAGGTGACGAGCGTGGCGATATCCATCTGGTTTTTCATAATCAGATAGCTGCCCACGAAGATGACGGACAGGCTCATCAGGTTCATCATCAGCTCCGTGCCGGAGAAGAAGCCCGCCATCACCTTGTAATAGCCTTGCTTGGCGGAAACGTATTGATCCGTGCAGCGGGTGAACTTGTCGATCTCCTCGTCCTCGTTGCCGAACGCCTTGGCGACGCGCACGCCGGAAATGGAGCTTTCGATTTCCGCGTTGATGCCCGCCGTGCGGCGCTTGACGTCGCGGGAGACCTTCATCATGTTGCGTCGGCGCATCGCGACGAAGAGGACGATAATCGGTACGGCGATCATCAGCACGAGCGCCAGCTTCTTCTGGATGTTCCAGAGGACGAGGAACGAGCCGGTCAGCGTCACGATGGAGATGAACAGATCCTCCGGGCCGTGGTGCGCCAGCTCCGTGATATCGAACAGATCCGTCGTCACGCGGGACATCAGCAGGCCGGTGCGGTTTTTGTCGTAAAAGCTGAAGCCGAGCTTCTGCATGTGTGCGAAGATGGCCGTGCGCATATCCGCTTCGATGTGAACGCCCGTCAGGTGCCCCAGATAGGTGACGATCCACTGCGCCGCCGTGCGGATGAGGAACGCGGCGAGCATCGCGCCCATCACAATCAGGAAGGTGCGCATCGCCTGATTGGGAATGTAGTCGTAAAGCACCTTGCGCGTGACCACCGGGAACAGAATATCCACCAGCGCGATCACCAGCGCGCAGAACATATCCAGCAGGAACATGCCCAGATGCGGCTTGTAGAACGCGGCAAACTCGCGGAGCGCGCCGCGCTTTGGCGCGGCCTTTTCTTCAAAGGCGGAAAGGGATTGATTGGCGCGTGTGTTGTTCATCATGTTATCCTCTTAAACGACGAAATTGTGCAAAGAAACGGGATCGCCGACGGCGCGGCGATCCGATGGGCGCAGGGTCTATATCACGGGGCGGATCCATTTATAGGAGCGGAAATGCAGGAGATACGCGCTGCACTTGATGATATCCTCCGAGAGATACATGACCAGATAGGTCATCGGCACGCTCCAGTGCAGATATAGCCCGGCCAGCATCGTCAGCGGCAGGCCGATCAGGTACAGCGTGATGCAATCGACGATCAGGCCAAAGCGCGTGTCGCCGCCCGCGCGGAACACGCCCATCACCAGGATGGCGGGGATGTTGTGCAGCACCATCTCCAGCGCGCAGATCGCCAGCACGGTCAGCGCGTCGTCGCGCACGGCCTGCGAAACGCCGAAGAGCGAAAGCAGCGGCTGGCGGAGCGCCAGCATCCCCGCGCCAATGAGCACGGAGAGGCCGATCGTGAGCTGCACATGGCGCTTGGCGCAGAGCTTGCTGAGCGGCACGTCGCCGCGCCCGATGGCGCTGCCGATCATCACCGCGCAGGAGGAGCAAAGCCCCATCACCGCAACGCTCGTCAGATCCTCGATGGATTTGACGACGGTGATCGACGCATACGCGCCCGTGCCCATGTGGCCGTAGACGGAGCTGTAGAGCAGGTTGCCCAGCGCCCAGGCGCTTTCGTTGAGCATGGCAGGCATGCTGACCCGCGCGAAATCGCGGATAAAGCCGCCCGTGATGCCGACAAGGCCGCTCCGCCCCGTGCGGAGCAGCGTTTTTTTCGCGATGCCCGCGCCGTAAATCACCAGCGCGCCGACGACGGCGGAGACCAGCGACGCGATGGCCGCGCCCTGAACGCCCAGCGCGGGGAAGCCGCACAGGCCGAAAATCAGCAGCGCGTTCAGCACGATGTTGACCGCGACGGAGATCAGCGAGCCGACAAACGGAATCATAACGCGGCCGGTGCTTTGCAGCAGCGTGCCGCCGCCGCGCGTGAGCGCCAGAAACGGATAGCTGACGGCGATGATGCGCAGATAGGAAGAGCCCAGCGCGACGACCTGCTCATCCGGGGAGAACAGGCGGACGATGCCCTCCGGAAAGAGCAGCGCCGCGAGCATGAACAGCAGGGAGGCCGCCTGCGTGCCGACGGTCATCAGGCCGTAGGTGCGGCGCATGCCCGCGTCGTCGCCCGCGCCGTAAAACTGGGAGATGAACACGGACGCGCCGCTGGAAAAGCCGAAAAAGACGATGGTTAAGAACCACGTCCATTTGCCCGCCATGCCGACGGCGGCCAGCGGCGTATCGCCCAAGCGGCCGATCATCATGGTATCGACCAGCGTGAAGGAGGAGGCGAGCAGGTTTTGCAGGGTCACCGGCACGGCGATGGAAAGCAGCGTGCGGGTGAAACCGGGAGGCGTTTTTGTCATGGCTTACGCTCCCGCCAGCACCTGAAAGACCGGGCTGTGCTCCGTGATGAACGGGCCGTCCTGCATGAAGAAGAGCATACCCGTCACCGGGGCTTTGAGCACCTCGCGCACCGAGCCGTCGCAGGGGTTGATGATAAAGGCGAGCTGCTCGCCGCGGCGGACGTGCGCGCCCGCAAACTTGACGCGGCGCAGAAGCCCCGCGCTCGTCGCGGAAACGGAGGTCATATCCGCGTTGGTGATGATGGAGGAGGCGTGACCCGGCGCGGTTTCGCTGCGGATGATCCCGCGGCTGTTGAGGAAGCGGACGATGGCGCGCAGGCTCTGATCCGCCGCGGCCTCGTCGATTTCGCGCGTCTTGCCCGCATAGAGGGAATATGCCTGCGTGCCGCAGAGCTGCCAGTTGTAGTTGAGGGTCGTCTGGTCATAATCGCGCGGGGTGCGGACGTAGACATAGGGCAGGCCGAATTCGCAGCCCAAATCGGGGTTCTGCCGTCCGGTGTCCATCATGCGCACATGCGGCACGAAGGAACCGGGCTGATAGAAGCTGGTGAGCTGCACGCCGTAGCGATAATTCTTGACGCGCTCGAGCAGCGCGTCCGTGATGCGCTCGGTCGTCGAGCCGGTGGGATCGCCGGGGAAACGGCGGTTGATGTCCATGTTTTCCGGCTCCCAGAGGCGCGAGCCCTCGTTCATCGACGCGCCGATGGCGGTGGGCACGATCATAACGCTCTTGCCCGGCTGAATGCCGTCTTCCTTCTCCACCTCGCGCAGGAAGGAGACGAGCCGCGCGCAGACATAGAGCTGCTGCACCTCGTCGCCGCGCAGCGCGCCGACGACGGCGCAGGTCTTTTCGCCCTTGCCGAAGCGATAGGCCATGATGTTCATATCATCCCGGAAATACGACGGGAGGGTGAACAGAATATCTTTTTTCATGCCCGCTCCTTTCTGATCCTGGCGATCAGCGTGCCGGGATACACGGAGGAATAGCTGCGCTGGCTGAACACGAGCCCCGCGCACGGCGCCTTGACGGTCTCGCGGGCGACGCCGTCGAGCGCGTCGATCACCGTGCCGAGTACCTGTCCCGCTTCAGCGTGAATGCCGAGGCAGTCCTCCGGCACAAACACGCCGGGGAACTCGCAGGCCACGCGGCAGACGTCCTCGCTCGTGCGCACGGTGGGGATGTCGGCGGACGCATCCGGCGCGGCGATGGCGTCGCCCGCCCATATGCCCATCTCCTTCAGCTTGCAGAAGATGCCGTCCACAACGGAGATGGCGATTTCCTGCGGCAGGCGGCGGCGCTCGTCGGCCTCCAAGATGACCGCGTCGGTGCCCACGGCGCCCAGCGCGCCGGTCAGCGAGGCGGAGAAGGAGCCCTTGTCCGGATAGACCCAGATGAGCTGCGGGCAGAGCGCGCGGACGCGGGGCAGAAGCCGCTCGGCTTCCTTCGCGCTGACGCGCACTTCGTACAATTCGCTCTTGTTGCGCGCGCTGGCGTGAAGATCCAGCACAAGATCCGCGCCGCGCATATCCTGAATCACCTGATGGCACATGTATTCAAGCGGCGTGCCGTTCGGCGAGCCGGGGAAAGCGCGGTTCATATCCAGCCGCGTACCGGAGGGCACCAGACGCTCGCCGATGTCCAGACCGAGCGGGTTGAGCATGGGGTAAAAATCCACCGTGCCGCGAAGCGCGTCCGGATGTTCGCCGATGCGCTGCTGCACCAGATAGATGATGAGCTGACCCATCATTTCGTCGCCGTGCGTGCCCGTAGCGATGCAGACGCGGCCGGCGGAAGAACCGTCGGGGGCGTACCGGCAGCGCTTGATGCTCCATCGCTCCTCGATGGGCAGGGCGACGCTGGCAACCGTCGTCAATGTCTTGAGCAAAACGACCCTCTCCTTTTGAAACGATATCAAGCCTTTCAAAGGGGCTGCGGCATGAATCAAACCATGCGCGGCAGCCCCCGTTGTTTCCCGATTTGCGATGGGAACGGCCAAGCGCACCCTTGCACCCGATGCGGACGCCATCGCCCATTTCTACGCTATGATGCTAACACAAACGGAGGGGTTTTGCAAGTGAAAGCGGCATAATTTCATTCCGGCGCGCGCGTGAAAAAGGAATGGCTCATCATGGGAAAATGTGTTATAATCAGATGAATGACGCTTGATTACCGGGAACGCCCGGGAACAAAGGAGAAGGAACATGAAAATCGGCCTGTTTACCGATACGTTTTACCCGGAAATCAACGGCGTGGCGACGAGCTGCCTGAATTTGCAGCGGGAACTGACCCGGCGCGGCCACGAGGTTCACGTTTACGCCCCGAAATGCAAGGGCTGGGAGGAGAACCAGCGGGAAAACGTGCACTATCTGGCGAGCGCGCCGCTGCTGGTGCTCAAGGATCGCAACTTCGCCTTCCCCACGCCGCTCACATCGTGGGAGGCGGAGAAGATCGATTTTGACGTGGTGCACACCAACAGCGAATTTGTGATGGGGATGTTCGGCCACCACGTCGCGGGCAGCCTCGGCTGCGCGCAGGTGCACACCTATCACACCGTCTGGGAGGATTACACCTACTACATCACGCACGGCGTGGCGGACGAGGCCGCGCGGCGGATCGCCCGGAAATATTCCCAGTGGTGGTGCAACCGCTTCGACCGCGTGATTACCCCGACGGGCAAGACGCTCGACCTGCTGCGCAAATACGGCGTGGCAGCGCCGATTGACATCATCCCCAGCGGCATGGACATCGCCCGCTTCGACCCGGCGCGGCACGGCGAGCAGGAGCGGCTGGAAACCCGCCGGGAATGCGGCCTGCCGGAGCACGCGCCGCTGCTGCTGAACATCGGCCGCATCGCCAAGGAAAAGAACCTCGAACAGGTGATGCGCGTGTTTCCGCGGCTGCTGAACGCCTGCCCGGATGTGCATTTCGCCGTCGTCGGCGAAGGGCCGATGCGCGAGGAGCTGGGGCGCATGGCGGAGGAGTTGGGCGTTTCCCGCGCGGTGACGCTGACCGGGCCGAAGCCGTGGGAGAAAATCGACCGCTATTACGCGATGGGCGACGTGTTTTGCAGCGCGTCTCATTCGGAGACGCAGGGGCTGACCTATGTGGAGGCGATGGCCTCCGGCCTGTGCGTCTGCGCGGTGAACGACCCCTGCCTGGACGGCGTGATCGAGGACGGCGTGAGCGGTATTCTCTCCGGGGACAGCGACGACGAGCTGCTCGCGGCGCTGATTCGCGCGTTCGGCGAGGAGGGCAGGCGCATCGCGAAGACGGCGGCGCAGTATGCCGCGCCGTTCAGCACGCAGGGCTTTGCCGAGAAGGTGGAGGCTTGTTACATGAAGGCGATTGAGGCGCACAGGCGGGGATGAGCGGGGGAGCGAACATCCGGGAACGGCTCTTTGCGCTCAGAGATGAGCGGTATGCGCGGTTTCAAAGCGCGCTGATTCCGAATATCCCGAAGGAAACGGTCATCGGCGTGCGCATGCCGATGATGCGGAAGCTGGCGAAGGAAATCGCCGGAGCGAAGGAGATGCGCGCCTTTCTGGCGGAACTGCCGCATGCGTACTACGACGAAAACATCCTGCACAGCGTACTGCTTTCGCAGATGAAGGATTACGGCACGTGCATGGAAGCGGTCGAGGCGTTTCTGCCGCATATCGACAACTGGGCAGTCTGCGACTGCCTGTCGCCGAAGGCGTTTGCCGGGCACAAGCCGGAGCTGCTGGAAAATATCCGAGAATGGGCGAAATCGGAACACGTCTACACCTGCCGTTTCGGGCTGGAAATGCTGATGACGCATTTTCTGGACGACGACTTTAAGCCGGAATATCTGGAGCTGGCCGCAGACGTGAAGCTGGAGGATTACTACGCGAAGATGATGGTCGCGTGGTTTTTCGCCACGGCGCTGGCCAAACAGTGGGACGCGGCGGTCGTCTATTTGCAGCAGAACCGGCTTGAGCCGTGGACGCATAACAAGACGATCCAGAAAGCGCGGGAAAGCTACCGCATTACGGCGGGACAGAAGGAATATCTGAAGACGTTGAAACGAACTCCTTCCGTCACGACTTCGTCGTGCCAACCTTCGGCATTTCATCTGTTTGTT
>OIWQ01002085.1_pt1 | contig 21658 bp, 14 predicted proteins | sample 1587571 | NCBI WGS metagenome assembly OIWQ01 (sample SAMEA3888910, study PRJEB22519) | human gut metagenome | biome: human gut; feature: human-associated habitat; material: faeces | place: Denmark | collected 2010 | reverse complement strand
GTGTTAAGCACGCCGCCAGCGTTCGTCCTGAGCCAGGATCAAACTCTCTATAAATCGTATCAACACAGCGTTTCCGCTGAGCTAATCATTTTACAGAGCTATTTTCCATAGCTTCATAAACTCTGCTCAAACACCGGGTAATTGACTAAACCCCAGCGTCCGAGCTTTTCAGTCGCGCATCTTTCAATGCGCTCCCGTCTGGTGCTTTGTTCGTTCATTGTTTAATTTACAAGATACACGCTCCGCACTTGCGGAACAGTTGGTATTTTACCACAAGCGGTTTCGTTTGTCAAGAAGTTTTTTCGACATTCTTCACATTTTTTGAAACCGTTTGTCGTTCGCCGTCTTTGCAGACGACTTATTTAGGGTACCACATCCGATCCGCTTTGTCAAGAACTTTTTTCGGGAAGTCTTGATTTTTTTCGGTTCTCCGTGTCCCTGCCGTAGCTCTCGCCGACAGCTTTGTTAGAATACCACCCCATTCCCCATTTGTCAACACCTTTTTCCCGCATTTTTCAACTTTTTTATCCCTGCCAGAAGGTGGGGTTATGTATCTGCTATTGCATCCTTGCCGCAGTTATGATATACTCCCTATTACCATATAATAACAGGAGCAACGACATGAAATACCCCTATCTGCTGCTGGACGCAGACAACACATTGTTTGATTTTGACGCGGGAAACCGGCACGCTTTTCATGAGGTGTGCGCCCGATATGACATCCCGGACACGGAGGAGAGCTTTCAGTGCTATGAGCGGTGCAACAACGCCATGTGGGCGGCCTTTGACCGGGGCGAGTGCACCAAGGACTTTCTGGTGGTGGAGCGGTTCCGGCGGTTTCTGAAGGAAATGATCCTGGATCGGGACGCGGCCCGGTGCAACGAACTGCACCTGCAGGTGCTGGGACAGAACACCCTGCTGCTGCCCCACGCTCTGGAGGTCTGCCGGGGCCTGTCCCGGGAGCACCGGCTGTACATCGTCACCAACGCCGTGGCGGCGGTGCAGCGGTCCCGGCTGGCGGGCAGCGCCATCGCGCCCTATATCACCGGGGCCTTTATTTCGGAGGAGGCCGGGGCCAGCAAGCCCAGCGCCGCATACTTCGACTACGTTTTTTCCCGCATTGATGGCATCACCCGGGAGAACTGCCTGCTGGTGGGGGACTCCCTGTCCAGCGACATCCGGGGAGCCAACAACTACGGCCTCCCCTGCTGCTGGTACAATCCCAAGGGCGCGGCCCGGCCGGAGGACCTGCGGATCGACTGCGAGATCCGGGACCTGCGGCAGCTGTACGACCTGGTGTGAGATATTATATAAGGAGTGATTCTGATGCATCCGAACTTTTCCCAGCTGACGCCCCGGTGGTTCAAGCGGGCTACCGTGTATACCGGGAACATCGGCGACTTCCGCTATCGCTTTGAAATGGACAAGGACAACGGCCTCCTGCATACGGCGGTTTACACCGTGTATTGCTTCGAGGCAGCCAAGGACGTGCAGCGGCAGGACTTCTCCTGGGACGACCAGGGCGTGGAGCAGCTGAAGACCTGGCTGCAGGAGCGGTACGAGCACTATACTCAGGAGGGCAGCCTGTAAGCCCCGAACCGCACTTTGTGATAATTTCTCAGCATGATGATAATTTTTATTCGAACCACACGGAACTATCAGTCGGTTTCGTGTGGTTTTTTTCTTTCCACGACTCCCGATTGGATTTTACGGAAAAATTCAATGAAATCATTTGTTAAATCATTGACATCTTGATTCAAAGTGCTAAAATGACAAATGTATGTATAGGTCGGACGGTGGTCTGTGTGGGGCCGCCGCAAAAATGTGTGAGGAGGAACCTATATGAGCAAGCTCCTGAAAATCTGTGACGGCAATGAAGCCGCCGCCTATGTTGCCTATGCCTTTTCCGAGGTAGCGGGCATCTATCCCATCACCCCGTCGTCCCCCATGGCGGAGAAAACCGACGAATGGGCCGCCAACGGAAGAAAGAACATCTTCGGCCAGACCGTCCGCCTGGTGGAGATGCAGTCCGAGGCCGGCGCCTGCGGCGCATGTCACGGCGCACTGGAGGCCGGCGCTCTGGCCACCAGCTTCACCGCCTCCCAGGGCCTGATGCTGATGATCCCCACCATGCACCGCATCTCCGGCGAGCGTCTGCCCGGCGTGCTGCATGTGGCGTCCCGCACCGTGGGCACCCACGCCTTCTCCATCTTCGGCGACCACAGCGACGTGATGAACTGCCGCCAGACGGGCTTTGCCATGCTCTCCAGCGGCAGCGTCCAGCAGGCCGCAGACCTGGCCGCCGTGGCCCATCTGTCCGCCATCCGGGCCCGGATCCCCTTCCTGCACTTCTTCGACGGCTTCCGCACCAGCCACGAGATCCAGAAGATCGACGTGCTGAGCTATGACGAATACGCCAAGCTGGTGGATTACGAGGCCCTGGCCAGATTCCGCGCCAACGCCCTGAACCCCGAGGATCCCCGGATGCGCTCCCTGGTGGATAACCCCGATATCTACTTCCAGCTGCGGGAGTCCAACAACACCGACTATGCCAACCTCCCCGACGTGGTGGAGGACTACATGGCCCAGATCAGCCGCCTGACGGGCCGGGAATATCACCTGTTCAACTATTACGGCGCGCCTGACGCAGAGCGCGTCATCGTGGCCATGGGCAGCGTGTCCGGCTGCGCCCAGGAGGTCGTCAATTATCTGAATGCCAAGGGCGAGAAGGTGGGCTTCCTGCAGGTGCACCTGTTCCGTCCCTTCTCCCGCAAGCACCTGATGGCCGCCATGCCCAAGACCGTGAAGCGCATCGCCGTGCTGGACCGCGTAAAGGAAGCCGGTTCCATCGGCGAGCCCCTGTATGAGGACATCTGCGCCGCCTATATCAACGAGGCGGACCGCCCCCTGATCTTCGCCGGACGCTATGGCCTGTCCAGCAAGGACACCACCCCCGCCCAGCTGAAGGCCGTGTTCGACAATCTGCTGCTGGAGGAGCCCAAGAACCACTTCACCATCGGCATCGAGGATGACGTGACCCACCTGTCCCTGCCCGTGGGCGCCCCCCTGCTCACCGAGCCCGAGGGCACCATCAGCTGCAAGTTCTGGGGCCTGGGCTCCGACGGCACCGTGGGTGCCAATAAGAACTCCATCAAGATCATCGGCGAAACCACGGATATGTACTGTCAGGCGTACTTTGAGTACGACACCAAGAAGTCCTTCGGCATCACCAAGAGCCACCTGCGCTTCGGCAAGCACCCCATCAGCTCCACCTACTATGTCAGCCGGGCCGACTTTGTGGCCTGCCACAACCAGACCTATCTGACCAAGTACGACATCATCTCCGAGCTGAAGCCCCACGGCAGCTTCCTGCTGAACTGCGAGTGGACCGAGGACCAGCTGGAGCAGCACATCCCCGGCGACATCCTGCGCTATATCGCGGAAAACGACATTCATTTCTACATCATCGACGCCAATAAGGAATCCCAGGCCCTGGGTCTGGGCAACCGGTCCAACATGGTGCTGCAGGCGGCGTTCTTCAAGCTGGCTAATGTCATCCCCGTGGAGGACGCCGTGGAGCACATGAAGGCCGCCGTGAAAAAGACCTACGGCCTCAAGGGTGAAAAGGTGGTCAACATGAACATCGCCGCCGTGGACGCCGGCATCAACGCCCTGGTGCAAGTGCAGGTGAAGCCCGAGTGGAAGAACCTGTCCGGCGCCGCCATCCAGCCGCCCCGCGCCGATGTGCCCGACGTCATCAAAAATATCCTGGTGCCCATCAACGCCCAGAAGGGCGACGATCTGCCGGTTTCCGCCTTCCGGGGCATGGAGGACGGCACCATGCCTCTGGGCACCTCCCAGTATGAAAAGCGCGGCATCGCCACCCATCTGCCGGTGTGGGACAAGAGCGAGTGCATCCAGTGCAACCGCTGCTCCTTCGTGTGTCCCCATGCGGTGATCCGTCCGTATCTGCTGAACGAGGACGAGGTGAAGAACGCCCCCGCCGGTCTGGAGCTTACCGACGCCAAGGGTCCCCAGCTGGCCGGCCTGCGGTACACCATGGGCGTGTCCACCCTGGACTGCACCAGTTGCGGCAGCTGCGTGGCCTCCTGCCCCAAGAGCGGCAAGGCCCTGCGCATGGTCCCGGCCCACGAGGTATCCCTGGACCAGACCAACTGGAACTATCTGCAGACCATCCCCGAGAAGAACGACCGCTTCGACAAGTTCACCCTGAAGGGCAGCCAGTTCCGCCAGCCCCTGGTGGAGTTCAACGGCGCCTGCGCCGGCTGCGGCGAGACCCCGTATGTGAAGCTGCTGACCCAGCTGTTCGGCGACAAGATGTTCCTGGCCAACGCCACCGGCTGCACCCAGGCCTGGGGCGCGGCCATGCCCTGCGTGCCCTACTGCAAGAATAAGGAGGGCAAGGGTCCCGCCTGGTCCAACTCCCTGTTTGAAAACAACGCCGAGTTCTCCTATGGTATGTGCCTGGCGGTGAAGCAGCTGCGCGCCGCCGTCACGGATTACGTCCATCAGCTGGACGACATGACCGAAAACGCCGCCGTCAAGGCCGCCATCGCCAAGTGGCTGGAGACCTACGACGACCTGGACGCCTCCACCCCCGCCACCCAGGAGCTGCTGCACCTGCTAGAGAGCCAGAGCTTCTCCGCTCAGGAGCAGGCCGTGGTGGACGAGATCCTCAAGCGCCGCAAGGATATGTCCAAGAAGACCATGTGGATGTACGGCGGCGACGGCTGGGCCTACGACATCGGCTACGGCGGATTGGACCATGTGTTCGCCATGGGCGAGGACGTCAACGTCCTGCTGGTGGACACCGAGGTGTACTCCAACACCGGCGGACAGTCCTCCAAGGCCACTCCCGTGGGCGCCGTGGCCCAGTTCCAGGCCAGCGGCAAGAAGACCAAGAAGAAGGACCTGGGCATGCTGATGATGACCTACGACAACGTCTATGTGGCCCAGTGCTCCATGGGCGCCGACCCGGCCCAGCTCATCAAGGCCATCCGGGAGGCCGAGGCCCACAAGGGTCCCTCCATCGTCATCTGCTACGCGCCCTGCATCAACCACGGCATCAAGAAGGGCATGGGCTGCGTCCAGCAGGAGATGAAGGACGCCGTGGCCTCCGGCTACTGGAACCTGTACCGCTACAGTCCCGAGACCCATAAGTTCATCCTGGACAGCAAGGAGCCCAGCATGGCTCTGTACGACTTCATGAAGGGCGAGGTGCGCTACTCCTCCCTGGAGCTGAGCTTCCCGGAGAACGCCAAGGTCCTGTTCGCCGAGGCGGAGGACGCCGCCAAGGCCAAGTACGAGTCCTATAAGCGCCGGGCCGAAGATCAATAATTCCAAAAAACCATACAGTCAGACGGGCGGGGCTTCGGCCCCGCCCGTTTTGCGCTTCACTCCCCCTTCCCTGCCGTCCGCTCCCGGAACCGGCGGGAGGCCGCATCCCAGTCGATGATGGCCAGCGCCGCCTCCACATAGTCCTCCCGCCGGTTCTCATAGTCCGGGATAAACGCGTGCTCCCACAGGTCCACGTTGAACAGAGGCCACAGAGGCAGCGGCGTATCCTGGTTGGCGGTGCAGGTGACCTGCAGCCCCCCGGAGCAGCACACCAGCCACACCCATCCGCTGCCGAACACGCTCATGGCGGCGTTCTTCAGGCTGCGGTGCAGCCCCTCCATGGAGCCGAAGCTGTGCTCCACCTCCGCCAGCAGCTCCCCGGAGGGCTTGGTGGTCCGGGCCGGGGCCAGGGAGGAAAAATACAGCCCGTGGTTATACACGCCCCCGCCATAGCGGCGCACCGCCTGGCCCAGGGTCCGGGGCAGCTGGCACCAGTGCAGCAGCAGCCGCTCCAGCGGCCAGTCCTGATATTGGGTCCAGGGGACCAACGCCCCGTTGAGCCGGTCCACATAGGCGGCAAAGAACGCGTCATGGTGCAGCCGCACCGACGAGCGCCCCAGGTTTGGCTCCAGAGCCGCCGGGGCATAGGGCAGCGGCGGCAGGATATAGGGATAAGTCATGGCAGGCAGTTCCTTTCCGAAAAAATTTCCTGCTTCCATGGTATGCCGCCGTTGACAAACCATGCCTTTTGGTGCAAACTGTAAACAGCCGCCCGGCGGCAAAGGAGGAAGAAACATGCGAAGAAAAGACAGAGAACGGGACCGGAGCTTTGCCTGGGAGGTGCTGAAAAAGGCCCCCTATGCCACCCTGTCCCTGACGGACAGCCAGGGCCGCCCCTATGCCGTGCCGGTGAATCAGGCCGTGGACGAGGAGTACCACGTGGTCTATTTCCACTGCGCCGGAGCCGGAGAAAAGTGGGAGCTTCTGAAGGACGGTGCAGAGGTGTGCCTGTCGGCGGTGTCCCACGCCACGGCGGTGCCCAACGCCTTCACCATGGCCTATGCCAGCGCCGTTCTGCGGGGCCGGGCGGAGGTGGTGACGGACCAGGGCGAGTGGACCCGGGCCCTGCTTCTGCTGTGCTCCGCCTTTGATCCCAAGGGCATGGGCCGCTTCACGGAGTCCGTGGAAAAATACGGCCCCGCCACAAAGGTGATCCGGATCACCCCCCGGGAGCTTACCGGCAAGGAAAACACCGCTGCCGAAGCGCCCCACCATCATCACGACTGAGGAAACACTATGGCATGCTATATTTTTGGTGCAGGCAGCTTTTACGGCCTGGACCGCCGTCCCCGGGCCGACGACTTCATCATCGCCGCCGACGGCGGCTGGCTGGCCTGCCGCAAGGCCGGCATCACCCCGGACCTGCTGCTGGGGGATTTCGACTCCCTCAGCGCCCGGCCCGACTTCCCCAACATCCTCCGGGTGCCGGTGGAGAAGGACGACACCGACACCATGCTGGCGGTGAAAACCGGGCTGGAGCGCGGGGAAACGGAGTTTCACATCTACGGCGGCATGGGGGGCCGCCGGACGGACCACACCATCGCCAATTTCCAGGCCCTGCTGTACCTGGCCCGGCGGGGGGCTCAGGGCTGGCTGTATGGCCAGGGGGAGCGGTACACCGCCGTATGCGGCGGCACCGTCACCTTCCCCGCCCGGGACCGGGGCATTCTGTCCGTGTTCTGCCTGGGGATCGACGCCAGGGACGTCAGCATCCAGGGAGGCCAGTATCCCCTGCACCACGCGGTGCTGACGGCGGAGTTCCCTCTGGGCGTCAGCAACCACTTTGTGGGCCGCCCCATCACCGTGTCGGTGCGGGACGGCAGCCTGCTCATAGGCCTGGTGGAGGACTGACCCGGGCGTTTTTTGCGTTCCCGGTTGCCAAAGCGCACTGTGCGTGGTAGAATAGACAGAAATGGAAAGGGGGCTTCTGCCATGCTTTTGGCCATTGATATCGGCAATTCCAACATCTCCGTGGGACTGTTCGACCAGAAACGGGACCTGAAATTTCTGTCCTCCATCGACACCGACAGCCGGAAAACGGCGGATCAGATCAGCATCGACCTGATGAACATCTTCTCCCTGTATCAATACGACCTGCGTGACGTCAGCGGCGCCATTTTCTCCAGCGTGGTGCCGCCCATCAACTTCATGATGGCCAAGGCCCTGACCCGCCTGCTGGGAAAGCCCCCCATGATCGTGGGCCCCGGAGTCAAAACCGGGCTCAACATCCGCATGGAGATCCACAACCAGCTGGGTGCGGACCTGGTGGCAGGCGCCGTGGCCGCCCTGGACAAGTACCCCACCCCCATCATCATGATCGACATGGGCACCGCCACCACCATCTCCTATATCTCCAGCAGGCGCAGCTATGAGGGCGGCCTGATGTTCCCCGGGGTGCGGCTGAGTCTGGACGCCCTGTCGGACCACACCGCCCAGCTGCCGGACATCTCCCTGCAGCACCCCAAGAGCCTCATCGGCAAAAACACCGAGGACTGCATGCGCTCCGGCATTGTCTACGGCACCGCCGGGATGCTGGACGGCGTCATCGACCGCATCCGGGAGGTTCTGCCCCAGGGGGAGACCCCCACCATCGTGGCCACCGGCAGCAACGCCCCGGTGATCGTGCGCTACTGCCGCAACAAGGTGCTCTATGACAAGTATCTGCTGATGGAGGGCCTGTGGGACATCTATCAGAAAAATCACTGAATACCGCCGATGCAGGGTGCATCCGGAACAGTCCGCTGTTTCGGATGCCCTTTGTCTTGACGGGGCGGCGTTTTTCCTGTAAAATGGGTAAGATAAAAACGTATTCTTTCAGATGAGGTAACGATATGGCAAATGGATTTATTGATAAGGCCCGCATCACCGTCCGGGCCGGCAGCGGCGGCAACGGAGCCGTTGCCTTTCACCGGGAAAAATACATCGCCGCAGGCGGCCCCGACGGCGGTGACGGCGGCGACGGCGGCAGCATCATCGTCCGGGTGGACGACAATATGTCCACGCTGATGGACTTCCGCTATAAGCGCAAATATGTGGCGGCCAACGGCGTAGACGGCCAGGGCGGCCGCAAAAGCGGCAAGGACGGCCAGAGCCTGACCATCCGTGTGCCCCGTGGCACCCTGATCCGGGACGCCGAAACCGGCGAGATCATCAAGGATATGTCCGACGATCAGCCCTTTGTGCTGTGCAAGGGCGGCCGGGGCGGCTGGGGCAACCAGCACTTCGCCACCCCCACCCGTCAGGTGCCCCGCTTTGCCAAGGCGGGCCTGCCCGGCGAGAGCCACGACGTGGTGCTGGAGCTGAAGCTGCTGGCGGACGTAGGACTGGTGGGCTTCCCCAACGTGGGAAAGAGCACCCTGCTGAGCGTGGTGTCCAAGGCCCATCCCAAGATCGCCAACTACCACTTCACCACCCTGTATCCCAACCTGGGCGTGGTGTATGTGGACGAGGGCGTGTCCTTCGTCATGGCCGATATCCCCGGCATCATCGAGGGAGCCAGCGAGGGCGCGGGCCTGGGCCACGACTTCCTACGGCATATCGACCGCTGCCGCCTGCTGGTCCACCTGGTGGACGTGTCCGGCAGCGAGGGCCGGGACCCCATCGCCGACTTTGACGCCATCAACCAGGAGCTGCGGCAGTACAGTCCGGAGCTGGCGGACCGGCCCCAGATCGTGGTGGCCAACAAGACGGACCTGCTGGCGGACCCCGCCCAGCTGGACGCCTTCCGGGCCCATGTGGAGGAAGCGGGCTACACGTTCATGGCCATGTCCGCCGCCACCCACCAGGGTACCCGGGAGCTGGTGCAGGCCATTGCCGCCCGGCTGGCGGAGCTGCCGCCGGTGGCGGTGTACGAGCCGGAGTATGTCCCTCGCCCGCCCCAGATCGACACCTCCGAGCCTCTCAATATCCAGCAGGAGGACAACACCTGGCTGGTGGAGGGTCCGTGGCTGCAGCGGCTGATGGCCAACATCAACTTCTCCGATTACGAAAGCCGCATGTACTTCGACAAGATGCTGCGCCAGTCCGGCCTGTTTGACCAGCTGGAGCGCATGGGCATCCAGGATGGGGACATCGTGTCCATGTACAACCTGGAATTTGAATATCAGCGCTGAACCGTCTCCCGGGCCATCCAGGCCCGGGAGTTTTTGCCCTTTTCAGGGGAAGAAAAATGCGCTATACTGTCAGATGAGAGTTTTTCGGGACAGCGGAGGTGGTATCCTGCTGTCGGAAAGGAGGCGCGGCGAATGCTTCATATATGGGTGGGCCGGGCCGGGTCCGGGAAATCCCGGCGGGTGCTGGAGGCCATGGAAAAGAACCGCCGTCTGCGGCGGCAGGTGCTGCTGGTGCCGGAGCATATCTCCCACGAGGCGGAGGTGGACCTGTGCCGGGCCCTGGGACCCACGGCGTCCCGGGACGCGGAGGTGCTGAGCTTCCGGAGCCTTGCATCCCGGGTGCTGGCGGAAACCGGCGGTCTGGCGGAGTTTACCCTGGACAACGGGGGGAAGCTGCTGACCATGCGGCGGGTGCTGCAGGAGCTGGCCCCGGAGCTGCGGGTATTCGGACGGCCCAGCCAGCGGGCGTCGTTCCTGCGGCAGCTGACGGACCTGACGGAGGAGTTCTACGCCTACGAGATCGGCCCCCAGGCCCTGTACCGGCAGGTAGAGGACCTGGACGGGGCCATGGGCGGCAAGCTGCGGGACATCGCCCTGATATACGCTGCCTATGACGCCCGGCTGCGCAGCGGCGATTTCGACGCCCGCTCCCGGCTCCAGAAGCTCCGGGAGCACCTGGAGGGAAGCGGCTATCTCCGGGGCTGCGACGTGTATCTGGACGGTTTTTCATACTTCAACCGCCAGGAGGAGAGCATTCTGGAGCTGGTGCTGCGGCAGGCCGAAAGCGTCACGGTGACGCTGCTGGGAGACCGGAGCAGCGACCGGCTGTTCCAGAACGCCCTGCGCCAGCGGATGCGCCTGGAGCGCATGGCCCGCCGGGCGGGGCAGGAGATGGACGTGCTGTGGTGCGAAAGCCGGGGGCAGGGCCCCCTGGGACACCTGGAAGCCCACTTTTTCGGCCAGGAGGTCCCCTACGACGGGGAACCGGAGGGCCTGGGCCTGTACCAGGCGGCCACGGCCTTTACCGAGGTGGAATGGGTGTCCCAGCAGCTGCGGCAGCTGGCGGCGGAGGGCTATCGCTGGCGGGACATGGGCGTGTGCGCCCGGAATATGGAGGTCTACGGCCCGCTGCTGGAGAGCGTGTTCCGCCGGGACGGCATCCCGGCCTATATCAGCCGCCGCAGCGACCTGCTGGAAAAGCCCCCCATCACCATGCTGCTGGGGGCACTGGACGCCGTCACCGGCGGCTTCGACCGGGAGGACGTGTTCCGCTGCCTGAAAACCGGCCTGGGGGGCATCACCCCGGACGAGTGCGACATTCTGGAAAATTACGTCATCCTGTGGGACATCCGGGGCAGTTCCATGTGGCTGCGGGAAACAGACTGGACCGCCGGCCCCGACGGATACGGCCGGGAGCTGACGGAGCGCAGCGCCGCCCGGCTGGAGCGGGTCAACGGCATCCGGCGGCGGGTGCGCCTGCTGCTGGAGCCTCTGTACCGGGGGATGCGCACCGCCGGGGCGGCCCGGCAGAAGGCGGAGTGCCTGTATGGTTTTTTGCAGGAGGCCGGGGTGCCGCAGACCCTGGAGGACACGGCGAAAAAGCTCCTGGAGGAGGACCGGCCCCAGCTGGCGGAGGAATATGTCCAGCTGTGGGCGATCTTCTGCGGGGTGCTGGACCAGTTTGCGGAAATCCTGGGGGATACGGAGCTGTCCGGCGAGGAATTTGCCCGGCTGCTGCGGCTGGTGCTGACCCAGTACAGCGTGGGCACCATCCCGGCCACCCTGGACCAGGTGAAGGTCAGCGAGATTACCCGCAACGACCGGCACCGGGTGAAGTGCCTGTTCCTGCTGGGAGCCAACGACCATGTGCTGCCCATGCCCCCCAGCGGCCACGGCCTGCTGGACCCGGAGGACCGGGCCGCCCTGCAGCAGCGGGAGATCCTGCTGTCGGACGCCAGCTTCGACCCGCTGGACAACGAATTGCAGAATATTTACGCCTGCCTGGCCCAGCCCACGGATCGGCTCACCGTCAGCTGGCCGGTGGGGGACGTCAACGGCAGCCAGCTGCGCCCCTCCTTTGTGGTGCAGCGGATGGAAAAGCTGTTTCCCCGGCTGCGGGTGACCCGGGAGGACGGCAGCTACCGCCGCAGGCTCCCCGCCACGGCCCTGGAGCTGGCGGGAGAGGACCCCGCCCTGCGGCAGTATTTCCGCCAACGGGGAGACTATGACCGGGTGCTGGACGCCATGGACCGGGGCCGGGCCCTGGGCCGGGGACGGCTGTCCGGCCCGGCGGTGGAGGCCCTGTATGGCCGCTCCCTGCATATGTCCGCCTCCCGGATGGACCAGGTAAAGCGGTGCCATTTCGGGTATTTCATGCAGTACGGCCTGCGGGCAAAGGACCGCCGTCCGGCGGGGTTCGAGGCCCCGGAGATCGGCACGTTTATCCACTATCTGCTGGAAAACGTGGCCCGGGAGGTCAAGACCCGGGGCGGCTGGGCCGCGGTGCAGCAGCCGGAGCTGCTGCAGCTGGTCCGGGAATATACGGACCGCTACGCCCGGGAGGAGATCGACGGGTATCAGGAGAAAAGCGCCCGGTTCCGGTATCTCTTTTCCCGGCTGCGGACGGCGGCCTATGCCATTGTGGAGGACATGGCCGGGGAGCTGGCCCAGTCGGACTTTTCCCCGGTGGCCTTTGAGCTGGGCTTCGGCGGAAAGGACGGGCAGCTCCCTGCCGTGACCATCACCGAGGGAGATCAGCGCCTGTCCGTCAGCGGCAAGGTGGACCGGGTAGACGGCTGGCTTCACGACGGCAGGCTGTATCTGCGGGTGGTGGACTACAAAACCGGGAAAAAGTCCTTCGACCTGTCGGACCTGCGGTACGGCCTGGGGATCCAGATGCTGCTGTACCTGTTCACCCTGGAGCAGGAGGGCCACAGCTACTTCGGCTATCCCATCGTCCCGGCGGGGGTGCTGTACCACCCGGCCCGGGAGGTGATCCTGAAAGCGGACCGGGGCATCCAGCCGGAGAAGCTGCAGCTGGCCCTGCAGAGTGCCCTGCGCCGCAGCGGCATGGTGCTCTCCGACCCCCAGGTGCTGCGGGCCATGGAGCACAGCGCCCTGGAATCGCCCCATTACCTGCCCATCAAGGTGAAAAAGGACGGCTCCATCGCCGACGGCGTCGCCTCGGCGGAGCAGCTGGGCAAGCTGGGCCGCTATGTGGACCGCCTGCTGCACCAGATCGCCCGGGAGATCGGCTCCGGCAGCATCGACGCCGACCCGGTGGCCCACGGCCCCCAGGACCGGGCCTGCCAGCACTGCGACTTTGCCGCCGCCTGCGGGTTCCAGGAGGGCCGGGGCGGCGACCGGGTGCGGTACATCAGAAGCGTGGACCCGGGAGAATTCTGGAAATTTGTGGAGGAAGAAAGCCGAGAGGAGGAATCGCCATGCCGCTGACGCCGCAGCAGGAAACGGCCGTATATAACCGGGGTGGAAGCCTGCTGGTGTCCGCCGCCGCAGGCTCCGGCAAAACCAAGGTCCTGGTGGAGCGCCTGTTTTCCTATATGGAGCAGGAGGGCTGCCAGGTGGACGACTTCCTGATCATCACCTATACCAAGGCCGCCGCGGCGGAGCTGCGGGGCAAGATCGCCCAGGAGCTGACCCGCCGAGTGGCGGAGCGCCCCGGGGACGGCCACCTGCGGCGGCAGATGCTGCGGGTGTATCAGGCGGACATCAAAACGGTGGACGCCTTCTGCGCCGGGCTTCTGCGGGAGAACGTCCACCTGCTGCCGCCGGTGGAGGAGCACAGCCTGACCCCGGATTTCCGGGTGCTGGACGAGCAGGAGGCCGCCCTGCTGCGCCAGCGGGTGCTGGGCCGGGTGCTGGAGGATTTTTACGCCGGCATCGAGGAGGACGAAAACGCCCGCCTGCTGGCGGAGACCCTGGGAGCCGGCCGGGACGACCGGGCCCTGGAGGCCCTGGTGCTGGACCTGCACCAGAAGACCCAGAGCCACCCCCACCCCCTGCGGTGGCTGGAGGAGCTGAAGCGGGACTGGGCCAGAACGCCGGAGCACCTGCCGGACACCGGCTGCGGCCGGTATCTCATGGAGGACGCCCTGCGGAAGGCGGACTTCTGGTTCCGGCGGCTGGAGCAGGCCGTGGAGGACATGGAGGACTACCCTGCCGTGTACAAAGCCTACGGCGACCGGTTCCTGGAGGCAGCCCAGGCCCTGGAACACCTGCGGGACAAGGCGGAACAGGGCTGGGACAGCCTGGGACAGGCGGTCCCCGTATTCCGCCGGATGGGAGCCGTCCGGGGCGATGAAAACGCCGCCTGCCGGGACCGGTCCAAGGCGGTGCTGGAGCAGTGCAAAAAGGCATTGAAGGACATCCAGGCCACCTTTTCCGTGCCGGAGGAGGAGCTGCTGGAGGACCTGCGCCAGATGGCCCCGGCCATGCTGGCCCTGCTGAGCCTGACGGCCCGGTTCACCCTGCGCTATCAGGCGGAGAAGGTCCGGCGGAACGTGATGGACTTTTCCGACCAGGAGCACTATGCCATCGACCTGCTGACGGACGGCCAGGGCCAGCCCACGGACCTGGCCCGGCAGGTGGCCTCCCGCTACCGGGAAGTGATGGTGGACGAATATCAGGACAGCAACCAGGTGCAGAACTGCATTTTCCGGGCGCTGTCCGACCGGGAGCGGCGGCTGTTCGCCGTGGGCGACGTGAAGCAGAGCATCTATCGCTTCCGGCTGGCGGACCCCACCATCTTTCTGGAAAAATACCTGTCCTATGTCCCGGCGGCGGAAGCGGAGGAGGGCCGGCCCCGGAAGGTGCTGCTGAGCCGGAATTTCCGCTCCCGCCGGGAGGTGCTGGACGGCACCAACTTCGTGTTCCGGTCTGTTATGTCCCGGGAAATGGGGGAGATGGACTACGGCGACGACGAGCAGCTGTACTTCGGCGCGGAGGCGGCGTACCCGCCCCGGCCGGGCATGGAGCCGGAGCTGCACTTCATCAGCGTGGAGAACACCCAGGAGGAGAGCTTCGACCGGACGGAGATGGAGGCCCGGTTCACGGCCCGCCGCATCCGGCGGCTGCTGGACGAGAAATTCCCGGTGCAGGGGGAGGACGGCCGGCCCCGGCCGGTGGAGCCGGAGGACATCGTCATTCTCATGCGCTCCCCCCGGGCCAGGCTGGCGGCCTATACGGCGGCCCTGCGCCGGGAGAACATCCCCTGCACCAGCGGGGAAAGCGAGGCTTTTTTCAGCACCCCGGAGGCGGCGGTGATGGTGTCGTTTTTGCAGATCATCGACAATCCCCGGCAGGATGTGCCGCTGATCGCCGTGCTGCGGTCGCCGCTGTTCGGCTTTTCGGCGGACCGCCTGGCCCTGATCCGGGCGCTGCAGCCGGAGGGGGACTATTACGACGCCCTGTGCCTGGACGACGGCGCGGACACGGCGGACTTCCGGCGGCTGCTGGAGGAGCTGCGGCTGGCGGCCCGGGATATGACGGCGGACCGCCTGCTGTGGAAGCTCTATACGGAGTGCCACGCCCTGGCGGTGTTCGGGGCCATGGAGGGCGGAGCCGCCCGGAAGGAGAACCTCATCGCCCTGTATACCTACGCCGGTCAGCAGGCGGCGGCGGGCCGGGGCGGCCTGTTCGACTTTGTGACCCAGCTCCACGACCTGCTGGAGGAGGGGCGGCAGCCCCCCATCACCACCCGGACCGCCGGCAGCGGGGTGCAGATCATGAGCGTGCACCGGTCCAAGGGACTGGAGTTCCCGGTGGTGATCCTGACGGACCTGCACAAGACCTTCAACGCCGACGACTTCCGCCGTCCTGTGCTGGTGCACCCCCGGCTGGGCCTGGGCACCGAGCGTGTGGACCGGGAAAAGCGCATCCGGTACGACACCGTCACCAAAACCGCCGTGGCGGCGGCCCTGACCCGGGAGAGCAAGTCCGAGGAAATGCGGATCCTGTATGTGGCCCTGACCCGGGCCAAGGAGAAGCTCATCTGCGTGCAGTGCATGGCCCACGGCCGCAAGCGGCTGGCGGACCTTTCGGTGCTGGCGGATATGCCCACGCCGCCGGAGGCGGTGGCCGGGGCCAAATGCCCCGGAGACTGGCTGCTGCTGCCGCTGCTGTGCGCCCCGGAGGGGGAGCCTCTGCGCCGATGGGCGGAGGCGGAGCCCCAGACCCGGGTGGGCCTGGGCGGCGGCTGGCAGGTGCAGGTGTGGGAAAATCCCACGGCCGCGGCGGCCCGGGAACGGGAGGACGCGCCGCAGGAGGTCCTGCCGGAGAGCGCCGTGGAGGTCCAGGAGCTGGACTATCCCCATCAGGCGGCCTGCCGCATCCCCACCAAGGTCACGGCCACCCAGCTGAAGGGCCGGGAGCTGGACGAGGAGATCGCCCAGGGCACGGTCCGGCGGGTGCGGCAGGTGCAGGTGGACACCCCCCGGTTCCTGCTGGGGGAGCGGCCCCTGTCCGCCGCCCAGCGGGGCACGGCCATGCACCTGCTGATGCAGTACCTGGACCTGAACGGCCCGGACCCGGAGGAGCAGGCGGCGTCCCTGACGGCGCGGCATCTGCTGACCCCGGAGCAGGCGGCGTCCCTGGACCTGGCGCAGGTGCGGCGGTTCCTGGCCTCGCCTCTGGCCCAGCGCATCCGCCGGGCGGAGCAGGTGTACCGGGAGTATCGCTTTTCCCTGCTGCTGCCGGCGGCGCTGTATGACCCGGCGGCGGAGCCGGAGGACGAGCTGATGCTCCAGGGCGTGGTGGACTGTGCTTTCCGGACGGAGCAGGGCCTGGTCATCGTGGACTTCAAAACCGACCGCATCCGGCCGGAGGAGGCTCCCGCCCGGGCGGAGCTGTACCGCCCCCAGCTGACGGCGTACAGCCAGGCCCTGAGCCGGGTGCTGGAAACGCCGGTGGCGGAAATGGTGCTGTACTTCTTCGCCCCCGGTTGCAAGGTCAGACTGTAACCACTCCATACAAAAGCCCCGCTTGTCAGACGACGCGTCGCCCGGCAGGCGGGGCTTTGCCATAACCGCCAAAAGCGGTGGCGGATATTTATCACATCCTCCAAATCTTCGTCTTTTCCGCGAAAAGATGTTGCACAATGGCCGCGGCGGTGTTTATTGTGTAGAGGGCAGGACATCGGCAGCCCTTTGAAGAGCAAAAGATGAAGGAGTGTACGAAATGAGCCGCAAAAAGAAAATCATTGCCGTCATTGCGCTGTGTGTTCTGACCTTTGCGCTGGATATCGTATTAACGGTTTACGGGCCCCGGCGGTCATATCCCACCTTGCAGGAGGCCGTGGAGGCAGACGGATTATTCAAGGATTATCCGGAGATGCTGGCGCGGTCAGATACGGAGAATTACACCTTAGTCGCTGCGGGGAGCGATGGCAGTAAGTCGGAACGGAGCATGAATTTCAGTGTTTTTCGAAAGACGGCCCAGGGCTGGCGCGCTCCATCTCAGGCGATATACCCCATTTCTTCGGGCCGGATCATAGACGTGGGAGGCGACATCTGCTTTGTCGATGTATTCAGGGTGGCCGGCTCCGACTGTTACTGCATCAGTCTCCATATGAACACATCGGGTACCGCCCCGACCTTTGCCGATTCTCTCGGCTCCGACTTTGGTACTTACAGCAACCAGGCTCTTCCGCAGAAGTATGCCGCGTGGGCGATGCTCTCGTCGTACCCGAAGGGCTACACCGTGTACATCAACCAGGAGCCTGTTGTGCTGAACTGACAGGGGCCTATGGACCACCTGAGGGTGAGTACCTTCGGTAACGATACCGGTAACGTTTCAAAGCGCAATTTGCTCCGAAGCGACGCTTTGGCGGAAAGGCTTCGGCAAAAAATTGTAATTTTTTTCACATTTTACTTGTAAAGAATCCGTAAATATGGTATTTTATACACAAGCGCCAAACGTAAGGCCGCTATAGATAGCTTTTCGGACCCTTTTCATATCTATAGGCGGCCGCCGCGCCTGCGGTTTTGGCAAATTTACAAAAGGGAGAAAGAAAGGCCATGAAAAAAGATCGTCAGGAACCCCGCATTGAGAATGTCTATCAACTGGAAGGGCGCGTGCCGGTGGCAAAGGCAATCCCCTTCGGCCTCCAGCACGTGCTGGCCATGTTTGTGGCCAACATCGCGCCGCTGATCATCATCGCCTCGGTGGCGGTGTACAACGGCCAGCCCTTCAGCGTTATCGAAACCGCCCGGCTGCTGCAGAACTGCATGCTCATCGCCGGTATCGGCACCATGCTCCAGCTTTATCCCGTGTGGAAGATCGGCTCCGGCCTGCCCGTTGTCATGGGCCTGAGCTTCACGTTCCTGGCCGCCTGCATGACCGCCGCCTCCCAGGATTACGGCGTTATGGTGGGGGCCATCATTGTGGGCGGTGTCTTTGAAGGCATTCTGGGCCTGACGGCCAAGTATTGGCGCAAAATCATCTCTCCCATCCTGTCCGCGTGCGTGGTAGTGTCCATCGGCCTGAGCATTCTCAACGTGGGCGTTTCCTCCTTCGGCTCCTCCGCCAAGTATCCCCTGGGCTCCTGGCAGAACCTGCTGGTGGCGGCCATCACCCTGGCGGCGGCGCTGATTTTCCATACCACCCTCAAGGGCGTGGCCAAGCAGCTGTATGTCCTGCTGGGCATGATCGTGGGCTATGTGGTGGCCGTGTGCTTCGGCATGGTGGACTTTGCCGGCATGACCCAGACCATCCGGGAGCTGGGCGTGGTGGCTGTGCCCCAGCTGTTTGCCTATACCCCCAAGTTCCAGATGGGCACCATCCTGTCCTTCTGCCTGGTGTTCATCGTCTCCGCCGTGGAGACCATCGGCGACACCACCGCCACCTGCACCGGCGGCCTGGGCCGGGATATCACGGATAAGGAGATCTCCGGCTCCCTGTGCGTGGACGGCTTCGCCTCCGCCCTTTCCGGCGGCGTGTTCGGCTGCTCCCCCATCACCTCCTTCAGCCAGAACGTGGGCCTGATCTCCATGACCCACGTGGTGAACCGCTTCACCATCATGTTCGGCGCCCTGGCCATGATCCTGGGCGGCCTGTTCCCGCCCATCGGCGCTTTCTTCACCACCCTGCCGGACTGCGTGCTGGGCGGCTGCACCGTGATCATGTTCGGCTCCATCATGATGTCCGGCATCCGGATGATGCAGGATGCGGGCCTGGACCAGCGCAACGTGCTGATCGCGGCCACGTCCCTGTGCCTGGGCGTGGGCGTGACCCAGGTGGAGGGCTTCTTCGACAACCTGCCCCCGGTGTTCGGTGAAATTTTCGCCGGGAACATGGTGGCCGGTGTGTTCGTGGTGGGCCTGATCCTGGAGCTGTGCCTGCCCAAGGACCCCAAGCGCTACGAGACCCGGTAAAAATTGGAAATTTCTTCCGCCTTTGCGCCGCAGACAGCCGTCTGCGGCGCTTTTTTCGCGTCCGGCGGAAAAGCATCCTTTATTTAGCGGACATGAAACGCCGTCCGGCGGCGCAAAGTAACTCTGTCGCCGGCGACAAAATTCAAAAACAGGGGTGATCGCATGTATGAAACGCAAAAAAAGCGACGCATACGCAGACCGGCCGCATGGCTGCTGGCCGTGCTGCTCACCGGGGTCCTGTGCTGCCAGGCGGTATGGGCCGATCAGCGCACCTTGATCCCCGTGGGGAAGGCGGTGGGCATCAAGCTCTTTGCCGACGGCGTGCTGGTGGTGTCCACCTCGGAAACGGACCCCTGCCCGGCCCGGGACTGCGGCATCCGGGAGGGGGACCTGATCGTCAGCTGCAACGGCGAAAAGGTCACCTCCACGGAGGACCTGCAGGCCCTGCTGCAGGCCACCGGAGGCCAGCCCGCCGCCATCGGCCTGCGGCGTGAGGGCAAGACCCTGAACGTCACCGCCGCGCCGGTGCAGGGGGAGGACGGCTCCTGGCGGCTGGGCGCCTGGACCCGGGACAGCATGGCCGGCGTGGGGACCCTGACCTTCTATGACCCGGACACCGGGGCCTACGGTGCTCTGGGCCACGGCATCACCGACACGGACACGGCCCAGCTGATGCCTCTGGCCAGCGGCTCCATTATGGAGACCTCCGTGAAGGCCGTGAAAAAGGGCGAAAAGGGTGAGCCGGGCCAGCTGAAGGGGGACTTCACGGCCCAGCACGACGTGGGCACCGTGTCCGCCAACACCACCGGCGGCATTTTCGGCACCGTGGCGGAGGGGGACTTCGTCTCCGGCACGGCCCTGCCGGTGGCCCAGCGCAGCCAGGTGACCACCGGTCCCGCCACCATCCTCTCCACCGTCTCCGGGGATGATACCCGGGCCTATCAGGTGGAGATCGTGCGGCTGTGCCCCATGAACCGGGACGGCCGGGACCTGCTGCTGAAGGTCACGGACCCCCAGCTGCTGGAGACCACCGGCGGCATCGTCCAGGGGATGTGAGTGTGTTATAATGGGGACAACACGGGAAAAGCTTGATTTCAAGCAAGTTTCCGGTGCCTGTCCATATTTTCATTGACCACGAAAATAGACCACATTCTGCGCAAATGTGACGGACAAAGCTGTCAGCAACTCTCTGATCAAGAGCTTATGACAAGCCAAGCAGAAAGGAGTCATATTCAATTATTCGCTGGTTGGCGACTGCCACACTAAGACCGATGGGAATGCAAAACCCGCCGGTCTTTTTCTTATCACAAAGGAGAAATATAATGAAAAAACAAGGCGTGCTGATTTACGATGATGTGATCGATCGGATGGACATCCGTTTCGGGCCGCTGGATTACTATGGCGGTCTTCACTGCGGAGAACGGCTGGAGGTGCTGCTTGACGGAGAGTGGATCCAAACAAGAATTGAGCTCGGTGAGTTCTGGTATCTCAGAGGAGTGAGGTTGTCCAGGATAAACGGATTGATCGTAAGAATTGAAGACTGAGACCTGTTGACGACGGAAAGGTCGTCTTTTTTATTATTCCGGGAAAGGAGGCCATTAAGTTGAAATGCTTGATGAAGTATGAATGGGTAAAGCTGCGAAGAAATACTCTGCCGGTCGGCAAAGGTATTATGGGTGCCTGGAGAAAGCTTGCCGCCCGAACTGCATTTCGCAAAGGACATGCCTCCTACTGCGGGCATAAAAACGCTATAATTCCCGGAATGTGGTCCGGCGGCATCGTGGGTCTGAAAAGCATTCTCGGTGTCAAAAGTCGCAAGCAGGCTTTAGAAGTGCTGGACAAGCTGTCTGTGCTCGGATACCTGCAATATACGCTGGACAGCAAGACAAAGAAGCTGACCTATGCGATCAGTGACTGGGTCGTGAAATGCTCCGGCGAGGAGTGTATGAGCGGAGCCGTCTATGCCACAGATGGTTTTGGTTTTCTCTGCCTTCCCCGCAGTATTACGCAGCGGCTCGCCGATCAGCAATATATATTTGAAGAAGCGGACGCATGGCTGGATCTCTGGTGCCACACGGTATCGGAAGATCCGGGCAATGCGTTTTCTTTTATGGCGCCGACCGTTCAATACGGTAATTACGGTGCAATATTGACCATGGAAAAACTGGGCCGTCGTTGGGGCTGGGAAAAGACAAAGGTATGGAGATTTTTCAAAAAGCATGGGGATGTCTTTGCTCTGTACCGTTTGCCCGGCTCCTTCGGCTGCCTGGTTTTCAATAAACCGTATCCAACAGATACCGAAGTTTCCTTGCCCTCATCCGCAGAAGTTCTGCGCATTCTTGACAGAATACGCATTTGGGGTGCGAATACGCACAAGGTAGGCAGCGACAACGACCACATCAACCGATTGATTGCATGGTACAGCAGAAATGCCGTGGAAAAATCGGTTGGTAATGTGGAGAAAAATCGCGTTGCACTTTCGCCCCCTATAATACGCGCGTATTTTTCTCCGTGTTGGAACTGTAAGAATAGGTGAAAGCCAGCGGAGGGGTCTCATGGGCAAGTTGTTGGCGCGGCGGTTATGGACGGCAAGCTGCTTGGCAAAGTCGTCGAGTGAATAGAACGAACGGCAGGAATAGAAGCGTTTCTGATCCTCGCGGTGGCTGCGCTCCACCTTGCCGTTGTGGCGCGGCGTGTAGGGCCGGATCAGCTTGTGACGGATGCCCAGCTCGGCGGCAG
>OIWQ01002060.1_pt1 | contig 21903 bp, 19 predicted proteins | sample 1587571 | NCBI WGS metagenome assembly OIWQ01 (sample SAMEA3888910, study PRJEB22519) | human gut metagenome | biome: human gut; feature: human-associated habitat; material: faeces | place: Denmark | collected 2010 | reverse complement strand
GCGCGAATTCCGGCACCCTCAATAATGTGACGATAGCGGAAAACTGCACCATTAACGGGACAATGCGGGCAGAGAATATTGTCGGCGATATCGTTAAAGCCGTCGGGCGGGCTTTCCCCGGAAGCGCTAATTACCCGAATGGGACCCTCACGGTTCAGATACAGGATGACCACCATTTTGACAGGCAGATAATCATTCCCCCCATCACCTTTGCAGGAGGAAAGGCAAAATCAGAGACAAGCAACGAGATATGGACAGACTGTGGGCTTGTGGTGAAGCACAACGGCAGAGAGATATACAACGCAGAACCCGCGATTACAGCGAGATCATTCAGCAGGGTTCTTGATATGCCAGCCGGAGGTGGAAATGTGACGCTGAGCTTCACGGTTTCATCCAGGGGGTATGGCGGCGGGGCCTGGGCTGATATCAGCAACCTGCTGGTCATGGTGGTGAAGAAGAACAGCACGGGGATCAGCATTTACTGATACCTGAATCCAGAAACGAGCGCCTGAATGGGCGCTTTTTTATTGCTGAAAACAAGAGGTAATGACATATGTCAGTACAAATTTCTGGCGTATTTAAAGACGGGGCGGGGAAACCGGTACAGGGTTGCACTATTCAGCTGAATGCGAAGAAAACCAGCCCGACCGTTGTTGTGGAGGTGATTTCATCCACTGTTACAGACGCGAACGGCCACTACAGCATTGAGGCTGAACCGGGTTATTACAGTGTGTCACTGATGCGGGAAGGGTTTCCGCCCTCTGTGGCTGGCGACATTTACGTGGCCCCGACTGATGCGCCGGATACCCTGAATGCGTTTCTCGATGCACCAAAAGATGCAGATCTGCGCCCGGGGGTGATGAAACGCTTTGAAGAAATGGTAAACCGTGTAGTGGATTTGAGCGGTGCAACAGAAAAGGATCGGGAACGCGCCGAACAGGCCGCACAGTCAGCGGAACAAAGTAAGGATTCGGCAGCCCTTTCTGCAACGGCTGCAGCAGAGTCACAGAAGCAGGCAGCACGCTCTGCAGATGCTGCTGATGTGTCTGCCCGCTCTGCTGATGATAATGCCCGACAGACCGCGCAGGACGTTCTGGCCTGTGCAGCGGATGCGGACAGTGCGGCAAAGTCTGCACAGACAGCGACGGAGCAGGCCGGACAGGCAAAAATCGCCGCCGATACGGTACAGAAAGCGCAGGAGGAAGCGGGAGTTTCGGCACAGTCAGCAGCAGGAAGTGCCGGAAGTGCTGCTGCAGCAGCACAAACAGCGGGTGAACATGCCGGTAATGCAGCCGCATCTGAAATTTCAGCGCGTGAAAGCGCCCTTACGGCCACGCAGGCGGCAGAACAGGGTGATAACAGCGCGGCAGCTGCAGTGCTAAGTGAACAGCATGCCAGGGAGTACAGCGAAAAGGCTGCTAAATCAGAGGCTGCGGCATCAGCCAGTGCAGAATCGGCATCTTCCAGTGATGCATCAGCCCTGCAGTCAGCCGAAAAGGCTGAGAAACAGAAAAATGCAGCCGCTGAGAGTGTCACCCGTGCAGAACAGGCCAGAGATGAGGCGCTGACTTCCCGGAACGAGGCAGTGGAGGCCGCTGAAACAGCGGCGACAGACGCTGCGGAGAAAGCCGCAGGCAAGGTTTCGGAGCAACTGAAAGCTGCTGTAGCTGATGATACTCAGCGCGCCGAAGCCGCAATGGCTGGCGCTGAAAGCGCGGCAGTAGCCTCACAGGGATACCGTGATGAAGCGAGGGATATTGCTGAAAGTCTGAAGCCAGGAGACGCCAGCACCACGCAGAAAGGGCTTGTGCAGTTAAGCAGCGATGACGACAGCGACAGTGAAGCCTATGCAGCGACACCGAAAGCCGTTAAAAAAGTCAAAGACCTGGCAAACCAGAAGGCCCCACTGGACAGTCCGGATCTGACAGGGACTCCAACTGCCCCCACGCCGCCATTAAGTGTCAGTAACAAACAGATTGCGAATACCGAGTACGTTCAGGCTGCGGTTGCTGCATTAGTTGGCTCATCCCCTGAAGCTCTGGATACGCTGGCTGAGTTAGCGCAGGCATTAGGAAATGATCCTAATTTTGCAACCACGATGCTCAATGCGTTAGCGGGTAAACAGCCGCTAAATGAAATACTGACGTCGCTGTCCGGGCTGTCTACCTCCGGAAGTAAATTGCCATTTTTTAGCAGTAAAAATACGTTGATGTTGACGGATCTGACGACGACCGGGCGTGGGTTGATTGCTAAAAACTCAATAAATGAAATTATCACATACCTTGGTTTGGTAGAAACGATAAATTTAGCAGCTGGCGCGGTGCCTTCAACGCGCAGAGTAAACGAAAAAGCGCTTACAGATGATATTTACATCACCTCACAGGATATTTTTAACGGGCAAGTCTTGATGATTGGTGCAGACCAAAATCTGGACAATTTCCAGACGCCGGGGCTGTATGCTCAGGATATGAATGTTAATACCAGTACGGCACTGAATTACCCGGAGAATAATGCAGGTTCTCTGATGGTACTGAGAAGCGCCGGAGTGACACAGATTTACCGCGTGTACAATTCATCCCGCAGTTATACACGTAGCAAGCATTCAACGCAGGCATGGACTCCCTGGGTACCTGATGATTCTTTTCCGGTCGGCGCACCTATTCCCTGGCCGTCTGATACAACTCCGCAAGGGTATGCTTTAATGCAGGGGCAACCTTTCGATAAAGCAGCCTATCCATTGCTTGCGATTGCGTATCCATCGGGTGTTATCCCGGATATGCGAGGCCAGACGATTAAGGGTAAACCGAACGGTCGTGCGGCACTTTCATATGAACAGGATGGTGTTATATCGCATACCCACGGAGCCAGCGCATCCAGTACGGATTTGGGAACTAAAACCACATCATCGTTTGATTACGGCACTAAGACTTCAAACACTACCGGTGACCATAACCACAACAGAGGTACTATGGAAATTACTGGTACTCTCGGTTACTTCAGAAGTGATAATAGTAGCTTCTATACAGCAAGTGGAACATTTACACTTGGCCGCTCTACAGCGGCTAAAAGTTTTACAGGTTCTAATTTTACTTATGGTGTTCCTGTAAACTTTAACGCTTCCAGAACCTGGTCTGGCGTCACAAACACTACGGGTAACCATGCGCACTCTGTTGCAATTGGCGCTCATGCACACTCCATTGCTATTGGTTCACACGGACACTCCGTCACTGTTAACGCTACTGGTAACGCGGAAAACACTGTCAAAAATATTGCGTTTAACTATATTGTGAGGCTTGCCTGATGACTTTTGAAATGACCGGAGAAAATCGGACTATTACTCTCTACAATCTTCGTGCAGATACAAATGAATATATTGGGAAATGTGAAGGGTTTATCCCTGCTAATACCGGATTACCTGCTTACAGTACCAATATTTCTCCGCCGCCAGCGAAGGCCGGTTTTGTCGCTGTATTTAATCTTAAGTCAGAAAAATGGTCACTGGTTGAGGACCATCGCGGGAAAATTGTCTACGACATTCAAACTGGGAAAGCTACCACGATTGACCAGTTAGGTAAGTTACCTGACGATGTTGTTTCCGTCGCGCCGGAAGGCCATTTTGTTAAGTGGGATGGAGCACAGTGGGTCCACGATACCGATGCGGAAAATAAACATCTTCTGATGCTGGCCGAACAGGAAAAAATAAATCTTCTGGCGGTCGCAACATCCGCTATAGCCCCCTTACAGGATGCTGTTGATCTGGGCATGGCAACGAAGGTTGAAACCGCACTTTTACTGGAGTGGAAGAAATACCGTGTCTTGCTTAACCGGGTAGATACCTCAAATCCAGAATGGCCTACTCAACCGAATATTCAGGCCAGTTAATATCAGGGGCGGAAGACAAATCGATGCGACGTAACTCAGTTCGATAGCTTCGCAACGCCGCCAGTTCTGTTTCCTCGCTGGCTGATATATCGATGTCTTTTGTGCAAGAGGACTAAAGTTAACCGCAGAAGAGTGGGCTCAGGCTGGAAGGTTGATTGCTGCAGGTGAGTCAAGAAAACGTTTGGCTATAATTTATGATGTAGGGGTGTCGACGCTATACAAAAAATTACCTGCGCGGTGTTGAGAAGACGCCACGCGTCGTCGTATGCGAGAACGGGCGGCGGCGAACTGGCGAACGTTCGATAGTGCGAGTATTGAATGATTGCCAGTCACGGCGGATTGTACTTAAGCAATATGATGGTTCAAGGCGTTTAATCTGAAACCAGCCACAATCAGCCTCTTCAAACATTTCCTGAACAGTACAGCTAATCTGTTCCTTCCCATACTTGCTGGCGTCAGTGTTGATCGCCGGCAGTGTCATGAGCGGTTTTACCCGAACACCAGCATCGGGGGAAGAACGCTCCCTCATCATACTCAGCCCCCTTGAATGCTATCATGTTCACGATGTTTGTACATGTAGGGAGACATGTACTTGATTGAAATGGAGACATAAATCTCACTTATATAGTTTTGTACTATAGTATGATGTCAGTTTCTAATGGAAAGTATAAAGAAACAACTATTGTTGCCGATAATCTATTTTAATTGTATGTTCAACATTGTATATTGATAGTGGAATGTATGTTGTCACAAAGGGTTAGGATATATTAAGAGGTTTGTGTGATAAAGAACTACAAATTGACTACACTTAAGCCCTATGTGATATCAATCACATTTTCATTTTTGCTGTTTTTGTCGTTAACTGAGATTTCTACTTATTATATATATAAGGAGCGTATCGGTTCATATACAGAACGAGTATTGAATAGAAGTGTTAGTCTCATTCAACAGATTGATGAAATAAATGATGGTTATGAGATGTTTGATGCTTATAGTCCCTGTAGTGAACTACAGCTTCATGCTGTAAGAATCGCTCTATGGCCTTATGCACTTATAAAGGATATATCATTTATTTCTAATGGGGCAATTACTTGTACTGCGTTGTGGGGAAAGTTGCCAGCACCATTATTACTCAACATATACGATAGAAAAGTTGAAAAGGATAACTTGACGTGGTTTTTTGGCGTGTTGTTGGAAAATAATGTTAAAGCTGATTTACTAAGCAACCAAAAATTAGCTATAACGATTTCACCATTTGCTTTTAACAGATTTGCTACAGACCATGAAGAGAAAGGATTTTCAGCAATTGTCGGCAATAGAGATCATTCTCTTCATTTGTTTAGGTTTGGTGAACTGGTCGATCTGCTTGAGGAGGCTAAACATGATAAATCCTATCAGTTAGGACTTATTACTACGCAAAGTTGTAATGGAAAACATGACATCTGTGTCATGGGAGGAGTTAAATTTCCGTGGGTGAGTTTCGATAATTGGTTAATGATATTGTTGATTGCATTTACATCTATTGTAACAGGTGTTCTTTTAGGTGTTGTTTATAATCAAAAGGTTGCACGCAAACAATCATTAGTATCAAGATTAAAAAATGCCATAAGAAATGAATCATTATATCTTGTATATCAACCTATTTATAAAATAAAAACCGGTATGGTTATTGGTGTAGAGGCACTAATTAGATGGGATGACCATGATATTGGTAGCATTCCTCCTGATATTTTTATCCCTATTGCAGAGAGACATAATTTAATTCAAGATGTAAGTAATCTTGTATTTCGAATGGTAGTAAAAGAAGCTAGGTCCCTTTCTGAAAAATTTAATGTCTTTATAAGCATTAATGTTAGTTCACAAGACCTTTTGTCTGAATCTTTTCAAAGAAAAGTGTTTCAGATGATCGATGAATTAAATATAAAGCCCGGAATGATAATGATGGAATTAACAGAAAGACAGAGTGCGGATCTAAATTCACTCCAAAAGGTAATTTCTTTATTTAATGATAAAGGTATTTCAATAGCCATTGATGATTTCGGGACGGGCTATTCAAATTTAAACTGGCTGTCAAGTTTACAAATAGATGAAATTAAAATTGATAAATCAATTACAGACTCTATCGATGAATACTCTATAAGTAATAATTTATTATCAGGATTGGTAGAGATTTTTAAAGATATAACTCATAAGGTCGTATTCGAAGGTGTGGAAACATCAACTCAGGTTAATTATTTAACTGAAATGTTCCCTGAGTGCGGTGTACAGGGATGGTATTACTCAAAGCCGTTATCTATAGATAAATTGACAAAATTAGTCGAGGATGCCAATTTGCCTTAATAGTTATTACTTTATTTTCATTGTTTTCACATTCTATATAACACGCGTAACCGCGAGCTATATAAATTTAGCTGCAGAAGGATTTTGATATCTTGCCGCATTCAATCAGCTAGTTGGCTCAAAATTGTATGGAATGTCGCGTTCACCTTCTTCAGCGAGCAGGGCAAGATAGTCCTCTCGTGTCATTGACTGTGAAAAGCGTCCACACATAGAAACCTCCAGCCATATGTCAGACTAAAAGTATTGGGCAGTAAGAAAAAGTGGTGCGCACCGTTAAAGATTTAAACGGAGCTTGTAAAATAAATCGGAATGATTTCTTTGTGAATTGATGAATTCCGAAAGTGAAGGGGGCCTTAATCATTGTGTTCGAGAGCGATTAATAGACAACATTTGACGGACTTTTTCCCAGTAATTCCCCGAAGCTTCCCCTTTCAGAAAACAGACATAAAAAAACCAGCCGTAACAGGCTGGTTCTTAGAGGATTTTTGGTCGGCACGAGAGGATTTGAACCTCCGACCCCCCATGTCGGAGATTTACCATCTCAAGGGCAGCGATGTGCCAGACGCGGGCTTTCAGTGGTTCTAAAAACTCAGGTGCCGCATCCAAGTAGTGTCGACACTACCTAGTAACAACTCACGTGGTTGACTATGTTTGTGTAAACAGAGAAGCTTTCAGGATAACCCCTACGGAAATGAATCTCATGTCACGAAAAATCCTTGAAGCTAAGAAGAGACACCATTATGTATGGGCGAAGTATCTAACACGCTGGGGTAATGGTACAAAAAATGTTTTCTACACAACGAAGACTGGAAAGATTGCTTTTGACAGTGTGCGTGCAATAGCTGCCGAAGACTTTTTCTACAAAACAACAACACTTACCAAACGGAACGTTGGCGTAATTAAGGCCTTCTCTGAAAAAAGCCCCCACCATCTCCATACACAACACATGTCCTATCTAAGAGACATTCTTAAAATACAAAGCTTGGAAGATATGTATAGGGCTTCTGGTATACAAGACCACGAGGCGAAAACACTTATTCATGCTACAAAGTGCAACCTAATGGAGAATCTCCATTCATCCCACGAGATGAAGGTGCTACCAATATTGGAAGCTCTTACATATGAAAGACTTGATATACTTCATGATAAGCAGCACATGATAGAGTTCATGATGTTTCTTGGTCATCAAATTACGCGTACGAAGACTTTTAGGGACGTAGTGTTTCATGCTCAGCCTCGTCGTAACAGCCTTGAAATTGAATTTGCCGACACTATTGTTCATGCTTGGTGGTTTATCAGTTACATGTTTGGAATGGACATTGGATGGAGTTTATATTCAAGTCGTAACGAAGACAGTCATTCATTATTGCTAAACGATACCGGGCTACCTTTCATCACATCAGATCATCCAATCGTCAATGTGCATTCATGTGTCTCAGAGACAGACTTGATCGCGCCTGAATATGCTGACTTATACTATCCAATTTCGCCACGCATTGCCTACATTATATGTAATTCAAAGCGCTTTGTACCAGGTATCAATCGTGTCGATGAAGCAGCTGTGGATGAGCTAAATACTAAGATAACAAAGCAAGCTATGGTGCATATTATCGGGAATACTGAGGATGCTCTTCTTAATTATAAAAAATACTTAGGTCAGGGATATAATAAGAAGAACCCTTTTTTATGAAGGTTTGCTTGAAATTTATGCGAAAGAAGTAAATTTCAAGCTTATCTAAGTCCGCTCATTACTGTGAGTTCAACTGATAGACGCAACACACTTATTGAACCGTTAAGTCGTTCCCTAAGACAACTCTGACTCACTGGAATATCGCCAAGCCTCTGAACCACCCTAAATAATATTCTGATTACTGAGTTGAGGCATTAATCGCTCAAATAAGTCATCACTTTCATAGGGGATGTTATTAATATGCCGGGAATAAATCAACCCTCCTGAAAATAGCTTGGAAATAGAACTTTCACATAAAACACCTATGCATTTTTTGTTTTGCCCTGTCATAAAATCTTCAACATTCCTCAAGATAAAAATTCGTGACAACTCACGATGTGCACTTATTGCCATTCTCGCCTCTCCAGAACTAACGAGGGACACTTTAGGAAGCAAATCAGTAACGTTAACGGCCACCATACCTATATTTTTAAGTGATGAGCTATCTTTTATCCTGCGTACGATCTGCTGGTTTGCAACTTTTATGTTTTTAGATAGTTTTTTTAATGACTTAACTCGTTTGCATTCTACAAAAAGGATTCTGCCGTCAGAGAGTTTCACTTCGATATCACAAATGCTTTTAAGAGAAATTTTATACCCTGCGCGCAGAAATCTTGCAGCCATTGACAACTCAAACAGAAAGTCTCTTGCGGAATCGTTCTCAGAAGTAGCACGAAATTCTTGACCAGTGATGACCTTCTTAATTTGATCGAGATACTCCTGGATATCAAGCCCTTTAAGATCATTGTAAACCCTTATAATTTCATTAGCCTCCACGTGAGAATTCATCATCTCTTTCATAATGGTAACTAAATTTTCATCGGGAGAATCTTTGAAAATTTTTTCTCCATTTGATAGTTCTTTCAATTTTTGAAGGTTTTTGTGATACACCCCATATCTTGTTACTGCAAATCTAAAGCCTAAACTATCGAACCAAGTACAAACCTCTTCAAATTTAGATAGTAAACCTGAAAACTCATGCTCATATATTTCTTTGTGTTCCATATTCATTTCTTTAAATAAAGAGAGATTCGTATTAGTGCTTGTCAAAATATTATTGGTTGTACTCACTTAAAATCACCAAGTAGTACCTAACTAGACATCTAAATGTTACTCATGTAATCAAAGTTGTAAGAATAGCTCCTAATCTTCTCTCATAGCAGGCATCACTAAGTGAGCGGTATGTAGAATTCATTGATAGCCGAATGACACCTCGGTAATAGTTTTCAAGAACTGGCAAAGGTCAATGCTAGCATCCTCAATAGAATGAAAACGAAGAATCTAAAGAATCGGATTTTATCTTATTAAGAAGTGACATGAATGGCTGTGTGAGAGCTTGTCCTGTAAGTAGCCTCAACACGCCAGTGATAAATTGCTCCATATCGTTGCCCCCTCTGATGCCAGCACTGGTATTATTTTGTCGTTTTAATTTAGATCGAGATTTTGAATTACTGTAGTTTAAAGACCGTCAGAATGCATAGCCTCTATATGGTTGACCATACTAATTTATACCAAACGGCTGAATAAAAGAAAGAATCCCCCTGTGCTTAACTGATCGTTTTTTGGCTACTGTGATTAAGATCACTTCCAACGTCAGCTCTTCGCTCATAACGGCCCCTTACCATTGAAAAAGCTTCACCATTAAGGCTTTATATTAGTGGTAACCTTATTGAATAATCAGCAGTGGAAATGTTGGGTTTTTGGCGAAAAATTTTGTAACTTATTGATAATTTTCGATAAAACGCATGATTTAAAATCCCTTTGTCGTGAAGGGGCTGATAGGTACAGGCGCTTGTTTTTGCCTTCTAAAACGGTTATCAAAACCAAAAAACATACATTGATAATCAATAGGTTAAGGGAAAGATGAAAGCCAGTTGATTTACAGTGAAATTATAGAATTATTTTTATTTATCATGCGGTTGTATATGAACCATCTAACTACTGCTGCGCCACATGGGTTGGGTCGAAGCGGCTGACCTGATTGTTAAAGGTATGGAAGGCGCGATTAACGCGAAAACCGTAACCTATGACTTCGAACGTCTGATGGACGGTGCTAAGCTGCTGAAATGTTCAGAGTTTGGTGACGCGATCATCGAAAACATGTAATCCAGATTCTGGGTTGTATGATAACGGGAGCCGAGAGGTTCCCGTTTTTATTATTAGTTTTCGAACGGTTATCAAAATTTTATCAAAATCGTTTAACAAAATGGAACAAGTCGCTTAGCATTGGATGTATTGCGATAGAACTAAAAGGAGAATTTTAAGTGCACTATAAAGATATATTGAAGCATATTTCTGGAATTAGTTGTCCTTTGTTTGGAATTCAATGGAATCCACCAACTTACTCGTCTGACATTGCAAGAGAAATTGTTTTATTTTTAGAAAACAAAAGGGTGTTATTTAATTTTCCACAGAATGAAGTAATTAATATATGTATATTAAGTGCAAACGAAATCAGAGGGGAATTGGTTAACCAGCAAAAAAAAACTAATGACACAAAATTAAATGAAGTGATTCGAAAAATGCTGTATTGCACTCGTGATTTTGTAAACAAAGCAGAACAGATATCCTTGGGGACAAATACGGTTGTTATGCAGTCGATGTTGGAAAGGGAGTTACTCGGATATAGACGTAAGATGGGAAACCTAATCGCAATATTAAGCGTGAGATATGGTATAGATGTAGGTGATGAATTGGCTGTTATCCTCCCTTTGGTAAATTTTGAGTAACGATAAAGGAGCAATTGCTCCTTTATAAGCATACGTTTATCCAATCTTTACCTCGATCGTCATGATACCGAGCTGTTTGATTAGGGGATTTGTGCCCCAACAGTTTCTGGGTATCGATACCCTGTGCCACGTAAAGACGCTCTGCTAAAGATCGTTGTTCGTGGAACGTGGCCGGCGTACCTTCCTCCCAATTAATTTCAGCTTCATCACGTGCCCTACTGAAATTCATTGTTATGGTGTTTGACTTCACCTTTGCGCCACGCTCAGCCTGTGAGGTGGATCGGAAAAAATGTATTAAGAATGGGCTGACTGCGTAGTCGCGGCAACGACATACAACATCGCGCAGGCTCCAGTTGATAGCATTCAAACGCAGGGAAAGAGGAATAGCTATTTTGCTGCCGGTTTTTTCCTGTTCGATATGCAAATGATCATCCCAGATATCGCTAAATTTCATTTTGGATATGTCACCAAGACGTTGCCCGGTTACAAGGGCAAGCAGCATCGCATTCCCCATATACTGATGTTTCTTGTCTGCGATCTCGAAAATCTTCTGCCACTCATCGAGACTAAGTCGTTGTCTGGTAATCTTGCGCCTAGGCTGTTTAGTAGCAAGGGCAGGGTTGTGACCAGGCGGCACTTCACCGTAGTGTTGGGCCTCTTTGAATACATCGATCAGAACTGAGCGAACAACTTGTGCCATTCTTGGTTGGCCTGCAGATAGATACTCTTCAAGAATTTGAGCAATATCCCTGACATCAACAGAAGATATTAGCTTCATTCCCGCACGTTCTTTGAGAAGTGCAACTGGCTTGGCTTTTTGTTTATACGTATTCTCCTTGATATCACCTGAAGCGAATCTTTCCTCCTGAATTTTCCAGTATCGCTCAAGCCAAGTAACAGTCGTAATTGCTTTACCCTTGCTGGTAGCGATTCGATCGCTAATAGCCAGTACTTGTCTTGAACGCTGCTCAGCAAGTCTTGCGTTTGCCTCAGTAGCAATTGCTCTAGCCTCAGCTTCATCAGTACCTAGACTGTGAAATTTTCCAGTCGCAGGGTGCTTGTACCGCCAATAAACTTTATTGACTTTCCGACTGTAGAGTGGATAGAGGTTAGGTATTGATACATTATTTTTACGTGGTCTCGCAGCCATCGCTGAGGATCCTTTGCAATTTTGGTGAATCAGATTTCTTGATAACCGGCGCAGCAAGTTCTCCAACCAATTCTGCATCCTCCCTCACTCTCCAGAGCCTACCTTGTTTCATGGCTGGTGGAGAAAAGAGGTTTTGCTTAGCGTAACGGCGCAATGTCGAGACGCTAGGTGGATTGCTTCTGTATTTATCAGTTGCCCATTCTTCAAGAGTTAACATCTGAATCATGCGTCATTCTCCATTTAAACCGGCTGCACCCGGTTTGCTAAAATATAATTATTTTATCACGCTAAATGCCATTAAAACTTCTAAACTGTATCTCCTATAAAACTTGACAAACCCCGAGTAAAATATATATGTAAGTGAAAGCGTGTATATCAAGGCTAATATATTAAATCCAATAGTGATATCTGAAGAGTAATGTACTATTGCTGTTATGGTTGAAACCCAGAAAAAAATAAGAAATACAAAGCAAACATTCCGACAAAACCCATACAAAGCAACGTAGTTTTGTATTTTTGCTTGATGTTGTGCTGAATGTTCATAGGCGTAGTGATAAGCTAGTCGAAAAAGATCTCCTTCTAAAGCATAAGGTGTTTTTAGTTGATTTAACTTTATAGAGAAATTTCTGTCGTAGGCTTTATCGAGCATTTCCCATAGCGGGATAGCCAGTTCCTTAGTTAATTCCCTTGAGTAAAACATATTAAATGTTATCTTGTCTATTATCAAAATTGGCAGTAGTAATAAATTTACCAAGAGGTACTTTAAAGCTCTAACTTTGCTTTTTGATTTTTCAATTTTAAAGTTATTATTCATTTTCCAAAACAAGTATATAGAGGGGTATTCTAGTGAGTCATTCATGTATTTTTCAATGAAAAAAGCTGATACAATTGAGATAGCATGACCAATAACGTATGCTAATATTACTGCTGAGGTATATCCCAGTAAACTAAGTGCATTAGCTTGTTCTTGCGCAATCTTTTTTAATTGCAGAATAACTTCCCATTCGAGAGTGATACCACAAAAATAGAATAGATAGAGGAATAATCCACCTGGGATAAGATATCCTAAAAAATCATAAATTGAGAACGGATTTTGATTCATTTAACTTCCCACTGTCATCTGTTAACAGAAAATTCGTTTTAGAATTCATATTTATTTAGTCTTTAAATGGTATAATCTAGCATGCTAAGACATGGTTGCTTTACCTCTTTAAATTTTAATCGTCAAGCATATTATGCCAAAAATATTCACTTCAGCAAAATTAATTATATCACCTAGTCGTTGCTACTCGAGTTGAGTAATACAATACCCAGGACTTCAGTGCCAATGCTATCGTTAGAAATTCTAGCCATTGATCTTCTGGTTACCTCCAGACGTGTAATACACTAAATGGAAACGAACTCCGACTTTTATATAACTGCAATCCCTCGCTGGTTGATAAAGGAATTTACTTGCATGTTGTAATCTGAAAAAGGCTGGCGGTTACCGGACAAACGGGAAAACACCGGGCCGCCAGAACAGGGAGTTACTTGTTATTGCTTTGGCCTGCTTTTAACCACATCAGGCGCGGTGGTAGGTATCTTCGGGCGGGGTGCTAAGGGGGTGATTAGCCCTTGCCCTTAACACTCCTGCTGGTTTTGGTATTCCTGGCTTGGGTATCGCCACCAGCTATAGGAATTTGACTACGAGTTGCGGTTAATCAGGCCGCGCCTCTGTTACCCCTCCCGAAGACACCTGTCAGCGAATCATCCGGTTATTCATATGCCACCGGCGGCTACTTCGTGGGCGTCCTGCCTGTTCGCTGTTGATGAATAAAATCTAACTTAACTTAGATTTTAGATCAAGAAAAAACACCAAACTATTCTTAGCTTGATGTTAAGAGGAAGGTTAGAGGTGGGTTAAAGCTCGTACTGGACGCCTTTGACAACGCCGATGATCAGGCAATTACCGTTAATTGAAATGTTTGGATAGCGTGGATTTAAGGGAACTAAGAACTTTTGAGGCCCATCGATGACAAGTTTTTTTACAGTAGCCTCGTTTGTCCCATCAAGCCTGGCTACGACTATCTTTCCATGAAGTGGCTGTGCATCTGGATCTACTATGACTGTTGCCCCTTCAGGGATTGTCGGGAGGCCATTAGGGTTTGTCATCGAATCACCTTTAACCTCCAATGCAAAGGAGCTATCCCCTATGCGGAGTGATGTCTCTATCCACTTATCTACTTCGCTGAAAACTTCTGCTGCTTTACATTCTGTAAACTGTCCAGCCTGAACCCAGGATATCACCGGAATCCTTCGCATCTTGGTTATCAGATTGCCTTCAAATTCAGTGCCATAAAGTATGTAATCAATTGATGTGTTGAAATACTTTGCAAGTTTCGCAAGTGACTCGCCGCCTGGCACATTAACGTCTTTTTCCCAATACCCAACCGCCACATCACTAACACCGCAGAACTTACCCAGTTCTTTCTGCGAGGTTTTGGTTATACGCCTGAGAGCTTTGATGCGCTGACCGACAGTTTCCATTTGAACACCATAAATAAATTAAAAGGCTAAGCAATCTTAGTTTTTATTGACCAAAGTTAGATTGGTTATTAATATCTAATCAAACTTAGCTAAGGAGGCGTTATGACAACCGATGATATTGAAAACTACTTCGGCAGTACTGAGAAGGTTGCCGAATTTTTTGGAATCACAAGCGAGGCTGTTTACCAGTGGCGTAATAGAACTGGTCGCCTTATCCCAAAAGGGCGTGCAGCTGAAGCAGCCTATCGGACCGGGGGGAAATTGGTTTTTCATCCCGACCTTTACGAAAAGCGTAGCGATGCTTCAGTAAAACTCAAACCACAGGAATAAGGGGGGAGCTGTGGGTAACGAACCTATTTGGAAAGTTGAACGTCAGCCAGTCTGGCTGGTGGTAGCGATTAAAAAAACGATTACCGATCTGCCTGGTGGCTACGCCGAAGCTGCGGAATGGTTAGGCGTGACAGAGAACGCATTGTTTAACCGCCTTCGTGTGGATGGGGATCAGATCTTCCCTATGGGATGGGCGATGGTGCTACAGAAAGCCGCCGGTGTTAGCTACATAGCAGATGCGTTTTCTCGTCAAACGGATAACGGGATTCATATCCCTGGCGCAGCACCAGAAACAGAGAACGAAGAAATTGGCTTAAAGCTGGCTGAGCTGGTTGGCAGGCTTGGGGATCTGGTCAACGCATACCGTCGATACATCGATGATGGTGTAGTTGATAAAGGGGAGTGGGACAGCCTGAATGAAATCGCCTACCAGTTCCGGGTAACGCTTATGACGTTCCTGAACCTGATTTCACGAGTTTATTGCCTTCCAGAAAAGAGTGACGCCCGCGAGTGTGCAGCTCCGGGCGCCTTGGCGAACAACTCTTCGAGTATGGAGAAATAATCCGCATGAGCAGTGTAACGGCTTTTAACCGTCTACCGCAACTCAGGATGATCCCGGTTTCGGGTACTCCGTTGTTTCGGTATGAACGCAGATTATCAAACCGCTGGGTTCCGTGTAACCACAGTAGGGCGGTTTCAATTGTGGGGGTCTACAACCGGAGGGCAAAACGCCTGTGCGCGAACTTAACCGAAGGTTCAAAGACCACCGCGGAGTGCCAGTCCGTGTTATCCGCTGGGAGCCAGAAACACAGCGCGTTATCTATCTGCGTGATGGCTACCCACACGAATGCTTCAGCCCACTTGAGCATTTCAGGCAAAAGTTCAGGGAGATAACGGACGATCATGAGCACTAAATTAACCGGCTACGTATGGGATGGTTGCGCGGCGTCGGGCATGAAGTTGTCTAGTGTCGCGATCATGGCTCGCCTTGCTGATTTCAGCAGCGATGAGGGGGTGTGCTGGCCGTCCATTGAAACTATCGCTCGCCAGCTTGGCGCAGGGCCGAGCACTATCAGAACGGCAATCGCTAAGCTTGAAAAAGATGGCTGGCTCACGCGTACACAGCGCCGTAATGGTAACCGTAATGCTTCGAACGTTTACCGCCTGAATGTGGCGAAACTTCAGGCTGCCGCATTTTCTCAACTGTCAGATTCTGACACGTCAAAATCTGACGCATCAAAATTTGACGCCTCAAAAACTGACCCGTCGAAATCTGGCAAAAACGGCGGTTTTGACCCGTCAGAATCTGGCGGGGATCCGTCAGTAAAATCAAAACAAGATCCACAAGTAACTTCAAAACCCTCTTGTCCGGTTGCGGCGCAACCAGACCCTGAAGTCGTGATTACTGATCAGGCAATTTTGGTTCTGACCCATTTGAACCAGATCAGCGGATCCCGGTATCAGAAATCAAAAACATCCCTGGAGAACATCCGTGCCCGACTGCGTGAGGGATACAGCGTTGCAGACCTGCAACTTGTTATCGACCTGAAGCATGAGCACTGGCACGAGAACGACGAGCAGTACCAGTACATGCGCCCGGAAACGCTGTTCGGCCCGAAGAAATTCGAGAGCTATCTGCAAAGCGCTACCCGCTGGGAGCAGAAGGGACGGCCTAAACGCGCTGACTGGGGCGCGAAAAAGCGCGATGTGATGGCTTTTGGTCCGGTTGAAACAACGATTCCAGAGGGGTTCAGAGGATGACGTTAAACAAATATTGCCAGGCGCTGGTGGCACTACGTAGCCAACCAGCCCACGAATTGAAAGAAGTTGGCGATCAGTGGCGGACACCGGACCTGCTTTTTTGGGGCATTAATGCGATGTTCGGCCCGCTGACGCTGGATCTCTTTGCTGATGACGATAACGCTAAGTGCCCTGTGTGGTACACCGCCGAAGATAACGCGCTGGTACAAGATTGGGCGGAAATGCTGGAATCAATCGGCGGGGCCGCATTCGGTAATCCACCATATAGCCGTTCGCAGTACCACGAGAAACAGGCGATAACCGGCATGACCCACATCATGGATCGCACAATGGAAATGCGTGAAAAGAGTGGGCGTTACGTGTTCCTCATTAAAGCGGCGACAAGTGAAACATGGTGGCCGGAAGATGCCGATCACATCATGTTTATCCGCGGTCGTATTGGCTTCGATCTCCCTGTGTGGTTTGTTCCTGCTGATGATAAGCAGAAGCCCACTGGTGCTTTCTTTGCTGGTGCTATTGCAATCTTTGATAAGTCATGGCGCGGAGAGCGTTTCAGCTACATCAGCCGTACCGAACTGGAAGAAAAAGGGCGGGCATTTATGGCTTTGGCTCAATTCGCCGTTGGTAAAGAGCAAACAATTGCAATGCAGCCAGCCAGGGAACCAGCAGCAACACCGGAAACTGAGTCACGAATCTGGCCTCTCGAGGTTGGTCTGGTGTTTAACCAGGTGGAAGGCGTTGACGTATTGAGTGAGGCTCAGCAGAACAAGCTGAAAGCCAACATCAATCAACTCTGGCTGGAACGAACGGCCACCAGCGAAATTATCACAATTGCGCGTGGTCTTGTTGGCAGCATGCAGGGGGTAACCCATGCGTGAGATTATCGTTGATAACTTTGCTGGTGGGGGGGGTGCATCAACGGGTATTGAACTGGCGATCGGACGCAGCGTGGATATTGCGATCAACCACGACGAAAACGCCATTGCGATGCACAAGACGAACCACCCTGACACACTGCATTACTGTGAATCCGTATTTGACGTGGATCCGGTAGCCGCCACCGGCGGCAATCCTGTTGGCCTGGCATGGTTTAGCCCGGACTGCCGACACTTCTCAAAGGCCAAAGGCGCAAAGCCAGTGAAAAAAGAGATACGCGGTCTGGCCTGGATTGTTCTGCGTTGGGCACTGGCGAAGCGACCGCGTGTGATGATGCTGGAGAACGTGGAAGAGTTCAAAACGTGGGGACCGTTAATTGACATCCCGTCTAAACCTGATTTATCGGAAGCCCTTATGGGGGATTTTATTGGCCCGGTTTACCCTGGCAGTAGTCGCCCAGACCCTGCTCGCACTGGCGAAACATTCAATGCTTTTGTCGGTATGCTGTCCACTGGCATTCCTGCCGATCACCCGGCACTGGCGGAGGTCTGCGAATTTCTTGCTATTGATCCTGGCAGCACGCAGGCCAAACAGCTGGTGGAAGGGCTTGGATATGATGTTGATTATCGCGAACTGCGCGCGTGTGATTACGGCGCGCCGACGATCCGCAAACGCTTCTTCATGGTTATGCGCTGCGATGGTTGTCCTATTCAGTGGCCTGTTGTAACCCATGGGGATCCCAAGTCACTGGAGGTGCAGAGCGGCAGGCTGATGCCATGGCGTACCGCTGCGGAATGTATCGACTGGAATGTTCCGGCTCTGTCCATCTTCGACCGCAAAAAACCGCTGGCGGAGAACACTCTGAAGCGGATCGCACGCGGCATACAGCGCTTTGTTATCGAAAGTGCGTCGCCGTTTATCGTGAAGTGCAACCACACGAGCTCAAAAAATGCGTATGACGCTTTTCGCGGACAGTCACTGAATGAGCCATTACAGACCATTACTAAAAAACTCGGCTACGCGTTAGCCGTTCCACACCTTACAAAATTCCGCACTGGCGCAACCGGGCAGCCCGTTACCGAACCTGTCCCGACGGTAACCGCTGGCACATCAAAACGTCCAGGTGGGAATGGGCATGCACTCGGGATTGTTGAGGCTGCACTGACGCCATTCCTGGCGGGTAATGGTGGGAGTGAATATCAGGCTAAACCGCGCCCGCTGGATAAACCTGCTCATACCATTCTGAAGCAATCCCGCGCCTGTCTTGTTGCGCCAGTGATAGCCCGCCAGTTTGGGGCCAGCGTCGGCCACCGGGCAGACGAACCGAGCGCAACCATCACCGCTGGCGGTGGCGGCAAGTCTCAACTGGTAACGCCTACGCTGATCCAGATGGGTTATGGCGAACGACCTGGACAAGAACCGCGTGTGCTGCGGCTGGATAACCCGCTGGGGACTGTTACTGCAGGTGGAAATAAATTCGCGACGGTGAGCGCGTTCCTGGCAAAACACTACGGCGGTAACTATACGGGGCCGGGTGTCAGTATGGATGAGCCCGCGCACTCAGTGACCACTGTCGACCATCATGCAGTAGTTGCCTCTCATCTGGTGAAACTGCGTGGAACATGCCGCGACGGGCAACGCCTTGATGTGCCCATGCCAACAATCACCGCTGGTGGCCAACACGTGGGTGAGGTACGCACATTTCTCGAGACGTATTGCGGGGAAAGTGACGATGAATGGCTGGTAACGATCGATGGGGTTAAATACCAGATCGTTGATATCGGAATGCGCATGTTGCAGCCGCATGAACTCTACAAAGCGCAGGGCTTCCCGGATGGTTACGTTATTGATCAGGACTACCGTGGAAATCGCTATGCAAAAGATAAGCAGGTAGCCCGCTGCGGTAATGCGGTACCACCACCATTCGCCAGGGCGCTGGTGGAGGCAAATCTTCCGGAACTGTGTGCAGTGCAACAGCAGGAGGTGGCATGAAACTTGTGCTCCCGTTCCCTCCAAGCGTGAACACTTACTGGCGCGCCCCTAATAGGGGGCCGCTGGCCGGTCGTCACCTCATTAGCGCTGATGGTCGTAAATACCAGAGCGCTGCCTGCGTGGCGATCATTGAGCAATTACGACGTCTCCCGAAGCCATCGACTGAACTGGCAGCGGTAGAAATCACTCTGTACCCGCCGGATGCGCGCCGCCGGGATATCGATAATTACAACAAAGCCCTGTTTGACGCGCTGACGCATGCGGGTGTCTGGGAAGACGACAGCCAGATTAAGCGCATGCTGGTGGAATGGGGACCCGTTGTGCCGAAAGGTCGGGTAGAGATAACGATCAGCAGATATGAACCGGCGGGTGCAGCCGCCTGATATGGAGAAAAGTATGAGCCAGTTAATCGTGAATGGTGTAGTAACAATGTCCAGCCGTGATATTGCGGATCTGGTTCAAAGTAAACACAGTGACGTGAAACGCTCGGCTGAGCGTCTTGTTGCTGCGGGAATTTTAACCGCGCCGTTGGCGCAGTTCGATTTTGAGCATAACGGTAATGTGTACCAGGAGTATCGTTTTAACAAACGCGACTCTCTGGTGATTGTTGCCAGATTGTCTCCTGAATTTACCGCCGCGGTCGTCGATCGCTGGCAGGAACTGGAAGAAGGGCAGAGTGTCAGTGTTCCCCGCTCATTGCCGGAAGCGCTTCGCCTGGCTGCTGATTTAGCCGAGCAGAAAGAGCAACTGACCATCCAGCTGGCAGCCGCGGCGCCAAAAGTGGAGTTTGTTGATCGTTATTGCTCTGCAAAAGGCTCCATGTCATTCCGGCAGGTAGCCAAATTGCTCAACGCAAAAGAAACCGAGTTCCGCCTGTTCCTCATTGAACGCAATATCCTGTATCGCCTCGGCGGCACACTTACCCCCATGGCGCAGCACATTTCCGCGGGAAGATTTGAAGTTAAGACGGGAACATCGAGTACATCTAACCACGCATTCAGCCAGACGCGTTTCACTGCCAAGGGGGTCCGCTGGATTGGTGGTTTGTGGGCTGAATATATTGCAGGGGGACAGGCGGCGTGAGGGCTTTGTTAACTCCTGAAGTAGCCCATCGTATGGGGATTGTGTTGTTTCGGCCCGGTGCGGAACTGATGCATCTCTTCATGCGCGGTCGCGTTCTGCTCGAGCCTGAACCAGAAGAAATGGCGTCATTCAGTACCGGGGCTGTTCCGGCAGCCATTCAGCCGCTGGCTGATGATCCTGTAATGCGGCAGGTCTTCGGGAATGAGCGGGTTATTCGGCGTGCCGGCGGGCTTCCTTCCCTTGAGCAGTGGCTGAGTTCTCGGTTTGAATGCCAGTGGCCCCATTCATCGTGGCACGACAAGAACTTCACAACAATGCGGCACGAGCCAGGAAGTATTCGCCTGTGCTGGCATTGCGATCACACTTTGTCCGGGCAGCATACAGAACAGCTTGCAGGTATAGCGGCCGGAAACCTGGTATCCTGGATTCTGGAAGTCATTCGGCGTGATTCTGGTTTTCCCGAGTCGCATATCCTGACGCTTCCGGAACTGTGCTGGTGGATGGTCAGAAACGACCTGGCTGATGTTATTCCGGAAAGCGTTGCGCACAAGGGGCTACGCCTTCCGGATGAGAAGATCCGCTCGGTCATGAGGGAAAGCGACATTGTGCCTTCCGCGTCTGCAACCAGCCTCGTGCAGGAGAAGGCGAAGAAGATCCTCGCGCTCTCTGTTGATCCGGAGTCGCCAGAGTCTTTCATGCTCAGGCCAAAGCGACGCCGCTGGGTAAATGAGACGTACACAGGCTGGGTTAAAACACAACCCTGTGAGTGTTGCCGACGGCCAGCAGATGATCCGCACCATATCGTAGGGCACGGTATGGGTGGTACAGCAACAAAAGCCCATGACCTCTTCGTGATCCCTCTGTGCAGAGAGTGCCACGATGAGCTACACGCCGATGTACCGGCATTCGAGCAGAAGCATGGTACGCAGCTTGAGCTGCTACTGCGTTTTATGGATCGGGCGCTGGCGATTGGCGTAATTACGAAAGTTTAAGTGTATGGAGAAGAAAATGAGAGATATGTATGAAGTAATGGATATGTGGGGGGCTTGGGCAGCAGCAGAAAGCAGTGGTGTTGACTGGCAACCAATTGCTGCAGGATTTAAAGGTCTGTTACCCCATGGCAGGAAATTTCGCCTTCAGTGTGGTGATGACGAAGGGATCATGATTGATAGCTGTGTTGCACGTCTGCGAAAGTATAAGCCAGAAGAGTACGAACTGCTTATAGCTCATTTTGTTATTGGTATTTCATTACGTACCATCGCAAAAAAACGGAAAAAATCGGATGGTACTATAAGAAAGGAGCTACAAACTGCGTTGGGATTTGTTTCCGGAGCATTATGTATGTTAGATGCGCCTATCGATTAAATTTCAACAAGGGCTGTGGTATCTTTAGGGATTCCGCAGCATGAGCAACGATTTCTTCATTTGGTATTGTGGGGAATTTAAATCTTTCCTTCTCAGTGATTATTTTTGATATGACATAGTATAAACTTAACATGCTATAT
>OIWQ01002045.1_pt1 | contig 22028 bp, 19 predicted proteins | sample 1587571 | NCBI WGS metagenome assembly OIWQ01 (sample SAMEA3888910, study PRJEB22519) | human gut metagenome | biome: human gut; feature: human-associated habitat; material: faeces | place: Denmark | collected 2010 | reverse complement strand
TTCCAAAGCTCCACCGCGATATCCCCCTCACCATGGGGCTCACTGGGCATATACGTACGGTTCGCGGGTGTACCAGCGGAATTTCCGATCCGGATGCCGTTCATGCAGATAGCGGAAGGCGGGTTCCATCGCCACAATGTCCCCCATGCGGCCCAGCAGGCAGACGGTCAGAAGCGGAGCGTGATCCATGCGTTGTTTCCACAATTGAGTTGCTTGATTCAAATTTTCATTATAATACACGGGAAAAACTTTTTTTCAATTGGCAACCGAAACTTTTCCGTGCTATGATATGGAAAATTTCAACAGGAGCTTTTCATGAAGAAAAAATTTCTGGCGCTGGACATCGGCCAGGTCTGCCTCTCGATCCATCCCGAACGGTGCTTCGCCCACCTCGGCTTCCGGAGCGCCGCCGAAGTGCCTCCGGAACTGCTGCGGCTCGGCGTCGAGGAGTTCGAATGCGGACGACTCTCCGATGCGGAATTTCTCGCCGCCGCACGAAGACTGACCGGCACCTCCCTCTCCGATGCGGAACTCGCCGCCGCCCTCGCCGCCATCATCGGGGAACCGATACCCGGCATGAATGAACTTGTCGCTTCGCTGCCCGCGCGCGGCGTCCAGCCGGTTTTCTTCTCCGACACCTCGGCACTGCATCTGGCGGAAGTGCGGAGGAAGTTCGCCGCCGCCGCCATGGTTCCGGAAGGGATCTACAGCTTTGAAGTCGGAGCACGCAAACCCGCCCGCGCCATGTTCGAAGCGTTCGAATCCCGGTTCGGCCGCCCCGTTCTCTACGTCGACGACCGCCCGGAACTGATCGCAGGCGCCGCACAGTTCGGCTGGAACGCGCTCCGCTTCACCGGCGCGGAGGCGCTGGAACGCGCCCTCTTTCCCGCCGGCTGATCCGGAACCCGCCGCTTCGCGCTTAGAGCCGTGCGGCCCGGTTGCGCAGCGCCAGATCGGCGAGAACCAGCGCCGTCATCGCTTCGACCACCGGCACCGCACGCGGCACCAGGCAGGGATCGTGACGGCCCAGCACTTCGACTTCGATCGCTTCGCCCGCCTTGTTGATCGTGCGCTGCTTCTTCGCAATCGAGGAGGTCGGCTTCATCGCCGCGCGGAAGGTGATGACGTCGCCGTTCGAAATGCCGCCCAGGATGCCGCCGGCGTTGTTGGAACCGAATCCCTCCGGCAGAATCGGGTCGTTGTTCTCACTGCCGCGCCGCCCCGACGCGGCGAAACCGGCGCCGATTTCGATTCCCTTGATTCCGCCGATCGACAGAACGGCGTGCGCGAGCATCGCGTCGAGCTTGTCGAAGACCGGCTCGCCCCAGCCCGCCGGCACGCCGCGCGCTTCGCAGCAGATGATGCCGCCGACGCTGTCGCGCTCGCTCTGCGCGGCACGGATCGCCGCGACCATCTTCTCCGCCGCCACCGGGTCGGGGGAACGCACGATGTTGTTCTCCACCTCGTTCCAGTCGACCGTTTCGGCCCACACGCCGCCGATCATCATCGCGCAGGCGCGGACCGACACCCCCAGCGAAGCGAGAAACATCTTCGCCAGCGCTCCGGCGGCGACCCGCATCGAAGTCTCGCGCCCGGAGGAGCGGCCGCCCCCCCGGTAGTCGCGAATACCATACTTGCGGAAAAAGGTCAGATCCGCGTGGCCGGGGCGGAAAAGTTCCGCCAGTTTCCCGTAATCCTGGCTCCGCTGGTCGTTGTTGCGGATGATCATCCCGATGGGAGTCCCGGTGGAAACCCCCTCGAAGACGCCGGAAAGGATCTCCACCTTGTCCGCCTCGCGGCGCGCAGTGCTCACCCGGGACTGCCCCGGCCGCCGCCGGTCGAGATCGCGCTGAATCAGCGCTTCGTCAATCCGGATTCCGGCGGGAACGCCGTCAACCACCACACCGAGCCCCGGCCCGTGCGATTCCCCGAAGGTGGTGACCCGGAAAAGTTCTCCAAAGGTATTGCCGCTCATAGTATATTCCACTCCTGTTCCAATTTTTCCGCCAGCGCCCCGGCCGCCGCCGGAGCGGGAATCTCCCGGTCCACCGGCCAGACCAGATCGGCGAATTTGAGGTAAAACGGTTCGCGTTCCCGGTTCAGTCGGCAGAACTCCGCGAACGGGTCGGCCGCTCCGGCCAGAAACGGCGGCAAACCGTTCCGCAGGACCCGCGCGTACGCCAGCTCCGGCTGAATCGCCAGATAGACCTGGAACCCCAGCGAACGCAACGCCTCCGGCTCGACGAAACTGTTGGCGGGCACACCGCCGCCGAGCGCGACAATCCGCGGCTCAGCCGCCTCTTTCGCCAATGCGCCGATCACCGCCGCTTCGAATTTGCGGAATTTCTCCGCGCCGAGCTCCCGGAAGATTTCGCGCGTGGCGAGCTCCCGCCCGCTCTCCGCACGGAAACGCTCCTCCAGCTCCCGGTCGGTGTCGATGAATGTCACTCCGTAGCGACGGGCGAGCAACGCCCCCAGCGTGCTTTTGCCGCAGTGCTTGATTCCGGCAAGCACAATGGATCGCTTCAACCCCATCGCCGGCTCACATCACCGAATCGGGGCGGACGATCTGCGTGCCGACACCGCGGTCGGTGAAGATCTCCAGCAACAGCGTGTGCATGACCCGCCCGTCGATCAGGTGGACCTTGTTGATTCCGGCGTTGAGCGCGTTGACGCAGCTGCGCAGTTTCGGCAGCATGCCGCCGGAGATGATCTTCCGCTGAATCAGCTCATCCATCTCATCGGTGCGGATGGTCGGAATGACCGATGTTTCATCCGTGCAATCGGCGAGAATTCCCGGAACGTCGCTCAGAAACACCAGCTTGCGCGCGTGAATCGCTTCCGCAATCCGGCAGGCCGCGATATCGGCGTTGATGTTGTAAACCTGCCCGTCCAGCCCGGTGCCGAGCGGCGTCACCACCGGCACGAGTCCGGCTTCGATCGCCTCCATGATCGGCGCGACGTTGACGCCGGTGATCTCGCCGACAAAACCGATATCCTGTTTCTCGCCGGTGATCGGGTCGACCGACACGGTCCGTTCCGCCTTGAGCACCTGTTTCCCGGAAATCCCGATCATCGCGCCGCCGCACTCCTTGCCGAGCCGGACCAGTTCGCGGTTGACCGTGTTGTGCAGCACGTCGTCGACAATCCGGATGGTCCGCTCACAGGTGAAGCGCAGACCGTTGACGAACCGCACCGGAATCTCCTGCCGCCGCAGTTCGGCCGAAATCGCCTTGCCGCCGCCATGCACCACCACCGGACGGATGCCGATCGCCTCGAGCAGCACAATGTCGCGCATCGTGCTGCGGACCAGTTCGGGATCCTCCATCGAACTTCCGCCGAACTTGATTACCACGATGGAGTTGCGGAAACGCTGAATGTAGGGGAGTGCCTCGACCAGCACATTCGCCTTGTTGATCAGATCTTTCATCGGAACATCCTCTCCTTCGCCATATGAAACCGTTTGAATTCTCTCTCTCTTATAACATGCCCTCCGAACCCGGCTTTTTCAACCGGAACCGCTGGAAAGGCACGCGGAATTTTCCACTTTTCCGGACTACTCGGCGATCACCACCTGCACCCCGGGGAACTCCCGCTCCGCCCGTTCCGCCAGCTCCGGCCGCAGAAAGAGCGTCGTCGAAAGCCAGTCCGCCAGCATCGCCGACGGCGCAATCACCGTCACCGAATTCTCCGCCTGCGTCGGATGACCCGCCACCGGATCCATGATGTGCCCGTAACGTTTCCCGCCGATGGTGACGAAACGTTCGTAGTCGCCGCTGGTCGAAAGCGCCGCGTTGCGCAGCTCGATCACCTCCGGCAGCACCGAATAACGGTCGCGCGGATCGCGGATGCCGACCCGGTAGAACAGCCTCCCCGGCGGCGGCAGCGGCATCAGCCGGAGATTCCCGCCGAGATCGATGATGCCGCGGCGCACACCGCAGTCGACGGCGGCGTCGCAGGCGGCATCCACCGCATACCCTTTGGCAATGCCGCCGAGGTCGAACGCCATCCCCGGCACGGTGAACTTCACCGTCTGATTTTCATCGTCGAAGATCACCTTCTCCAGTCCGACCCGGGCCCGGGCGGCGGCGGTCTCGGCGGCGGTCGGCAGGGCATCTCCCCGCCGCCGGTAGAATCCCCACAGATCCATCAGCGGCTTCGCCGTGATGTCGAACGCGCCACCGCTGAACTCGTACGCCTGCCGCGCCTCGGAGAGCATCAGCCACAGCTCGTCGGAACAGGCGAACGGAGCCGTTGCCGCGCTCCGGTTCAGCCGGGCCAGCTCGCTCTCCGGATTGTAGAGGTTCGCCAGCTCCGTCACCCGGTCGAACGCCGCGCGGGCCGCCTTCGCCGCCGCCGCCGACTGTTCCGGTTCGGCGTAAAAGGTGAAGCCCGCCAGAGTCCCCATGATCGGAAACGCCTGCTGGAACTTCTCCAGCTGCCGTTCGCTTCGGACCTGGTGGATCAGCAGTGCGGCCCCTGCCAGAACCAGCAGGGCCGCCAGAATCAGGCCGTTCCGGGTACGGGAGGTCATCGCGTCACGCTTTCACGACGGCAACCTGGCAGGCGGCGCCGTTGATCTCCAGCTCCTGCATCTCCGCCGTCGGCTCCGCGGAGAGCTCCTCCGCGAGGGTTTCGCCGCAGATGTAGTTGCGATAGTGATCCACGGCGGAACGCCACTCCTCCGGCACCCGGCAGAAAATCCGGATCCGGTCGGTCACTTCGAGCATCAGATCCCGGCGCAGCCCCTGAATGCGGCTCACCAGTTCGCGGGCGAACCCCTCCTCCTCCAGCTCGCGGGTGAGTTCGGTCGCCAGCGCGATGGTGACGCCGCCTTCGCTCGCGGCCACCAGCCCCGGCTTCTCCTCGCGCCGGATGACCAGATCCGCGGCGCTGATCTCCGCCGTGCTTCCGTCCGGCAGGGTGATCGTCTGCGGTTTGCCGGAAAGAATTTCACCGATCTCCCGCCCGGAGAAGGCCTCGATTTTCGCCGCGGCCGCCTTCATGTTTTTGCCGAGCCGGCTGCCCAGCGCCTTGAAGTTCGCCTTGCAGCTCCGGTGGACCAGCGCCTCTTCGTCGTCGCTGAATTCGACGTTCTTGACGTTCAGCTCCTCGGCGATGATCGACGCGGTCGCCTCCAGCATCTGCCGCGCCTCCGGACTGCCGGGAACCAGCACCGCGCGAAGCAGCGGCTGGCGCACCTTCAGATTGTGCGCAGTGCGCAGGAACCGCCCCGAAGAGACCGCGCTCATCGTCAGCGCCATCTGCCGCTCGAGGTACTCGTCGCGGCAGTCGTCCGGCACCGGGTAGTCGCAGAGGTGGACCGATTCCGGCATCGACGGCGTCCGCAGCGCCCGGTAGATCGCTTCGGTGGTGAAGGGGATGAACGGCGCCGCCGTCTTCGCAAAGACCAGCAGCACATAGTGCAGCGTCGCGTACGCCTCCTGCTTGTCGCGGTCGTCGCTCGACTTCCAGAAACGGCGGCGGCTCCGGCGGATGTACCAGTTGGTCAGGTCGTCGATGAACCGGCTGAACCGGTTCGCCGCCTTTTGCAGATTGTAGGCGTCAAGCTCGGTGCGCACCTCCTCGACCATCTGCGAAGCGGAGCTCAGAATCCAGCGGTCGAGCACGTTCGACGGGTGCGCCGGCGGCCGGACCTCCCCTTCGCCCGGATTGTAGTGGTCCACGCTCGCGTAGGTCGTGAAGAAGGAGAGCGCGTTCCACATCGGGATCATGATGCCGCGCAGGATCTCCTTGACCCCCGTTTCGGAGAACTTGAGATCCTCGGCGCGCACCACCTGGCTGCCGAGCATGAAGAGCCGCAGCGCGTCGGCGCCGTAGCGGTCGATCACCACCATCGGGTCGGGGTAGTTCCGCAGCCGCTTGGACATCTTCTGCCCGTTCTCGGCCAGCACCAGCCCGTTGACCACCACGTTGCGGAACGGCGGCTGGTCGAAGAGCGCCGTCGCCAGCACCACCAGCGTATAGAACCATCCACGGGTCTGGTCGAGCCCCTCGGCGATGAAGTCCGCCGGGAAATTTTCCTCGAAATGCTGTTTGTTCTCAAACGGATAGTGCTGCTGAGCGTACGGCATCGAACCGGATTCAAACCAGCAGTCGAACACCTCCGGCACCCGCCGCAGCGGCGACTTGCCGGTCGGCGACGGAATTTCGATCTTATCCATGAAGTGCTTGTGCAGGTCGTCGATCTTCTTGCCGGTGAGCTTCTCCAGCTCGGCGGCACTGCCGACCACGATCACTTCGCCCTCGGCGTTGCGCCAGATCGGCAGCGGGGTCCCCCAGTAGCGGTTGCGGCTGATCGCCCAGTCGCGGGCGTTCTCCAGCCACTTGCCGAACCGGCCGTCGCGCAGGTGCGCCGGAACCCAGTTGATCTGCTGATTGTTCCGGATCATCTTCTCCTTGATCGCCTCGACCTTGACGAACCAGGTCGAGATCGCCCGGTAGATCAGCGGACCGTCGTCGCGCCAGCAGTGCGGATAACTGTGCTTGATCTGGCCGCGGTGGATGAGTTTCCCCTCCGCCTTCAGCCGGTCGATGATCTCCTTGTCGGTCGATTTGACCGGGCGCCCCTGATAGTCGGGCACCTCGGCGGTGAAGCGGCACTCCTCGTCGATCGGGCAGACTTCGGGAAGTCCCGCCGCCTTGCAGACCGCGTTGTCGTCCTCGCCGAAGCCCGGCGCGGTGTGGACGATTCCGGTACCATCCTCGGTGCTGACGAAGGAGCCGGCCAGCACCTGGAACGCCCCCTTCCCGGCCAGGTCGGCGAAGTAGGGGAAGAGCGGCTCATAGCGGCGCCCGACCAGTTCGGAACCCTTGCCGCGCCAGAGGATCTCCGGCTTCTCCTTGTAGTAGACGCCGACCCGCGCCTCGGCCAGAATGTAATGGTCGTCGCCGTCCCGCACTTCGACGTAATCGATATCGGGGCCGACGGTCAGCGCGAGGTTCGAGGGGAGCGTCCACGGCGTGGTCGTCCAGGCCAGGAAGTAGGTGTTCTCCCGGTCCGCCGCCCGGAAGCGGATGGTGATCGCCGGATCCACCACCTCGCGGTAGCCCTGATTCGCCTCGAAGTTCGACAGCGGCGTCGCGCAGCGCGGGCAGTAGGGCAGAATTTTATACCCCTCGTAGACCAGTCCCTGATCCCAGAGGTTCTTGAAGACCCACCAGATCGACTCCATGAAACTGCGGTCCATCGTGCGGTAACCGTTGCGGAAATCCACCCAGCGGCCCATCCGCCCGACCACCTTCTCCCACTCGGCGGTGTAGCGCAGCACGATCGAACGGCACGCCTCGTTGAACTTGTCGATGCCGTACGCCTCGATGTCCCGCTTGCTGGAGAGATTGAGCTGTTTCTCCATCTCGTTCTCGACCGGCAGCCCGTGGCAGTCCCAGCCGAAGCGCCGCTCGACGTACTTGCCGCGCATCGTCTGGTAGCGCGGCACCACATCCTTGATGGTTCCGGCGAGCAGGTGGCCGTAGTGCGGCAGCCCGGTGGCGAACGGCGGGCCGTCGTAGAAGACGAATTCATCGCCGCCGCGGCGCTGTTCGAGCGATTTGTGAAAAATTTCCGACTCCTGCCAGAATTTGAGGATTTCGCACTCCAGCTTCGGGAAGTCGACCTGATTGGAAACTGCCTGAAATTCCATGATCTCCACCGGTTTGCTATGATTGAACTGATTTGAAACAACGTTTGAGGTGCTCCTTCGGGAGCGGACGGGTGAAACAACTCACCACGAACAACACCGCCAGCGAAAGCGGCAGTGAATAGACGAAAGTATCCACATACGGCCACGGAAACGACGAAATGAGCTCCGTCCGGCCGAAGAGCAGTTCACAGACTCCGAGCGCCGCCGACTCCTTGCGGTGGAGGAAGAAGAGCCCGAAAAGACTCACCCCCACCCCGGTCGCCATGCTCGCCCAGACCCCCGCCCGGGTCGCGCCGCGCCAGTAGAGCGCCGCCCAGTAGGCCGGCAGGAACGCCGCCGCGCAGACGCCGAAGAAGATCGCCGTGCCGCGGGCGATGATGCCGGGCGGCAGAACCACGCCGAGAATCACACTCACCACGATGCCGAACACCACCCCCAGCCGGGTGATGAGCGTGCTGTCGCGACGGACCCCCGCCAGGTTGCGGAAGAGGTCATGCCCGATCGCAGAACCGGTCACGTGGAAGAGCGAACTCAACGTCGACATCGCCGCCGACAGCAGTGTCAGCGAAAAGATGTAGAGAATCACCGGCGGCAGCGCCTCGCGGATGAAGAGCGGGATGATGAGGTCGGGATTCCCCCCGGCCGCTTCGATGGCGAGCTTGCCGCCGATCCCTTCGGCGATCCCCCTGTCGGTGTAGTAGAAGAAGACGTTGGAGAGCGCTCCGACCATGTAGGCCGACCCCACCGTCAGCAGGATGAAGACCGAGCCGATCAGCACCGCCCGGTTGAGTTCCCGGCTGCTCTGCACCGTCATGAAGCGGACCGCCAGCTGCGGCTGCGCCAGCGCGCCGATGCCGACGCCGAGCATCAGACTCGACACCAGAGTCCACCACCAGATCGAATTGAAGCGGGGCATCGCGGTCCAGCCGACGTGGCCGAGCTGCGCCTCCTGCGGCAGCCGCTCCGCCACCAGCGGGGCCATGTCGGTCAGCGCCTGATGAGCGCTCACCACGCCGCCGAGCTTCCAGTAACACATCACCACCAGAGAGACCATTCCGACGATCATGATCGTGCCCATCATCGCGTCGACGTACATCACGCCCTTGAGGCCGCCGAAGACGACGTAGACCGCGACCACCGCGGCGAAGACGCCGAGCGCCCAGCCGTAGTCGATCTGCATCACCTCCTCGAGAAAGCGCGCCCCGCCGATCAACACGACGCTCGAATAGAGCGGCATGAAGAGGAAGATGACCAGGGCGAGAAACACCTTGAGGCCGCGCGAATCGAAACGGTTCCCCATGAATTCCGGGAAGGTGTGCGCATCCAGCGCCAGCCCCATGCAGCGGGTGCGCCGCCCGAAGAAGATGAATGCGACGACGATGCCGATGGCGATGTTCATGAACACCAGCCACATCAGCCCCATGCCGAACTGCCCGGCGATGCCGCCGAATCCGACCAGTGCCGAGGTACTGATGAAGGCGGCCCCGTAGCTCATCGCCATGACGAAGGGATGGGCCGAACGCCCGGCGAGCAGATAGTCGCCGCTGTTCTTCGTCCGGCGGAAACCGCGGTAGCCGAGATAGCCGATGAAGAGCATGTAAACGGCAATCAGCGCGCCGAGGATCAGCGTGTTCATGCCGCCGGTTCCGGCGGAGGCCGCCGCAAGGAAAGGAAGAAACTGACTCATTTTTGCGGCTGCCCTCTCCGATGGCGGCGCCGTCTGCGGCGGCATTTCGGCCGTTCCGGCGCGAGATCATCCGGACCGCCGGAATTCCAGTTGACGATTCCGTAGATCACCCCGAACAGCGTGACGGCGATGCAGAGAATCAGCGCCGCCGCGGTGGATGCGTCTCCCAGCCCCAACATAGAACAGCTCCGCTCTTCGTTAAAAACACAAAAAGCGGACGAGAAATCACTCGTCCGCCTTTTTCTGATACAACTTCACAGAATGCGGATTACGCCTTGGTGAAGTTGCCGGTACGGATGCAGCGAACGCACATCTTGACGGTGCGGACCGTGCCGCCGTCGACAATCTTGACGTTCTGGAGGTTCGCCTCGAAGGTCCGTTTGACGTTCTTCACAACGTGCATACCGATTCCGCCGGCCTTTTTCGCCAGACCCTTGCGGGTGATGCAGCCGCCATGGGCCTTGCCCTTGCCGCACATTTCGCAAAACTTGCTCATCTTGTTCCTCGCTTCTTCCGCCGGAATCCGGCCCGGAGAATATTTTTATGTTGCTTTAAAAGTGTCGTAAAAATGGTGGGTTGACCGGGGCTCGAACCCGGGACCACCGCCTTAAAAGGGCGATGCTCTACCGACTGAGCTATCAACCCACCGGATCAATTACCGATGACAACAGATTATTAACATAACCTGTTTTTGAGCTTTTGCAAACTTTTCTCCAACTTTTTTTCAAGAAAAAACAGATAGTTCGGAAATCCTACAAATTTTTTCCCGAAATCACTTGACTTTGCCCGCCGACGGTATATAGTGAATACCAGAAAGCAGGTCAGTCTCGGAACAAGTTACGCATCGGGCTCTCTTTTGAGCTTATTGTACATCTGTCACGCGAGAGTATAAAGCCTGCTTTCTTTTTTTCTTCTTTCTTTTTTTCTTCTTTCCTTTTTCTGCGCCGTTCATTCCCGCCCCGCCTCAGAGACCGGTCGGGAAATCCAGGAAGGTGAGCTCGAGCGGGAACTTCCCTCCGACGTGCCGCATCAGCGCCTGCGGGCCGACGGTCTCCGTCGCATAATGACCGAATGCAAGCACCTTCACCCCGAGCTCCCGGGCGCAGTGAAACATGACGTGCGTGAGCTCCCCGGTGATGAGCAGATCCGCTCCGGCAGAAGCCGCCTGCTCCAGCGCGTCCATGCCGCCGCCTCCGGAGACCACGGCGATCCGCGACACCGTCGACTCCGGCTCGCCGCAGATCTGCGCCGCCGTCTTCAGTTCCCGCTCCAGCCGCGCGGCGATCTCCGGCAGCGGACGCGGCGACGGCAGGTCTCCGATCCGGCCGATCTTCACCCCGTCGTAGAGACAGTAGGGCTCGGTTTCAATCAATCCGGCGAGCCGGGAGAGCTCCGCATTGTTGCCGAACACCGGGTTGGCGTCCAGCGGCAGATGCGCGGCGTAGAGGCTGATTCCGGCGTTGAACAGAGTCCGGAGCCGCCGGGCGGTGACCCCGGTGAAACGGCGCGGCTCCGCCCCCCAGCTCAACCCATGGTGGACGAAGAGAAAATCAACCCCCTTCTCCGCCGCCAGTTCGAAGGTCGCCAGACAGGCGTCCACGGCGAACGCCGCCCGCCGCACTTCGGCGGAACCCTCCACCTGAAGGCCGTTGTTGGAGTGATCCTGGCGGAACGCCTCCAGATTGAGTTCACGATCCAGAAATTGGGTCAGTTCGACAAGTTTCATCGGTGGTTCCTCCCGGTTCCGATTGCATAAAACGACGGCGGATGATCGCCCAGCGCAGCTCCTCCCCCGCCCGGCGATCGACAAATTTCTCAAAATCCTCTCGCGCGGCAAGCTCCCCCAGCTGCCGGAGCTCCTCCCGCGTACAGCGGAACAGCACCGGGCCGGGACGCGCCACGCCGAATTGAATCAGCTTCCGCGCCGCACGGGTGACCAGTTGCCGCGACACCATGTTCCGCAGCAGCAGAAACGCCGGATAGGCCAGCGCCACCGGCCAGAACGGCCAGACCGGCAGCCGCGGCAGCCAGAAGGTCTGCGCAAACTGGGCGCACAACAGCAGCAGCGCCGGCACAATAAAACAGATCGCGTCGCGCTCCCGGATGAAACAGTTCCCGAGGTAGCGGCGCAGCCGGCTCGGACTGGTCTGGTAGGCGAAGTGCTCCTCCAGCGTGATCTCATGCAGACTCTGCCGCATCGAATGGCAGAGTTCGTGGGCAAGCAGTTCGCGGCGGTTGTAGAAGAGCCACCGCTCCCGGGTGCGGAATGCGCCGCGAATCAGAAAAATCGACAGCGGCAGCTCGGTGTCGGCGATCAGACAGCCCCCCCAGAGCAGCCCGACATCCCGCGAAAGAAAGAATCCCGGCACATGGCGCACCTGAAAATCGTAGAGCCGGCCGGTCACCTCTCCGGCCTCGTCAATGATCTCCGCCGGAATCCGGTCGGAGGCGCGCACCCGGATTCCATCGAATACCACCAGCTCCCCCTTTTCGGCAAGCTCGGTTTCGAACGCCCGGTGGGCATCCAGAATCGCCTCCACCCGCGCGAGAAATTCCGCGGGCGTCTCCCCCTCCCCGGGCAGGAACCCGGCAGCGTCGAGCGCACAGTATCGATCGAGACCGAGGAACTCCAGACTCATTCCGCCGCCCCGGAGCCGCCGCCGGCCCCCTCCTTCGGCGCCGGCACAGCATCCCCGCCGCGGCGCGGCGACTGCCCGGAGCCGTTCCGACGGCCGCCGTCACGGTTCCGCCGGGAACCGCCGCCGTTGCCACCACCGCCGGGACGCCGTTCCGACGGAACCACGGTGATCTCATCCTTCAAAAACTGCACCACATTGCCGCTTTCGAGCGTGACCGACACCTTGCGGGTGAGCAGATTGCGGTCGCTGATCCGGCCGCGCCCCTGGGGAGTGTCGCACCATTCGCCGCGGCGCGGCATCCCCTTTTCCAGCTCCTGATACCCTTCGTGTTCGTATTTCAGACAGCACTTCAACCGGCCACAGACACCGGAGATGGTCGCCGGGGTCAGCGAAAGATCCTGCTCCTTGGCCATCTTGACGTTGATCGAATTGAACTCCTTCAGGAAACGGGAGCAGCAGAGCTGCTGGCCGCAGACGGCGATGCCGCCGTGAATTCCGGTTTCGTCGCGCACGCCGATCTGGCGCAGTTCAATCCGGGTGCAGAGCGCCCGCGAAAGCTCCTTGACCAGTTCGCGGAAGTCCACCCGCCCGTCGGCGCTGAACTGAATCGTCACCAGTTTGCCGTCCAGCGAATAGTGGGCGTTCAACAGTTTCATCTCCAGCCCGAGACTGCTGACGAACCGGTGCGCCGTCTGCATCGCGGAACGCGCCTTGGCGTCGTTCTCATTGGCGGTGGCCAGATCGGCGGTCTCCGCCTTCCGGATCGCCGTCGGCAGTTCGCCGGGATTCTCCGGCGGCGCCACCTCCCGGCGGATCTCCCCCAGATCGATGTAGAAATCGCGCCGGAACACGCACAGATCGTGCGCCTGGAGCCCCAGCTCCTCGGCCGCTTTGACTATCAAGGTACTGCCGTTGTCCAGCCGAACGGCGAAAATCTGATCCATATCGCTCCGGAATCCTCTCTGTCATGCCCTCCTGCGGGGCTGTTTTTCTTGCTTGTTTCCAATATAGCAGTAAGATACGTTTATTGCAAACGGACTTTGCCGATGAAGAGTTCGAGAAATCCGCTCACCGGCGCCTGGAACCGTTCCGGCGGCGCCGTCAGCGGCATCGACGCAAGCAGGCGGCGCAGCGCCTCATCGCTCAGATTCCGGAAGCGCGGCGACAGCACCAGCACCGCTTCGCGAACGCCGTGCCGCGCCAGAAGCGCCGGGAGCTCCGCCGCCGAAGCGTCGTCCTTGACGAAAAGCCACCGCTTTTCAAAGAAGAGCTGCGGCGTCTGTTCCGGCAGAAAGAACAGGTCCGAAATCACCACCTCCGGCTTCATCGCCCGCAGAGTTCCGGTCAGGCGCGCCGTCTCCTCCGTCACTCCGGCGAGCGCCCGCAGGCCGAAGAGTTCAATGGCGAGCGAAAACCCCAGCGCCAGCGCCGGCACCAGCAGGAAACGCCGGCCGCACTGCACCGCCCGCCCGGGGCCTTCCGCCGCGAGCAGCTGCTGAATTTCCGCATTGCGCTGCTTGCGCCACCCCTCGAAACTCAGCAGCAGCAGCACCGGCATCACGCAGAGAAAGTGGCGCGGCCCCCAGATGATGCCGATGTCGCTCCGGGTCAGCAGCGGCGGCGTCAGCAGAAGATAGACCACCGCCAGCGCCGCGAGCAGCCGCGAGGAGCGTTCCGCACTCAGAAGCAGCGGCCGCCAGTTCAGCAGAAACCCCGCCATCAGCGGCGTGCCGGTGAAGAGTCCCACCGTCACCCCCGCCGCCATCGCCGGAGCCGGATTGCGCCAGAGCATCACCACGAGCACCAGCCACGCCGCCGAAGCGAGCGCAAACGCGCCGTGCTTGAAGTTCCGCCAGGCGCCGAAGCCGGGCGCGGCCCCCGCCGCCGCCATCAACAGCATCGGGAAAAACAGCACCGGATAGTACCAGCGGAACTCCGGCGCCCCCGCGTTGAATTGCAACAAATAGAGATAGCATCCTTCGAAGAATCCGGAAAGCTGCTCCCACACCGTCGGCGGAGCGACCCGGTTGTGACTGTAGTAGAGCGCACCGTGCAGACCGAGCACATGCCCGTAACAGTGGTACTGCCAGAACAGCAGCGGGAGCGCGGCGACGAGAAATCCGATCCCGAACCGGAACACGCCGCGCCAGCGCCGCGGTTCGGCGAAGAGCACCCCCGCCCCCAGCGCCGCGGCGAGAAAATACATCTCCTCGCGCAGAATCAGCCCCGCGCCCAGCACCAGCCCCGCGAGGAACAGCTTCCGCCGCACCGCGAGCATCACCGCCGTCAGCGCGAAAAGCACGCTCGGCGCCATCTCCCAGAAGGTGCCGCCGTAGAAGAGCAGCGGCGTCCCCGCAAGCAGGATCAGCCCCGCCGCCATCCGCCGCCGCCAGGCGCCGAAGAGCAGCGCCGCCGCCATCGCGCCGAGCGCCGGGAGCACCAGCACGCCGCGCTCTCCGAAGAGCCGGTAGAACGGCAGTGACAGTGCAGGGAAGTACTCCGGATAGATCGAACGCATCGCGCCGTCGAACCGCCGGAAGTGGAATCCGCCGTCCGGAAAGAATTTCCCCTCCGGATCGAGCTCCGCCGCCGGAGCGGCAATCGCCGTCGATCCGTGTTCGGCGAGACTGCGCATGATGATGTATTTGTTGCCGTTGTCGGTGATCCAGCCCGCGCCCGCCGGCAGCAGGAGCGCCGGAAGCGCCGCCAGAAGCACGATGGCGACGCACCAGAGCACCGTCGCACGGCTCCGCACTCTCTTCCGCATCCGGGACCTCCTTTTGGGCGGCACACCCGGTCACAGCCGGATGCCGAGCTCCTCAAGTTTCTCGATCGCGACGGTGCACGAAATGCGGAAGGTCCACTTGAGCGCTTCAAAAAGCGGCAGGATCGGGTCGACGCCGCTCCGCTGACCGGCGTCGGCTCCGTCGTGATACCAGGACCAGTAGGCCCGCGCGCAGTCGGCCGGCAGTTCGAGCTTCTTGAAGCATCCGGTCAGCCGGTCGTCGGCGCAGATCGGCACCTTGCCGTCGAACATGCCGAGCATTTCGAATTTGTTCGGCTGGCGGTTGACCATGTTGGTGACCGCCTCCGCCGCCCGGGCAAAGACGAAGGTGAAGAGCGAGGAGATCTCGTCGGAGGTGAGCTCCTCCCCGCCGGTCCGGCGCCGGTCGGCCAGCCGGCGGAACATCGCCAGAAACAGCTCCTTCTCCGCCTCCGCCAGAACCGGGTCCGCCACCAGCGGTCCCTTGAGATAGCCATGCTCCTTCGCCGCATTGATCACCGAGAGCGCCGCGGCCTGCGCCGGGAGGGAACGGGAAAATTCCTTTGCCATGAATCGTTTTCTCTCCTCTTCCGAATTTCAGCGGCCCAGTTCGCGGCGGAGCTGCCCCACCGTCGAACGGAAGTAACCGAGCGCCGCCTCGACCGGAGCCGGCGTGGAGAGATCCACCCCCGCATCCTTCATGATGTCGAGCACATCCTTCGAATCGCCCGCCTTGAGGAAGCCGAAGTAGGCTTCGCGTCCGGCCGGGTCGCCCGAAGCGAGGCGCTCCGCGAGCTGAATCGCCGCCGACATGCCGGTGGCGTACTTGTAGACGTAGAAGTTGTAGTAGAAGTGGGGAATTCGCGCCCACTCCACCGCGATCAGCGGATCGGCATCGACCTCCGGCCCGTAGTAGAGGGCGTTGAGTTCGGCGTACTTCTCATTGAGCAGATCGGCGGAGAGCGGAATCCCCTGTTCAACCAGTTCATGCGCCAGCAGTTCGAATTCGGCGAACATCGTCTGGCGGAAGATCGTGCCGCGGATCTCGTCGGCGAGGTGCCCGAGCAGGAACGCCCGGAACTCCCGGTCGGAACTCCGGTCGAGCAGATGCCGGAAGAGCAGCATCTCATTGGTGGTGCTCGCCACCTCCGCAACAAAGATGCTGTACCCGGCGTAATGGTAGGGCTGGGTCGCGTTGGAGTAGAAGCTGTGCATCGAGTGGCCCAGCTCGTGCGCGAGCGTGAAGACGTCGTTCAGCGTCCGATTGTAGTTGAGCAACAGATAGGGATAGCTGTCGTAACAGCCGCTGGAGTAGGCTCCGGAACGTTTCCCGCGGCGCTCCGGCACGTCGATCCAGCGCTGGGAGAAGGCGAGCGAGAGCTTCTCCGCATACTCCCCGCCGAGCGGCGCGAGCGCCTCCCGGACCAGCTTCACCGCCTCGGCGAAATCATACTCCCGGCGGCAGGCGGGCAGCAGCGGATTGTACATATCGAACATGTCGAGCTTGTCGAGATTCATCACCTCGCGCCGCAGTTTCATATAGTCGTAGAAGCCGTCGAGGCCGTTGTGAACGGTCGAAATGAGGCCGCGGTAGACCGATTCCGGCACATTGTCCGGCGCCAGCGCGCGGGCGAGCGCCGAGGGGTAGTGGCGGATCCGGGCACTGACGACGTGGCGTTTCACCGCGCCGTCGAGGGTGGTGGCGAAGGTGTTGCGGAACTTGTGATAGGTGCCGAACATCTTCCGGAACGCCCGGCGGCGGACATCACGGTCGGCCGATTCGAGGAAGCGGCGGTAGCTGCCGTGGGTCAGAGCGGCCATCCGGCCGTCTTCTCCCCGCACGCGGCCGAAGTCGAGGTCGGCGTCGTTGAGAATTTCGAAGGTCTTGTCGGGATATCCGAGCACATCGCCCAGGGTGCCGAGCAGCCGCTCCTCGGGTTCGGAGAGGGTGTGCGGCTTTTCGCGCAGCAGTTCGACGAGACTGCGGCGGTAGAGAGCGAGTTCGGGCGCATCGAGGAAGGCGTTCATCGTCTCCTCCGGAATGGCCATCACCTCCGGTTCGAACCAGGCGCTGGTGTCGGAGAGCGAGGCGAAGAGCGCCTCGACCCGGTCGACCCGGGCGCGGTTGGTGTTGTCGGCGGTGTTCTCATCGGAGCGGAGGTGGGCGAAGGTGTAGACCTTCTCGCCGAGCCGTTCGAAGTCGTCGAGCGCGGCGATGGCGTCGCGGAGGACGGCGGGGGATTCGGCCAGGCGTCCGCGGAAGGCGAGGAAGGCCTCCGCGAGCGGCCGGATCCGGTTGAAATCCTTCTCCCACGCTTCCGGGGAGGGGTAGAGGACCTCGAGGTCCCAGGTCTGTTTTTCTGAAATCATAGGGAACAACTCCTCATTTCTTATTCCATACATCCTGATTTGATACGATACGATAAAACCGGAAAAATGCAAGCAGAGAAGTGAATTCGGCGAAAAAAAAGCGAAAATCCCGTGATTTTCTGCCGGAATGCGTTTGCATTTCTCTCAAACCGGTGGTACATTTAATTTCATGCGATGGGGCATTAGCTCAGTTGGCTAGAGCATCACACTGGCAGTGTGAGGGTCAGCGGTTCAAATCCGCTATGCTCCACCATTTTTTTTGTCTTTTTCATGCCTTTCCGGCGACTTCTGCCATACAGTCACCATGCTTTTATGCTCGAAATTGCGGGGGGGGAATGACGGGTTTGCCGCATGAAGTATTCACGATTCCGGACGCCGTACATCAATTGCGGGAGGTCCGGAGAGAGATCATGTTGTCAGGAGTATCCCGGAGTGTTCGAGCCACGGTCTCCCATTGCGGGAAACCGGGCTCTTCCCGGTCCATCACCATTTTTTCTCAACGTAACGGCCGGTTCTGACAGGAACCGTCAAAGAAACGCTTTCGGCACGCCGTTTTCCTCGTGACCGGCGCACGTTTTGCTCGGACAGAGACGGCTCCGGCTGGATGATCCCTGCAAAATTCGGACCGAATGAATCTGCAGGTTCGTCCGCATCGAAGCCATGGTGTATCTTCCTCCGATTTCCGCATCCAGGATGGTCGCGTTCAGTTTCGGGTCGACATGAACGATAATCCGAAGGGGAATGGTCCGCGACGGAAGAACGGTCAGATTTTCCTTCGCATAGTTGCAGCCGAAAAAAGGAGTGTCCGGGAATTGGGTGAAGGAGTCCTTTTCCGGCGATTGCAGGAGCTGTTCCCGGAAGCTGCGAAGAGGCTCTCCCGGGCGCCCGTCCGGGGCGGAAGACCATTGCGCCCGGCCGGCGGCAGGAAGAAGACGGAATTCACAGGGAACTCCTTCGCCGTCGAACAGAAGGGAAAATTGCGGCATGTCGGCGGAAATGGAGAACTCCAGCAGTACATCCCGGGCGGCGGGCAGAACGGTTTGTTCCGTAAAAGAGCTCCCCTCCTCGAATTCCGGGAGGGTTTCCGGAATCCAGCGTTTCCCGATTTGTCCGTCGCCCAGCGAAATGATTTCCCGCAGCAGCAGGCAGCTGCCCCAGCCGAGTCCGTTCAGCCAGCCGCCTTCGATCAGACGGCCATTCTCATCGGGGAAGACCATGGGGACACAACTGCCGTCATAGGGGTCCCAGCCGCGCTCGACAAAGTCGATCCAGGCAGAGTCACCGCCGATCGGCCGCCCCCAGAATCCGGTAAAGCCGACCATGAAATACTCCCAGCCGTTCTGTTGAAAACGGGTCGGGCAATCCAGACAGTTCCGCGCGAAGCTTTCCTTTCCCCGCGGCGGGAAACTCCGGTCGACAAGCCGCCAGTCTCCCAGATGATCCGATTCCCAGACTCCGTCCTGGCAGAGTTGCAGCGAGCCATCCGGCTGGACAAAAATACTCGGATTTTCCAGAAAATGCATCAGTCTCCGGCTCTGGCGGAAATGGATTCCATCTTCGCTGACGGCGTAGCTGGCTCCGCCCGGTGTCAGAGAGCCGATCTCATCGGTTTCGAACTCTCCGGTATGCCCCAGCTGAAAGAGATTCCGGTAAAACAGAAGATTCGCCGTCTCCGGAAACGGCTTCGCCCGCTCCGTATGCCAGCCGAACGAGAGATGAAGCTTCCCCTGAAACGCAAACGCATTGCCGGTCCCGACCGACTGCCACGGCTCCTCCAGTTCAAAGACCGCTCCGTGATCGATCCAGTCCTTGAAATCTCCGGTGCTCAGGTGCCAGAACTCATGAGCGCCTTTTCCGCGGCGGCTGCCATGGTGACGGCGGTCGAAAAGGTAAAAAATGTGATACCGCCCCTTCCAGCAGAACGGAACCACATCCCCGACCCAGGTGTTGAAGCCGAACGGGGTGTAATACTGGATCGGGAGGTCGCGCACGATCCGGTGCTCCCTCCGGCGGATTCCGGAGAGGTCGTTGGTCAGCGACCAGGAATGCAATGCCGGAGAAAAGACCGTACAGGAGACCGGCCCTCCGTACAGATGGCAGGGCGTGCCCTCCGGGCACTCCCGGTCCATGACGACCCCATCGCAGAGAATCTGAAAGTAGACCCCGTCAAACAGAACGGCGAATTCATGCTCCTCCGTCTGAGAGCCGGCAAGAAGAAGAGGAAACCCGATCCGATACGGCTGACTCTCCTGATCCATTCTCAGCGTGCATTCGAGGACGCGGCAGGAGCCGTCCTGGTCGCGGACAGAAAAGTAGTTCTGCTGGTTCCGGTCGAACCTGCGGTCATATTCCGAACCCGCCGCCTTGTCCCATACCGCAAGCTGAAAACCGCACGGATGGGAAAGGAGCTGGCCGCTCAACTGTTCCGGCACGGCAGAAAAGCGAAGAAGAAAGTGAGGATCAAAACGCTCGCCTTTCCCTCCGGAAATGTTCCAGTTCACATCTTCGAATTCGTAGAACGGAATGGTTTGAACAATCATGGCTTCCTTCTCCTTGTCATGGAATGGTTGAACTTGGAAAACAAAATAGTTGCAAAAGGGCGGACGGACAATCGAAAAGAGGGATTTTTTATAGGATTTCGGGAATTACGCTGGAATTTTTTTGTAGAAAGAGATATTTTTTCCGGGAACAGGAGGTTCTCATGAAGCAATATCATCGGATGGAGGATTCCCCGCAGATTCTATTCCGGAAACACCGGACGCTTGCCCTCGACGTCGCCGCGGAGCAGGGGAAATTTCAATTCTTCTGTGAGTTTCTTGCCCCGTCGTTCAGCCACTTCACGGAAGCCCGGGGATTTCATCATCCGGACCCGTCGTTTTCCCGTCTTTTCCTGATCGAAAAAGGGAGTGCGGAAATCTCGATGGATCATCGCCGCTGCCGGCTGAAGGAGGGCGACATTGCCCTGCTTCCTGCGGAACATCCATTCCGTGCGGATTATCAGCAGGGACTGATCTGCAAGGGATTTCATCTGCATTTTCACGATGGGCTCGGCTTCTCCATCGGCCGGGAGGTGGACGGCGTTCAGAAAATTCATCGCCCGGCTCTGACGGAAGCCCTGCTCTATCTGATCCGGAGCGGGCCGGAATGCGCGGTTCATTCCCAGGTGGCATCCATCGCCCTGCTGCTGCTTGCGCCGTTTCTTTCGACGGCGGCGGAACGTCTGGCGCTTCCGCCGTTCTATCGAAAACTGGTAACGGAGATGGCCGAGGTACCGCCGGCCCGGTTGCGCCTGGAGCCACTGGCTCGAAAATATTGCATCAGCCGTTCGGCGCTGGGAAAGGGGTTCCGCCGCGCATTCGGCTGTTCCTTCAAGCAGTATCAGCAGAATCTCCTGCTGATGAAGGCGCGGAAACTGCTGCTGGATGAATCGCTGAGCATCTCCCAGATCGCGGAGGAGTTGGGATTTCGCCAGATCCTCTACTTCTTTGAATTCTTTCATCGCGCTTCGGGAATCACGCCGATGGAGTTTCGGAAACGGAGCCCGGAGGGGGAAACGATACGGCAGAAGCATGCCGGCCGTTCCCGTTGAAAATTCCCCCCTGCCCTCTTTGATCCTCCGGGCTCGAATGGCAATGGGCAGAAACATCTCCTCCGCCACAGGGGCGGTTTCTCCTCCCGGCGGATGACGCTTGCGGAATCCCGGTTTTCCGGCCCGCCGCAAACGCCTGATTCCCCCGGCGGGAGGAGAAAACAGCAGGCGGTGCTGAGACCGGTTCAATCCGGCAGAGAGAGCTGCGGATTCTTCCGGACCTCGGAGGGGGTGCACTGCAACTGCCGCTGGAAGACATACCACATGTGGCTGTAATTGTAGAATCCGCACTGCCAGGCGATGCTTTTGTTGGACAAAGAGGAGTTGCGCAGCAGGGCCACCGCGTTGCTGACACGCAGTTTCTGCAGATACTGCATCGGCCCGATGCCGAAAGCCGCCTGAAACCGCCGCAGCAAAGTGCGCGGACTCATCCCCGCCGCTTTTGCAAAATCCTTGATGGAAAGCTGATTCTCGTGGCTGCGGGCCTTCATGAGAACGATGACCTTGTTCAGAGTCCAATCCTCGTCGAGAGGCTCTTCCTCCCGGCAGTGGCGGATCAGCTGTACGATGATCGCACTGAAAAGCGCGATCAGCATGGTCGTATGGTGCGGGGTGCGCTCCCCCTTCATTTCGCGGACGATCAGGTTCAGCAGCGGGGTGGTCTCCCGCAGGGCCGCCGCGTCGAGGGTGCCGGCGATGCGTCCGGCCCGGTTGTTGTGCGGATTCGCTCCGGGGTAGAGCTGCTGGAGAAACGGAGACTTGTTCAACATCAGAATCGGGATGGGAATCCCGGCGTTGTAGAGAATGTTGCAGCACCGGGTCTGCGCATTGATTCCCGAGTAGGAGTGCTCCATGCCGGGGTGGAGCAGCAGAAAATCACCCGGCGTCAGAATCTCGCTCTGGTGGTTGCAGTGGTGGACGAGAGTTCCCCGGGTCAACAGGACGATCTCCGAGAAATCGTGCGCATGCAGCCCGACGCAGGTTTTATCCCCGTTGTAACCGCCATTGTTGCGCAACGTCATGAAGTTCACGGAGACCGGGAAATAGTTCTCCTTGAAATATTCCGAAAACTTCAAACTCTCCATTCCGCCGCTCCCGTTCCGATGCCGTGCCTCCTGCCGCCGTACTATAGCGCCTCATGTCGCAGAATACAAGCGGCGGACTTTCGGCGGAATTGCAAAAGCAACATTGTCTGAAATTTAGATCATTTGTCTTTTTTTTAGAATTGTAGAACAATCCAATCTATGCTATAATTAAAACCAGGAAAGATACCATGTATAGGTGACAAGCGATTGTCGGAGTAGAAAAGAACTCC
>OIWQ01002038.1_pt1 | contig 22054 bp, 16 predicted proteins | sample 1587571 | NCBI WGS metagenome assembly OIWQ01 (sample SAMEA3888910, study PRJEB22519) | human gut metagenome | biome: human gut; feature: human-associated habitat; material: faeces | place: Denmark | collected 2010 | reverse complement strand
GCTCGATGATACGGTTTGCAACCGTCTGCACAAACTCGTGGTCGTGCGAGGTGAAGAAAACGTTGGATTTAAATTCAGCCAAGCCATTGTTGACTGCGGTGATGGATTCCAGGTCCAGGTGGTTGGTCGGCTGGTCGAGGATGAGCACGTTGGAGCCGTAGAGCATCATTCTGGAAAGCATACAACGAACCTTTTCTCCTCCCGACAGCACCTGTACCGGCTTATAAACATCGTCGCCGGAGAAGAGCATTCTGCCCAAAAAGCCGCGCAGGTAGGTTTCGGTGATGTCTTTGGAGTACTGGGACAGCCATTGCAGGATGGAGAGGTCGCAGCCGTTAAAATATTCCGAGTTATCCTTCGGGAAATAGGAACGGGAGGTGCTGACACCCCATTTGATGGAGCCCTCGTCCGGTTCTATCTCCTCGGCAAGAATCTGCATCAGGGTGGTCTGTGCAATCTCGTTGTCACCGATGAAGGCAATCTTATCACCCTTGGACACAGTGAAGGAGATGTCGTTGAGTACCTTAACGCCGTCCACCGTTTTGCTGATGCGGTCCACCGTCAGGACATCCTTGCCGATTTCTCGGTCCATGGTAAAGCCCACATAAGGATACTTACGAGAGGATGCCGGCAGCTCCTCTACCGTCAGTTTATCAATCAGCTTGCGGCGGGAGGTTGCCTGCTTGGATTTGGATTTATTTGCAGCAAAGCGTGCAATAAAGTTTTGCAGCTCTTTAATCTTTTCATCGGCTTTGCGTTTCTGGTCGGCAATCATTCGCTGCATCAGGCGGCTGGACTCATACCAGAAATCGTAGTTGCCCACATACATTTTGATTTTGTTGTAGTCGATGTCGACGATGTGGGTGCAGACGTTGTTGAGGAAATGACGGTCGTGGGATACGATGATAACGGTGCCGACATAGTCCATCAGAAAATCCTCCAGCCAGCTGATGGATGCCATATCCAGATGGTTGGTCGGCTCGTCGAGCAGGATGATTTCCGGCTGACCGAACAGCGCCTGCGCCAGCAAAATCTTGACCTTCTCCTTGTCGCCCATTGCCGACATCTGCTCATACAAAAGGTTCTGGTCCAATCCCAGACCCTTGAGCAGCTTGCTGATTTCGGTTTCTACTTCCCAGCCGCCCAGTTCGGAAAATTCTGCTTCCAGCGCTGCTGCCAGCTCGCCGTCCTCCTCGGTGAAATCTTCTTTGTTGTACAGCGCATCCTTCTGCTGCATGATTTCATACAGGCGCGGGTTGCCCTGGATGATGGTGTCCAGCACCGAGAAAGCGTCATAAGCAAAGTGGTCTTGCTTGAGGACGGACATACGCTCCCCGTCCGGGATTTCGACCGAGCCGGTGGTCGGCTCCAGCTCGCCGGACAGAATCTTTAAAAAGGTGGATTTACCGGCGCCGTTTGCACCGATAACGCCGTAGCACTCGCCGGCATTGAACAAAAGGTTGACGTCGGAAAACAGCTTTTGTCCGCTGAAATCCAGACTGACGTTGTTGACTGTAATCATCGCTTCATTCTCCATTCCAAAGTCGTTTGCATAGAGTATAGCATAGCCGCACAAGTCTGGTCAAGCCATAAAGACGTTTCTGCGCCAAAACCGGCTAAAATTGCGCCGCTACCAGCATATCTCCCTCTTCAATCAGGGTATCTCCCCGCGGGATGATGGTCTGTTCGCCGCGTTGCACCATGATAATCAGCATTCCCTGCGGAATCTCCACCTGTTCCAGCGTCTTGCCTTTGCAGCGGTGGTTTTTGTCCACCGTAATCTCCCGCAGCGTCAGGTTTTCCCGGTCCTCAAAGGCTCGGGCTGCAATCACCAGCAAATCGCCCGGCAGGATGACAGTATCCCCGTTGGGAACAATCTTCTCCTCTTTGCGCATCACCAGCACAATCAGAAAATCCTTGGGCAACGGCAGCTGGCTGACCTTGCCGTTGCTCCAGGGGTGGTCCTCTCCCACCGGTATCTTGACAAAGCTGACGTCATTTACCTCCCGATAGTCGTTGAAGGTGCGCAGGACATCGGCATTGCGGTCAATCATCTTCAGTTTGCGGCAGACAGCAGGCAGCAGTGCGCCTTGAAACGCCAGCGAGAGCAGGACGATGCAGAACACCAGGTTAAAAAGGTTATACTTCATCGGCACACCCGACAGCACTGCATAGATGGCAAAGACGATGGATGCCACGCCGCGCAGACCCGCCCAGGAAACCACGCCGACCTGCTCAATCGAGGTCTTAAAGGGAAGCAGGATGGTCCCCACCGCAATCGGTCTGCCGATAAAGGTCATAAACACCATAATCAACAGCGAAGGCAGCAGCACCTGCGGCAGCTCGACCGGTGTGACCAGCAATCCCAGCAGGAAGAAAATCATCATCTGCGCCACATTGGTGATGACATCGAAAAAGCGGACCAAATCCCTCTTTTTGGGCAGATAACTGTTGCCCATCAGGATGCCGCACAGATAGACGCTCAAATAGCCGTTTCCTTCCAGCTGTCCTGCCAGCGCATAGGCTAAAATCGCCACTGCAAAGACGAAGATGGTCTCCCCCTGCTCCATGCGGATGGAGATGTTGTTGAGAACCCACACCGAGATTTTACCCAGCAGCAGACCGCACAGCAAACCAAAGGCAATTTGTTTAAACAATAGTAATGGGATGGAAATGCTCTCTCCACTCATCAGGCTGAGCATCACAATGGTCAGCATATAGGACACCGGGTCGTTGGAGCCGGATTCCAGCTCCAACAGGGATGCTGTATTGTTTTTCAGGTTGAGCTTTTTGCTTCGCAGGATGTTAAACACCGAGGCTGCGTCGGTGGATGCCACGACCGAGCCAATCAGCAGGCTCTGGGTCCACTCCAAGCCCAGCGCAAGATGCACAAAAACACCCACCAAGCCTGCGGTCATCGCCACACCCAGGGTGGACAGCAGGAAGGACTGCACCGCAACCGGACGTGCCTCCCGCATACTGGTACCGAAGCCGCCGTAGAACATGACAAAAATCAGGCAGACCGAGCAAATCATCTCCGAAGCTTCATAGTTGCTAAAGTCGATTCGGAAGATTCCGTTGATTCCAAAGCACATTCCCAGTCCAATAAAAATCAACAGAGAGGGAATCTGTATCTTTTCGGTAAAGCGATGCAATCCCACACAAATAATAATCACAATCCCCATCAGCAGCAGATAACCGTTCAAAACACCAGCCTCCTTGTTTTCGTTCAATACCATTTCAGTATATCATATTTTCTGTTGCTCTGCGGAGGTCAAATTTAAATATTGTGTTAATATCTTCCTATTTATTAGCATTTTGCAGGCATCTACACAAAGACAGCCGGAGAAGAAAACTCTCCTCCGACCGCCTTCTGCATAAACTACGGCTCAATCACAATTTTCTGGTTCGGTGTAAATCCATAGCTTCCCTGTGGAGAGGTGACCACCGTTCCTTCTGCCACATATTCTCCTGCCATCACGCCGTTGAGGTAGTAGACCGTTTCAAAGCGGTTTGCGTTCTCCTCCTCTTCCTCGTCTCGAAGCACTCCATCCTGCGTATGGCGGTAGAATCCACCGTGCAGCAGCTGCTCTTCCTCCTGCAGCCAGAAGTTCGGACGATACTGCATATTTTGGTTGTTCATAAGCCGCATACCGGCAGGGATGCTGTCCACAATCTGATAGATGCCGTCCGGCGCATCCTCCGGCAGGATGACCTCGACGGTCACCCGGGTCATCCGACCGACCTTATGCTCATCCTCCATCGGCTGATAGGTCTTGCGGACGATAATCGTTTTGTCCAGCTGTTCTTCCAGCTGCTCGGGGACTGCCGAGGTGGTATAGCTGACGCTTGCAAAGATTTCGCCCTTCTTTGCCTGGAAGCGGATGCCACTAAATTCCTCGTATGAAAAATCCTTGGCAAAAAATCCCTGTTCATTGAGCTGCTGGGTCTGTTTACCCGACGAATCCTCCCAGCCAAGGGTCGCAGGCTGGATGGATTGCAGGCGGGCTTCCTCCCCTTTTGCCCAAATCAACAGTTCCAGATGCGGCAGCATCTCCTCCGGCAGTGTCTTTTGTTTTGCTGCCTCCAACAGGTACTCTGCCATCGGCTGCGCCTGCTGGCTCTGACACAGCGAGTGCAAAACCAGCGCAGCGGCGGTTGCTGTCGGGTCGTCCTGATGGTACAGCTTGCCGTCCTTTTCGGTAAAGCGTTCCTCTACCGAGCGGTAGACCTGCTGCGCTCCTTCAAAATCGCCCAGTTTTGCCAGCGCACAGCCCAGCCACAGCTTCTGGCTGTCGGTGAGCAGCTGGTCGCAATCGTTCAAGTAGGATTTTATTTCCAGCAGCACCGGCTGGTCCATCGCTGCCAGCGCCACATAGGTCATCACACTGCTGTCGCTTGCCTTCGGGGAATCGGAAAGGGTCTCCCCTAAAAATTCTTCCGCATAGTAGCGGTCCACCAGCTCGGGAGCTGCCAGCAGCATCTTGGCGGTGGTAGCTGCATCCGGCTGTGCATTTGGCAGAATACGCATTCCTTTGGTTTCATCCAGCCGTTTGTCGTAGGAAACCTCCCAGCGGCTTTCCTTCGGCAGCAGCTTTGCATAGGCAGCGCTTGCCCGATAGTTTGCTGTAATGACCTCGGTGCGGCTGCCGTTTTGGTGCATCAGCCATTCCAGCACATCCATATACAGCTGCCTTTGCTCGTCGTAAAAGACCACCTGCACCGGATAGCGGACCGATTCCAGCTTTGTCAGCTCTTCCAGCGAAACGCTGTGTGCCAAAGTTGTTTCCCGATTGGTCGGATTGACCTGCACCGGCAGCAGCACCATGTCGCTGTATTCTCCCGCAGTGGCATCAAAGAGGATTTGATAGCTTCCCTGCGGCTGTTTGCCGAAATTGACCCCACTCTTCTTGCCCTTGGAGAGGGTGACCTGCTTGGAATCCAGCACCTTTCCGGTTAAATCCAACAGGCTGACGGTGCAGTTGACCGGTTGGCTTGTCTGCTCCAATGTACTGTAACCGACTGCTGCTGTCAAATCATCTTCGGTCAAATAGCTTTCGGTCACCAGCGGCAGCAGATAAAACGGCTTGGAGGCGATGGCATGACCGATGTTGTCCCCTGCCGTTTTGCCCTTCATCGCCGCTGCTGTAATGCGCCAGTCGGTGATGTTGTCCGGCAGGGTGAAGGTCAGCTGCGCCTTGCCGTTTTCGTCACAGGTAAGCTGTTCAAATGCGGTCGTATCCACAAACTCCGAACGCATCACGTTGGCTTCGCCGTCACCGCCGCCGCGTCCGCCCTCCATCGGGTAATCTCCAAAATTGTACTCATGATAGGAAACATCCCATTCCGGGTAATAATGGAAAACCGTTTGATACAGCTGCCTGATTAAATCGACATCCTGCGGCTGTACGGCAAAAACAGACTCGTCCACGACACCGACGCACAGTCTTGCCTGCGGGACCGGCTGACCGCTTGCATCCTTGACTGTAAAGGAGGCGGTCACCTCCTCGCCCGGTTGGTAGCTGTCTGCATCGGTGGTAATATCAATCGAAAGTTTTCTCTCGTCATAGCGGTATGCTATATCGTAGCTCTCTATCTGATAAATGTGTCTGCCGTCAAAGTAGGCGCCGAATACTGCAAAGTTCGGCAGATATTCCTCCTTCATCGTCAGCGTTTGATTCTCCTTGCCGTAGACGCCCTGCTCGATCACCCGGTCTTGCAAAAGGGTGTATAGCACCCGACCGGTATTCTCCACCGGCTTACCGTCTTGATACAAGCCCAGCTCCAACGATTCCCCGATTGCAAAGGAGCCCTTTTCATAGCGGTCATCCGGCACAAAGGAATAGGAATTGCCGCTTCCGTTCAGGGCAAGCGAACTTCGATAATCCCTCTTCCTCTGCTGAATCTGCCAGCCGTAATCGCCGTCAAAGGAAATCTGGTAGCTGTAATAGCTTTTCCAGCTCCTACTTTCCTCTATCGGAAGATTTTCCAAAACGACCTCTCCATCGACCGTCTTCAGCTGACGGCTGAACACCTCCTCGGTCCTCCACTCGCCCTTTTTCACCGGGATACTTCGTTTATTGATGCTGTCGTGGTAGGTATCGACAACCGTTTCCACCCACTCCTCGTGGTAAATGCGAAGATGGATTGGCAGGTCGACAGCCTGCTTGCTGTAATGGTCAAAATCGCTCTTGTCCTTTTCTTCCTTTTGGACCAGCAGACGGTCGTGGTCGATTTCTGCGGTGCGTATCTTCAGCTGTCCCGGTGTGTCCAGCGAAAGGTCCACTGCATATCGGGATGGGAAGACGGTAAAATCACACTCCGACTGGACTTCGATTTCCTCCTCACCGGCGCTGTTCACATACAGATAAAGCTGCTCCGGCGTCCAGTCTGTGAATTCATAGTCCGACTTGAGCTTGGTGCGCAGGCTGGCTTTTCCGTTTTCATCCAACACAAACTCCTCATTGTCCAAATCCAGCCAGTAGCAGTTCGCCCGCAGGGCAACATTTGCCGCTGGCAGTCCATCAAAGTAGTTTGCCTGTATCGTAAAGGAAATCTCCTCGTCTGCGGTGAAATAGTCCTTGTCCGGCTGCACATCGATGATATACGCCGGCTTGCTGTAATCTCCAATCGACAGATATTCCATGCGGTAGTTTTTGTCCTGCTCCCTTCTTACTGCAAAGGAGTAGGCGCCCTGTTTGAGGGCGGTGAAGGAGAGGGATCCGGTGAAGTATCCTTCTTCATCCACCTCCACCTGCTGCACATACACATCGTCCAGGGCAATCTCGAGCTGCTTTGGCTGCTCCAATCCTTCACGGCGCGGTGCGATATTTCCCCAAAAGCGAATCTCATCGGTCGACTGGTAGATCTCGCGGTCGGTGTACAGGGTGGTATAATACAGCTCGTCCAGCGGTTCCTCCCGCTCCTGGTCCAATGGAACCCGCTGGAAATAGGTGAGCTTGTCATCCTTGCGAACAGACAGCCAACCGTCCGCCATCTCGCCGGTTTCTATCGTCACCATACCCTGTGCATCGGTAACACCCTCCACCGTTCGGTCGCTTTTGCAGTCGGAAATCTGGACCGTACAGCCTGCCATCGGCTGATGGGTGTCGGCATCATTGAGCCAGACCAGCAGCTTGCCACCCAGCGATTGGGTATAGACGGAGGTGTTGGTGATTTGGATGAGCTTTTGCACCCAGTCATTTTCCTCTCCGTCCGGGATGGAAATATCCGCCAGATACCAGCCTTCCTCCATCCCATCGGGCAGGATGAGCGATTTGAGCGAATAGTTCTCCTGACTCAGCGGCATCTGCTCGAAGCTGGTGTATTCCTCCACCGAAAACTGCTTCGGGTCCAGACGGTTGTGGGAGATTTTATCGTAGCGGACGGTCGCATTGACCTGCTTTGCTGCGCGGATGTAATCCTCCGCATCCGAAAAGCGATAGAGGTCGGTTTTTAAAACTCCCTTGTACTCGCCGTAGAGTTGGGCAACGGTCAAGTCTCCCGGCAAAAAGGTTTCCATCCGTTTTTCGCTGATGGTGATTTTTTCATTCCGGCTGCTCACCTTGAGTGTCATCCGGTAATCCTCTTCCAGCTGTTCGCCGGTCAAGGCAGTCACTCCCTGTTTCACCGTGACCTGGTAACCCTTTCCTTCCTCGAAGGATTGGGTCGGATAGAACACCAGTTTCTTTCCTTTCACCTTCGTCACACCCTCGACCTGCGGTGTGATTTGCAGCAGTTGACTTGCAGAACCGGCGATATTTTTGTTGAAGGCGATTTCGATGCCGTTGTCGTCCCAGAGATAGCCTCCGTCCTGCGGATAGGTCGACACCACCTTCAACGGCGACTGCGTTTGAAAAGCGAAGGAGTGGAGGGGATTCCCTTTGCTGTCCTTCACCCGAAATGTATAGACCTCGTCCTCTTTTAAGGCAGAAGCGGGGATCAGCGTCCATCCCCCGTCCGCCTTTTGCAGGGTATACTCCAGATGCGGAACGATTTGCAGCTGGTTTCGTATCTGTTCCTCACTCATTCCATCGGACAACAACAGCTGGAATTGGCTGTCCAGTGCTACTCCCTGTTCATTTTGCTGCTGTGGAACAACCTGCTGAATCTCCGAACGATTCCCCGCATTCCGCTGGCATCCGGTCAGCAGTAGCAACAAAACAGAAAAGCTGAGCACCAACCAAACGATTCGTTTTGCTCTCATCTTTTTCCCTCCTTGTTCTATTAAGCCACAAAGTCAACTGCTGTTTTAAAAAAGAAAGGGGAAAATCCCCCTTATTAGCTATAAAAAGGACGGCAAGACCCAACAGGGTCTGCCGTCCCACTTTTTCCATGCAGTTGTCCTTCCTTTAAATTGCAAAGACGGCATGAATCAAATTTAATTTTTCGATTAGAATCTGCGGTATTTGAATCTTCCAATCTCGAACAGGTTGCGTCCGGTGCTGTCTGCTGCTACGGTGACCGGAAAATCCTTCAGGAGATAGCGTCTGATCGCCTGGTCGCCAAGGTCCTCGAAAGCAATCGTTTCCCATTCCTCGATGCAGCTGGAAAGCAATGCTCCCGTTCCGCCCACTGCGGTCAGATAAACGCCGCCATGCTTCTGGATGGTTTCATACGCCTCTTTGGAGCGCTCTCCCTTGCCGATGGTGGCAATTACGCCCAAATCCATCATCTGCGGCAGATAAATGTCCATATTCAGCGAAGCTGCCGGTCCCACCGCACCGATTTTCTGCCCTTTCGGGGACGGAGACGGATTGGTATAAAAGATGATTGCTTTATCCAAATCCACTGGCAACACCTTGTCGTCTGCCAGCAGGTCATAGATGCGTTTATGTGCCTGGTCGGTGAAGCCGTATACCCATCCCGAAAGCAGCAGATGCTGCTCGATTGCCAGTTCTCCTGCCTGCTCACGCAGTTGCTCCACGTCCATTCTCAATGCTTCTGTCATAATTCCTCAACATCCTTTCTGCCGCGTCCGGCATATCGTTTCACCGCGCGCATCCAGAATTTTTTATCCTTCAGCTGCTCCTTGAGCCTTGTCAGCTCGGTATTGGGCTGCGCAGTTGTTTCCTGTCCGGCAAAGTGTTCTGCGCCCTGCTCTACCGGACTTACTTTTTTCCCTGCTGCCCAAGCCTTTCTTTTGCTTCCAAAACAATCTCTCTGGCATGGGCAATATCCTCATCCAACTGGGCAAAGCGGTTATTGAGGCAGTTGACCGACTCCTCCATCCGCTGGTGCAGCAGCATAAAGTCCTGCTGCATCCCGTCGATCCGCTCGATTAAACTGTCAAAGAATCGTCCGGTATCTTGTTCGATGACCTGTGCCCGGGAGTTTGCCTGCTCAACGACCTGCTGTGCCTGAACGTTTGCCTGTTCGACAATCGTCTTGGCAGTCTGCTTAGCCTCCAAAATAGCAGAACCGATGGTAGCAACTGCCTGGTCATACTGCTCGCGCTGCTGACGGTTTGCACCCAGCTGTTCGCTGAGCTGTCGGTTTTTCTCCTGCATCGCCTGATATTCCCGGCTGTGTGCTTCGCTCTGGCGGCGCTGGCGGTCAATTTCCTCCTGCAGCAACCCGATCATTTCACTGAGCTTTTTATTTTTGCCTTTTTCTGTGTCCAGCGTTTCATTGACCGAGCGCAGTTTTTCCTCAAAGGAGGCAATCTGCCCTTCCAACTCCTCGCGGGAACGGGTAACCTGGTCAATCTGTTCACGCAACTTCTGCTCCGACTCGGATGCGGTGCGGCTCATCTGTTCGATATACTGAAAAACAGCATCCTGTTCCAATCCCAGCAGTTGTTTTTTAAATGCGGGTCTCTGCTCCAAACCTCTCACTCCCTGTTTGATATTTGCGGTTACTTCATTATACCATCTTCTTACAAAAAAGAAAAGTGGTGGTGCATCTTTTTAGTTAAAATACTTTTACCAAAGTAGACCGCTGTCCCTCAGATAAAAGCTGCAATAAAAAAGCTCTGCCTGTCACCTTTGGAAACAAGCAGAGGCTTTTCTATAAAAACATACTGAGCAAAACCGTAAAGATGCCGGCAGCGCCGATGGCGATCCCGCTCATCGCACCCTCCACCTCACCAAGCTCGACCGCTTTGGAGGTGCCCAGCGCGTGACTACAGGTGCCGATGGCGATTCCTGCCTCCACCGGGTCCTTGACCCGAAAGAGCTTGAGCAGGGTCGGCGCAAAAATGGCGCCAAAAATCCCGGTGACAATCACTGCCGCTACGGTGATGGAAACGATGCCGCCCTGCTGCTGGGAAATTTCCATCGCAATCGGTGTGGTAACACTCTTTGGAATCAGGGAAGCCGTCAGCTCATCGCTGAGTCCAAACAATTTGCACAATCCCAACACGCTGATGATGGAGGTCAGGGAACCGACCAGCGTTCCTGCGGCAATTGGCAGAAGGTTCTTTTTAAGCACGTCAATCTGACCGTAGATGGACAGCGCCAGCGCAGCGGTGGCAGGCGCCAAAAACATCGAAATCATCCTGCCGCCTTCGTTAAAGTCCGCAAGCGGAATCGAGAAAATCTGCAAAAAGGCAATACACAGCACGACGGCAATCAGCAGCGGATTTGCCAAAGGCGAGTGAGTCTTGCGGTTGAGCCACACGCCGATTTCAAAGGTAAAGATGCACAGAACAATTCCAAACAGCGGGGAAGAAAAAACGGCATCCATTTAACATTCCTCCTTTTTCAGATGCTTCTGCCAACGGCTGACCAACCGCACGGTAAAAGCGGTGGCAGCAAAGGTCAGCACCATCGTAATCAGACAAATCAGCAGCAGAATCATGATTTTCCCTTTGAGAAAATCCACCTGCTCCAACAGCGCTACACCCGATGGGATAAAGAAGAATGCCATGTTTTTCAGCAGGAAATCTCCCTTTTCCCGGATATGCTCCACCTTGAGCACACCGCACAGCAGCAATACAAACAGCAGCAGCATACTCAAGACACTTGCCGGAAACGCAAAGGGCAGAACCGCAGCAATCCCCTCCCCTACCAGGCAGATTCCAAAGACGATTCCAATCTGGACCAGAAGCTTTACCTTCAATTTTATCATCCTATCTTTTGCGCCCGTACAGAAGGCGGGCTTTTTTCTTCTCAAACAGTTTTTTATTATAGCACAGCCTGTGGGGTCGCTCAATAGGATTTTGCCAAAAAGATGCACAAAAAAGCTTCGTCTAATCCAATCAGAGCAGACTGTTTAAGAAGCGATCCCCTTCTTCCCGACTGTGGAGGATGACGATTGTTTTGTCGGAATATTTTTCCAACAGCTGCATCACCTGCGGTCTGCTTTCTTGGTGATACCGTTCGATGAACTTGATAAACTCGCTGTCCTCCTGCGTTTCAATCCATGGCATATCCGGGCGAGATTTTCCCTGTCTTTCCCGAACGCCATCCAGGCAGAGCTGTGTCGGATAATCCAGAAAGATGACGGTATCACACGCCTGCAAACGCAGCTCCATGGTAGAAGCATAGTTGCCGTCGATAATCCACTCCTCCTGCTGCAGCACAGCCTGCAAACGCTTTCGGAACACCTCTCTTTCCACCGTCGTCCGGTCGGGATTCCAGTTCATCCTATCCAGATAAAACAGTGGCAGCTGGGTTCTTTTTTGCAGCGCACGGGAAAGGGTACTTTTCCCGCTGCCGGGACATCCAATGACCAGTACTTTTTTCATTCTGCTTTCCCTCCTGAAACGATTCGTTTCTCTCAAAACAAAAACAGAACAGCGTGAAAGAATGCTCACACTGTCCTGTCGGTTGGTCCACAAAAACGCCCATTTAAAGCTGGGCGCTTTCGGTATCCTCCGCCGGTTTGGTCTGCTGCTGCGGCTGCTCGGTCTCTTCCGGCTGCGACTGCTCGGTTTCCTCCGGCTGAATGGTCTGCGGCTGTTCCGGCTCTATTGTGGTCTGTGGTACCGTCGGCTGATTATTGATCTGCGGGATACCCGGTACTGCACCATCCGGTGGGTCCTTGATGCCCACCAGCTGATAGTGGTCGTCCACCTTCTTCAGCGCATAAATCATATATTTGCTTGGGGTCGGGGTGGATTCCTCCCCTTTGATGCTCTGCATCCACTGGTTGTCCGGCACAAGATAGCCAACCGTCAGCTCGAAGACATCTCCATTGCGGGTGATTTCCTCCACCTGTGGAGTGTACAGCATGGTGGCATCCACCGGCACATAGTAGGTCTTGGTCGCTTCGTCGTAGGAGTACATCGAAAGGTAATCCTCAAACGCCTGGTGCTTTAAGGTGACCTGAGGTCCAAACAGCTTTGCACAGGCAACATCGACGTCGCTCTGCGGTACTGCCACCATGTTGCCGTCGCTGATAGAATACTTCTGGTTATTTTCGATGATGGAAGCCCAGATAGAGGAACGCAGCAACGCCAGATCCCCCATCTCATTGGGGTCATCAAACGGAACCGGGTCGAACATCAGAACCGGCAGAATGATATTTTCAAATTCCTTCTTCTGCTTGGAGTTGTCAATTAAATTTTCGGTTGCCCGGACACCGAAGGTAATGACGGTAATCAGTCCGATGACTGCCAGCAGCACAAAAAAGCCGCCGATGGGAACCGCTACCGAATATTTCCTGCGGCTGTTCTTTCTTTTGGCTGTGCTCTGTTTTGGTGTTTCCTTCGGAGAGGTACTTTCCTGCACCGGCTGCGATGCGGGTGATTTTTCGTCTGTCGGCAAAACTTTCTCCTGCTCTTCCTTTGCAGGGTTGGTTTCGGTTGGTGCGGTATCCGAACTTGCCTCCTGCTCTTTTTCAGCAACAGGCTGCTCCGATTCCTTTACATTGGACTGCCGTGGGTCGGTCGGTTCCAGTTTCTGCCATCCCGCGACATTTTTCTTTCCTTTTTTTGTTGACATATCTCAGCCTCATTTCATTCTGCCTCTGCCGGCTGGTGTTTTGGCAAAAGCTCTATTTTCAGCTTGGTGATGCGCTGGTCTTCCATCTCTGTAACGGTGACCCGCATGGTATCATTGTAAACAAAGGTTTCTCCCACACGCGGGATGTGCTCCAGCTGCTCAAGCACCCATCCGCTGACAGTGTTGTAATCGCTTTCAAAGGAGCGGTTTTCCTCATCCAGCTCTTCCATCAGGTCGTACACATTGTAGTCACCGCTGACCTCGTATGTTTTCTCGTCCTTCTTGACAAACTCTTCCTCAAACTCGTCGTACTCATCCCAGATTTCTCCGACCAGCTCTTCCACCAAATCTTCGATGGTGACCAGTCCCAGGGTGCCTCCGTAATCATCGGTCACGATTGCCAAAGGCATCTTTTCTTTGCGCAGCTTTTCCAGCAGGGTTGCCAGCCGCATTGTTTTATGGACAAACAGGCAAGGGGTCAGCAGTTTGCGAATGTCCTGCTGTGCTCCCGTAATCTGTGCCTCCAGAATATCTCGAACATGAATAACGCCGATGATATTGTCGATGGAGCCTTCGTAGACCGGAATACGGGAAACCTTGCTCTCTTTTGCAAGCTCGACCGCTTCCTTCCAGCTGTCCTCCACGTCCAGTGTGATCATATCCACACGCGGGGTGATGATCTCCTGCGCCTCAATTTCGTCAAACTCCAGCGCAGAGCGCACAAGGTCGCTCTCGGTTTCCTCCAGCACCCCTTCTTCCTCGATGGATTCCACCAGATATTTCAGCTCTTCCTCGGTGACAGAAGGTTTGTCCTCCTTGCCGCCGGTCAGCTTGGTCATGATGCCGGACAGAAAATTAAGCACAGCCGAAAGCGGTTTGAAGATAACCATTAAAACGCTGATTGGACCTGCCACCGTCATTGCCAATGAATCCGCATTGGCTTTTGCATAGTTTTTTGGCAAAACCTCACCAAAAATCAAAACAACGATGGTCATCACCACGGTCGAAATCGCCGCACCCTTATCTGCCCCCAACCAGATTGTAAAAAGGGTGGTGGCAATGGATGCCGAACCGATATTGACAATGTTATTTCCAATCAGGATGGTGGAAATCATGCTTTCATATTTTTCTGCAACCTCCAGGGTTTTGGCTGCTCTCTGGTCGCCGTTATCTGCCATATTCTTCATACGAATTTTATTGATGCTGTTCAACGCTGTCTCCGATGCGGAGAAAAACGCCGAAAGCGCCACTAAAACCACCAATAATATGTAAGATAATCCGCTGCTACTGTCCAAAATTCATCAGCTCCACTTTCTTTAACTAAATTGTTCTGACGGAAAATCGGATTGCTCTTCCACCAGTCTATTCTTTATTTTATCAGATATTTTCTGCTTTCACAAGTTTTTTTGTAATTATTTACAGAAAGTTCCTTACCGCTTTTCCTTTTTAAAATCCATTCCTTTGTTGTTTACTAAATTTTGTACCGCGATTTCCCTGGCGATTTCCTTTTTCTTTTTTTCAAAAAATGATAAAAAAGGTGTTGACTCTGGTGTAAGACCATAGTTTATAATTGCAAACTGTGGTCTTGTGAAAATACAAAATACGGGAAAGGAGAGGTTCTATCGTGAACAAAGATCTCAGCAAAGACTTTTATCGCTATGTACTGCCCTCCATGGTTTCTATGCTGCTCAGTGGATTCTATTCAATGGTGGATGGCATCTTCGTCGGCAACGCTGCCGGAAGCCAGGCTCTGGCTGCCATCAATCTGGTGTATCCTATTCAGGTGTGCATGAATGCCACAGCCTTCGGTTTAGGTGTGGGAGGCGCTGTCCTGATGAGCAAACACATGGGAAGTGAGGAGTATGAGCAGGCAGACCGTGCCATGGGAACCACCCTCTCCCTGCTCACCATCGCCGGTTTGGGACTGATGGGATTTTTCTGGCTGACGAAGGACAGCATCATCCATCTGCTGGGCGCCACCGGTGAGATTGCACAATATGCAAACGAGTACATCTCCATCATCATCCTTTGCGGCATCTTTCCGGTTTTGGGTAACGGTGTCACCCCGCTCATCCGAAACCGCGGCAAAACCATCGAAGCGACCCTGTTTATGAGCTCGGGACTGGTTACCAATATCCTGTTGGACTATGTCTTTGTATTCCGTCTGCGCATGGGACTGGCAGGAGCTGCCATCGCAACCGTCACCGCACAGATGGTGGTGGCTTGTCTGGCGCTGTTTTACCTGATTAAAACCAACCGTGAAGTCTTCACCCTGCACAACCTGGCAATCTCGGCTGCCCGCCTAAAGACCATCCTGCGCATCGGCATCTCCCCCTTTGGTCAAACGCTGATTCCATCGGTCATCATCGTACTGACCAACTGGCAGTGCATCCGCTACGGCGGCGACGATGCCCTTGCCGTCTTTTCTCTGCTGTCCTATGTGCTGGCATCGGTGCAGTTGCTGTTGCAGGGAGTGGGCGACGGTGTTCAGCCACTGCTGAGCTTTTACTACGGCGCAGGTCAGAAGGAGCATATCCGCTTTCTCTTTAAAAAGGCAATCTCGCTGTCGATTTTGATTTCTCTTTCCACCGCAGTCGGCGTATGCCTGTTGCGCGGTCAGATTGTCACCCTCTTTGGTATGAGCGGACCGATTGCCCAGCAAGCCATGCCGGCGTTGGTCATCACCGCCTTTTCCTTCCTGATGGTCGGGATCACCCGCTGCATCAGCGCTTATTTTTACGCTGTGGAACAAACCCGCATCTCCAGCCTGCTGGTCTACATCGAGCCTTGCCTGTTTTTCCCAATCGCTTTGTGGACCCTTCCCCTTTTCTTCCAACTGGACGGTGTTTGGGCTGCCTATCCGGTTGCACAGCTGGCATTGTCCGTTCTGTGTATACTGCTTTATCTGCGCATTGAGCACCGTCAGACATCCTCCGGCTGTCAGAAGGTATCCTGCCCTGAATAATTTTTATCAATACGGGAAAATTTCATCATAAAAAAGCCACATTTCCAAACGGTAATCGGTTTGGGAATGTGGCTTTTGATCTATAAACCAATAGCAAACGCCTTGCCGGATTTCTTGCCTATCAAGGCGTTTTGCCTTTCTGCTTTAACAAAAATCAGGAAGCGCGGAAAAGATTGAGGGTTGCATATCCCTCGCAGATTTCCACCTGTGCCGAGTCGATCATGGCACCAATCAGAATCAGTTCGTTTTCATCCTGGAAGTCACCGCTGCCATTGAGTCCCCAATAGCTTTCTTCGATTTCCGGCGCACGTCCGCGGGTCAAATTTTCTTCCAGATGCTCCACCGTCTTCTGCATTTTAACGTCAAAATTGCTGGCAAAAAAGATGTGGAAGCCCTCCGGCTTCTGCTTAATTTTGACGACCATGTCGTCCGAACCGACCGAGAAGAAAAAGGTGGTCAGTTCATCCACAATGGTTGTAATCTTTTTTCTGGTAAACAGCATAGTTTCCTTCCTTTCCTGGGTAATCCTCTTTTATTATTACAGATGCTCTTTGCGCTTTTTAAAGGTCTCAATGACCGGCACGATGATCAGCGCAAGGATGCCTGCGGAAAATCCGTTGTTGTACAGGTTGAGTCCTCCGTGCAAAATGCCCGTGTTGAGCACCATGGATGAGTGCAAAAAGCCGACCAGCACACCGTACTGCCAGCCAAACTGACCGCTGATTGGTGCAAGCGAAGTGCCGAACAGCGCTCCCAGCTGCACACTGGGGTCGTTGACATTCCACGTTTTGACCAGCGAGCCAAGGTATACGCCGCCCATAATCGGCAGGATGTTGCGCAGATGCTTACCGAAGGCGCCAAAACCGATGATGGTCAAAATACCGCCCAGGGTCGCTCCGTTGATGGTTCCTCCGGTCAGCAGGATATAGGCAGTCGCTGCAATGCCCAGCGTTCCCATGTTGAACAGAGTGACCGGTAAACCATCCAGGATGATGAAGTCTGCCACCAGACGACCGGAGTGACGGTAGATGCGGCGGATGTCCGACTTATTCTTGACCGAAAACAGCCCTGTCAACAATAAAGTCAACGACAGCAGCAGGATATAGGCTACAACCCGCCAGTCATTTTCATAGGTCCACATCAGGGTGGTGCTGATTTCAAAGCCAAAGGATTTCATCACCGACACCAGAAGGGTTCCTACAAGCCCTGCGGCAAAGCCGACGTTGTAGAGGTTATAACCTTGATGCACCCTCAGGCAGTAGGTGGCAAGCGGTGGCAGCAGAAAGCCGATGATGGTGCCAAACAGCATCACCGCAATCAGTTTTGCCCAAAAGCCGACCGCTTCTATTGCGACGGCAGTAATCATTGGGGACAATGCCGTGCCGTACAGCGCAATATACACATACTTGGAAAAGTTTTCGTGCTGAAAGCGGGAAAACAGATAAACGCCCAGAATAATCGGCCAGATGTTTGCGATATTTTTACCGAACATCGAAAAGCCGGACATCAAAAAGACGCAGGCGATGGTCGGACCGCTGATGCTGGCATGGCTGAGCTTTACAATGCCGATGGAAGCCGCCATTATGATGCCTGCATTGAAAAAGGTCGCACCAAAGCCGCCCACCGCGCTGTAATCGGTGATGAGGGCATCGGGGTGCAAAATCAGCTTCCACTCTCCGATGAGGATGTTGAGAGGACTGTCCATCACAAATGCAAACAGAATCATCGAAAGGGCAACTGCCCACAAAATCCGCTCGATTTGGACAGAGGTACTGGTCTTTTTAGAATCAGCAGGGGTATCGATTACATCCACTCTCCTTTTTGTGTGTCCACCCCAAAGGCAAGCAGGCAGAACACATTTTCTTTTATTGTAATATAAAGAAAGGCTCTTCGTCAAGAAATTCTTTCTATCATTTCAAAACAAAAAGGCGGCAAAGCACAAACGCTTTGCCGCCCGGATTAAGAATCGCCTGATTAGAAGCAGGAGTCGATGGCATCCACACCAATCTGCACCTGTTCCTGTGCAAATTTTACGCTCTCTTCTTCGCTGACATCGGTGCGGTCATCATAGCCGCCCAGCATCACATAGAAAACATAGTCGCCGTGGCGAACCACCTTGGCAGCCTGCACCTTTGCAACGTTCATCGGGTAATTGACGGAGTTTTCTACAACATAGTCCAGATACTCCTGCAGTTCCTTCTCTACCGCTTCCCCTTTACCCTCTTTGGCTTTAACTGCGATGAAGGTGTCCACGTGTGCGCTGATCATCGGTGCTTCTCCAATGACCTCCTCCACATTTTCCATGTCCAGTCCGTAGATGTCGGTCAGCATCTGCTCGTCCAATGGGGTGGAAGGCAGATAGTTTTCTCCGTAAGCGTCCTTCACTGCCTGTACTACATCTGCCAGCTCCGGCTGCTTGGTCTGTTCCTGCTGGGTGGAATTTCCACCTTCGCTGCTGCCTCCGTTCTGCGAGCAGGCAGTCATCATGGTTGCACACATTGCCAAAGTCAGACAAAGAATCATCAGTTTTTTCATCGTTTTTTCTCCATTCTTATCTTGAGATTTGATTTTCATTCGGTAAAATACCGGTCCTTTTTGGACCTTTCGCAATATAAGTGTCCTTGCACCTAAAATTTACTGCACTGGAAAAAAATTTTTTTTGATTGAGAAAATCTATCAGAAGAGCTTTTTCTGCTGATATTATCAATATTCTTGAAAATTCTGTTGAAGAATAGTATACTTAAATCGACAGTTAAAACAGAAAGGAAGCTGTATTTGTTATGAATCAGTTTGTAGATGCTCTGGGCAAAGCTTGTCCAATGCCTGTTATCCTTGCAAAAAAAGAAATTGATGCCGGCAACACCTCCTTCGTTGTTGCTGTTGACAACGAGGTTGCCGTTCAGAACCTCCAGCGCCTTGCTGAAAGCCAGGGCTACCAGGCTCAGGTTCAGACCAAGGATGGCAATTTCCATGTTTCCTTCACCGGAGAGGGCGCATCCGCTGCCTGCTGCGAAGAAACCGCAAAACCAAAAAACTGGGCTCTGTTCGTTGGTAAAGACTTCATCGGCGACGGCTCCGAAGAGCTGGGCACTTCTCTGATGACCATGTTCTTCTACACCCTGGCAGAGAGCAACGATGCTCCTCGCTATATCCTCTTTATGAACAGCGGTGTAAAACTGCCGGTCGAAAATGACCAGGTGGTAGAGCATCTGAAAGCCCTACAGGAAAAAGGCGGAGATTTTGGTTTGCGGCACCTGCTTAAAATTCTTTGGCATTGCAGACAACCTCAAAATCGGCACCGTTTCCAATATGTATGACATCAGCGAACGGATGCACTTGGCTGACAAAGTCATTACCCTGTAAAACCTGTTTTTGAAAAAGCCCCCCATATAAAAAGAAGCGAAGAATCCAACCGGTTCTTCGCTTCTTTTTATTTTTACTGTCCTATCAGCGAAAAAGCAAACTCCAACAAAGAGGAAAGCAGCGCAACACTGCCGCCCAGAAAATAAAAAATAAGATAGCGCAGCAGATAACCCAGCAGTCCTCCCTGTGGTGTCTGGCGGACAGGCGTTTGAGACTTCTTTTGGAAAGAGTGCATAGAAAAAGCGGCTGGAAAAACGCAGCGCACATCCGCCCGCACAAATCAGCAGCAGCACCTCCCCCAACGCCCGTGGAAGAAGCACCAGCAGGTAGTAGAGGCTGTGGGATGGCTGTCCGGCGGCATAGGAGCAAACACCCAGTGCACCAAATCCCATGCCGCGCCAGAACAGCACCAACGGCACCAACGGCTGAAAAACAGCACCCAAGCCGCTTAAAAAGAGAATGAGCAGCAAAGCGGCAACTGCTGCAAAGGAGCTGACCACCTGCATCAAAAAGCTGCCCTGCTGTGCCGACAGCAGCCCGTTCAGCTGTTCGACCAGCCTTGTGTTTTCTTCCGAAGTCATTTGGCACCCCAGTAGAACACCCAGCAAAAACGCCGTTGCCAGCAGCAGCTCCACCCCATGCTGTCCCAGCTGGTGACGCAGGTATCGTTTGGCATATCCTCTTCTTCGTGCAGGCGCAAATCTCATCCAGATAACCTCCCTACCGATTGGTATGGAATATATCTATGCGCTGCCTGTCCTCTTTATGTCGGTTGTCCTACTTCTGGTCGCTGTGGAAGATGACCGTGTTGGAAAGATAGCTCCAGCCCTCCAGCGAAGACAGGATACTTTCTTCCTCCTCTTTTTCCGACTCTGCCTGCTGCAACTGGATGGTCAGCACCGAGGTGTTGTACACCTTGCCTTGAGGTGAGTACAGGTCCACCACCAGCACTAGCGTTCCATCCTTTTCCTGTGCGCCGCTGATGCGTCCCGGTGCAGCAGAATCCTCCGCCTCTTCCGGCTCAATATAGGTTCCAAACTCTTCGGAGTAGCCTTCGCTCTCCTTGCGAAGCTGTTCGATTTCTATATCAAAGTGGTCGGTCAGCAGCTGCTCGACCGTATCCTGTGCATAGTGCCTGTTCCCGTCCATTCCCTGAAACGGCGCTGCCTGCTCATCCAATCCGGTCAAAAGGACATACCAGTCATAGGCATCCAGCTCGACCGGCTGTTCCTGTGAAAAATCCTGCTCAAGGATGCCGGCAGCATACAGCGGCTCGACCAGCGGAGTGTAGCGGTCATACGCCGAGTCTTGCTTCGGGGTAAAGGTTTCCTTCTCGTCCTCTTCCGATTTGCTTTCCTCTTGCGCCTGTTCTTCGCTCTCCTGCTCTTCCTCTGGCTGTTCTTCTTCCGGCTCCTCTTCCCTTTCTTCTGGGTCTTTTTCCTCCGGCTCCTCTTGCTCGTCCTGTGCCGGAGTCTGTGGGGGATTTTCCGTCTGTTCCTGCCCGCTTTGCTCTGCCGATACCGGCTGCTGTACCGTCTGAGTGGTGCGGGAATCACAACCGCCCAGTGCCACCGCTGCCAAAAGCAGGAACAAAATCAAATTTCTGCGCAAATCAGCCACCTCTTTCCCTTTTTGATTGTAAGATACAACACAAATATGCCTGCTGTCAAGCCGTAAAAATAAAAACCCCAAAGCCGACCGACAAATCGGACGGTCAGCCCTGAGGTTTTTGCATCAATTTTCTTTATTCCAGACCCAGGTCAGCCAGCGCTGCCTTGATCATGATGGCACATTCCAGACGTTTTTTCTCCAAATCGCAGGCAACCTTGTACGGTTTTTTGATGGAACCTGCATACTCGAGGTTATTTGCATTGCATCCGCCGCTGCAATAGAATTTTGCCCAGCAGGTGCGGCACTCGGGTTTGGTGTAAACGGTGGTCTTTGCAAAGGAATCTTTGATCTCGGTGTTCAACGACAGATCATTGACGCTGCCCATAATCCATTCCGGCTTGCCGACAAACTGATGACATGGGTAAACATCGCCCTCCGGTGTAACCGAAACATACTCGTTTCCACAGCCGCAGCCGCGCAGACGTTTGATGGCGCATGGACCCTGGTCAAGGTCGATCATAAAGTGGAAGAAGTTGAAGAACTCGCCGTTCTTGCGTTTTTCGATGATAATCTTTGCCAGTTTTTCATACTCGGCATAAACCTCCGGCAGGTCCTCTTCGGTCAGCGCATAAGGCAGCTTTGGATCGGTGACAACCGGCTCGATGGAAATCTGTTCAAAGCCCTTTTCGTAGAAGTGCAGGACATCGTTGGAAAAGTCCTTGTTGTACTTGGTGAAGGTGCCGCGGATGTAGTACTGTCCGTCGCCGCGCTCCTTTGCCATCTTCTGGAATTTGGGCAGGATGATGTCGTAGCTTCCGCTGCCGTTGACGCAGAAACGCATCCGATCATTGACCTCTTTGCGTCCATCCAGCGACAGAACGACGTTGTACATCTCTTTGTTGATGTAGTCAATTTTATCGTCGGTCAGCAGCATCCCGTTGGTGGTGATGGTGAAGCGGAAGTTTTTGTTGTATTCCCTTTCCTTCGAACGCGCGTAATCAACCACTTCTTTGACTACGTCGAATGCCATCAATGGCTCGCCGCCGAAGAAGTCCATCTCCAGATTGTGACGGTCGCCGGAATATTTGAGCAGATAATCGATGGCTTTTTTGCCGGTTTCTGCGGTCATCAGCTTGCGCTCGCCGCCAAAGTCGCCGGTGGAGGCAAAGCAGTAGGAGCAGCGCAGGTTGCAGTCGTGTGCAACGTTCAGGCACATCGCCTTGATTGG
>OIWQ01002020.1_pt1 | contig 22242 bp, 16 predicted proteins | sample 1587571 | NCBI WGS metagenome assembly OIWQ01 (sample SAMEA3888910, study PRJEB22519) | human gut metagenome | biome: human gut; feature: human-associated habitat; material: faeces | place: Denmark | collected 2010 | reverse complement strand
TGAGAAGAAAAGATAGTGATTAACGGTTAGTGGTAAGTGATGAACAAAGTTTTGAAAATATTTATCCTGTGCCTTTTGTTTTTCCCCGCTACAACGTGGGGGCAATCTCATCTTGTGCCCGGTACAGCGGTTGAAGAACCACTGAAGAAACATCACCATGATCGTCCGGTGAACTTCGGTATTAAAGGTGGTTTCACCTCTTCCCTCTTCCTTGTATCTAATCTTACATTAAACGGAATCACCATAGACGAGGTGCAGAATAACTACAAGATAGGCTATTTCGGCTCTGTCTTTATGCGTATCAACTTTGAACGTCATTTCCTGCAACCGGAAATATCCTACAATATCAACCGCTGCAATATTACTTTCGAAAAACCTGCCGCAGAGGATGCTCCTTTGGAAATGGCATCTATAACTTCTGAAATCCACAGTGTAGACATTCCTGTGATCTACGGATATAATGTTATTAAGGAGGGGCCTTATAGTCTGGCTGTATTCGGCGGTCCTAAATTTCGTTATATCTGGAATAAAAAGAGCGAAGTTACTTTTGAGAATTTCGACCAGCAGGGAATCAAAGAAAGGCTGCGTCCGCTGAACCTCAGCTTCACCCTTGGAGTAGCCGTCACTATCTCCCGCATTTTCTTCGATTTCCGCTATGACATAGGAGTACATAATATATCCCGCAAAGTGACTTATGATGACGGCGTCGTCGAAGGTGATCCACCCGCTGACGAAATACGTTTCCACCGACGAGACAATGTTCTCAGCTTTTCCTTTGGAGTATTCTTTTAGAAAGTAAATTTCTGTCTTTTCTGACAGTTTATTCATTTTTTTACCGTAAATTTGTGCGCTTAATAAGAGAACACAGATTTATCAAACTTATCTAAGTAAGCAAAATGAAAAGAGACGATTTAATTTTCGATATCATCGAAAAAGAACATCAACGTCAGCTCAAAGGTATTGAACTGATTGCATCAGAGAATTTTGTAAGTGACCAAGTAATGGAGGCAATGGGCTCCTGTCTCACTAACAAGTATGCAGAAGGTTATCCCGGCAAACGTTACTACGGAGGTTGCGAAGTAGTAGACCAGAGCGAACAAATTGCTATCGACCGCATAAAGGAAATCTTTGGTGCAGAATGGGCTAACGTGCAACCCCACTCAGGCGCACAAGCTAATGCAGCTGTATTCCTCGCTGTATTGAATCCGGGTGACAAATTCATGGGATTGAATCTGGCTCACGGCGGTCACCTCTCACACGGTTCTTTAGTAAATACTTCCGGTATCATCTATACTCCCTGTGAATATAATCTGAATAAGGAAACCGGTCGCGTAGACTATGACCAGATGGAAGAAGTTGCTTTGCGCGAAAAGCCGAAAATGATTATCGGCGGTGGCTCTGCTTATTCCCGCGAATGGGACTACAAACGTATGCGTGAAATCGCAGATAAAGTAGGCGCTATCCTGATGATCGACATGGCTCACCCTGCGGGTCTGATCGCTGCCGGACTGTTGGAGAACCCGGTTAAATATGCACACATCGTCACTTCGACTACACATAAAACACTTCGCGGACCTCGTGGTGGGGTCATCATGATGGGAAAAGATTTCCCTAATCCTTGGGGAAAGAAAACTCCGAAGGGTGAAATCAAAATGATGTCTCAATTACTGGATTCAGCTGTATTCCCAGGTGTACAGGGCGGACCGTTGGAACACGTAATCGCTGCCAAAGCCGTAGCTTTCGGCGAAATCCTGCAACCGGAATACAAGGAATATGCAAAACAGGTTCAGAAGAATGCTGCTGTACTGGCACAGGCTTTGATAGACCGTGGTTTTACAATCGTTTCCGGTGGTACGGACAATCACTCCATGCTGGTTGACCTGCGTAGCAAATACCCTGATCTGACAGGTAAGGTAGCAGAAAAAGCATTAGTTTCTGCTGACATTACCGTAAATAAGAACATGGTTCCGTTTGACAGCCGTTCTGCTTTCCAAACTTCCGGTATCCGTCTGGGTACTCCTGCCATCACAACCCGTGGTGCGAAAGAAGACCTGATGATCGAAATTGCCGAAATGATCGAAACTGTTCTGTCTAACGTGGAAAATGAAGAGGTGATCGCACAAGTACGTGCACGTGTCAATGAGACAATGAAGAAATATCCTCTTTTTGCTGATTAAGATTTCTTTCTTTGAGTAACCAAATGCCGGTAATGTGAATTAGCAGCATTTGTGTTCAACATTTCATAAAGAATTTCTTTTGAATTTTATAAGCCTGCTTTCTGTGAAGAAAACAGGCTTTTCTTTTTTATTTATTAACAGAATCAGACAAACTATCTGCTCGAAAAGATGTTTTCTTACTACAAAAAGAGAAATTGAAATACGCACTATACTCTTCCGGAAAGCAGCGACTTCAATCGTACAGTGTATCAGACAAGGTCAACATACCGGTACACTGGACTCTATATACAATCATCCCCGTCTTTCCACTTCTGATAGTTTGGGAAGACGGGGATTTATATTGGATGATTGACAGTACAGAAATATACTAAATGAAATAGTAAAAATCAGCTCAGTCCTTCAATTTCACCATCTACAATGTCGATATGCAACGCTTGCGGTTCTTTGGGCAATCCCGGCATACGAAGGATTTCTCCTGCAATCGCTACAATCATTTCGGCACCGTTATTAATCACTATATCCTTGATATGGAACTCGAAATTATTCACGGCGCCATAAATCTTCGGATCGGCAGAAAAAGAGTATTGTGTCTTGGCAATACAAACCGGATAATGAGTGATTCCCATTTTCTCAATCAGCTTGATGCGGTTGCGGGCGATGCTGCTGTACGTAATGACGCTGGCTCCATAAAGGTTGGTAGCCACTTTCTCAATCTTCTGCTGTATGCTGTCTTCTTCTTTATACGTATAACGCAAAGGTTCGGACGGATTATTTTCTATCGTATCGACTACGAAGCGGGCCATATCTACCGCTCCATCACCACCTTCGCTGAACGCATTATTGATGGCGTAACCTACCCCCAACTGTTCGCAGTGCTCGCGCAGCATTTCCATTTCCTCGTCCGTGTCGGTGGCAAACTTATTGAAAGCAACCACTACCGTCTGTCCGAAGGAGCGAAGATTACGAATATGTTTATCCAGATTGCGCAATCCTTCTTTCAGTCCTTCCATGTTCGGTTCCTTGATGCGGTCGAGACTGACACCACCGTGCATCTTCAGTCCTTGCGCCGTAGCGACAATCACAGTCAGTTTGGGCTGGAGTCCGCTTTTGCGGCATTTGATGTTATAGAACTTTTCAGCACCGAGGTCTGCGCCGAATCCGGCTTCCGTAATCACATAGTCACCGAATGACATTGCCAGTTTGGTGGCAAGAATAGAGTTACAGCCATGAGCGATATTGGCAAACGGTCCGCCGTGTACGAAAGCGGCGGTACCTTCGGTCGTCTGCACCAGATTCGGATGGATGGCGTCTTTCAGCAATACCGTGATAGCTCCCGCCACTCCGAGATCTTTCACCGTAAAAGGCTGGTCATCATATGTAAAACCAAGCAGAATATTTTCAATGCGGCGGCGCAAGTCTTCCACATCTTTGGAAAGGCAGAGAATGGCCATAATTTCCGAAGCCGGAGTAATATCGAAGCCTGACTCCTGCGTGATGCCGTTCGACTTGGGTCCGAGTCCGACTACGATGCTGCGCAACGAACGGTCGTTCACGTCGAGCACCCGACGCCAGAGAATTTCTTTCAATCCGAAACCTTTCGCCTGATTCTGATAAAGATAATTATCGAGCAAAGCAGAAATCATGTTATGCGCGGAAGTAATCGCATGAAAGTCTCCCGTAAAATGAAGGTTGATCTTCTCCATCGGAAGCACCTGTGCATATCCCCCACCCGCTGCTCCTCCCTTCATACCGAAGCAAGGACCGAGAGACGGCTCGCGCAAAGCGACAATCGCCTTCTTTCCGATTTTGTTCAGTCCCAGGGCGAGACCGATAGATACTGTAGTTTTGCCGATACCCGCCTTTGTCGCTGTGATGGCAGTTACCAGGACAAGGTTACTTTTCTTCACTTTCTCCTCGTCGATCAGTTGTTCGGGAATCTTCGCGATGTAGCGACCATAATTTTCGACTTCTTCACGAGGGATTCCGATGCTTTCGGCAACTTGCTTGATCTTTTTCAACTCGACACTGCGAGCTATTTCTATGTCTGATTTCATACAGAATATGATTAGTTTTATTTGAAGTGACAAAAGTATAACAAAAAAGCGAAACTGAGAAATTTAAGACGCTCTCTCGTTTGCCCGGGACTTCCGCACAATTAATTTATATTTTTAGAAACTATGACGATAACGTACTTAACCCACTAAACTCTTTTTGCACAAGAACTGTTGTTATGAACATAACCTAAACAAGAACAACATATATGGAATGGATTATTAATCAACTCAGGGATCATCCCGAACTTGCCATTTTCCTCACTTTATTCGCCGGCTTCTGGCTGGGCAGATTCAAAATAGGAAAATTTTCGTTGGGAACAGTAACCAGCGTGCTACTGGTCGGAGTACTGGTAGGACAATTAAACATTAGTGTAGACGGCCCGATGAAAGCTGTCTTTTTCCTCCTGTTTTTATTCGCTGTGGGCTATAAGGTAGGTCCGCAATTCTTTCGCGGATTGAAGAAAGACGGATTGCCGCAAGTAGGATTTGCCGTCCTGATGTGCTTTGTCAGCCTCATCGCCCCATGGATACTTGCCAAAATCATGGGCTACCATGTAGGCGAGGCTGCCGGATTGCTGGCAGGCTCACAGACCATTTCCGCAGTAATCGGTGTAGCAAGCGACACGATCAATCAATTAAGCATCAGCGATGCGCAGAAAGCGACATTTATCAATGCCATCCCCGTAGCATACGCTGTGACTTATATTTTCGGTACGGCAGGTTCCGCATGGATTCTGGCTTCACTCGGTCCCAAAATGCTGGGCGGACTGGAGAAGGTGAAAGCGGACTGCAAAGAGCTGGAAGCCAAAATGGGAACTTCCGAAGCAGATGAACCCGGATTTTACACCGCCCTCCGCCCCGTCGTATTCCGTGCTTATAAAATAGACAACGAATGGTTCGGCAAAGGAAAAACGGTCAGCGAACTGGAGAACTATCTGGTGGAAAACGATAAACGGCTGTTTGTAGAACGCGTACGGCAAAAGGGCGTCATAGAAGAAGTCACCCCGGATATGCTTCTACAACCGGGCGATGAAGTCGTATTAAGCGGCCGCCGTGAATATGCAATCGGCGAAGAAGACTGGATCGGTCCGGAAGTGATCGACGCCCAACTGCTCGACTTTCCGGCAGAGACGCTTCCGGTAATGGTCACCCACCGCACATTCGCAGGCGAAAAGGTCTCCACGATCCGTGCGCTGAAATTCATGCACGGAGTCAGTATCCGCAGTATCAAGCGAGCAGGCATCAATGTTCCGGTACTTGCTCAGACAGTGATCGACTCCGGTGATATTCTCGAACTGACCGGAACAAAACTCGAAGTAGAAACTGCCGCCAAACAGATGGGCTATATCGATCGCCCCACCAACCAGACAGATATGATCTTCGTGGGACTGGGTATCCTGCTCGGTGGTCTGGTCGGCGCACTTGCCATTCACCTGGGAGGTATCCCGATCAGCCTGTCCACCAGTGGAGGTGCCTTGATCGCAGGACTCGTATTCGGCTGGCTGCGCAGCAAACATCCGACCTTTGGCGGTATCCCCGAACCTTCGTTGTGGGTATTGAATAATGTGGGATTGAATATGTTTATCGCTGTTGTCGGCATCGCTGCCGGACCTAGTTTCGTGACCGGTTTCAAGGAAGTAGGATTCAGCCTGTTTATCGTCGGTGCACTGGCAACCGCCATCCCTCTTCTCAGCGGACTGCTGATGGGAAGATATCTGTTCAAGTTCCACCCTGCCCTCACACTGGGATGTACAGCCGGAGCACGTACCACAACCGCCGCACTGGGAGCTATTCAGGATGCATTGGGAAGCGACACTCCCGCGTTAGGATACACCGTGACGTATGCAGTCGGTAATACACTACTGATTATCTGGGGAGTAGCCATCGTATTGCTCATGTAAATGTCAGTATAATGAATGTATAGGAAATCAAAATTAAGTATCAAAACAATAAGAACCATTATGGAAAAGAAAACAACTGGCACAGCTATCACCAAGAACTTTGCCAAAAAGATGGAAACGATCAGCCCTTTCGAACTTAAAAACAAGCTCATCGAAATGGCTGACGAGAGTATCAAGAAAATGGCCCATACCATGCTGAACGCAGGACGAGGCAACCCGAACTGGATTGCGACCGAACCGCGTGAAGCATTCTTCCTGTTAGGAAAATTCGGACTTTGCGAATGTCGCCGTGTCCAATCCCTGGAAGAAGGAATTGCAGGCATCCCACAACAGGAAGGAATAGCCGCCCGCTTCGAGGCTTTCCTCAAAGAGAACGAGAAAGAAGCCGGAGCCAGGTTACTGAAAGAAACCTATAATTATATGCTGATGGAGCACGCAGCCGATCCGGACAGACTGGTTCATGAATGGGCGGAATCGGTCATCGGCGACCAGTATCCTGTCCCCGACCGTATCCTGCACTTCACCGAACTGATCGTACAGGATTATCTGGCACAGGAAATGTGCGACCGCCGTCCCCCTAAAGGCACATTCGACCTTTTCGCTACCGAAGGCGGAACGGCTGCCATGTGCTATGTATTCGATTCATTGCAGGAAAACTTTCTGTTGAATCAAGGGGATTCCATCGCCTTGATGATTCCTGTCTTCACGCCCTACATCGAGATTCCGGAATTACGCCGCTATCAGTTCGATGTTACCGAAATATCTGCCGATCAGATGACACCGGACGGGCTGCACACCTGGCAATATAAAGATGAAGATATCGATAAGCTGAAGAATCCGCAGATAAAAGCGTTGTTCATCACCAATCCGAGCAATCCGCCCAGTTATGCGCTGAGTCCGGAGACTGCCGCACGTATTGTCAACATCGTAAAGAATGACAATCCGAATCTGATGATCATTACGGACGATGTGTACGGAACATTCATACCTCACTTCCGTTCGTTGATGGCGGAATTGCCGCATAATACACTCTGCGTCTATTCCTTCTCCAAGTATTTCGGAGCCACAGGATGGAGAAATGCAGTGATAGCCCTACACGAAGACAACATCTACGACAAAATGATTGCCCGCCTGTCGGAGGAGCAAACAGCAATCTTAAACAAGCGTTATGCAAGCCTCAGTTTACACCCCGAGAAGATGAAGTTTATTGACCGCATGGTAGCCGACAGCCGGCAGATTGCGCTGAACCATACCGCAGGACTCTCGCTGCCCCAGCAAATGCAGATGAGCCTGTTCGCCGCTTTCTCTCTTCTCGACAAGGAAGACCGGTACAAGGCAAAGATGCAGGAAATCATCCACCGTCGACTGCATGCACTCTGGGACAGCACCGGCTTCACGTTGATAGAAGACCCGCTGCGTGCCGGATATTATTCGGAAATCGACATGCTGGTATGGGCGAAAAAATTCTACGGTGACGAATTTGTAGACTATCTGCAAAAGACCTACAATCCGCTCGACGTTGTTTTCCGCCTTGCCAACGAGACTTCGCTCGTCCTGCTGAACGGCGGCGGATTTGCCGGACCGAAATGGAGTGTCCGTGTTTCGCTCGCCAATCTGAACGAAGCCGATTACGTAAAAATAGGACAAAGTATCAAGCGCGTACTGGATGAGTATGCAGAAAATAGGTAATACTTATTATTTAAAGCGGGAAGTATCCACCTCTTCCCGCTTTTTCTCCTTGTATCCTCCGAATTTGTAGTTGAAGGAAATACCGAAGGCACGGGTAGTCTTCATATAGTGATTCTTCACATTCTGTTGTCCGAAACGGACATTAGTCGAAATGGTGGAAGTATTAAATATGTCGTCGCATTTCAAGGTCAGTTGTGCTTTTCCCTTTGCGAAAGTATAGCGCAGGGCCGCATCCAGATTTCCCGAACGGGGAAGGTCGAAAATGCCTTGTATCGCCTTGTTCTGATAAAATCCGCTTAGAGTAAACTTCAAATCGGGTTTGGTGGAAAGAGTGAAGGTATTGTTCATTGTCAATACAAACGTATATAGTTTGCGGTCGAACGGGATATCCCAGAAATCACTGTCTTTCTGACGGTAACGGAAGCCGATTGCCGTGATGCGGGAGTCCAGCCATTTCTTCACTTTAAAGGGAACTACCATTACCAAGCCCGCCTGTTCCGAGAAGTCGAAGTTAAAGCATTTATAGATCTCGACCAGACGTTCCGGAGACTGGTAAAGCGTCTGCATTTCCTTGTTTTTCGTGCGGCTGTAATAGGCGGTCAGCACATATTTACCTTTTAATATATAGCTAATGTTAGCTTCGTAATTGGTTGCCGGTTTAAGGAAGGGATTTCCCTGAATTTCGGAATAAGCGCCCATGTAGGAAGTGGAGTTCTGCATACTCCAATATTCCGGATATTCTTTGTCGCTGCTCAATGAAAATTGCAGGATATGTCCCGGAGCAGGCAAATAAGTCAGGTTGGCAACCGGATACAGGCTCCATTCGTTCCACATATCCGTATGATATTGCTCGGCAGCCAGAGAGACGTCCGCCGAAAGTTTCTCACCGAAGCTCTTGCTGAGTCCGGCATAAAAGTTCAGCGTCTGCTCGCGACGACGGGATTGCATGTTGTTGTCCGGCAGTAAAGTTTCCGTTTCGGGATCGAAATACATTTGATAACTATTGTCCAATGCGGTCGTATAAGCAACACCATAATTCAATCCCCAGTCTGCGCCCAAAGTATGTTCTTGTCCGGCATAGAAACGCCATTGGTTGATCCGTTGGTTATCTTTGCTCAGGAAGTTCAGTGTTCCTTCTCCCAGTGTGCTGTAAAGCAGCTGACTGCCGGGAGCATGATAATAGGTAAATTCCGCTCCGGCTTTCAGTCCGAAAGGAGTCTGATAGTCGAGTTTGGCATTATGGAGCTGTCCTTCCGAGTGCGAATCGGTGACCGAGTTCTGCGCACCGGTGACTGTGGCGTAAGGTTTGACATCGGTGAAAGCAGTGGTATAAACCAAGCTCAGCAAATGCTTGTCGGTAAAGGCATAGTCCATCCCAAGGCGTATCTGGTGATTGTTGTGGCGGGAAGTAGTGATATCATACATATTCATCGGATGCACCGAACCGTCGGCGAGCGTGTGAAGCGCTTCCTTGTCTGTCTCCCTCCGTTCGCGGCTGTAAGAGTAAGAGTAGAGAAGATCAGCAGAAAATTTGCGTCCGGAGTATAGAAGGCTCGCACGCTCTGCCAGAGATTCGTAGTGTAATTGGCTGTAGGCAGTATATAGTTCTCCCTGAAGAGAAGGTTCTTTTCCCATGCCCGAAGTCAGTATCAGATTGATCATCGGTCCGCGCACCTGATAACGTGCCGGAGCGGAATACATCACTTCCGCCTTTTCAATCCGACTGACGGGCATTGATTTCAGCAGGTTGCTTAATTGCTCTACAGAGAGGGTGCTCACTTTTCCGTTGATAACCACAGTGACCGGTTGCCCTCCCAACATCAGGGCATCATTCATGGAGACAACTCCCGGCAGGTTCTTTACTGCATCATAGGCATTGTCTACCGGCAGGCTGCCGACCAGTCTCGGAACGTCGTATACCAGTTTCCCCTGTTCGGCTTTTACTACCGGACGTTCGCCGGTGATCATGACTTCGGGAAGTTCCCGATACAGGCTGTCTATATAGGCTACGTTTTTTACGCTGTCGGCAGGTTCCTGCGCTGTCTGTACCTGCTGTGCAGAAGCGTACATCCAATACATGAAAAGTAACAAAAGCAGTAAATAAGTTCGTTTCATATCGCATTTATTTTTGAGTATGCTGCAAAATACGGGAGAAAAAACGAAACTTTACGTTATCGCCGGCTTATCTAGTGTTATTTAGTCTTATCAAAGAGAAGAAAAATAACAGTTTCATACTATCTTTGTCCGTATGAAACTACCGTTGAAACATATCATTATCCTTGTCATCTGCTCGCTGACAGGCATCTTTGTTTACCAGACATATTGGCTGACAGGGCTTTACCGCACGATGAAGCAGGAAATGAACAATAATATCAAAGACGCCATGCGTACGAGCGACTTTAATGAAATCGTGCTTCGCGTCAACGAGCTGCAAAAGGATAATGTGGAACATGGTTCGGTCACCGTTTCCGCCGGATATGGTGCGGACGGCAAGTCGCTGGTGACAAGCCAGACTGTCTCTTATACAGACAGTACCTACAAAGACACCCTGCATACACGCACGGAAACAGCAGTAGATACCCTGGCCGTCAATGACAATGATCCGGATGCCAGCGCCGTTGCCTCCAGCGAAAGCGGACTCGATGTATTATTAAAGAGACAGGACTCGATGAAAGAACTCATACTCAGCGTCCAACAAGGTATGCACTCCGGCGTGGACACCTACATCGACATCAACCTGCAAAAATATGACAGTCTACTGACCGATGTACTGAAAGCACACAACATAGATGTACCTCACCACACCTTATATATATACAGCGGAGCCACTCAGGATTCATCCCAGACATTCATAGATACACTGGGCATCGCAGGAGACAGCACCTATATCCCCAGCCCGAAAGCCATCCGCTACGATTACGAATTCAACAGGCATCACAGTCAACGCTACCAACTGATAATGGAACCCATCACCTCACTGGTATGGAAACAAATGACCGGCATCCTGGTCACTTCATTTGTCATCTTCCTCATCCTCGGATTTTCCTTCTGGTTCCTCATCCGCACACTGCTGAAACAAAAGACGCTGGAAGAAATGAAGAGCAACTTTACGAACAACATCACGCATGAGTTAAAAACCCCGATTGCCGTGGCGTATGCCGCCAACGATGCACTGCTGAATTTCAACCAAGCGGAAGAAAAGAGCAAACGTGACCAATATCTGCGCATCAGCCAAGAACAGCTACAGCGCTTGAGCGGACTCGTCGAACAGATTCTTTCCATGAGCATGGAAAGCCGCAAGACGTTCAGACTGCACCCCGAAGAGATTTGTCTGAAAGAACTGATTACTTCTTTAATAGAGCAGCACCAGCTAAAAGCGGATATCCCCGTACACATAACACTGGAAACAGAACCGGAAGCACTGACGATAGTAGCCGACCGCACTCATTTCAGCAATATCATCAGTAACCTGATAGACAATGCCGTGAAATATTCGAAACAAGAAGCAGAGATTATGATTCAGTGCCGCCAAACGGGGGAAACAGTGACTATCACCGTCTCCGATCATGGAATAGGTATTCCGCTTGACAAGCAGAAACATATATTCGACAAATTCTATCGCGTTCCGACCGGAAATCTTCATAACGTGAAAGGATACGGCTTAGGACTTTTCTATGTCAAAAGCATGGTCGAAAAACATGGAGGCACCATCACCGTCAAAAGTGAATCCGGCAAAGGAAGTACATTTACCATTACTATCTAAAACATCAAAAACATGAGCAAAAACGACATTACAGTATTGTTGGTGGAAGACGAACTGACACTCGCCATGATTATCAAAGATACGCTCGAGGAAAACGGTTTTACCATCCATACCGCCTCCGACGGCGAAGAAGGATTGCATCTTTTCTTTGAACTTCGGCCGGACGTGCTGGTGGCCGATGTGATGATGCCCAAAATGGACGGCTTCGAAATGGTACGCCGCATCCGGCAGACGGACAAGCAGACACCTGTACTGTTTCTGACTGCCCGTTCGGCCATCAACGATGTGGTAGAAGGATTCGAACTCGGAGCAAACGATTATCTGAAAAAGCCTTTCGGCATGCAGGAACTGATCATACGTATCAAGGCGCTGATGGGAAAAGCGTTCAGCTTCACGGAGACAAAAGTATCCAGCCGTTTTGAGATAGGAAGTTATCTGTTCGATCCGGTCGCGCAGACATTGCTGCATGCCGGAGTGAGACAGGAACTCTCCCACCGCGAGTCGGAAATACTGAAACGGCTTTGTGAGAACCGGAATCAGGTGGTCAATACGCAGGACGTTCTGCTGGAACTTTGGGGAGATGACAGTTTCTTCAATTCCCGGAGTCTGCATGTGTTCATCACGAAACTGCGGCATAAGTTGTCGCAGGATGAGCAAATACGTATCGTCAATGTGCGGGGAATTGGCTATAAACTCATTGCAAGCTAAGCTCTAAAATAGTGTCACTATCCTACTGGTATAGTGTCACTATCCCCACAGGATACTTACACTATCTTAGTGGGATAGTGACACCATCCCGACGAGACAGCGGCACACTCCTTTTTAAAGGATTTTTCTCTAAGAAAACATAACGGAAGCAGGCAGTCAGACTAAAAATCTCTATCTTTGTCATCAATCAACCTTTACGAAGATGAGAAAACTGATTCTATTTCTTTCGCTGATATTATCGGTCGGTTTTGCATCCGCACAGTCGGAGGTTCCTTCCGATAGTATTCGTCGTGCTCCGTCGAGCAATATAAAGGAATTCGGTGGCTTCCTGCTCGATATGGGATTAATGAATGTGGCCCCTCCCAAACTTCCGAAATTCAGTCTCGATGTACCGGATGTAAGTAAAGACTATAATCAGATATTCCGTCTGAATACAGACGCGACCTATACGCAGGGATTCACCGACGCATTTTCTTCCCCTTTCTCCGGTTTCGGATATGGGTATGGCTGGGGATTGTCGTCTTCACCGCAGTTCATGCAGATGGGTACCTTCAAACTGAAAAACGGATGGAAAATCAATACATACGGAGACTATGACAAAGACGGATGGAAAGTGCCCAACCGTAGTGCCATGCCTTGGGAGAAGAATAATTTCCGGGGAGCATTCGAACTGAAGTCCTCCAATGGTAATTTCGGTATCCGGATAGAGGTTCAGCAGGGACGGAACGGTCTTTATTAACTACGCTACTCATTATGATCGACTTGTTTCGGCTATTAGCATATCCTGATTAGCTATTAGCATAATCCGATTAGCTAATAGCTAATCAGGATATGCTAATAGGATATTTCAATCATCAATAACAAGAAGAGTCACTTATTCAACTAACATTTATTCTGCTTCAAAAGCTCTGTCTGCCACAGCCATCGCGTCGGCTACACGGTCGCACCATGAATCGAACTCCGGATCAGGAGTCTGTGTTTCGGGGTGCGAAAGCATATATTGCACTGACTGTCTTAAACCGTCCGCCATCGAAGTTGTACAGATAAAGTCCGGCACAAGGCGTTTTATTTTCGAATTATCAAAGACTACCGTTGCGGCTTTGTCCCCCAGCAGTTCGCCCCGAAAGTCATAGTTCCCGCCATGTCTCGCAAGAAAATCGGAAGCCACATGGAGTGCGTTCAGAGGTTTCCCCAGCGCATCGGCAATGGTTTGATAAATCTGATTCCAAGTCATACTCTCATCTGTGGTGATATGGAAGGCATTCCCGATGGCATGAGGGTTAGCCATCAGTCCTACGTATCCTTTGGCAAAATCTTTGGAATGTGTCAGTGTCCACAAGGAACTTCCGTCACCGGGGATAATAACCGGTTTCCCGTCAAGGATACGTTTAAGTATCTGCCAGTTCCCCTTATTTCCATGCAGGCTTACAGGAGGTTTCGTTCCATTATACGTATGGCTGGGACGGACAATCGTAATCGGGAAACCGGTGGTACGGTATGCTGTCATCAACACTTCTTCGGCGGCAATCTTATGCCGTGAATATTGCCAGTAAGGATTCACTAAAGGGGTACTTTCCGTGATACGGTAATCAGCCAACGGTTTTTGGTAGGCGGATGCACTGCTGATAAAAATATATTGTTTCGTCTTATTACGGAACAGACGGATATCACGTTCTACATCTTCTGCCGTGTAAGCGATGAACTGAGCTACGACATCATAACTTTCATCTGCAATAGCTTTCGCCACAGCTTCCTCATCGTGAATGTCGGCAATGATACTGCCCACACCTTCCGGCAGTTTTTTTGAGCCCCGGTTAAGCAATGTTATCTCCCACCCTCTCTGTTGAGCCAATTCTACTACATCGGTACTAATCGTACCGGTTCCTCCAATGAATAATGCTTTCATAAAACAAGTCTTTTTAAATTCGCAGGAACAAATATATTAATTCTACTATTCACATCCCTTGATTATCCCGTTTTTTTGTTTCCGACACGCTGATATTTAGCTGGAAAAAGTGAGTTTGCCTCCTACTGCCCGCCAGCATTGTATACAAATTACTGAATCTTATACCCAAATTACTGTTTTGCAAATCCGGAATGAGAAAGATACATTTAAAAGCTTTATCTTTGTGACGGATCAAAACTGTAAGCCGTATGGAAGAAATAACAAAAATTGAAAGCATTGACCAGTATGACCAACTGTTCGGACTAGAGACCTTGCACCCGCTGGTAAACGTGATCGACTTCTCGAAAGCGACAAAGACGGTAGACTACTATCGTATGAATATCGGATTCTACTCTCTGTTTCTGAAAGACGCAAAATGTGGCGATCTCAGATATGGACGGAAGTATTATGACTATCAGGAAGGAACCGTTGTCTGCATGGCTCCGGGACAGGTTATCGGGATAGATAACCGCAAGCAGACACCAATTCGTACAAAATCTATCGGCCTTTTATTTCATCCCGATTTAATCCGGGGAACTTCTTTAGGGCAGAATATCAAACACTATAGTTTCTTCTCTTACGAAGTGAATGAAGCACTGCATCTCTCCGAACAGGAAAGGGAAATCGTGACCGACTGTATCCACAAAATACAAATCGAACTGGAACATGCCATCGACAAACACAGCAAGCAGCTCATTGTCCGCAATATAGAACTATTGCTCGACTATTGCATGCGCTTCTATGAACGGCAATTCATCACCCGTAATCAGGCGAATAAAGATATCATCGTGAAGTTCGAACAGTTATTGGACGAATATTTTCAGAATCAGACTGCACTTACCGAAGGACTTCCTTCTGTAAAATACTTTGCGGACAAGGTCTGCCTTTCTTCCAATTACTTCGGAGACCTGATCAAGAAAGAAACAGGAAAAACGGCACAGGAATATATCCAGCACCGGATCATAGAACTTGCCAAGGAACGGATATTAGAAGGCAGCCAGACGGTCAGCCAGATTGCGTATGAACTGGGGTTCCAGTATCCGCAGCATTTCAGTCGGTTGTTCAAGAAGAATGTCGGATGTACGCCAAACGAATATAAGCAACAGAACTAAAAACAGCTCCACTAATCAGGATATTAGTTACGTCATGGGAGATAAAGTACTTAAGATAGGAAGTGTGCATCAATGTAATTGCTGCATGGGGAGTAAGACGCTGCACCCTCTGGTCAGTGTCATCGACCTTTCAAAAGCCGATTTATCCTCCCATACGGATTTCAAATTCGGATTTTACACGATTCTGTTGAGCGAATGCAAATGTGAAGCCTACAGATACGGACATCAGTACTACGACTTCTCGGACGGGACACTTCTCTGTCTGACTCCCGGCGAGTCAATCAGTATGAAGGATAGTGACAACACACGTCCTTCCAAAGGATGGATACTGGCGTTTCATCCCGACTTGATTTGCGGCACTGCGCTTGGAGCGAACATTCGTGACTATACTTTCTTCTCTTATCGTCCCGAAGAAGCACTGCATGTTTCATTACGTGAAAAACAGGTCATACTGGAACTTCTGGATAAAATAAATCAAGAATTGCAACGCTGCATCGACTGCTATAGTCAGAAGATCATTTCCAAATACATCGAACTACTGCTTGATTATTGCGAACGCTTCTACGAACGCCAGTTCATCACACGCAATGAGGCTAACAAAAAGATTATCGAACGGTTTGACCGTCTTTTGGATGATCATTTCAATACTATACAAAGTCAGTCCTCCGATCTTCCCACTATTGAGGAGTGCGTCAGAGTACTTCGTCTTTCTCCCGCATATTTCAATGATTTGCTGGAATATGAAACGGGGAAATCGTACAAAGAATATCTTCAGTTCAAGCGTTTCGAAATAGCTAAAGAGTGGTTGATAAATACAGATAAAACACTCAGCCAGATAGCGCAGGAACTCGGTTTCCGGAATCCGCAATATTTCAGCCGCCTGTTTAAGAAGATCACCGGTTGTTTGCCGAATGATTTCAAGATGCCTAACTGACTTTTCTCTTAATAAAAATAGAATTGAGAATTCAAATTCTTAATCAATGTTATAAAACATACTATTTTTCTTGGATAATTTGCAAAGTTCACAGAAGTCCGTATCTTTGCAATGTGTTTTTCATAGTATTAGATTTAAGGTTAACAAAGGTTGGAGCAAGGCGTTGCTCCTTTTTTTATGTCCATACGTAAGCTATTGGACTTTCGTATATAGTAGAATTACATTATTTTTCAGTAGATTTGCAGTAACACTTGAAAAGGATACATTCAGATTATATTCTGAATATATAAATCAAAAAGTGCTCTTTTTACGTTATATATCAAGAAGTAACTTTAATCCTGACAAAACAATGAAGACAGAGCGGAAATATCACCATTTGATTAAATCAGTTATCATCGTACTATTCCTTTCTTTTGGCATGACTTCGTGCGAAAAGGAAGAGCCAGTTCCGGTACCTATAGAACAAACGGTATTCATGTATCTCCCCTGGTCTGATAATCTCACATCCAATTTCTATCAGAACATCAGCGACCTTGAAAGTGTAGTTGAAAAGAATATCTTGAAGGATGAACGGATAATCATTTTCATGTGTACCACAGCAACGAAAGCCACTCTTTTTGAACTCGCTTATGAAAATGGCAAGAATGTACGTAAAACTCTAAAGAACTATACAGATCCTGCATATACCACAGCAGAAGGTATCACATCCATCCTAAATGATGTGCAACGCTACTCTCCCACCAAACGCTATTCGATGGTTATCGGCTGTCATGGCATGGGATGGATACCCGTATCAAATTCTAAATCACGTAGCGGTCTTCGTACCAAAATGCACTGGGAATACGAAAATGTACCAATGACACGCTACTTCGGAGGATTAAATGCCCAATATCAGACTGATATAACCACACTTGCCAAAGGAATATCCAATGCCGGACTTAAAATGGAATATATACTCTTTGACGACTGCTATATGTCAAGCATTGAAGTAGCCTACGCTCTCAAAGATGTGACTGATTATCTGATAGGATCTACAAGTGAAGTGATGGCGTATGGTATGCCATACGCCGAGATAGGTCAGTATCTAATTGGGAAAGTAGATTATGCCGATATCTGTGACGGTTTTTACTCTTTTTATTCCAATTATAGTGAGATGCCCTGCGGAACAATCGCTGTCACTGATTGCTCAGAACTTGATAACCTGGCAACTATTATGAAAGAAATTAATCATCGATATACTTTTGATCCTTCACTAACCAGTTCTTTACAGAGACTGGACGGATATTATCCGGTTATCTTCTTTGACTATGGTGACTATGTTTCAAAATTATGCCCCGATGAAACTCTAGTGGCACAGTTCAACGAACAGCTCAATCGTACGGTGCCATTCAAAAGAAATACAGAATATTTCTATTCGATGAGCAGAGGACAAGTGAAAATAAATACCTTCTCCGGTATTACAATCTCCGATCCAAGTACGCACTCGCTGGCCTCAAAAAAAGAAGAAACAGCATGGTATGCAGCTACTCATTAAATCTATTAAAAGAGATATTTTCTAATTTGTAGATATTCAAGAACAACAGCTCTATACATCTTATAAAAAATCATGAGAAATATATTAATCATCGGTGCTAACGGATTCACCGGACGCCAATTACTGAAGGATTTATCTGCCCATAAACAATATAATGTGACCGGCTGTTCCCTGCACTCGGATATCTTTCCAGCTTTAGAGAATACAAAGAAGTATCGTTTCATTGAAGTTGATATACGGAATGAAGCATCCGTAAAAGAGTTGTTCAAAGCAATTTGTCCGGATGTAGTTATCAACTGTTCCGCTTTATCTGTTCCCGATTATTGTGAAACACACCATGAAGAGGCTTACCTCATAAACGTTACCGCGGTAGAACAACTGGCACACCTTTGCAAAGAATACCAAAGCCGTTTCATCCATTTATCCACTGATTTCGTATTTGACGGAAAGATAAATGAGAGAACCGGACAGCTATATACAGAAGAAATACTCCCCGCTCCTGTCAACTATTACGGTTTCACCAAATGGAAAGGAGAAGAAAAAGTTGCCGATATTTGTAGTAATTATGCCATTGCACGTGTAGAGATTGTGTATGGAAAAGCACTGCCCGGACAGCATGGAAATATCGTTCAATTAGTAATGAACCGTTTGAAAGCCGGACAAGAGATTCGTGTTGTATCCGACCAATGGCGCACGCCAACTTTTGTAGGAGATCTATCAGACGGGATACAACGCCTGATAGAAAATACGGCCAACGGAATCTTTCATATCTGTGGTGACGAATGTTTGACTATTGCAGAAATAGCTTATCAGGTAGCAGACTACATGAAATTAAACCGCACGCTCATTCATCCTGTTACGACAGAAGAAATGCAAGAATCCACTCCCCGCCCGCGTTTTAGCGGAATGAGTATCGAGAAAGCACGAACAATACTCGGATACAATCCGCGAAAACTAAAGGAAGTCCTTCTGGATTGGAACAGCATATAATTATTGCATATTTATTTTGAAAATATACAAAAAGTTCATATCTTTGCACCAAAATTAAGAAGACCAATGATGAATCAGAGATTACAACTACATAACACTGCTTACTTTCTTGCGGAAATCCCCAATTTCTGTAAGTCATGTTGCGTGCATGTACATTGGTTCAGTGGATTCATCTAAATTCCCCTTTCTTTGATTATAGGAGCTACCTGCTGATTCACTCTGTTGCTCACAAGTAGCATTTATCCTGACTTTCAATAAGATAAATTATCTTTTTGGAGAATTATTCGTGTGGCTTATTCAAATGTATAACCTGACCTAAATATATACAATATGTTTTCTATTATATCTACCATGTTTCTAGGAATCGGAATCGGCTATGTATTGCGTAACTGGACTATTTTACAAAAGACAGAAAAGACGATTTCTCTTACAATATTCCTCTTACTCTTTATACTTGGCGTATCTATCGGATCTAATAGTCTGATAGTAAACAATCTTGGTAAGTTCGGTAAACAAGCAATCATTCTTGCCATATCGGGTGTATTGGGAAGCTTGATTGCTGCCCGGCTGGTTTTACAACTATTCTTCAAGAAAGGAGGCGAACAATGAAAGGAAGTCTGATTGTAATATTATTCTTTTGTGTAGGCTGTATCATGGGAGCTCTCAATAAGTTTCAATTTGACACGCATACTATTTCTATGTACATACTATATGCGCTAATGCTTCAAGTAGGAGTTAGCATCGGTTCCAACAAAAATCTGAAAACAATCATTTCACACCTGCATCCCAAGATGTTACTAATTCCGTTGGGAACTATCATCGGAACATTATTATTCTCTGCTTTGGCAAGCATACTGGTAAGTCAATGGAGCGTGTTCGACTGTATGGCAGTAGGAAGCGGATTTGCCTATTATTCACTCTCTTCCATTCTTATCACCCAGTTCAAAGAACCGTCTATCGGACTGCAACTTGCCACAGAACTAGGCACAATCGCCCTACTGACTAATATCTTCCGTGAAATGATGGCACTTCTCGGCACTCCGCTTATCAAAAAGTATTTCGGAAAATTGGCTCCTATCTCTGCGGCAGGAGTCAATTCCATGGATGTATTATTGCCTTCTATCAGCAGATATTCGGGAAAAGAAATGATTCCGATTGCTATCCTACACGGCATTCTCATTGATATGAGTGTTCCGGTATTCGTTTCTTTCTTCTGCAAATTCTAAGAGCTTCAACGCCTAGCATCATCGGCTGCGAATACAAATCTGATATCGGCATAGGAGACCTCGTCTCCTAACGCCGCTTTTATTCCTGCCACTCCGGAATTCTCGTTCTTTTGCTGATACCGACGAATCTTCTCTATCTTTTCTACAGCTACTACTTGCTCCAATTTAATCTTTCCCATACGAACATAATGTTCTAAGTGCGTAGCAATTGTCCCCGTCACCAAATCACGTGATTTAGCTATCTCCTCCATACTCATTCCCTTACAAAACATCTCATAGCTCATCTGTTTCGTATCTTTCTTCGGTTCCCTTTTTTCTCCCCTCTTACTTTTTTCCGGAAGAAATATCTCTTTGATTTCCGGTCGTTTCACTTGATTCTCCCTCATATACTTACGGACAATCCCCAAAATTTCAAGTCCATATTTCTCCACTCCTTTCGCTCCAAAATAAGGTACAGCTTCCAAAGCTTGCGGAGTATCCGGCAAAAGATTTACAATGCCCATTAATGCTTTCTGTTGCATAATGACATAAGCAGGCATATTGGTTTCACGCGTCTTTTCTGTTCTCCATTCCGATAAAGTGCGATAAAGCTCCGGATGCAGAATATCCGTAGGAACTTCTACTTTTACTTTTGTAAAACTACTACGTGTACGTTCTACCCGTTCTTTTCTCTCTCTCAATGTTTTAGCGGTAGGAGAAGGAGAAGAAGAGTTGTCCTCAAGACTTAACATCACCTTAGCTTTCAATTTCAAATATTCAGCAACAATAAAAGGTTGCACACACATAGCTTTCAATAAGGACTCTTTAATCCACAATGCATCATCCAACGCTTGCAAACGTTCATTCAGTTGTTTTCTTAACTCCCTATTATCAAGAGGTATATTAGTCTTTGCAAACAAAACACGAATAGGTTCCAGCTCTTTATGAAAATACACCGCACCGGAACGAATCCGTTCCTGCAACTCCTGGTCCGAAGCATAATCTTCACTCTCATTAATCAAACGTGTATACTGATTGCGGAAACGGTGGGCAACTTCCACTATCTTTTCCTTAATATGAGGCTCCAATAGCTTATATTCGGTAAGTAATTTAGGGTAAAGTTTATACAAATCTTCATCCAGCATACGAAGCAACCGTTTATAAGCCTGCTCGAGGGAATAGAAGTTAAACAAATCACTCAACAAATCGAAGAAATAAGCCTTCTGCATATCACTTAGCTGCTTGTTTCCCGGTTTATTCCGTTCCACCTCTTTTGTGAAGTTATCAACCACACTGTCACTAATAATAGCCTCCCTACGCAATGGAGACTCCAATACCAAGCCCTCCAAAGTCTTACAACGACTCAAAGCTACATATGTCTGTCCATGCGCAAAGGAATTGCGTGCATCAATAATTGCACGTTCAAATGTCAATCCCTGACTCTTATGTATCGTGATAGCCCATGCCAATCGAATAGGATATTGACGGAATGTTCCTTCTATCACCTCAGTGATTTCCTTCGTTTCCTCATTTAACACATACTTATAGTTTCCCCATTCCTCCGGCAACAACAGAAAATCCTCCTCACTCCCTTTTTCTTTCACATATATCTCAGAATCATTAACGGCTACCACCTCTCCGATCATACCATTATAATACCGTTTTTCCAAAGAAACATCATTTTTGAGAAACATGATCTGGGCACCCTCTTTAATAGTGAGAATTTCATCTGCGGGATATGTATATTCAGGAAAAGTCCCCGTCACTTCAGCTCGAAAATGATAAGGCTTTCCCGGTAGAGAAGCCAATTCACGATCATTTACTTGCTGTGCTTGATTGTTATGTGTTGTCAAACGGATATATCCTTCTTCTTTAGGCGGTTGGAAGCCTTGCTGATATCGCCGATTCAACTCATTCAACACTTCATCATCTGCTTTGTTCTCACGTATTTTATTCAACAGAGAAAGAAAAAAAGTATCGTTCTGACGGTATACCTTTTCCAGTTCAATTGTCATATAGGTCGTTTCTCTCAATGCACGGCTGGCAAAAAAATAAGGCGTTTCGTAATAATTCCTCAACAAACTCCATTCGCTGTCCCTCACAACAGGAGCTAACTGCTGCAAATCTCCAATCATCAACAGTTGTACCCCTCCAAAAGGCTTTTCGCGATTGCGATAACGACGTAAAGTCGCATCTACTGCGTCTAGCAAATCCGCACGTACCATACTGA
>OIWQ01002009.1_pt1 | contig 22374 bp, 21 predicted proteins | sample 1587571 | NCBI WGS metagenome assembly OIWQ01 (sample SAMEA3888910, study PRJEB22519) | human gut metagenome | biome: human gut; feature: human-associated habitat; material: faeces | place: Denmark | collected 2010 | reverse complement strand
CTGCTGATTCACTATGCGGAGTGGTTCTGGTTCCGGAAGCTCGATCTGCAGCATCAGGCGCCGGACCGTCTGCGGCTGCTGATTTACGGCGGCGGACTCAACTGCCGGGTTTTCATCAGCACGCTGTATTGCGCGCAGAAATCCGGCGACAGGGAGCAGATCGTCGGAATCATCGACGACGACCCTGTGCTGGCCGGACTGCACGTCTACGGCTTTCCTGTGTTCGGCGGCAGCCGGCAGCTCGGGGAGGTCTATGAGAAGCAGCCGTTCGACAAGCTGCTGGTCACCATCCGCGGCGACGATCCGGAGAAGATGCGGCAGCTTGCGGACTTCTGCCGTCGTCACAATATTGTCTTGAGCAAACTGGTTATTGGAGAAAAGACAGTGGTGCTGGAAGACCGTTAATAATCTGCCCCAAAAATCTTGAACTGCGTTAAAAAATCGGCTGATTGCGTTCCGATTGATGCCTGTCAATTCTATAACAAGAAAGGGTGTACGATGAAAGTATGTACGATTGAGAAACTGTCAGATTTTTTAGAAACACAGTTCGTTTCGACAGACAATATTCCTGAGGATACTGCCCGGCGTGATTCAGTCTGTATGGAGGCACGTGCATCTTTGCTGATTGAGGCGAACTGTACCGGCGAGCGCTTTCCTGCGTTCATGAAGTGTGGACGCAGGGAGGACTCCTGTTGGATATTTCCTTTTCCTCAACCTTTTGCCCGGCAATTGACACATTCATTTTCTGATGGCAAAGTCAATCTGGAATGGAGCTTTCGTGAATTTGAAGTAGGCCATGGCCAATTCGTCATCGATTCTCTGGGGCATACCACGGAACGTTGGCGGTTGAAAGTTTCTCCTGACTCTTCAGCCCGCACGAAAGTCAATTTGAAGTAACATTCCAACTGGAATGGGAATGGTTGTACGATTGATCAAAGTAACTCCGAATTAGCTAATGACTTCGCGCTGATTCATCGGAATTTTCATTGGACTTACCGTTCCCGTTTCAAACTTTGTTCCGAATTGGATTGTTACCGAAACCGGAAACCGGAAGTCAAACCGGAAAGTCTGCTTTTGTTGGAGAACGATACCGATTTCGAGGTCCAGTATCAAAAAGCGGTGGAGTTTATCCATTCCAAACCGGCGGAGTGGTGGGAAAAAGAAAACTCCAGCGGTGAACAATCCCGTTTGATCGAAAAGGAAAAAAATCGCTCACGGCAATCAGTTATGTAATGCATCCCATTCTGATTCGAGGGGAGGTCACAATGCTGTATGCCAAAGAAAAAACAGGAAAGAGTGCTTTGACGTACAGTATTGCAGCGCGAGTTGCCGCCGGAAATAGTGCTGCAAGTAAAATGGTAGTTCCGGAGCAATGGTGGGCAGCTAAAGGAAAACATAAGGTTTTGTATTTGGATTTTGAGAACAAAGGGAATATAGGCAATAATCAAACAAAATTTCAGGATGCCTATTTGCCTGATGCAGCGAATTGTCCTGATTTGCTGATGAAGGATATGAGTGGCAGCGACATCGATTGGACGCTTCCTGCACATCATCAGAAGTTGCTTGACATGATTGACGATGCGCAAAACTCCGGAACACCGGGAGTTGATGTTGATCTTCTGGTTATCGACACGTATTCCGCATTTGTTCATGGGGAAACTCCGCAAATACCGAGTAATTTCAGAGATCTGATGAATAAACTGCGAAGCAGGAACATTGCCATACTGATCGTTCATCACGTGAATCATGAAGGTGAAGCAAAGGGCTTGAAAGAAAAGTGCCAGGGGTTGGCGCTTTCTCTGAAACTTACCTGGACAGATGTGGCGCAGGAGGATTTGGAAGATCCTGTAACATTTGAATATGGGGATGACCGTTGCGGAATTTCCAAAAAGCTGAAGAAACCTTTCCAACATGCGTGTAGAATTTGCTGACGATTTCGGAATCGGCTCCGAGGATGGAAAGGACCGTTGCCTGTGGCACCCCGGCCTCAGCACAATAGGACGCGAACAAATGCCGTAGCGAATGGAAGCCGTAGACCGTCACCTTTTTATCCCTGCCGGGAACGGCCACGGACGGCTCCAAGCCGATCCAGCGGATTACCCGGAGCATGTCGATGTTCACGAGGTTGTTGCCGACGTTCTTGCCGCGAGCGTCGGTCTTGTTGTAACGTGCGGCAATATTGGGACAGACGTAATCGGTTTCTCCGGCCTTCCACGCCAAAGCACCCTGCAGAACCTCCAGCAGCTTCGGTGCAATCGGAATCGTCACTTCCTTGCCGGTCTTAAACTGCTTCACCCATATCCGCTTCAGGTTGAAACTGATTTTGTTCCAACGCAGCAGTACACAGCCTTTCATCCGCTGGCCGGTAAACATGCCGAGATAGTAACCCCCCCGGACTTCCGATTTGTTCATGACCGTGTACTTGTCGTCGTCAAGGACAGCCTGCAACAGTTGTTCCTGCTCCCGAGTGAAGGAAAGGCGGCGAACATCCTGTTCACGCTCTTCACGCTCCCGTCGCAGTTGCGTTGCGGAGTGAAACGGATTGCTGCCGCTCCAATATTCCCGGAGAACATGAAAGACACGGCGGATTCGCTTGATTTTACGGTTATGGGTGGAAACGGCGATTTTCTGGTTACGCATATATTCGGCGTACTGTTCTCCAATTTCCGGGGTAATGTCACGTATATTTTTCTGCGGATCATTGAGCCAATCCAGAAATTCCTGAAATGTGGCGCGGTAGGATTGGGCTTCCGCAACAGTTGCGGGAGTTGCACGTTCCGGGCTCTTTTCATAGACTGCCCACGCCTCGGAGAGCAGCAGATTCTTTTCCGGAGTGATAAGGCCGCGTGCGTGCTGCACATGGGCGGCAATAATCTCCGTAGAGGTCGCTTTCAGCAGTGGAATTTGCTTGTTGGCCTCTTTCAGAGCTTCTTTCTGGTTCCGGGTTTTGAGGCTGATCGCCTTACGTGCTCCGTTGATCTGATACCGGAAGTAGTAGACGCCGCCTTCCTCTTTCTGATAGACGGTTCCGATGTCGAGTTTTATTTTCTGGATGGCCATTTTCGATCCTTTCTTACGAGAGTACCGGATTTAGCCAATATAGACGTGTTTTGACAAAAAGAAAGCTCGAAATGGTACTTTGTGGTACCGTTTCGAGCTTTTAACTTCAAAAATGGTGGAGGTGGCGGGAGTCGAACCCGCGTGCCGACGAGGTCCAATGAGGACGTCTACATGCTTATTTCATCTTTGCTTTTTTTCGTCCTTTGCCGAAGCCGATGAACAGGCCTGGCTCCAGACTATTCTTTCCTTTTATCTCACTTTGAACCGAAAGACGATTGTTCAAAGCCAGAGCGCTGAATGACGCCATGATCCCCTAGCACTCCTCAGGGACGACAGCGTGGCGGGAATTAAGCCGCCAGAGCAAACTCTTCGTTCGCAGTTATCGTTTCGACCGATGTTTTACGAGGCCAACGATCATCCTCGGCATGCAGTCAACACCCAACCGGGCCGGTCGAATCCGGAACACCCCCAGATCGGTTTCTATCAATATATATCAAAAATTTCAAATATCAAGGCGTTTTGAGGCCGGATGTGTCGGATTTTACCGGGGAATCCTGCTTTTTCAGCATATTCTCAAGCCATTTCCTCAGCTCCGGCGTCAATGGGCACGTCAATGCGTCACGGTAATGCAATGCTGCTTTTTCCCGGTTTCCACACAGTCGTTCCGCTTCTCCGCGAAAGAGGTGCAGTTTCCCTGCCAGTGGCGCAATCTCTTCCGGACGGCTCGCCGCAAACTCCTGTGCTGCCTCCGCCGGATGTCCCCCGCCCAACAGGCTCAAACCTGCGTAGTAATGCATCAGAGAACGGTTGATTCCGGGGGCTTCCTGTTCCTGCCGCGCCAGTGCCAGCGCCGCGTCGAACTGCCGCAGTCCGATCAGCCGCGTCAGCAAATTGACCGCCGCAGACTGGTTACGGCCGCCGCTCAGTGCCAGCGCCCGCCCGAAGCTCTGCATGGAAACCGCCGTCGGCCGCCCCTCCGGATACTCCGCGGCAATTCCCCAGGCTACAAAATCGGTACTGCGCAGAAATGAGCCGGTTCTCTGCACCTGATTTGCTCCGAACACCGCCACCAGCACTCCCGTGCCGATGAAGATGCGTGTCCGGCGCGACAGACGCCCCCGGAAGCTCATCCAGCCGAACGCATAGACCGCGAGAATCGCGAAATACGGGTAGAGCAGCAGGCGGTAGCGACCGACCGGATGCAGTCCGCAGAGCGGAGGCGCCAGCATCGCCACAATCAGCAGTACCAGCCCCTCCCGCCGCAACAACCGGCCGGAACCGATCAGAAGAAGAATCCCGGCCACCGCGGCAGGAATCAGCAGTTCCGGCCCCGGCAGAAACCGCAGTGGAAGAAACTCCTGGCGGATGAAATAGAAGTTGAGATTGTCCGGAATCTCATCCGCGAAAAAGAGCAATGGAATCCGCCCCAGGGCGTTCCAGCCGATACGGAGGAATGGTTTCAACGGCGAAATTGACGGGGAGGATTCCGGTTGCGCCGCCGGCGGAGCAGGGGGGGCGGCCGACTCCGGGGGCGCGTTGACTGTTGTCGCATACGGCAGTACATTGAAGAAGGGGCTGAAGCTGCCGGTGTGAAGCTGATTCAACAGACCGACCGAAAGCCAGAGCCCGACACAGCCGGCGGCGACCAGAAGGGCGCGGCGGACCGAGCTTCCCCGCCGGAAAAGCGGGAAACTGAACACCACCGCACAGCCTGCCCAGAGCAGGGCGGTCGGTCGCCCGATGGTGGCGAGCCCGAGCAGGATTCCGGCGGTAACGGCACGGCCGGGGGAAAAATGCTTCTCCCGCGCCCGGAGCCAGCCGGCAAAACTGAGCAGTACGGCGAAGGTGACGATACTCTCCTGCAGCATCGTCACCTCGTACATCAGGGCCGGACTGTAGAGCGCAGTTACGATTCCGGCCGCCAGCGCCCAGCTCCTCTTCCCGAAGAGGTGGAGCGTAATCCGCGTGACGAGCAGGGCGGAGAGAATGCCGAGCACGCACTGCACTGCGGCGAGAAATTCGACATGGTGCGCGCCGCCGTTGGCCAGCCAGACCCCCGCAATCAGAGTCCGGTGGAGGGTGAAGAGGCCGATTCCATCCACCAGACGCTGGCCGAATTCCAGCAGCGTCTGCATGTCCAGTCCCGGCACCCGGTGGAACCAGCGCAACGGAGAATCCAGCCAGGAGGCGTAGACCCACAGCCGCACCGCGGTCGCAATTGCCGCGACCGGCAGGTAGAGGCGCGACAGGTTCCGCCCCCGTGTCACTGCGCGGAATCCTCCGGACGAATACCGGGGAAGGGGGCAGCGTCTTCCGGCGCGAGCGGCGCGTAGGGGCCGGGTTTCACCTCCAGCGCGACCGACGGCTCCAGTGCCACGAAGTTGTGCCACACATTCGGCGGAATTTCCACCACCCGGACGCCGTCGCCCAGTGTGACCGTTTCAGTGATGCGGCCCGCGTCGTCATACAGATAGACTCCAATCCGGCCGGAGAGGAGCGAGAACAGCTCCCACTTCCCCGGATGGCGGTGCGGGGCGATGACCGTATCTGGCTGCATGGCGTTGAGCAGCCGGTTGGTCGGCTCCTCCGTGGAGTCGTGGAGGTTGTAATTGGTCCGGCGCCGGGGAGCCGCGGCGGCCTTTCCCAGGAGTTCGGCAAGCAATGTGTCGTCGACGATTTTCATATGCGGAAATCCATCCTCTGATTGTTTTCCGTTAAAATAGCATGGTGTACACTCTTTTGCCAGCCCGGCAGCTGGTTTTCCGCAAATCCGGTGCTATCTTATACAGGAATCTTTTTTATTCGGAGAAACTACCGTGTGGAAATATTATGCCGTCCTTTCCGCGGTTTTTGCCGCGCTGACCGCGATTCTGGCCAAGATCGGCGTCCGGAATGTCGATTCCAATCTGGCCACCGCCATCCGTACCGTGGTGATTCTCGTCATCACCTGGGGCATTGTGTTTGTCTCCGGCAGCGGCGCCAGAATCCGGAGTGTCCCCGGATATTCCCTGCTGTTTCTGGTCCTCTCCGGAGTCTCCACCGGGCTGTCGTGGCTCTTCTACTTCAAGGCGCTCCAGTCCGGTCCGGCTTCCAAGGTGGCGCCCATTGACAAATTGAGTGTCGCCCTCACCATCTTTCTCGGTATTCTCATTCTGCACGAGCGGTGTGACTGGCAGGTGGTCGCCGGCGGACTGCTCATTCTCGCCGGCTCCATGGTCCTCTTGCTGTAGGTTTTCTACAGCAGATCCTTGAGCACTTCGCGGTCGTCGAGGTGGTACCGTTTGCCGGCGATCTCCTGATAGTTTTCGTGACCTTTCCCGGCGATCAGCACCACATCGCCCGGGCCGGCAAGCTCCACCGCCCGGCGGATGGCTTTGCGGCGGTCCGGTTCCGTTTCGTATGCGGTTCCCTCCGGAATCCCGGCCACGATTTCCCGGATGATCGCTTCCGGATTTTCATTGCGTGGATTGTCGCTGGTGACGATCAGAAGATCGGCGAACTCCGCCGCCTTCCGCCCCATGCGGGGTCGTTTGGTGCGGTCGCGGTTGCCGCCGGCACCGAAGACCGTAATCAGCCGTCCCTTCGCGATCTTCCGCAGAATGGAGAGCACGTTGGCCAGCGCGTTATCGGTGTGGGCGTAATCGACGTAGAACGCCGCACCGTTTTCCGCCATGAATTTCTCCAGCCGCCCCGGCACCCGGATCGGACGCGAGAGCGCCCGGTCGATCTGAGCCGGCGTAAGACCGTAGTCGAGTGCGGCAAGGATCGCTCCGGCAAGATTGTGCACGTTGTGTTCGCCGATCAGGTTGGTGGCGACGTCGAACGCTTCGTTTTCGCTCTGAAGCCGGAACCGGGAGCCGTCGGCACCGAGTTCAATGTCGGTGAGATTCCAGTCCGCCGCGGAGTTTTTCCCGAAGGTGAGGATGTTCCGCGTGGAAATTTCCCGCGCCAGCCGCCGGCCGTATTCGTCGTCGATGTTGATCACCGCGGTGCCGTCGACCGCCATCAGACGGGTGAAAAAGAGCTTTTTCGCCTGATAATAGTGCTCCATATCTCCATGATAATCGAGGTGCTCGCCGGTCAGGTTGGTGAAGATGGTGGTGCGGAATTTCGCTCCATCCACCCGCCCCTGCCAGAGCGCATGGCTGGAGAGCTCCATGGCGGCCGCCCGCATGCCGTTGCGGCGCATCTCCGCCAGCAGCGGAAAGAGCACGCCCGCATCCGGCGTGGTATGGGTCGCCGGCGTGACGATTTTGCCGTCCCGGTACTCCACGGTCGAAATGAGCCCGCACGGCTCCCCCGCGTTGCGGAAGATGTGTTCGACGAGAAAGGAGGTGGTCGTCTTGCCGTTGGTTCCGGTTACGCCGATCAGTTTGACCCGCTCGTCGGGGCAGTCGTAGAAGGCGCGCATCAGCCGGGAATAGGCCCGCCCGGCGTCGGTCACCTGAATGTAGGTGGTCTTCTCCTGATAGTGCTTGAGGTTCCGTTCGTGCACGATCACCTGAGCGCGGGCGTTGATGGCCTGATCGATGAAATCATGCGCGTCAAAACGTGACCCCGGAATGGCGACGAAAATATCTCCCGGAAGAACCTTGCGGGAGTCGTTGGTTACCCGCCCCCGGGCCGGACCGCCAAGGCCGCGCGCCGTGACAAAGAGTTCCCCCAGAGCGTTTTCAAAGGATGTAATCATGACAGGTTTCTCCTCTCTTCTCCGCTAGCGTGCCGCTTCCGGCAGCGCCAGCTCCATTGCGATGCCGCGGGAGCCTTTGGCGAAGACCAGATCCCCCGGCCGCGCCATTTCCGCAAGACGACTGGCCGCGGCGGCGGCATCGGAAAAATGTTCCACTTCCGGCGTCGGGGCAAAGGCGCTCCCCACCGAAAGAATGCGGGCTTCCGGGAATGTCTCCCGTGCCAGTTTCAACAAAGCGGCGTGTTCCTTCGGCGAGTTTTCCCCCAGTTCGCGCATTTCTCCCAGCGCGAGGATCAATCTGGCCGGCTTCGCAAATTCGGCCAGCCATGCGAGACTTGCCCGCATGCTGCCGGGATTGGCGTTGTAGGCGTCGTTCACATAGGTGACGCCCTCGATTTCCGTCACCTTCGTGCGCATGCCGGGCAGCCGGGTGTTCGCCAGCCCCCTGACGATGACTTCCGGAGCAATTCCGGCCGCCAGAGCGGCACATGCCGCCGCCGAAGCGTTGACCGCCTGATGGCGCCCGGATAGCGCCCACTCCACCTCGAATTGCTTCCCGTCCGGAAAGGTGAGTTCGAAGCGGCTTCCGGTGAGTCGGCCGCCGAAGTAGCGGGCGCGCACGTCACAATCGATCGTTTCGCCGAAACGCAATACCGTCGCATAGTTCCGGGCGGCGTCTTCCAGAATCCCAACCTCCGGACAGCTTCCGGGAATGACCGCGCAGCCATCCTCCGGCAATCCGTCGAACAGGTGGGCCTTTTCGCGCGCCACCCCGGCGAGACTGCCGAGAAATTCAAGATGACAGGGCGCAATCGAATTGATCAGCGCGATCTGCGGCGCGGCACAACGGCTCAACGGTTCGATCTCTCCGGGGTGATTGGTCCCCGCTTCGATAACCGCGTACCGGTGGCGCTCCTCCAGCCGGAGGAGGTTTTGCGGGACGCCGATCTGGTTGTTGGTGTTGCCCTCCGTGTACAGCACCACATCCGGCCCCGCCGCCGCTTCGAAAATTGCCCGGAGCATCTCTTTCACGCTGGTTTTGCCGACGCTGCCGGTGACAGCGGCCAGCCGAAGCGAGGGAAAGCGGAGGCGGTGAAAATGCGCGATATCACGGTAGGCGGCCAGTGTGTCGGCCACTTCCAGAACCGGTACGGAGCACTCCGGCGGGAGTCGGTCCGCCTTGGACGCTTCGATGCAGAGCGCGGCACAACCGCCCGCGATGGCGTTCCGGAGAAAGTTGTGCGCGTCAAACCGTTCTCCGGCGAGGGCGAGAAAGAGGGCTCCCGCGCAGGCACGCCGGGTGTCGGTGACGATTCCTGAGAGGAGTTCCCGGGGCACGACCCCCTGCCGCCAGACGCCGCCGGTGGCTGCGGCAAGTTCCGCCGCCCGGAAGGTGGGGACGGCCATGGGGTTATCTCTGCTTGTTGATGTTGACGATATTGCGGATAATATCCCCGCGGAACACCACCCGGACCGTCTGCGTGGGCGTGACCCAGTAAAGCCAGCTTTCGTTGCGCAGATTCGGTGTGCGGCAGCTCGGCGGCGGCCCGTAGGCGAAGATGACCTCCTCCCGGTTCATGCCGGGGACCGCTTCGCCGCGGCGAATCCGCTCCCGGTTCTTTTCCGGAACTTCAGCCAGCAGCTGATCGACCGGTTCGGTCGTGAAGGTGTAGGCGATGAAGTCGCGCATCGAGCAGAGCCGGTAGCCCGGATCAAATTGGATGGTGTACTCGTTCCCCGCGGTATCCCGGAAGGTGATGGTGCTGTCCCACTCATCGGTCCCGACCGGAATGATTTCCGTGCCGATCGGCAGCCGGGAGCCCTCCTGAATGTTGAGACTGCTGATGCTGCCTGGATCGGTATACCAGAGGTTGTAGCGGGTGTAGAGCTTCTGCCCCTCCTGCTGCTGAAACACTTCGGCGAAGATCACCGGGTCGGCGCATCCGGTCACTAAGGCTGCGAGGCCTGCCAGAAGCGGAAGAAAAAAACGATGCCGCATGAACGAACTCCCGTTGTTGTGTGAATGGAAATGAAACCTTTGTTATAATCTACCGTCACCCGGAGCGTTTGGCAAGCGGCACGGCAAAAAAAGCGGCCGGTTTTTTGCCGGCCGCCGGTGGAATATCGTAATCCGGTTCTCAATTGCCGAGGAAAATCTTTTCAAGATCCAGCTTGGAGTAGGAGTTCAGCGTCACCAGCGTCTTGGTGTGGATAATACCGTTGATGTCATGCGTCATGCGGGTGGCGATGATATCGGCCAGTTCCGCGTTGCTCTGGACCCGGATCATGACCACAAGATCGTATTCGCCGGCTACGGCGTACACTTCGGAGACACCGTCGATCTTCATCAGATCTTCGATGACGGTGCGGATCATGGCGCGTTCCACATTGACCAACACGATTCCAGTAACCATTTGCAGGGTCCTCCTTGCTTGTTGATGATCTTCGCCGGAACCGGGCTCCCCCGGCTCCCTGCATGTTTCACTATAGCCAGCATCTGCCGGAAGTCAACCGCTTTTTGGGAATATTTTAAAAAAAATTCTGCATTTGAGGCGTAAAATATCCGATTTGAGTTGACTTTTTACTGAAATCAAATGAAAATCCCGATGGAGACGGTTGCAAACGACGGGAAGCCGGATATATTGATCCCGGACCCAAATTCAGGAGTATTTCAGAATGCAACGGATGAGTCGTTTCCTTTTCGTCGTCACGGTGACGTTTTTCGCCGTCTTCGTCGTTTCGTATGCTGCGGCTGCGACGCCGCAGACGCTCCGGCAGGATCACCCCGCCGCTCCGCCGGTCGATGCGGCGAAACTTGCCGGAATTCCCCGCGGAGGATTCCCCCGCAACATCATTCTCATCATCGGCGACGGCATGGGGCAGGGGGCGATCAACTTCGCCTCGCTCCACGCACACGGAGCGCCCGGGCGCCTCTCGTTCGAACAGTTCCCGGTCCGGGGGCTGGCGCGCACCGCGTCGGCCGACAGCCGGGTGACTGATTCCGCCGCCTCCGGCACCGCGCTCGCCTGCGGCAGAAAGACCAACAACGGCATGATCGGCATGACGCCTGACCGGAAAAAATGCCGGAGCGTGGCCGAACTCGCGCGGGCGACCGGGCGCGCCGTCGGCGTCATGACTTCCGATCAACTGACCGGTGCGACGCCGGCGGCGTTTCTGGCGCATGTTCCGAGCCGGAAGATGGCGCAGGAGATTGCCGCCGACATGGCTTCGAGCGGTGTGCAGGCACTGATCGGCGCCGGTGCCCGGCCCTTCCTGCCGGAAAAATCCGGCGGCGTCCGGAAGGATGGCCGCGATCTGATTGCGGAACTTCATGCCGCCGGGTATGTGCAGGCGGTCACGCCGGCGGCGCTCCGGCAACTTCCGGCCGATCGGCCGGTGTTCGGATTTGTGGAGGATTGGAGCAATCCGGAACTGCTGGCCGGATTCGCCACGGTCCTCTGCGACCGGCTGGGGCGCGATCCGGAAGGCTTCTTTCTGATGGTGGAGGGATGCGACCCCGACCGGGGAGGGCATTCCAACGATCCCGACCGCAGTGCGCACGGGGTGCTGTCGGTCGATTTTCTGGCGCGGGCGGCGCTCGATTATGCACTCGCTCATCCGGATACGCTGGTGGTGGTCACCGCCGACCATGAGACTGGCGGTATCTCGGCTGCGCCGAACCGGGAAAATCCCCGTCGTCCTTTCATCGCCTATTCCGCCAAGGGGCATACCGGCAACGCGGTCGACATCTTTGCTTTCGGTCCGGGCGCGGACCGCTTCCGCGGCGTGTTGGAAAATACCGACATCCCGAAGATCTTTGCAGAACTCTTCCGGTTCCGCCTCGATCAACCCTGAGTGGAGCCGGTAAAAAATGGGGCGGCAAGTGCCGCCCCATTTTTTTGATGAAATCAGCGGCCGGCCATCATCGCTTCGATGTCGCCCGCCGGTTCGGTGATCGGTTTGATGCCGAAGTTTTTCACCAGCACCTCCGCGACTCCCGGGGAGAGGAACGCCGGCAGCGTCGGCCCGAGCCGGATATCCCGGAAGCCGAGCGCCAGCAGCGCCAGCAACACGGCGACCGCCTTCTGCTCATACCAGGCAAGGTCGAAGGAAAGCGGCAGTTTGTTGAGATCGTCCAGACCGAACGCGTCGCGAAGTTTCATCGCGATCAGCGCGAGTGAATAGGAGTCGTTGCACTGACCGGCATCCAGCACCCGCGGAATGCCGCCGATGTCGCCGAGCGGCAGTTTGTTGTAACGGTACTTCGCACAGCCGGCGGTCAGAATGACGGTGTCCGCGGGCAGGGATTCGGCGACTTCCGTGAAGTACTTCCGCGCGGACTGCCGCCCGTCACAGCCGGCCATCACCACGAAACGCCGGATGGCACCGGACTTGACCGCTTCCACCACCTTATCCGCCAGCAGACCGACCTGATGGTGCGCGAATCCTCCGACGATTTCAAGGTTGTCGAGCTCCTCCGGCGGCGGACACTTTTTGGCAAGCTCGATCAGCGGCGAGAAATCTTTCCTGCCTCCCGCCGGACGGTCGGCGATGTGCGGCACTCCGGGATATCCCGCCATGCCGGTGGTGAAAATGCGGTCGCGATACTCCGGCTTGACCGGCGTGATGCAGTTCGTCGTCATCAGAATCGGGCCGTGGAAGGGGCCGAACTCCCGGTCCTGCCGGTACCAGGCGCCGCCGTAGTTGCCGACCAGGTGGCGGAATTTCTTCAACTCCGGATAGTAGTGGGCGGGGAGCATCTCCGAATGGGTGTAGATGTCGATGCCGAGCCCCTCGGTGTCTTCCAGAAGTTCACGCAGATCGCGCAGGTCGTGGCCGGAGACGAGAATTCCGGGATTTTTGCCGACGCCGGTTTTCACCCGGGTGATTTCCGGATGACCGTAGGCACCGGTGTTGGCTCGGTCGAGCAGTTCCATGGCTCCGACCGCGGTCCGTCCGCATTCGAGCACCATGGCGGTCAGCTCTTCCACCGAATGGGGGCGGACCGTGGCAACCAGCGCCCGGCAGACAAAGGCGTAGATGGAACTGTCTTCACAGCCGAGCATCGCCGCATGGTCGGCGTAGGCGCTCAGCCCCTTGAGGCCGTAGAGAATCAGCTCCTTGAGGGAGCGTTTGTCCGGATCGGTCTCGCTGAGCACGCCGACCGGGGGAAGCAGACTTTCCGGATCCAGCCGCCGGGCGCGGCTTTCGGCGCGGCGGATGAGTTCATCGATCCGGGCCGGATCGAAATTGGCGTTGGTAATGGTTGCAAACAACGCCTGAATCATGAAAAGACCCAGTTCATGGTCGGGCGCGGTATGCTGTTCGTCAAGGATCAGGGCGATCCGCTTGAGTTCCGCGATCAGCCGATCCATCTTGTTGGCGGTTTCGGCGGTTTTCCCGCAGACGCCGCGCACGGTACAGCCGGTGTTTCCGCAGGCTTCCTGGCACTGGAAACAGAACATTTCTTCGCTCATGGTATTCTCCTCTCTGGTTGAAGCAGGAATGCAGTCCCTGCCTGCTATACCATGGCGCAGAGTGAAGAATTTTACAAGGCGCAATCGTATTTTTTTCCGACTTTTCTGCGATTGAGGGCCTGACTAACGGAGAAGTTTGAAATGTGCGGAAAGAACGGAGGCGTCGCAGGGAAGGCCGGCGCAGTCGAATTCCGGATTCCCGGTCATCGCGCGGGTGATCCCGAGGTACATGCCGCCGCGCATGCCGTCGATCTGAATTTCTCCATCTTCGGAAACCGTCACGATCGCGTGGACCGGTTTTTCGAACAGCAGTTCATGGTCGGAAAGCGCAAATTTCGTCATCAATTCCGGCGGATAGGCGTGATGAGGCGTATTGATCCACTCCGAAGTCGTGCTGTTCAAGTCGAAGAAAGCGATGTTTTCGACAATCTGCAGATTGTTCCGGTGGTGGTGGCCGTTGATCCAGAGGAGGACCTTGCCCGGCTCCTGCCGCAGAAGTGCAAGCACCTCCTGCCGGTTGGCGACGCCGTTGGGGCGGACGATGCTGCAGTGGGAAAATACGATGCATCGTCCCGGCGCGGTGCGAATCGCATCGCGTAGAAATTCCAGCTCCTCTTCCGGAATCAGCAGCTCTTTCTGATGACATTTGGTCCAGACGTCGCTGGAGGCGTAGTGGACGACGGAACCATCCGGTGCATGGTGGAAGTTTGTATCGATGGAGATCAGCCGGAATCCGTTTCTGTCGAAGTAATAGTAACTTTTCCCCTCCATCTTGTACGCTTCCGTCACCGCTTCGACCGTATCGGTCTCTTCGAAATCGTGGTTGCCCATCGTGTGGAATGTGGGGATGGCGTAGTTGTTATAGCGTTCAATGAGAGGCCGGGCAATCTTGACGTTATGGCAGAAGTCGCCGCAGTGCATGATGAAGTCGACCTTTTGTCGACTGGCGCGGGCGAGAATCTCCTCCAGCCGTTCCGCCGCCTGGTTCCAGTTCCCCTCCCGGTAGTGAAGGTCGGCAAAGACGCTGAATTTGACTCGATTCATTCTGTTCTTTCCGGAGTTTGGTTTTTCGCTGAAAAAAGGCAAAAAAAAAAGCCCAAATTCAGATAACCTGTCTGACGTGCATCCGGTTCCCGGAACCGTGCAAATCAGGCCGCGATTGAATTTCGGACCATTCAAAAAATCAAAATTGGTAGCGGGTTCGTGACTCGAACACGAGACCTGCGGATTATGATTCCGACGCTCTAACCAACTGAGCTAACCCGCCACGCCACTTAAAATAGACCACTTTTTTATTTTTGCAAACGGTCTCTGCAAAAAAAATTGAATTTTCTGCAGAAAAGTCCGATGACGAGGCGAAAAAAAAGAACTTGTCTCTGCAGTGAGAATTTTTTGTCATCGTGCATTGCCGCAACTCCAGTAAAAAAATGGGGAAAAACATTGATTTTTTTTTCGATGATGTTATGTTATATAGTTCAAGGATGAGTTCAGAAACGAGTTCGGGGGGGAAGGGATGAAGTGTCTTCAGTGCGGCACTGTTGTGCCGGATTCCGCTGCGTTTTGTCCGACTTGCGGGAGCAGGCTCCCCGGCGCGGCTCTCTCGCCCAAGCCGGAGACATTCAAGTTTTCCTGCGAAGTGTGCGGGCAGCATATCTCGGTGCCGAAAGCCTGGAGCGGCAGGCTGGCCGTCTGTCCCGCCTGCAATCAGCGTGTGCGGATTCCCCGTCCGGATTCTGCAAACGGTCCCCGGGTGGTGCCGCTGCCTCCACCGCTGCTCCGCCCGGCTTCGGCGGTGCCTCCAACGCTCTTTCCATCCAACGGGAATGCGGCGGCAGAGCCTGAAAAAGAGCCGGAGCCGGTCGGAGAAGAGAAAAAGGCCGCCGGCGCGGTTCCGGAACTCCCCGCGGAACTTCTTGCCGCAGGGAAACGCCGCAACCTGATGGCCGGAGCCGCGGGAATCGGCATCCTGCTCTGCCTGCTTGCGGTGCTCTGCATGACGGGGCTGCATCTCTTCCGGAACGCCGCGGCCGCCCAGCCTGCAGATCTGGAGCTTTTTCGACGGATCGGCGTCGCCTGCACCATCTATTGCGTCGACTCCCGCGGCCTGTTTCCGGTCGGCGAAGGAGCCGCGGGGGTGAAACGGCTGATCGATCAGGAGTGCCTCGACCGGAGCGTGCTGCTGCCGGGCGGCGGGGAGATTGCCGAATCCAACCTGAAGATCGCCTACGTGGGCAGCGGACTTACGGAGGGGAGGGCGGATTGCGGTCGCCTGCCGGTCGCATTCGACAAACCGAAAGATGCGCGCGGCGGAATCCGCGTGCTCCGGTGCGACGGGACAATTTCTGTGGTGGAATTCCCGGAAGAGGTTCGCCGCTGTGCCGATTTCGTCAACTTTCTCCGCCAGTCGACGCCCGGGCCCGAGGAGAGCTGGGCGCTCATTCTGGAGAATGCCCGCGCCATCGATTTCGCCGACGGACTCTGACGCGGACTGGAAAATTGTTCCGGGAAGTGCTATCTTTAACAGATTGCATTTGCGGACAACTTGTAATTTCGGAATGGATTTTTTATGCGGAAAGCGATTTTTCTGATACAGACCAGTGACCGGAAGGGGCTGCTGGCGGAGATCTCAACGTTTTTCTATTCGCACGGCTACAACATTCTGCTCTGCCGGCAGTACACCGATGTGCGGGAAAACAAATATTTCATGCGGATCATCATCGATCTCTACGAGCAGACCACCCGCAAACAGCTGGAGGAGGATTTCGCTCAGCTGGCCCGGAAGTTCGATCTGCACTATTCGCTTTATTATGACGATGTGCCGCAGAATGTCGCAATCATGGTCTCCAAAACGTCGCACTGCCTCTACGATCTGCTGATGCATGCGGAGGAGGGGGACCTCAACTGCCGGATTCCCCTGATCATCAGCAACCATCCGGACCTGGAGAGCGTGGCGGACCGCTTCCGGATTCCGTTCTACTGCTGCCCGATGGTGCCGGACGGAAAGGCGGCTCAGGAGGAGCGGGTGCTGGATCTGCTGAAACGGCACCGGATCGACCTGGTGGTGCTGGCCCGCTACATGCAGATTCTTTCCGATCACTTCATCGAGCAGTTCCCGCAGCGGATCATCAACATTCACCACGCCTTCCTTCCCGCGTTTCAGGGGGGGAATCCCTACGAGCGCGCCTGGGAGCGCGGGGTGAAGATGATCGGAGCCACGGCCCATTACGCCACCGCCGAACTCGACGAGGGGCCGATTATTGAACAGGATGTGGAGCGGATTTCCCACGAGAACGATCCTGCTGATCTCAAAAACATCGGCAAGGACATCGAACGCCGGGTGCTCACCCGAGCGGTCCGCGCTCATCTGGAGCACCGGGTGATTACCTCCGGCTGCCGAACGATTGTGTTTTCACGATGAACGGGCGGCGGGAGAACGGCGGCTGGGCGGCGAAGTGGTGTGCCGGATATTTGATCGGGCTCACGTTTCTTCTGCCGTTGAAATTCGGTTCTCTGGCTGTTCTTCCGGAAGCGACGTCGTTTTATCCGGGGGATCTTTTCTCCTGGCTGATCATCAACTGGCCGGCGCATTCGTTCGGAATCTTTTCCGGCGTGGCGCTGTTTGCCGCACTGGTGGTGTTTGCGCCCGGAATGCGGCCGTTGCGCACCTCAGGCGGCGCCACCGCACTGCTCTGGAGCTTCGGGCTGGTCCTTGTCTCGCTGATCGGCTGGATCAATGCCGCCACGATCGATTATGCCGTGGGGGAGACGATCCATCTGGCCGGCATCGGTGCGTATGTGCTGGCCGTCCGGCTCTGGCTGCGGAACCGGCCGGAAGAACGCCGCTGGTTCTGCGCGGCGCTTGCGGCGGGGGCGTGCTGGCTGATCTACTCCGGCCTCTCCCAGTATTTTGTCGGATTTGCCGAGACGCGTGAGTTTGTGGAGAAGCAGATCGCCGAAGGAATTCCGATCAGCCACGTGATGGTGGCGAAGATCAACGACGACCGTGTGTTCGCCACCTTCGTCTCCTGCAATGTGCTGGCCGGCTATCTCCTCCTCCTGCTGCCGGTGACATTGTATGCGGTCTGGCGGTTTGCCGGTCATTTCGAACCGGTCCGGCTCTCCCGGATTCTTCTCTGCGGTCTGGTGTTCTCCGGACTGGCCGCGGTGCTGCTGCTGACCCGGAGCCGGGCGGCGTTTCTCGCCGCACTGCTGACGGCGGGAGCGTTTGCCATGACGTTGCCGAAGCGGCGGATTTACCGCTGCATTCCGGTGGTGGTACTGGCACTGGCAATCGTCGGCGGAGCGATCTACATCCACCGGGCCGGACGCGGTTTCGGTTCGATGGCGGAGCGGGTCGACTACCTGCGCAGTTCCGTGAAGATGATTGCGGAAAAACCGCTTGCCGGTCACGGCTGGGGCGGATTCTTCTATCGGCATATGGAGCTCAAAACCACCGGGACCGATGAATCGGCGCACGATCCGCACAATCTGGTCATGGCGTTCGCTTCGCAGACCGGTGTGATCGGCGGGGCGGTGGCGCTTGCCGCCGTGCTGTTGCCGCTCTTCTGGCTCGGGCGGAGGATCTTCCGGCGCGGCGGAGAAGAGACGCCGGAAGAGGGGGCGGATGGATTTGCCCGTGCCGTCTTCTGGGGGGAGTGCGCGTTTCTGCTTCATGCGCATATGGATGTCGATCTGCAGATCCCCGCTTCCATGGCGGCGGCTGGAGCGATGCTGGTTGCCGCATTGCCGGAAGCCTCCGCGCAGATGGCTGCTCGCGGGCGGCGGCGCTGGCTGCTGGTCGCGGCGGGGATGCTGCTTGCCGCCGTGGCGGCGATGGGGAACATCCTCTGGTTGCGGGCGGAAATGGCGTATGACCGGCTGATTACGCTGGCGCGGCCGCAGTCGGCGCAGGATCGTTTGCGGCCGGTTTCGGATGCCGAAGTGGTGAAGGCGCTCCGGGAGGCGGTGGCATTGCGTCCCGGTTCCCCGTTCCCGTGGGAGATTGCCGGGGACTATTTCTGGAGCCGCCGCGACGGTGCGATGGCGGAGAAATGTTATCGCGAGGCGGCCCGCTGCACGCCGGACCGGCCTTCGCTCTACCGGCGCTTCTTCGATCTGGAGATGGCGCGCGGAAACCGTGCCGCGGCGGCGAAGCATCTGCGACGGATGCTGGAACTCTTCCCCTCCAATCCCAAGTACCAGGCGCTGGCGGCGGAATTTGAATTGGAGACGCGGAAATAGGCCGTCTGCGGCAGGCGGATGAGACGGAATTCCATTTTTTCGTTTGATAATCCGCAATTCAGGGGTATGTTATCCCGCAAACACATCGAAAGGGAATTGCCATGAAAGCTGTTGTTTCCGTCGTCGGACGGGATTCTGTCGGAATTATCGCCAAAGTGAGTGCGGGCTGTGCCGAATACGGGGCAAACATCCTCGACATCTCCCAGACGGTGCTCAATGGGTATTTCACCATGATTATGATTGTCGACATCCGGGCGTTGACGGTGACCTTCAACGATTTTGTCGACCGCATGTCCGCGCTTGGACGGAAGGATGGTCTCGACATTCATGTCATGCACGAAGACATTTTCAACTCCATGCACAGGATCTGACCATGATCGACTCCAGAGATATCTTGGAAACCATCAGCATGATTCGTGAGGAGCGGCTCGATATCCGCACGATCACGATGGGGATTTCACTGTACAACTGCCGGTGTGACGATGCGAAACGTCTGGCCGACCGCATCTACGACTGCATCATGCGCCGGGCGGCGAATCTGGTCAAAACCGGCGAGGAGATCGAAAAAAAATACGGCATTCCGATCATCAACAAGCGCGTTTCCGTGACGCCGATCGCTCTGATGGCGGGCGGGTTGAACGCGGAGGAGACGGTCCGTCTGGCGCGGACACTTGACCGTGCCGCACACGAGCTCGGCATCAACTTCATCGGCGGTTACAGTGCGCTGGTACAGAAGGGATTTACCGATGGGAGCCGGGTGCTGATCGAGTCGATTCCGGAAGCGCTTTCGGTGACGGAACGGGTCTGTTCCTCGGTCAATGTGGCCAGCACGAAGGCCGGAATCAACATGGATGCGGTCGCTGAAATGGGGCGGATTGTCCGCAAAACGGCGGAGCTGACCGCCGACCGGCAGTCGATCGGCTGTGCGAAACTGGTGGTGTTCGCCAATGTTCCGGAGGATAATCCGTTCATGGCCGGTGCATTCCACGGCATGGGGGAACCGGAGACGGTCATCAACGTCGGAGTTTCCGGCCCCGGGGTGGTGGCGTCGGCGATCCGCCGCCGCGGCGCGTGTGACCTTACGGAGGTGGCGGAGACGATCAAGCGGACGGCGTTCAAGATCACCCGGGTGGGGCAGCTTGTGGCGCGGGAAGCCTCCGAGCGGCTGGGGGTGCCGTTCGGAATCGTCGATCTTTCGCTGGCACCGACGCCCGCCGTCGGGGATTCGGTCGCCTACATTCTGGAATCGATGGGGCTGGAGAAGTGCGGCTGTCACGGGACGACCGCCGCTCTGGCAATGCTCAACGACGCGGTGAAGAAGGGGGGCGTGATGGCCTCCTCGCACGTCGGCGGACTCTCCGGTGCGTTCATTCCGGTGTCGGAAGACGCCGGCATGATCGAAGCGGCCCGTTGCGGTGCACTCAGCATTGAAAAACTTGAGGCGATGACGGCGGTCTGCTCGGTGGGGCTGGATATGATTGCGATTCCGGGGGATACTCCGGCCGAAGTGATCTCCGGCATCATCGCGGACGAGGCCGCGATCGGCGTGGTCAATTCGAAGACGACGGCGGTGCGGCTGATTCCGGCCGCCGGCTGCCGGGAGGGCGATACGGTCTCCTTCGGCGGGTTGCTGGGCGAGGCGCCGGTGATCCGGGTGAACGGCCGTTCTCCGGCGGAGTTCATCGCCCGCGGCGGACGGATTCCGGCGCCGATTCAGAGCTTGAAGAACTGACCGTCAGAGGTCCTGGACCGCGTGATCGGCGGGCATGTCCCCGCCGGACCAGATTTTCACGGCGCTCCACGGCTCCGCCGGCGCGCTCCAGAAGGGATCTTCCGCCGGAAGCCCGAGGGGCAAAAAGGCGGTGGAAGCCAGATAGAGACTGCCGGTTGAAATGTAAACTTCTCCGATGGCAGGCTGATGGCCGCAGAGGCCGATCTGGAGCCAGCCGTTCGAATCCCGGGTGTCCGGGGCGTCAAGTGTCCGTGCGATAACGGCGGAAAGCGCCTCGCGGACGGCGGCGGGATGCAGTTCCTCCGGCAGTTCGTGGTGCAACGCGACGGTGCTGAGCGCATGGAAGGCGCCGCACCGGTAGGCGAGCGAACGGCCGACAGCGGGGAAGGAGCCATCCGGTGCGATCATCCGCTCCAGAATGGCCGCATAGCGGCGGATTCTCTGCAGGACTTTGCGATGGAGCGTTTCCCACTCTTCGGAGCGGTCGGCGATGAGAGAAGTGATATCCAGCAGCATCGGCTGGATGACGTAACTGTTGTAGTAGTCGAACGAGAAGTTGCAGCCGTCGCCGTAGATGCCGTCTCCTTTGAACCACTGGTCGTGCTGGCGCAGGGCGTAGGCGATCCGGGTCAGGTCGGCGGGAAAATCCATTTTCAGCAGTGCCGCTTCAACCATGGCGGAAAAGAGCAGCCAGTTGTTCGGAGCGGGGGTGATGACCCGGGAGCGGCAGAGCAGTTCCGCGGTCATGGTTCGCAGATCCCGGCTCATTCCCCCGATGAGCTGTCGCGGAGCCCGGAGCAGAGCGTGGGCGAAAAATGCGGTATCCACCAGCAGTTGCGGATTGGGTTGTCTGGTTCCTGGTGGCGCCCACAGGTAGTCGGGAGAGGCGGGATTGACCGCAGCTTCGATTGCGGCGAGTGCAGACTGCTGGTAACGGCGCCGCAAAACTCCTTCGGCGCTGTTGTCCGGAGGGAGTTCCAGCCACGGGGCGAGGCCGCAGAGCAGCCGGCCGAACGCCTCCATGCAGGAACAGTCGGAACGGTCGACTTTGGATTCCTGCGGCATCGTCTTTCGAAGTTCTCTCCGGTTCAGAGCATTGAGAACCGGGTCGGCAAGGCTCTGCAACTGCCGGAGCCAGTATTGGCGCGGATGATCCATGTTGACGCATCTTTCTCTATTTTTGAGGTAACGCTCTATACTATAGCGGGGAAACTGCGGCTTGCAAGAACGGGAAACTTCTTCAAAAGTTGATTCTGCGGGCACAGGAGCTGGATATCCCGGATGTTCCGGGGGAACATTTTGCAGGAAAAACTTATGCCGGCACAAATTGTCCCTGCGGTGCGGATATTGTGCGTGTATTGATTTTTTCCGTGTAATATTCTAATTTTTCGCAACATTGCGTGCACCTGCCGGGGCGGGTGATGAGAAAGGTTATTTTGATAGAATCTCTGATATAATTGTCAGTATTACTGATATATTTCAATTTCCTGCTATTGACTTCGGAGGCGGGATCAGGTACAATTAATGAAGAAAAATTCCGGGATGAATTCCAGACCGGTTGCCCGGGATGAATGCGCCGGCTGAAGATGAAATGAGCGGGAAAGGAGCAGCGAATGAGGAATTGCAGATTCGGCAGAAGATTTACCTTGATTGAACTCCTCATAGTAATAGCCATTATTGCCATTCTGGCCAGTATGCTGTTGCCCGCGTTGAACAAGGCGCGCATGCGAGCGAAGACCACGACCTGCCTCAACAACCTCAAGCAGCTCGGGCTGGCGCTCTTCTCCTACGAGGGAATGTATGGAGTCAGGCCGTTTGCGGAGAATCTTGAGCTTACGAATGGGCCGTCGAATGCGCTCAACGCCAACAAAAAATGGTATGGCATGCTGTGGCTGGCCAATCTGCTGCCGATATCCGGCGCCACCACCTATCAGGGGGCGGACGGGCGGAACTGCAAACTTCTGCTCTGTCCTTCGGCCACCGCTCCGGTGGAACGGACTTACGTAATGAATTGCGGCTTCGGTGAGTTGAAGGGAATGGAAACCGGCAGCTCTTATCGCAATTGGGCCATGACCAGTTTCAAGACGGAATCGATTCCGCGCCCGAGTTACCGGATGAATTTAGAACCTATCCCTAAATAACAGCAAGTTTTCGATAAATTATAACCGTTGCGG
>OIWQ01002002.1_pt1 | contig 22430 bp, 16 predicted proteins | sample 1587571 | NCBI WGS metagenome assembly OIWQ01 (sample SAMEA3888910, study PRJEB22519) | human gut metagenome | biome: human gut; feature: human-associated habitat; material: faeces | place: Denmark | collected 2010 | reverse complement strand
GCTGCTTGAACAATTTTTACCTTGAATTATTGTCTAACTTTTTGGGGTCACTTCACGACTTGGGAAAGGACTTTTTTCATGATAAATCCGGAGTATTCGCATTTCTGCGCTGACGGGCGATGTTCTTCGAGCTTTTCCGCATGCCGAAAGTTGGAGAATTATGACCGATGCGTCTTTATGCCCGACAGCTCATGGCAGCCTTACATAGCTAAATACCCGTGATCTCTGAATTTTTGATTTCAACTCAAATTCAAAAATTCAAAGGAGATCATGGTAATGGCAATTTACTACATCGAAAACGAAAATGGCAGCTTTAAGTCTGCAGATGGCAACAGGTGTTTTATGAAGCTTTCCGGCAGGCAAGCCTAGCCCTGTGCTGCGTATTGAACGCGACACAGGGCTTTTTTCGTTTCTGGCAGTTTTGGGCGGCATAATTCGATATTCTGTACACAGGACGAACCTTTGCATTTCACGGAATCTGACGATATGTAGCCAAACCACAAAAGGCCACACGAAACCGTGCACCGGTTGCATGATACCGTAAATCGTGGAATGGTGCAGTCCATATACGCAGATGGCAGATACTTCACGAATCCAACAAGTGTTGGTTTTAGTGCCTGATTTCAAGCCTTTTCTGCCCGAAAATCTCCATGAATCCGGTATGGATATTGGTTTTACCGTTGGCGGAAAACCTGGCATTGGCAAAACCGTCAATGGGATTGCCCTCATCGGAAATGCCGACACAATTAAATATCATCTAAGCAATTACGAAAGAATCATATACTGTCCTGATATATCCATCAGCTTCTCAGTTTCACCGTGTTTGTCAATTTCCTTCTTGATATTTGTCCCGCAGGCTATACACGCCGGACAGCAGAGGATCCGACGCCCTGCTCCATCCGGTATTTGGCCACCGTCCGCCGGGCCAGATGGATGCCCTCCTGCTCCAGCAGCGCACACAACGCCTGGTCGCTAAGGGGATGGGCTGGGTCCTCCTGCCGGAGATGGATCAGCAGTCTCTGCTTTGCTGCCTGGCGGGATATCCCCTGGGGCCCCACAGGCCGGCTGAGGAAATACCGCAGCGGATAGGTTCCCTGGCGGCATTGCAGATACTTGTCCCGAACAGCCCGGGAAACGGTGGACGGGTGCAACTCCAGCGCCTCTGCCAAAGAGGTCAGCTTCATAGGAGCCAGTTCCGTGGTCCGACCCAGAAAAAATGGCTGCTGGGCGTTTAAGATCGCCTGGGCGCAGCGCTGCAGCGTATTCCCCCGGCGCTCCAGGCTGTCCAGCAGCCAGGCGGCCTGCCGGAGCTTATCCTTCAGATAGGCACGGGCCTCCTGATCTTCGACGGATCTGGACATGTCGCTGTAATAGCTACTGACGGAAACCTTGGGCAGATAAAACTCATTCAGCACCACCTGCAGCTCTCCGTCCGTTTCCAAAACAAACACATCCGGACGTGCCAAAGCAATGGGCTCCTGCGGCTGAAAAGCCCGCCCCGGCCGGGGTTCCAGGGCGGCAATGGCCTTTTCTGCTGTCCGAAGCTCCGCCATGGAAATGCCCAGCGCCTTGACGATGGGCCCGTAGTGCCTGCGCCCCAGCTCCGGCAGAAAGCGGGCAGCGATATCCATGGCATGTGGAACGGCGTTTTTCTGGCGGCTCAGCTGAAGCACCAGACATTCCGACAGGCCTCGGGCGCCTACACCAGCGGGCTCCAGAGACTGCAGAATGTCCAGCGCCTGCTCCACCATGGCCTGCGGGATCTTCAGTTCGGCCAGACCGTCCAGGTCCTCCTGGGCCAGGTAACCGTCCTCATCCAGCAGCTGCACCATATATTTGGTCAGTGCCAGCAGTGGACCGGACAGGTGTCTGCGGTCCAGCTGGTCGCACAGAAAGGCGCTCAGACTGTTCAGACTCCGGTCCGGAGCTCCCGGCTCCAGCACAGAGTCCTCCCGGTGAGTGCGGAAAGAGCCCGGGACTCCGGCATCCAGCCACGCAGCCCTCTGCCGCAGCCGGACAAGAGAATCCGCCATGTCCGGCGCGTCCTGAAGCTCCAGCGTGGGATTTTCCTCAGCCATGCGGCCCAGATAACTCAGCAGCTCCTGGGAATTCATTTGCAGGAGCTCTATAGATTGCAACAGCTGGGGCGTCAGCTTCATCTGCTGCCGCAGCTCCGTCTTCAGGGAAACGATGCTCACGGACGGTCACTCCTCTCTGCCGCAGGGTGCGGGCTAACCTGTTCCGGCCATTATATCACATCCACGGCAAACGGCAAAGGGGGAAAAGCCACGCGGCCTTCCCCCTTTGCTGTTCCGATCAGCTCCGGGAAACCTCCGCAGACTGACCGAGCAGATATTCCTTCTCCAGCGAAGCCAGCAGGTCAGATGCTTCCACTGTCCGGCACATGACGGCAGACTGGAGCATGGTATGCTTGTTTTCCTCCCACGCCTGCCGGGCAATATCCGGCAGGTCATCCCGGGGAACGCCAAGCTGGGACAGGGTCGGGATCCCGGTCCGCCGGTTCATGGCCCGAACGGCGTCGGCAATGCGGATGCCGTTCTCCTGCGGGCCGGCGGCCTCATCTGTGGCAATGCCCATGCTCTCGCCCAGCGCACGGATCCGCTCCGGGAAAATCGAGGCAAAGAACTCGATGGTCATGGGAACGGTGATGGCACAGGCCGCGCCATGCGGAATGTGGTAGTGGGCACCCAAAACATGGGCGATAGAGTGCCCCAGGCTGCAGGAGCCGTCGTTGACGGACATGGCAGCGAGATAGGCGGCGTACATCAGGTGCTGCCGGCGGGAAACATCCTGCCCGTTGGACAGCACTGCCTCCAGATTGCCGGAGATCAGGCGCACAGCCTCACCGGCGAAAAGGCGGCAGGTAGGGTTGCTCTTTCCGCTGAGCATTGACTCCACCGCATGGGCAAAGGCATCCATGGCGGTGGATGCGGTCACAGAGCGCGGAAGCCCCACGGTAAGCAGGGGATCCAGAATACCGGCGGAGGCAAAGAATTCCGGCCCGCCGGCGCCGATTTTCCGGCCGCTCTGGCTGTCGGTAATGACCACACCGAAGGTCACCTCGCTGCCGGTCCCGGAGGTAGTAGGAATGGCGATGAAGGGAACGCCCTTCCGACGGGGAAGCGTGGGATCCAGGAGGTAGTCCCGGATACGGCCGGGGTTGCGCTGCATGAAGGCCACGCACTTACCGGAGTCGATGCAGCTGCCGCCGCCTACGGCGATGACGGCCTGGCAGCGTTTTTCCCAGCACAGGGCGCACATACGGTCCACCGCCGTGTCGGGCGGATCTGCGGGAGTCTCGTCGTACACGATAAACGAGCAGCCGGCGGTGCGCAGACTGTCCTCCACGCCGGCCAGAAGCCCCGCTGCTTCAATATTCTTGTCGGTGACGATCAGGACGCTGTCAACGCCCTGCTCCCGGAGCAGATCACCCACCATTCGGCTGCTGTCCGGGCCGATATACGTCTTGACTGGCGCGGTGGTGCGCATGGTTTGTACAGAATTCATGATAGTTGTTCCTCTTTTCCTTGGAATGGAATTGCCCCGACGGTCTGCACAGGACGAAAGGTCATGCTCAGGCCTCCTTGGGGTCTGTCTCCGGCTTTCCTCTGGAGCCGGGGATAGCCGGGATCCCTCGTTCATTCATCCGCCTTACATAGCCTCGGATCCGAGCCTCAAACTCCTCGCGGTTTTCGATCCGAAGAGCCTTCATCTCCATGGGCAGGCCCAGCGTTTCGGCTTTTTCTTCTCCCAGCGGCCGGTATTTCAGCAGCTGGATCTGCAGGGGCTTATTGTGCAGCGCGTTCAAAATAAAATCAGAGGTTGCGTCAATATAAGCGGTGTTGTCATTGAAGCCGGGAATGATCGGCATCCGGATGATCAGCGGCATGTCCATATCCACCAGCTTCCGGATATTGCTCAGGATCAGCTGGTTGCCCACGCCGGTAAACCGCTTATGAACGTCAGTGTCCATTTGCTTGATGTCAGTGATAAAAAGCTGCGTGAAGGGGGCCACCCTGTCGATAGCAACCGGAGAAACATGCAGCGCGGATTCCACGCAGGTGTGGATTCCTTCCTCCCGGCACCGCTTCAGGACCTCCCGGCAGAACTCCGGCTGCAAAAGGGCCTCGCCGCCTGACAAAGTAACCCCGCCGCCGGAGCGGTCATAGAATTCCCGGTCCCGGCGGATCACGTCCATGGCATCGTCGGCGGTCATTTTTTTGCCCCAGATGGACAATGCGCCGGACATGCACTCCGCTTCGCACAGAAGACAGTTGTCGCATCGGCTCCGGTCAATGCCTGTGATTCCGTTTTCATCGGTCAGCAGAGCATTGTGTCCGTGCGCGGCGCACGCCTTGAGGCAGTATCCGCAGCCGATGCACTTTTTCGGAAACACGCCTACCTGGGGGAAGGGTTCATAGGTCTCCGGGTTGCTGCACCACTGGCAGCGCAGCGAACAGCCCTTCAGGAACAGTTCCGTCCGGATCCCGGGGCCGTCGTGTATGGTAAATCTCTGCACGTTTACCACATAGGCGCAGGGGCGATCCGCCGCGCCGGAGGATTCGTCAGAGTTGGTCATCCTGTTATCATCCATTTTCTTACCTCAAATCTGAATGGGGTCTGCCTGGTGCAGGCAGAGCTGCGGTCACGGGGTTTTCCCCGGCGGCTCAGGCCGCCGGGGAAAACCGAAAACGGTGTGGGTTCCCGGTATTTATGTGAGAGGAGAGTGTTGGCACAGAATGGTACGTTGGGAACCCAAGGTCGAAGGGCATGCCGCGATCAGTCCAAGGATTGCTCCGTCCGGTTGATTAGCTCATCCTGGAAGCCCTTGCTCAGCGTGTGGAAATAGGAGCTGAAGCCGGAGACACGGACCAGCAGATCCTGGTATTCCTCCGGATGCTTCTGTGCATCGATCAGGGTATCCCGGTCAGCAACCATGAATTGGATGTGCATGGGTCCCTGCTTGAAGTAGCCGTCCAGGAAATCAATGAAGTTATCCCGGCCCTTTTCACCGGAGATGGTGTCGGAACCGAAGCGCATGTTGATCAGCGTGCCGCTGCCGAACTCCTCGTGGTTGAGCTTGCCGATGGAGCGGGCATATGCGGTGGGACCGTTTCTGTCGCGGTTGGAGTGCGCCGTCCGGGCGGCGCCAATGTTTTCGGAAATGGCCTCGTGGTGCTTGCGGCCATCCGGCGACGCGCCGCAGACCAGGCCGGACAGCAGGTTGATGATCGTGGAAAGAACGCCGTCTTTGATCACGCCGATGCCGCCGCGGGTGGGCGGATAGGACTGGAGCCGGTTGCAGAAGGAATCCAGAACATACTTCATCATGGCGTCGGCATAGTCGTCGTCGTTGCCGTAATGGTGCACCTTGTCGCTGTTGACCAGCTGATAAAGCCGCTGATGGCCCTCCCAGTTTTTCAGCAGGGCATCATAGAATTCCTCCGGGGTGCATTTTTTCTCCTCATACACCACCTGCTTCAGGGCGGTGAGAGAATCGGCGGTGGTGGCGGGGCCCAGGCACTGGATGCCGGTAAAGTTGTACCGCGCGCCGCCCTGCATCAAGCTCTTGCCACTGTCGGTGCAGTCCAGGATCAACGTGGACATAAACGGATAGTCGTCCCGCTCAATGTGACAGGCCTGCAGCAGATCCACCGCCTGCACGGTGCGGTCCGCCCAGTATTTCAGCTGGGCCTCATAGGCGCTGCGCACTTCCTCGAACGTCTTGAAATCCTTCAGGTATCCGGTTTCCAGGCCGATGGACTTGCCCACGCCACGGCAGCAAGTGCCGTAGTTCCGGCAGCGCTCACCGCTGCACTCGAAACAGCGGCCGTTGTTCAGCGCTAGCTCCAGCACTTTCGGCAGGGTAATGTAGCTGTTGTCGTGCCAGCCAAAGGTCTTTCCGGGAGCCTCCAGCTCCACACAGCCGATGTTCACATAGTCCATGGCGTCCTCGTGGGAGACACCGTGGCGCATCAGCGCCTTTTCGCAGACGGGATCGTTCATCATTTTGGGATGACCCATGCCCAGGCGCACCATTTCGGCCACCTTGACCTTCAGCTCATAGGGCGTGCCGTCGTGCCAACGAACGGTGATAAACGGATTGACCAGCCGGGTATGGATCATGGCGTCCAACAGCATAAAGGTCAGATCGTTGGTCACGTCGTTGCCGTCCCTGTCCGTGCCGCCGACGATCAGCGCGGAGCTGGTCCAGCCCCGGACGCCGCCGCGCCACTGGTCATTGCCGGTGTCCGGAGCCAGCTTTTCGTGGGTTGTCAGCTTCAGGTAGAAGAACTCCAGCAGCTCCTGCATGAAATCCTTTGTATATGTTCCGTCTTCCAGGGATTTCTGGTAGAAGGGATACAGATACTGGTCCGTGCGGCCCAAGGCGATAGCCTGGCCGTTGCACTCCATGAACGCCACCACGTGGATCATATAGGTAAACTCCACCGCTTCCCAGAAATCTCTGGGAGGCTCCTCAGCCAAGTGCCGGCACATTTCGCTCATGTGCAGCAGCTCGTCCTTGGTCTGCTGGCTGGAATACACGTCGGCCTGCTCCTTGGCAAAGGCCGCGTATCTCCGGAAAAGAGCGGAGATGGCGTCCAGCACAATGAGCTCTGCGTCATAGAACTCCAGGCTTCTGACGCCGGCAATGTCGGTGGGGGTGCCCAGCTTTTCCCTGCACTGGCGGACATGGGTCTTGATGCCGCCCAGGCCCTTCTGCAGGCCGTATTCATAGTTCGGCGTGATGTGCCCCACGCCCATATCCACCATGATGCTGGGGTTGAAAATGTTCATCCGGCCTGCGGAGGCGCAGCCCTTGGCGGTATCCTCGGGCAGTCTGGCCAGGAAAGCGTCCTTGATGCTCTTTCCCTTCCAGTATTCCTCGGTGCTGAGGATCTCGTCTCTGGTTTTGTCGTCGTAGACAAAGGGATTATAGCTGCGCTTGTCCAGCGGACGGTCCCGCAGCTCGTCATAGATCCACGTGCCGTTTTCCAGATAAACCGGGGCCGCGAAGTTCTTGGAGCCGTCGTCCAGCAGAAGAAGCTCGCCCTCTACATAGTTCAGCGGGCAGGTCTTCATGTATCTTTCCAGCGCTCTGGCCTTCTTGATAACGATGGGCTGAGCCTCGTATTCCTTATAGGCGGCGGTGAAGGCCAGCGCCCGCCCAGAATCCAGAAAGAGCGGAGATGTCTTGTACATCTCCCGGATCCTTTCGATGCATGGATAGGGAGAAAATCCGCCGGATTCCAGCTTTTTGTGGACGCCAACGCCAAAGCACTTGTCATAGGGCTCTACGCCGCGGGCGGAAGTGTGTGCCACATTTTTGCTCATACTCATGGATAATACCCTCCTTGAATCATTATAGGTCGATGCGATAGGGAAGCGTTACTTGCTCTCGTCCTTCCGTGCGCTCTTGACAAAGGCCATGAGAATCACGGAGACCACCAGAAGAATACCCGCCATCCAGAATATCTTGCTGACGGAGGTGTTGAGCAGCATCCGCAGGGAGTTCAAAGTGGAGTCGAAGGCAGTCTCGCCAGCAGCGCCGACGCTTTCTCGCAGAGCGGCCAGGCCGGGGGTGTTCAGCAGTGTGCCGGAGGAGCTCAGAGCGGCCGTCACATCCTCGCTCAGGCCGGCGCCGGAGAGGATGCTGCCTACGCCGGCGTTCCAGGTGGAGCTGACCATCATGCCGCCGATGGTGATACCCAGCGTGCCGCCCAGCTTCATCATGAACTGCAACAGGGAGGTGCCGGTGCCGATATATTCGCGGGGAATCTCCTTCTGGAGGATCTGGGTAAAGCCGACGATCAGCGCGGAGTTGAAGGCGCCGCCCAGGAATTCCGCCGCATACAGGATCACAGCGGAGCTGCCGGGACGCGCAAAGGTAAGGATGATCATGGAAATGGCAAGACCCAGTAGGCAAATCAGCTGCACCGGCTTCAGCGCCCGGGGACCCTTAGCGGAGATCAGCTTGCCCCAGACGAAATTGAAGATCAGATAGCCGATGGCATGTACGGCCAGGAAGGTACCTGTGTGGGTGGAGCTCAGCCCCAGAACGCCGACGCCGATCTGGGCGGTATAGGTGCTGAAGGAGTAGCAGGCGGGGCCGTATGCCACCATGGCGATCAGGCCCAGGGTGAAGCCGCGATACTTGAACAGGTGGAAGGGCATCAGGGGGTTGCTGCCCTTCTTTTCACAGGAAATGAAAGCGATCAGCGCAATGACGGCCACGACGTACAGCACGATCAGCGTGGGGCTGCCCCAACCCTTGGAATTGCCCCAGGTGAAGGCCAGCAGGAAGGCCATACCGAAGATGGCGATGGTAATGCCGCCGCCCCAGTCGGGGGTCTTCTTTTTGCCCTGCTCCATGGCAGGCGTCTTAATGGTGGGAATCATGGCAAACACCAGGATCATGGCAATGGCGCTGATGACAGTGAGGAACAGGAACACCATTCTCCAGCTGATCTTATCCACAAAGAAGCCGGCCAGAATGGGGGCCAGCATCATGGCAACGCCAATGCCCGCGCCGTTGATGGTCATGAACATGGGGCGTTCCTTTTCATTGCTGATCTCGCCGATAAGCGTCAGATAGTTTCCGCTCATAATGGCCTGAGCAACGGAGACGATCACGCGGCCGATCAGGATCACCAGCATGGTGGGGGCGGCGCACATGGTCAGCGAGCCGACCACAAACAGCGCGGCGCCGATGGCAAGCCAGCGGCGGCGGCCCTGGATATCTCCCAGATTGCCGAACATGGGAATGAAAATTCCGCTGACCAGCGTGAAGATGGTAAACTGGAGCGTGTAGTATTCGACGCCGGACAGCTGCGCCACAATGGCGGTTCCGGTGGTATTGAACATGTTGGAGCTGAAATTCTGGACCAGGCCGAGAATGAACACCACAAACATGATGCCTTTCTTCTTCTGGGGGGTAAGTTCATTGACTGCGAGAATTGTTTTCATGCGGTTAAGACCCCTTTCTATTTGTGTTATTATGGTTTGGTGAAGCGAAAGCGCCGCTTCGGACTCAGTCGACGATGAGCTCGCCCATCATGGCGCCGGGCATACCGGCGGCATTGGCCTCATCGGTGTCGATGTGGACGGCGGTGTGGCTGGAGTTGGTCTGCGACACGGACACATCCTTATAGATGGTCTCCCGGCCGGTCCCGCTGATGCGGATCGCCACGATATCCCCCGCCTGAACGCCTGCGTCCGCAGCGTCCTGCGGCGTCATATGGATATGACGGTGCGCCGCGATCACGCCCTGCTGGATCTCGATGCTGCCGCAGGGCCCCACGATCCGGCAGCCGGGCGTCCCTTCGTGATTTTGGGGGCCGGATTCACGGACCACAGTGGGAATGCCCAGCTTGCGGGCGTCCGTGGCGGAGACCTCCACCTGAATATACTTGCGCAGCGGCCCCAGAATGGTGACCTTGGGGATGCTGCCCTTGGGACCCTGGATCTCTACCCGCTGGGTATAGACGGACCCTCCCATAAAGTTATCCTGACCACGAAGCGTCAGCTCCGCGCCGGGCCCGAACAGGGTTTCCACATCCTGGGGGCGGAGATGGACGTGGCGGGCCGAAATATCGACATATACTTCCTTGCGCATGGTTTTCTTCCTTTCTGCCACCGGGCAGACCCCGCCCCCATCCGGCTGCAGGGCCCGCCGTGGCAATCATTCTAATCCGATCCGGAGAAGCTGTGAGGTGAGGTCAGTCCTCCAGAACGGGGCAGATATCAAAATCGTTCCAGTCGGTATCCTTGGGCATCCGCTTATTGGGCAGCGTCACGGTCACCTTGGTCTTGTTCATCAGATGATAGTACTGCAGATTTTCACAAATGCTGTTGTTGCCCCAGGAGCCGCAGCCCACGGTGACGGTCATGTTCAGGCCGTTGTTGTTGCCGCGGGTAGGCTGATTGACGTGCAGACGGCCCACGGGAACCCGGTTGGCAGCGTAGGAGATGTGCTCCTCGTTATGGCTCCAGATGCTGCTGCTGTGTCCGGCGCCCTCCCAGTCCAGCAGATTGTGGCAGGCGGCATCCACGCCGTCCTCAAAGGTCTCATAGGTGCGATAGCGGGTGATAGAGCACAGGATCTCCTTGTTCAGCAGGTCCTCTGTGCCCTTGGACTGGCACTTCAGGCAGATACCAATGCGGTCGGCGGGGATCTCCAGGCCGATCATGGCGCCCACCTGCTGCACGGTATGGCCCACGAACTTGCGGTTCATATAGGGCTTTCCGCCGGGGAAGAACAGCTCACGGAATTTGGCGATGGTCTCCTCATCCTCCACCAGATAGGAGCCTGCGGCCACCATAGCCTTTTTGAACTCTTCCTCCCGGGCAGCGGGAACGTGGGCCGTCTGCTCACCGATACAGGGGATGCCCAGGTCGAAGGAGCGGTTTTGCACGATAGCGCTGCAGGCGCCTGCCATGTCGTCATAGTCCTCGTCAATGATGGCCTGGCAGTTGCCGGGGCCCACGCCCATGCCGGGACGGCCGGAGGAATAGACGGCCTTCACCATACCGGCGCCGCCGGTGGCGATATTCACATCGCACATGGCCAGCATAGCCTGGGTGGCCTCAATGGAGGCGTGCTCGGCATCAATGCCCTGCACCAGATCCTCAGGAGCGCCCAGCTTTTTCAGAGCCTTCCGCATATAGTTGACAGCGCCCATGGAGGAGTGCGCCGTGGAGGGATGGGGCGCGATGATCACCGCATTGCGGCACTTCAGCGCCATCATGGCGTTGCCCACGCCGGTGATGACAGGGTTGGTGCTGGGCATGATGCAGCCGATCACACCCAGAGGCTTGGCAATAACGCGGACGCCGGGCTCATAGTTCTCATTCTCCGGAATGTCCAGATAGCCCACGGACTTCTTGCCGCGCAGGAAGTTCCAGTTACCAATGATACCGCCGAATTTTGCCATCTTGCCTTCCACGTTGCCCATGCCGCTCTCATCCACGGCCATCTGGGACAGCTCTCTGCGGTGGTCATAGACGGTTTTGCCGATATCGCGGACGACTTCATCCACCTGGCGCTGCGTGGTCCAATTCAGTTCAAACGCCTTCTGTGCGGCCTTGCCCTTTGCAACGAGCTCTGCAATATACTTCTCGGTTTCGGTCATGTTGTTTTCCTCACTTTCAATAATTTGTTCCATTTATTTATAAGATAATGGGGGAACGCTCCCCACGGAGCACGCTTAAAACGCCGTCAACCATGGCCTCGTTTTCCTTTTCTCCAGGATAGACCAGCACGGGGGCCAGCTTGCCCACGCAATCCCGGATTCCGCCGACCACCCGCTGAGAATAGGCGATGCCGCCGGTCAGAACAATCGCGTCTGCCTGGCAGTTCAGCACGGTAAACTGCGCGCCGATATAGCGGCACACCTGATAGATGAAGGCCCGGATGATGAGGTCGCAATGAGCATCCCCGTCGGCGGCCTTCTGCTCGATGATGCGCAGGTCGGTGCAGCCGGTGTGGGCCAGGAAGCCACCCTGGGTCATGATCAGGTCCATGATCTCGCTCTTGGTATATGCGCCGCTGAAGCAGCGATCCACCAACTTGTTCAGCGGAAGCGGGCCGGTGCGGTTGGTGCCGAAGGGCCCCTCCCCGGCACTGCCGCCGCTGGTGCTGTCCACCACCAGGCCGTGCCGGTGGGCGGCGATGGAGATCCCCCCGCCCATATGGGCAACCACCAGGTCCGCGTCCTCATACCGCTTGCCCAGGTCGCGGGATGCCTTGCGGGCAATGGCCTTGTGATTCAGCACATGGAACCCGCTGGAGCGGGGAAGGTCCGGATGGCCGGTGATATAGGCCACGTCCTGGAATTCGTCCACGCCGTCGGGGTCCACGATATAAATGGGGACCGGCCGACTGCCCAGGATCTCGTCTGCCAGAGGGAGAACGATGAAGGACGGATGGGATGCCTTGGGAAAGCTGCCGCGGTAGGCGGCGTACATCCCGTCCCGCAGCTTTCCGGTCACCAGATAGGTCCCACCCTTTTTACACAGGCCTGCGCCGGAGGAACGAATCACCACGGCGCTCAGATCATCCAGTGAAATGTGATTTTCCAGCAGCCACGCCTCAATTGCCCCCCGCCGGAAGGCGATTTGCTCCGCGTTGTCGGTGCAGCCCTGGATCTCCCGGTCCGTGTGCCGGATGGTACCCTCGACCACAAGCGTTTCCTCGTCGAACACCGCCAGCTTTGTGGAGGTGCCGCCCAAGTTGAATATCAGAATTCGATGCATAATGGATTCCTTTCTTGAAACGATGATTGGTGGGTGGCGGAGCTTAATCCCGCGCCTCCTGTAGAGCGGCGGCTCTCCGGGCCTGAAGCTCGTCTGCGATCTTCCGCATGTGATGGTTGTCCAGCTTATATCCGAAGAAGGCCACGCCGGTAAGCAGGGCCAGCGCCGCCGGAATGTAGTACATGCAGCTCATAATGCCGGTGATGACCTGGGGAGACTGTGTCGCGTTGGGCACATAGCCGGTAAGGGCCAAGATCAGAGGTGTCAGAGAAATGCCCACGGCATTGCCCACCTTGCCAAAGAAGGAAACAAAGGACGAGGTGAAGCCCTCCACGCGCTGACCGGTCAGGTACTCCGTATAGTCCACCGTATCGGAGATCACAACGTTGCTCTGGGCATAGGCCACACCGGTGAAGAAATGCATAGCGCCGCTCAGGATGAAAAACAGCGTCAGATTGCTCATCCCGTCTGTCAGGGATGCCGTCATACACAGAACCGCGCAGAGAATATAGGCCCAGGAGATTACCTTGCCCTTGGAGCCCGTCCACCGGACAAAATACTGGGAGCAGAAGTTGCCGGCCATCATAGGGAAGCGCAGCAGCGTGATGAACAGGGGCAGCAGCGCCAGGCTTTCCATCCGATAGGTAAAGTAGTATACGATGGTGGCATTGCGCCCGGCCATAAAGATCTGCCCCACCAGAGCGCCGATGATGACCAGAGTCAGATACTTGTTGGATTTCATGGCGCCAAACAGTTTGCCCCACTGGATCTTCTCCCGCTTGGGCTTCTTGGCGGCGGAGTCATAGCCGGCGGGCTTGATATATTCCCGGGCCACAATGCCGGACAGTAGAATGAACGGTGCGCCAATGGCGCTGAACACCAGGGCCGTCATGGCATAGGACATACTGACACCCACGGAGCCGGAAAAGGACTTGATCAGATTGGGCGCAAAGAATCCGACGATCCAGCTTGCCAGAACCGCCAGGGCAACGCGCACGCTGCCAATGGACGCCCGTTCGTTGGGGTCGTGGGTCAGGGTCGCCTGAACGGATACATAGGGAATGTAAAACATGGTGTAAACCCAGGTGAACGCGCAGTAGGTCAGGATGGCAAAAGCCACCCGCAGCCCATAGGACCAGCCGGGATTCGTCAGGAAGGACAGGAAGGTGACGACCACCATGGGAATGGCGGAAAGGATAATCCATGGACGGTACCGGCCCAGCTTTGTGTGCGTCCGGTCCGCCAGGACGCCCACCAGAATGTCATTGATGGCGTCCCAGATTTTTGTGATCCATACGATCAGCGTGACCAGTGCGGGAGCGATCCCGGCAACGTCCGTGTAAAAGATGGAGATGTAGGTGGTGAACATGGCGTTGGACATGTTCTCGCCGAATTCACCGGAGCCGATCAGGAACTTTTTCCACCAGGGCCACTTGATCATGGTGGACTGCGGTGCGACGGAAACGGAAGTGCGCTCTTCTTTCGACATTGTGTGTACCTCTCATACTCATAACAAATTCAAAAATCGTGCAAGCAGGGGTGGCAGGAGCCGGCAGTTAACAGCGGCGCGGCGTGCTTTCCAGCGGAGATGGTCGATTCTCCATAAAGAAGTTCCCTCCTCATTTCCGATTCCGGCATGCCTCTGCGATGCCGTTGCCTTTATATGAAGCAAAAAACATGCCAACTTTTTCGTATATAGCGTCAGAGCAAATAATTTTCCCTCCCACATCTTTTTCCCCAATGAAAGCATCCTATCTCCACAGGGAATAAAGCTCCGATATTCTTCAGAATCGAAGAAATCAGGAACAAATTCGCCTACCAAGGATAAAGAAATAAAAATTTCCAAAAATCTTCCCACCGCCGGAAAGCGTATACGACAGCAGCTTTTTCCGTGGGAAATTTTTAGAAAAAGAAAATGCAGTTGAAAAAAGTACCACACATGGGTATAATGAGAACACCAAAAACGGGAAAATTTCCTGGATTCGTGAGGAGGGTGCGCCGCTATGACAGAGAGCAAGCGGAGGGACCGGCACTATTTTGAACAGGTGAAGTGTTGCTGGGCCGCGCTGCCGGAAACCGGACCGGACGCTGGGGCGCTGCCTGCAGAGATCCTGAAATCCTGGCAACGCTGCACGGCTCTAGGCTTGGAAAAGGCACAGGCCGGACAGAATGTCGCAGCGGTGATGGCAAGTAAAAGTTCGGAGGGTTTCCAGACGTTCCGTATCCGCGCAGGCGGACAGGATGTGATTTTTTCCGTGATCGAGCTGCAATGCGGCGGAGCCCTCCGGCAGAGTATCTCCGAGGAGCGGATCGGGACCAATGCGGCCTCCCTGGCGTACCTGACGCGAAAGGGTGTATTTGTGAACGGGCCGGAACACTATGCACAGGCCCTTCACGACCAATATGCGTATGCCGAGCCCATATTTGATGCCAACGGGAATCTGTGCGGCATTTGCTGCGTGACCAGCCGCGATTACCAGGCCACCGTGCACATGAGCTCTCTGGCGCATATCCTGGCCTGCATCGGAAGCACGGTCTATTGGATGGAGCAGGACACCCGCACCCGCAGAAGCGCAGTGGTCTCGGTGCTGGACCAGGTCCCCCAGGGCGTGGTCTATATCGACCGGAAAAATGTTATACGGAATTTTAACCGGCAGGCTCTGGAGGTATTTGGCCTGAAAAACTCCAGCGAGGACAGCGTGATCTTTAACCGGTGCATGGCCATGATCGGAAATGTGGTGGGCGAGGGACGGCAGACAGCCGTGGTGGACTACCGCAACAACAGAAAAAAGGTCCAGATCACTGCCATCCCCCTTTCGGACCAGAAATATGAAAAACTGTTCCTCCTGGAGGAAACACGCGCCGCACCTGCGGGAACGCCGCAGCAGCAGGCCCAGTGGACATTCGATGATATCCGAACGGTAACCCCCCGGATGATACGGGCCAAGGAGAGCGCGGCCACGGCGGCGCCGTACGATGTGCCGGTGATGCTGGTGGGCGCCAGCGGCTCCGGCAAGGAGATGTTCGCCCAATCCATCCACAATGCCAGCTCCCGGCGGAACGGGCCGTTTGTGGCCCTGAATGCCAGCGCCATCGCGCCGAACCTGGTGGAAAGTGCCCTGTTTGGCTATGAGCGCGGCGCGTTTACCGGGGCCAGCCAGGATGGAAAGACCGGGTATTTTGAGGCGGCGTCCGGCGGCACTTTGTTTCTGGATGAATTGGACAGCGTCCCCTTTGACGTGCAGACCAAGCTGCTGCGGGTCCTGTCCAGCAAGCGGGTCCGCCGGGTAGGCGGTACCGAGGATATTCCCGTGGATGTGCGAATCATTTCTGCCGGGCGGGTGGATGTCACGGCTCTGATCGAGCGTCACGCCTTTCGAGAGGACCTATACTATCGCCTTTCCCCGGTAAAAATTCGTATTCCCCCTCTGGCCGCGCGACGGGAGGACATTCCCATTCTGGCTCGCAGCTTCCTGGAAAAGGAAACGAAGGCACTGGCGATCCCCTGTCCGGAGCTGTCCCCGGAGTTTCTGCGCTGTCTGTGCGCCTACGATTGGCCGGGCAATGTGCGCGAGCTACACAACACGCTGCGGTATGCACTGGTCTTTTTGGAGCCGGGTCAGTTGACACTGAAACCGGATCTGCTGCCCAATGAGCTGCTGGCGGCGGAAAAAGCCGATTCTCCGTTTTCGGAGGGCGGCATAGAGGATGAGAGCACACTGAAGCTGGCAGGGATCCTAGCAGTCAGCGAGTATTGCCGGCACGGCGGAAGCGTGGAAAAAATTGCGGAGAACCTGGGCGTTTCTGCGGCAACGGTTTATAATTACATGGCCAAGGCCCGTCGCTATGGGCTTATCTGAAGAAGGGAGACATCATGGTCGGTTTGGAGCGATTCCCGGATAAGCAGTCCTTTCAGCGCTACCAAGTGCGGCTGCACGCCGCCTGGGAGCAGTTCATGTCCGGCGAAAGCCGGACGCCGGACCCCAGCGTGGTCCCCTTCCGCATTGCGGAATCTTGGAAACGAAGCCAGGGATACGGATTGGACCCTTTTCATTACCAGTCCTTTGTCAAAATGAAAAAACTGAACATCAAAAACCGGGAGACACAGCTCCTGACGGACGAGACCGCAGGATACTGGCTGGGGGATCTTGCTAAAAAGTATGCCTTCAATGTAAGCGTTTTTGATGCCCAGGGAAATGACATAGCCCTGATGCCGGAGCGGGACCACGCCCTGTCGTTTGCCAATGAGATGATTTTGGGAACCAACGCGGCGGCCCTGGCGCTTCTGGAAAACCGGCCTGGCTGCGTCCTGGCTCAGGAGCACTATTCCCGGTTTTTCCACCCCCGCTTCTGCGTGGCGGCACCCTTCCGCGAAACGGACCAGAATGTGGTGGGTGCCGTCTGCATCAGCACCCTAAATTTCGAGATCATCCACTCTCTTGCGGAAATGGTGGAGCAGTTCGCCGAGATCTGCACACAGATATTCAACCTGGCGCATCAGCTGCCAAGTGACGATGACGAGATGCTCCGAGCGGTCCTGGCAAGTCTGGCCAATATGTCCGCACCGCTTTTGTATGTAGATGCCCAGGATAAGCTCCAGGCATTGAGCCGTCGGGCCCGTGAGCTGCTGGCCGGCTGCCGGGACGACAAGGAATCCGCCGGCCGCCAGCTGCGCCTGTGCCTGAATGAGGACCAGGGGCACGGGCCGCAGCCGCAGACGGGTGGGCGGAAAGTGAGCCGCACCGACGTAAGTCCGGAACGGCTTTTGCCGGAAATGGCCCGTCCGGAATGCAGCATGGAATTTTCCGACATCATTGGGAGCACGCCGCAGATCATGCGGAGCATCCGTTTTGCCAAGCAGGCGGCGCTGACTGACTTTGCCATTGTGCTCAACGGAGAAAGCGGCTCCGGCAAGGATGTGTTTGCCCAGGCCATCCACAACACCTCTCCCCGGAGAAAAGGTCCCTTTGTGGCGCTGAACTGCGGTGCCATCGCAGCAGATCTGGTGGAGAGCGAACTGTTCGGCTATGAGGAAGGAGCTTTTACCGGCGCAGACCGGAGCGGCAAGATCGGAATGCTGGAAAAGGCGTCCGGCGGCACGCTGTTTTTGGATGAGGTGGAGAGCATGCCCCTGGCGGTCCAGTCAAAGCTGCTGCGGGTGCTTTCCGGCGGCAGCCTGCATAGGGTAGGCTCAACGGCGGAGATCCCGGTAGATCTTCGAGTGATCTCTGCCTCCAAGGTAGATCTGCGGAAGGCGGCGGAGCGCGGGGAATTCCGGGAGGACCTGTTTTACCGGATCTCGGTAGTAAGTCTCCCCATCCCGCCGCTGCGTGATCGAAAGGAGGATGTCCCTCTATTGGCCCGGAATTTTCTGGATCGGATCGGCCGCCGTTCCACTGCAGTTTCTCCAGAGGCCATGGCGGCGCTGTGCGCCTATAACTGGCCGGGCAATGTGCGTGAGCTGGAAAATGTCCTGCTTCATGCCTGCGTGTTTTCCGCCAAGGGCGTCATCACGATGGACAGCCTACCCGAGGAGCTGCAATCCATAGGGCGGGTCGCCAACCTGCGCCGTTTTCTGCGGGAGCAGGGATTGCTGACAGAGGACGGCGCTGCCCCCATGGCCCGAATCGAAGCGGAGCTGATCCGGTCCGCATTGGAACAAAACCACTTTATCCTGCTGCACACAGCCCGGATGCTACACATCGACCGAAAGACCCTTTGCCGGAAGATCCGGCAGAATCCCTGGCTGAAAGAACTTGCGGACAAAGGAGCTGCAGAAAACTCCTGAGGCGCGCCTTTTTTGAATATATTATTTAATACATCTCACCAGAGGCAATGTGGCTGCAAAGACTCCTTCCGGAGTCAGGTGCATAAGAAAATGCAGGAAAATTATATCGTTGGTATTTACGCACGGCTGAGCCGGGACGATGAGCGTGCCGGGGAATCCGTGTCCATAGAGAATCAAAAGGAAATGCTCTCCCGCTATGTGCGGGAACAGGGCTGGACGCTGTACGATTATTACTGTGATGACGGCGTTTCGGGTACGACCTTCGACCGTCCGGGACTGAACCGGCTGGTGCAGGACGCTACGGATCACAAGATCAATCTTGTCCTCTGCAAGGATCTCAGCCGCCTCGGTCGAGATTACATCGAAGCGGGCAAGTACACAGAAACATTATGGACAAGAGCACAAAAGGCAGACCGAGAAACGGGCTGCTGACAACAAATAAAGGCTGAGTATCAAGCACCGGGAAAGTGCGGGATATTCAGCCTGTTTTGTTGTCCGGGGTTTCCAAAGGGGCTTGCCCCTTGGCACACGACTTTGCTTGCAAAGTGTAGTGTGTTATATGTTTTCCCGTCCGTCCCTGTTTTCACAGAAATACTTTCCACATCCAAGCAACAGGACTTTGGGACATTTTGTCCCGAAGTCCCGGCTGAAAGGAGGAATTATGCCGAAATACCTGCAAGAGCTTTGACGGCAAGCAAGACCACTATGCATGCTCCAGCTATAAAAGCGGCCGAGGCACCTCTTCTGCCCACTATATCCGGGAAGATGTACTGCGGGAACTGGTGTTGGAACGCATCCGTGCGGTCAATGCCTATATCCGGCAGGACGTGGAGGGCTTTCAGGAGGAGTGGCTGCAATGCCGCCGTTCCGATCAGGAACGCAACATCCGTGAAGATCGGAAACGAGTGAAACAGGCCAAGAAGCGGCTGGCTGACTTGGATGTTCTTCTGTCCCGACTCTATGAGGATTTTGTCCTGGGCGATCTGAACAAGGAGCGGTACAAGAAAATGACCGCCGATTACGAGGCAGAACAGGAACGGTTGAAGCTCGAAATCGAAGTGACGGAAGAATGGCTGGAAACGCAGGAAACCATGAGTGCGGATGTGGATGCCTCCTGACTCAGAAGTATGTGGATGTACCGGAATTGACACCTACGATAGTCAATGAGTATATTAAGAAGATTGAGGTGTTTGCGCCAGACAAATCCAGTGGCAAGCGGGTACAGAAGGTAAAAATCCACTTCAACTTCGTGGATGACGTAGAGATTCCTGTGATTTCCGAGCCTGTTGTTACGAAATCTACCCTTGGACGCAGAAAAACGGCGTGACCATTGCGGTCACACCGTTCTCTGCCCCTCGCAAAGCTAAATAGTACCTTATCACTATTAAGCCTTTCGGTGCGGGATTTTCTATACGGTAGGGGAGGGGGCTTACTTGCCCATGTTCATCTGAGCGGCGACCTCGGCGGCGAAGTCCTCCTGCTTCTTCTCGATGCCCTCGCCGGTCTGGAAGCGAACGGCGGTGACGAACTTCACGGAACCGCCCAGCTTCTTGGCGGCGTCGGCGATGTAGTGCTCCACGGTGCCCTGGAACAGGTCGCTGCGGACGAACTCCATCTGCAGCAGGCAATTTTCCTCATAGAACTTGTTCATCTTGCCCATGACGATCTTCTCCTTGACCTGAGCGGGCTTGGAGGCCATCTTGGGATCGCTGTCCATCAGAGCCAGGGCGATCTTCTTCTCCTCGGCCAGGACGTCCTCGGTGACCTGGGACTTATCCCAGAAGCGGGGATTCAGAGCGGCGATCTGCATGGCGACGTTCTTGCCGATCTCGGAGGCGTCCACGCCCTCCACGGCCAGGTTCACCAGAACACCGATCTTGCCGCCGGCATGGACATAGCCCACGCTGGTGTTCTCGGCGAAGCGGACGAAGCGGCGGATCTGCAGGTTCTCGCCGATGGACATGACCTTCTCGGGCATGGTCTCGGACACGGTCAGCTCGGTGCCGGGATACTTGCAGTTCATCAGGGCGTCCACATCGGCGGGGTCGTTATCCAGAACGGCCTTGGCGATATCCTTGACGAAGGCGACAAACAGGTCGCTCTTGGCGCAGAAGTCGGTCTCGCAGTTGACTTCCACCAGGGCGCCCACGCCGTTCTCCACCAGGGCATAGGACATACCCTCGGCGGCGATGCGGCCAGCCTTCTTGGCGGCCTTGGCCAGGCCCTTTTCCCGCAGATACTCAACGGCCTTGTCCATGTCGCCGTCGCACTCGGTCAGGGCCTTCTTGCAGTCCATCATGCCCACGCTGGTCATCTCGCGCAGGGTCTTCACATCAGCAGCAGTAAAAGACATTCTTAGTTCCTCCAATTTCATAATAATACAGTAAAAGGGGCAGGGCATACACCCTGCCCCGTGGTTACGCGGTGATACAGCCTGAAAATATACGCTTACTCAGCGGTCTCCTGGGCGGCTTCCTCGGTCTGCTCGCCCTGGCGGCCTTCGATCATGGCGTTGGCCATAATGGAGGAGATCAGGCGGATGGCGCGGATGGCGTCATCGTTGCCGGGGATGGGATAGTCGATCTCGTCGGGATCGCAGTTGGTATCGGCGATGGCCACAACGGGGATGCCCAGACGATGGGCCTCGGCGATGGCGTTGCGCTCCTTGCGGGTGTCCACGATGAACAGGGCGCCGGGCAGCTTCTTCATTTCCTTCACGCCGCCCAGGTACTTCTCCAGCTTCTCGATCTCGCCCAGGTGCTTGATGACTTCCTTCTTGGGCAGCATATCGAAGGTGCCGTCGGCCTGCATGGTCTTGAGCTGGTTCAGGCGGTCGATACGGGTGCGCATGGTCTTGAAGTTGGTCATCATGCCGCCCAGCCAGCGGGCGTTGACATAGTACATATTGCAGCGCAGAGCCTCTTCCTTGATGGCCTCCTGAGCCTGCTTCTTGGTGCCCACGAACAGCAGGGACTGGCCGCTCTCGGACAGCTGACGCACGAAGTTATAGGCCTCCTCCAGCTTCTTCACGGTCTTCTGCAGATCGATGATATAGATGCCGTTGCGCTCGGTGTAAATGTAGGGGGCCATCTTGGGGTTCCAGCGGCGGGTCTGGTGACCGAAGTGCACACCTGCTTCGAGAAGCTGCTTCATAGAAACGACTGCCATAGTAAAAATACCTCCAGATATTGTTTTGCCTCCGCACACCATGATCTGCACGGTACATCGGGTACCGGCGGACTGCCCTCAACCCAAAAGGGCACAAAAGGGCATAGTGATGCGTGTGTAATGCTGAATAATAATAGCACAAACAGGCGTGTGATGCAAGGGGTTTTCTCTGTTTTTTACAAGAAAATCGCGTATTTTTCGTTTATTCGCCCGTCTGAATGCTGTTCAGGCTCTCCATGCCCATCCGGCTGAGGGCATAGCCCTTGCCGAACATCAGGTCATATTGCAGCAGCCAGTGCTTCTGGCTCCAGCTTTCCTGCAGGGAGCTCGGGGTCTGGGTGGTGGTGCCGTCCAGATTCATCACCGTGCCCCGGGTATTGGCGCGGTCGGCTACCTGCAGCTGGCGGTTCAGCAGCTGGAAATAAAGCGGCTGTTCCAGACCGTAGAGGTTCATCATCACCGGCGAGATATCGTAAGCGGCAATGGTGCCCAGATCCACGGGCTTGTCGGTGTAGTTCGCCCACATCAACAGGGTGGTCTGGTGCAGGCGCGGGTCCGCACTGGAATCACTGGCATAGCCGCTGCTGGTAAAGACATCATAATTGGAATCAATGGGGTTGTAATGGTCGCCCCAGAACACCAGGATCACCGGCTCGTCCACCTGCGAGAAGTATTGGGTCAGCTTGCCCAGCATGGCATCGGCATCCCGGATGCCGGTCGCAAAATCTTCCAGCGCGCCGATGGTGCTGGCCTTGAGGCCCGCCGGGTGCTCTGTCACCTTCACCCGCACATCGTCCGGGTAGTTGTCTTTATTATAATTGGTGTGGTTCTGCATCGTGACCGCGTGCAGGAAAACCGGTGCATCCGAGGATGCTTTCATCTTCTCATACTGCTGGATGATCTGGTCCGCCATGGAGTCATCCGTGACCAGACCGCTGGTCCAGTAGTGCCTGCGCACCTTGTTGACATGGGTCATCTGTTCCAGGCTCAGGAAGGTGTCAAAGCCCAGGTTGGGGTATGCCGTGTCCCGGCTCCAATACTTAGCCCAGAAGCAGTGAACTGCCGCCGTCTGATATCCCTGCGTCAGCTTGAGGTAATTGGGCAGCGAGAACATGGGCTTGGTCACATGCTGCTGGTAGGGCTTGCTGCCATTGGGCAGAAAGGAAGCCGAATAGCCTGTCAGCGCTTCAAACTCCAC
>OIWQ01001997.1_pt1 | contig 22458 bp, 20 predicted proteins | sample 1587571 | NCBI WGS metagenome assembly OIWQ01 (sample SAMEA3888910, study PRJEB22519) | human gut metagenome | biome: human gut; feature: human-associated habitat; material: faeces | place: Denmark | collected 2010 | reverse complement strand
CTGCCTTATTTTATGGTCTTATCAGAAGGATGGATCCATAACGGCTTCTTTCAGTTTTTCCGGGTCATTGGCATCAGGGTGAGACAATGCACAGTCAAAATTCTGGATCAATACATCAAGATTTGCCGGATGAGCAGGAGCTTCCTTCATTTTCAAGTAGCGTTCCCAGACAGACTGCGGCATTCTGCCCTGACACATATACTCTCCGACGATAACATTGCTTGCGTCAATGATAGAGCAGTTCGGAAGAAGGGATCACTGTGTCGGACACACCGAAATACTCACATTCATCCTGAGGTAATGCCCCGTGGATTGCATCAGCCAGCATCTTGGTATTACCTGTTAAGCTGCTATAAACGATGGAATATTTTTTATTCATCGTGGATGCAAACATCCGGCTGGTTAGAAATGCCACATTTTATGAACCGAATATCCAGCTGTATTTCCAGCTGAAATCCCACGATGTGTGCTTCCAATAATATTACTTATCACTGAAAGGCAGACGTGTACCTGGTGCGGATTTTCAGCCCACAATCTTTCCGTCTTTAATAAGAGACAAGAACACCGGTACCAGTTCGGGATCGAACTGCGTGCCGCTGTTTTTTTTCAGCTCACCTGCCGCGTAGTCGATCGAGCGCTCCTGTTTGTAGGGGCGTCTGGCCGTCATCGCGTCAAAGCAGTCTGCAATGGTTAAGATACGTCCCATGAGGGGAATTTCCGTTCCTTTTAATCCGCGGGGATAACCGGTTCCGTCATAGCGCTCGTGGTGGGCGACAACTGCCGGGATCACGTAATCCATGTTCGGAAGGTAACGGATCATCTTAATGGAATTTTCCACATGCGTTTTCATGATCGTGTATTCCTCCGGCGTCAGCCCCGAGGTTTTCTTTAAGATATGCTCAGGGATGCTGATCTTGCCGATGTCGTGAAGCATGCCTGCAATCCGTACCACCTCGATATCATTGTCGCTCATAGGAAGCGCTTCTGCGAGCATGACCGCATATTTTGAGACATTCATGGAATGGATGAACGTAAAATTATCCTTGGCGTCGATGGCGGCGGTCAGCGCATAGATGGTCGGCGCCACCCGCTCGTAGGCGGTGCGGATATCCGGATTCTGGGAGCGGTTCTCAAGACCTTTGCGGTAAACGATGAGATGGCCTTTTCCGTCAAGCTTTCCAAAATAGACAGCCTGCTCGACATTGTGGATTAACTCTCTGCTGTCGGCAGAAATATCCGGAAACACGGAGATGCCGCAGGTGATGGTAATTTCCCACACCATGTCTGACATGCTGCCTTTTGTCAGAACCTCCACGAGAGACTGGGTAAACGCTTTGGAGGCTACGACGTCACTGCCGTGTCTTAAGATGAGAAATTCGTCCGCGCTGAAACGGAATGCCATGTCGTCCTCATCCAGAGCAGAGAGGAGGATGTTGGCACAGCGCTGGATTAAGTGATCGCCCTCCTTGGAGCCGTAAAGTTCGTTGTAAAGTTTGAAATCATCGATATCGAGCATGATTAATGAGCACGGCGTACCGGAGAGGCAGAGTTCATCAATCATCTCAAACGCATGCTTGCGGTTGTAGAGTGCCGTCAGATCATCCGTGATGGAGGTCCGGTAGGCGTTCATGTAGAGATTCGCGTTGCGCAGTGCGTGGGTGGCATAAAAGCCGATCTTGCACAGTGCGGACACCTGATCTGCAGACAGTGGCATGGGAGTGTGCCGCGCGATGAAGAGAAAGCCGATCAGTGCCCGGTTGTACTTCAGACAATAGACGCCGATGATATTCTGCTGGATCAGCCAGCTGCGCGTATGGCTGGAAATGCCGTCAAGCGCAGTTGGCAGGCCTGCGCCCGGCATAAACGGAATGTAGCTGTCTGCGTTTAAAAGCTGTTCCAAAAGAATGCTTGAATCGAGAAAAGAATCTTTTTCCCAGGTGATATCGCCAAAACTGCGTGTGACGTGGTAGGAAGGACTGACATCGTCACGGATCGTGAGCAGCAGACCGTCCGGAGACAGCAGACGGACGGCTATGTCTATAATAGAATCAAAGATTTCGTCCGGGTGAATCGTGCTGATGACGGATGACAGGAATTGATCGATGAGAACAGTTTGATTGCTCATAAGGCTCCTTTGTATATGATAAATGAAAACATCTTGAGAATTCAGAATCATTATACTATAATGAAAAATGCATGGCAATAGTGGGAAATACATAGAAAAGCCATAGAAACAGGGATATTTTCATGCGTAGAGAAGAGTTTAAAATGGAACGCACCGGACTGCTTGAGATCGGCGATGTGCTTCCGATTACAGAGGGGAAGCTGCCCAATTCCTATTACTATACACTGGGCAAGGCGTACGCGATGTCGGCGAACTATGTGGTAAGCCAGCGCATCAAGTCGCGGGAAGGCACAGTGGTAGACGTCAAAGAGACCCCGAAGGGATATTTTGTTACGGTTGAATTTGATGAGTAAAAGCGCTAAAATAATAATAATTTAGCGGAAAGGAAGCACAAATGCGTTATTTACCGACGAGCAGACTGACGCCGGGAATGGCACTGGGGCAGGACATTTATGACGGGGCGGGAAGACTTCTTCTGGGAAGGCATATTCTGCTGACAGAAGAACAAATTTCAAATCTGGAATTCCTTGGGTTCCCGGGTGTCTATGTGGACGATGAGTTTTCCAGGGGGATTGAGATACAGCAGATTGTCAGCCCGGAAGTCCGGAGGCAGGCACTGAAAATTGTATATGATCTGTTTCACACGGATATGCGGAAGCAGGAACCGTCGGAAGCGGAGTTTAAGCTGCGCAAAACGGTGGAGTCTGTGGTCGATGATGTGATATGCAATGGAGACATCATGTGCAATATCATGGACATCAAGAGTTATGATGATTATATCTATTACCATTCCATTCATGTGGGCATCCTTTCTGTGGTAGTCGGCGCACGGCTGGGGCTTCCGCATGATGAGCTGTGCCAGCTTGCAGCGGCGGCGCTGCTGCATGACATTGGGAAGCGGTTTATCGATCATGACATCGTGCGGGGAGGTAAGGCGCACCGCAGCGAAAAAGAGCAGGAGGTCTATCGGAGCCATCCGAAGATCGGTGCGGAATATCTGCGCGAGACATGCCGATTTTCCGCGGATGTGTATGAGGGAATCATGGAGCATCACGAGTGCTACAACGGCGAAGGGTATCCGCTTGGCAAAAAGGGCGGCGAGATTCACCTGTTTGCCCGCATTATCCGGATTGCAGACTGTTATGACGCAAAGGTTTCCGCGTTTCCGGCACAGAAATCACTGTCGCCGTCGGAGGCGTTAGAATATGTGATGGCGCTGGGCGACCGCTGGTTTGACCCGGATATTGTGGCTGTGTTCGCAAGGAAAGTGGCGGCGTATCCGATCGGCTGCGAAGTCGAACTGTCCAACGGGCAGCATGCGGTGGTGGCACGGAATTTTGAGAATTTCCCGCTGCGTCCGCTGGTGCGCGTTGTGGAGACGGGAGAGATGTTGAACATGCGTGACGATGAAAAAGCGAGGGCGGTAACTGTTGGGAGACTCATAGTGCGATAGAGCACCTGGGGCGAGAGGGAGTTATGACTGGACAGGGAAAGAGTGCGATTGATACACTTTTGGCAGAGAGCTTTAAGGAACTGGCGTTAAAGCAGCCAATAGAGAAGATTACAATCAAAGAGATTACAGATAAGGCGGGCGTGATCCGCCCGACATTTTACAATCATTTTCAGGACAAATATGATCTGCTGGAGTGGATTATCGACAAGGAACTGCTGGAACCGGTGGAACCGCTGATCCAGAACGGGATGATCAACGAGGCGCTGGTGCTTCTGTTCAGCGGGATCGAGCGTGAGAAGGAGTTCTACACGAAGGCAAGCAGGCTGGAAGGACAGAATTCATTCGGCAGCATTGCACAAAGCTGTGTGGAGCGCGTGCTGCTACAGGTCATCAAAGGACAGGCAGAGGGCAGAAAAAGCCGGTACGTGTGGCTGACACCAGAGCGTATCGCGGAGTATTATGCACAGTCCATGTGCTATGTGGTGATCACCTGGATCAAGTCCGGAATGACGATTTCATCCAAGGAACTTGCAGAAATCTATAATTACATGATCAAGCGGTCGATGACGGATATTCTGACAGAACTGTAATTGCGGACAGAATACAAATGAATATAAATGTATAGATAGTTATACATTTCGGGTCGAGTGTATAATAACCCGATACACGGAGAAAAGATTGAATATTTTCATATTCAGTCTTTTTTTTATACAATGCTTTTATGGAAAGGAGAGAGGGACCATGATTAAATTTGGAAAAGCGGTCGTCAAGCTGCGAATACCGATTTTGATTCTCAGTATTTTCTTATTGATACCGTCGGCAATCGGATATTTTAACACGAGAGTGAATTATGATATCCTGACATATCTGCCGGAAGAGATTGAGACGATGAAGGGGCAGGATCTCCTGCTTGACGAGTTTGGAACGGGAGCATTCTCGTTTTGTGTAGTGGAGGGTATGGACGCGAAGGACATATCTGCAATGCGGGAGCAGATGGAGGAAGTTCCTCACGTAAAATCAGTGATCTGGTACGATTCACTGGCGGACATCAGCATTCCGATGGAGATGCTGCCGGATGAGATCTATGATTTCTTTAATAATGATGAGAAGGACAGCACCTTGCTCGCAGTGTTATACGATACATCGATGTCCGCGGACGAGACGATGGATGCGATTGAGGAACTGCGCGGTGTGGTAAAAGATCAGTGCTATATCAGCGGTATGTCGGCAGTGGTTACAGATATCAAGAATCTGTCGAACAAGGAGACCCCGGTCTATGTGCTGATTGCGGTTGTACTGGCAGTCATTGTCCTGTCACTTACGATGGATTCGGCTCTGGCGCCGATTTTCTTTTTGCTCAGTATCGGAATGGCGATTGTATACAATCTGGGTACCAATGTTTTCAAGGGAGAGATTTCCTATGTGACACAGGCGCTCGCGGCGGTCTTACAGCTGGGCGTGACGATGGATTATTCCATTTTCCTCTGGCACAGCTATGAGGAGCAGCAGGAGCGTTTTCAGGGAGACAAAAAGCGTGCGATGGCGCATGCGATTTCCAATACGATCACATCGGTGGTCGGAAGCTCCATCACGACGGTGGCTGGTTTTGTGGCACTGTGTTTTATGAGCTTTACACTTGGTATGGATCTTGGAATTGTCATGGCAAAGGGTGTTGTTCTCGGTGTTATCTGCTGCGTTACGGTGCTGCCGTCGCTGCTGCTTGTATTTGATAAAGCGATCGAGAAGACGAAGCACAAGGTTATCATCCCGGATCTGGGACGGATCGCGGACTGGATCGTGCGGCATTACGGCATATTCCTGATCGTATTTCTGGTGGTGTTGGGCCCGGCAATCTACGGCTACACACACACGGATGTGTATTACGATCTTGCGGGAACACTGCCGAAGAGCTTAAGCAGTATTACTGCGAACGATAAGTTAAACGAAGACTTTGAGATGGGTGCGACGCACATGATCATTGCGGACAGCAGTCTCTCCGCAAAAGATGCCAGCGCAATGTTGGATGAGATCAGCAAGGTGGATGGCGTGAAGATGGCGCTTGGCTTTGACTCGCTGGTAGGACCAGGCATCCCGAGGGAGTTTATCCCGGATGACGTAAAAGACGTCTTGATCAACGGCGATTATCAGATGATGGTGGTCGGCTCGGAATATGCGGTTGCTTCTGATGAAGTGAACGCGCAGTGCGAGGAGATCAACAATATCATCAAAAAATATGATTCCTCTGCCATGTTAATCGGTGAGGCACCGTGTACGAAGGATCTGATTGAGATCACGGATGAGGACTTTAAGACAGTCAGCATCGTGTCGATCGGTGCAATTTTCGTGATTATCGCACTGGTATTTAAGTCGGTATCACTGCCGGTCATTCTGGTGGCGGTCATTGAGTTCGCCATTTTTATCAACATGGGTATTCCGGCATATACGCACACGACGCTGCCGTTTATCGCTTCTATCGTCATTGGTACGATTCAGCTCGGCGCGACGGTCGATTATGCGATTCTCATGACAACAAAGTACAAGAAGCTTCGCTACAACGGAGCGGACAAGAAGGAAGCGATTGCGACGGCACTTCGCAGTTCCATCCAGTCGATCATTGTCAGTGCGCTCAGCTTCTTTGCAGCGACCTTCGGTGTCGGCATGTATTCCAATATTGATATGATCAGTTCCCTGTGTATTCTGATGGCACGCGGAGCAATCATCAGTATGTTTGTCGTTATTTTCATTCTGCCGTCCATGTTTATGATTTTTGACAAACTGATCTGTGCGACGAGCATGGGATTTCGCAAGAAAAAGGGCACGACGGTGAATGTGTCGGAAAACAATGTATCGGTACAGTAACGGGAAAGGAAGGTAAAAACCATGAAATTACCAGAGTTAAAATCAAAATTCAAAAATAGATATGCAATCCGCATTATTGCCGGAGTCCTGGTCGTTACGCTTGTTGCAACAGGTTCCTCCGTCTACAGTGTGAATGCGGCAAAGGCAGGCAGCGCTGCCACAGAGACCGTGGAGGAGACGGAAGTTTCTGAGGAGGCGGAAGATACGGAAGATGCCGAGAGCAGCTTAAAGGATCTGCTGGATAACGGAAGCAAAGTAAGCGAGAAAGAGATCGGAAAAGAAGAGACAGTATATGTCATCGCCGACAATACCGGCAAGGAGCAGAAAATCATTGTCTCCGATCATCTGATCAACAACGATGACAAGGATACGCTTGAAGATGCATCCACATTAAAAGATATTGAAAATGTAAAAGGCGATGAGACCTTTACACAAAGCGGCAATAAGGTGACATGGCAGGCAGACGGCAATGACATTTTCTACCAGGGAACGTCAGAGAGCGAGCTGCCGGTGACACAGAAGCTGACCTACTATCTGGACGGCAAGGAAGTGACGCCGGAGGAGCTTGCCGGAAAATCCGGTGAGGTTACGATACGGTTCGACTACACGAACAACCAGAAAGTGACAGCGAAGATTGACGGAAAAGACGAAGACATCTATGTACCGTTTATGGCAGTCAGCGGCATGATCCTCGGAGATGAATTCTCGGATATCGAGGTGGAAAACGGTAAGGTGATCTCCGACGGAAGCAACAATGTCGTAGTTGGCTATGCACTTCCGGGGCTGAAGGAAAGCCTGAACGTAAAGGACGACGATTTCGACGGGGATGTCACCATTCCGGATTACGTGGAGGTAAAGGCAAAGGTTGAGAACTTCAAGCTTGATACCACGATGACGGTGGTTATGAATGCAACGAACTTCATCAGCGCCGACAGCGACAATGACACCTCGAAGCTGGATGAGGTATTTGACACACTCACAGACGCGATGGATCAGCTGACCGACGGCTCCGCAGAACTGGCAGACGGCGTAGACACCTTGAAGTCCAAGATGGGCGACTTTAAGGACGGTGTTGGCACCCTGCAGTCCGGCGTTCATGCATACACGGACGGAGCGGGAAAAATCGCAAGCGGTATCACGCAGCTTTCCGACAGCATTCCGACATTATCTAACGGTGTCGGCACATTGAACAGCAGTGCGGCAACGATTGCGGACGGCGTAGAACTGTTAGACAATACTTTAAAGACTTCCTTCACCGATCAGGAGAAGGCAGCGATGCAGACACAGGCATCGTCCGCAGTGGATGCACAGGCAGAGGCGATCAAGAATCGGGCATCCGCTGCGGTAGATGCGCAGGCAGAAGCGATTAAAAATCAGGCATCTTCCACGGTAGATGCACAGGCAGAAGCGATCAGGAGTCAGGCATCTGCAGTGGTAGATGCGCAGGCAGAAGCGATTAAGACACAGGCAGAGGCAGTAGTGGACGGTCAGGCGGAAACGATTAAGAATCAGGCTGCACAGCAGGCAGGCGCAAAGTTTGATAACGGACAGTATGAAGCCATCAAGAATCAGGCAACGCAGGAGATTACCACGAAGATGGACGGTCTGAAGGGATCTCTGACAGCTTCTGCGGATGTGCAGAATCTGATTAACGGAGCGGCACTTGCATCGGTTGCAGCGCAGCATCCTACAGAGACCATCGCAGAGATTCAGACCAATCATGCGGATGAAATCGCAACGGCACAGCAGACGGTTGCAGCACAGCTTGATACCACAATCACAACGCAGCTTGGCGGAGCGGCAGATTCTCTGGCAACGGGTTTGGCAGATACTGCGAAACAGGTCGCTCAGGCAGCAGCCGGAGATGCAGCCGTAGGCGGAGCAAAGATCGCAGCCGGGGAAGCGGCGGTAACCGGAGCGAAGCTGGCAGCCGGAGAGGCAGCGGTAACCGGAGCGAAGGAGGCGGCCGGGGAAGCGGCGGTAACCGGAGCGAAGATAGCAGCCGGGGAGGCAGCAGTAACCGGAGCGAAAGCAGCGGCCGGAACGGCAGCCGTGTCAGCGGCAGAACAGACAAAGTCCACGATGGCGGCAAGTATTGAGCAGCAGAGCTCGGGCGGATACAGTCTGGTAACCGGAGCGAGAGCACTGGCTAATGGTACCCAGAGTCTGGCAGATGCGGTACCGGCACTGACATCCGGTGTGGCGCAGCTTAAGAACGGAAGTGCAGAACTGGTTTCCAACAATCAGAAGCTCAACGATGGCGTCAACGCGTTAAGTGATGGTACCGACGCAGTGATCGACGGTGTGGATCAGTTATCGGACGGCGCACATCAGCTGGCAGACGGAATCGTTACCTTCAACGAGGAGGGAATTGAGAAGATCTTAAATTCCTACCACGGTGATATTGAGCCTCTGATGGATCGTATCCAGGCGGTTCTGGATGCCGGTGAGGACTATCAGACCTACACGGATATTGCGGACGGCGTGAACGGAAGCATTAAGTTCATCTACAAGACAGATGCGGTGAAAGAGGACTAATGAAAATTGTCTCAATAAATCCGTATTTGTTCTGGAAATATTGTAAGAAGAGAGTATAATAATAAGGAGTCATGTGAGGGAGGACGGAAATGAACTGGATAGAGAATGTTCTGATTATAGCGGGAGTGTCGCTTGATATTTTCGCGGCGATGGAGTGCCAGGGCGCATTGGTCGCAAAAGTGGACAAAAAACAGTTGTCCGTCATCTGCGCGTTGATCGCTGTATGGCAGCTTTGCGCGCTGGCGCTCGGGAACTATCTGTCCGGTCTCCTTTACAGAAATGAGCTGGCACACGATGAGAATTTTGTAGGACTTGTGATTGCGGCGGTGATCTTTTTCGGACTCGGCATCCGTCTGATTGCGAAGGCAATCAAGAACGAATGGGTCAATGAGCGCCGGGAGGAGAGCCTTGATGTGAAAAAGTTCCTGAGGATGACTGCGGTGACAAGCATCTATACGCTGCTTGCGGGGATCGCATTCGGATTCCTGGGGACGAACGTTGCGCTGATGCTGATCATCATCGTATGTATGACGATTGCATTCGTTGTGCTTGGCGTGTATACGGGTTATCATCTGGGATTTCAGCACAAGACAAAAGCATATGTCGGCGGAGCGCTTCTGCTTTGGATTGCCGGCATCGATGTGATTGTAAGACACATCATGTGCTAAAAAGAGGGAGAGTATTTCAAATAGAACCAGAGACGGTTGGGGAGCTGTCTCTGGTTTTTTCTGATCGGGGTGCGTTTACTCGCCGTTGAAAGAATCGGTGTGATACAGTATAATATTCTAGGAAGAAAGTATTACGTTTCGTAATGAGGGGAAAAGATGGAGAAGATCAGACATGACAGCAGCTATGAATGGCTGAGTGGCGAAAGCTGGAAGGAGTGGAGCGCGAGCTTCTTTTCGATGGGCTGGAAGATCTGGGGCGTGGTGTTAATCACAGAATTGTTTTTGTTTCTGTTTTTTAAGCCCACCGCGGACTGCGGCAGACTGCGCTATGGATGGCTGTTCATTGTGCGACCGAGCGGACTGCAGCTGTTGCTTCTTTTTGTGTACCGCCTGCTGACCGGCAGACAGAAGCGTGTATACAGCAGACGGGCGATGGCGGGATGCGCCATATTCCTGCTGACATCCTACGCGGCTGTGATGGCGTGGGTGCATACGAGCGTGACGCTGATGCCGATGGTTCTGTTGCTGCCGATGCTGCTGACGCCGCTCTACAAAGACCGGGTCATGACGCTTGTGCAGGCGGCGCTGCTCGTTGCAGCCTATGTGCTGGACTGTGTCTATTTTATACCTGCCAGTTCTTATTTCCCGCTGACAACCCCGTTTATTGAGGGCAGCATCTTCGTGGGAACGGTGTGCGGTATGCTGGTGGCGCTGGAACTGGTCAATGATTCGGCGATCGTGAACGATGAGCGTTCCAAGCGGGATTCCCTGACCAAGCTCTACAACCATGAAAGCTTTTATGAGGAGTTAGAGTATTACCAGAGAAGGTACGAGGAGAACCGGGAGCGTTTTTCGCTTGCGGTGATCGATATTGATAATTTTAAGAATGTCAATGATACCTACGGACATGCGTTTGGAGATGTCGTTTTAAAAGAAGTGGCAGACATCTGCGCCAGACACAAAGGCGCGGCGGGATTCTGTGCCCGCTATGGCGGCGAGGAGTTTGCCATCATATTTAAGGGAGCGGGAGTCGGACAGGCGGAAGAGATGGCGGAGCAGATCCGGCAGGAGTTTGAACAGAAAATGTTTACAACGCCGCAGGGGGAGCGGTCGTTTTCCGTGAGCATCGGTGTGGCGGAGTACGACAGGGCTTATCCGGGTGCCAGCGCGTTTTTTGAAGTGGCGGACGCTGCTCTTTACCGCGCCAAAAGAGAGGGCAAGAATCAGGTGAGACGATGAAAGTATTGTTGACGGCGGTGAATGCAAAATACATTCACTCAAATCTGGCAGTGTATGATCTGCGCGCCTATGCGGAGACTTACGGTACCGGCGGGGCGCAGGTGGAGATTGCAGAGTACACGATTAACCATACGATAGACTACATATTGGCAGGAATTTATAAGGCAAAGCCGGATGTGCTTTGCTTTTCCTGTTATATCTGGAATCTGGATTATGTGGAACAGCTGATGGACGAGTACCACAAGATCTGTCCCGAAGTGCCGATCTGGGTCGGAGGCCCGGAAGTGTCTTATGAGACGGAGGCGTTTCTAAAAGCGCATCCGCAGGTGACCGGGGCAATGGTCGGCGAGGGAGAAGAGACTTTTCTGGAACTGTGTGAGAACTACGCAAAAGCGGGTGCCGGAGCGAAGGCGGGGAAGGTGGATTTCCCGGGAATCAAGGGAATCATGTACCGTGCCGGAGAGAGCCTCGTAAAAACCGGAGCGCGCGAGCCGCTGGATTTAAACCGGATTCCGTTCTGCTACGGAGCCGTTGAAGATTTCCGGAACCGCATCATCTATTATGAATCGAGCAGAGGATGTCCGTTCCGGTGCAGCTACTGTCTTTCCTCGGTGGAAAAGACACTGCGGTTCCGGGATGTGGAGCGGGTGAAAAAAGAACTGGCATTTTTTTTGGAGCAGGAAGTCGCGCAGGTGAAGTTTGTGGACCGCACCTTTAACTGCAGGCATGAACATGCCATGGAGATCTGGAAGTTTTTAATCGAACATGATAATGGCGTGACCAACTTCCATTTTGAGATATCTGCCGATCTTCTGACGGATGAGGAGATTGCGCTGATCGGTCAGATGCGGCCGGGACTGATCCAGCTGGAGATCGGCGTGCAGTCCACGAACGACGCCACAATCACCGAGATTCACCGGACGATGCAGCTGGACCGCCTGAAAGCGGTAGTAAGGAGCATCCAGGAAAAAGAGAATATTCACGAGCATCTGGATCTGATCGCAGGTCTGCCCTATGAGGGCTATGAGACATTTGCGCGTTCGTTTGATGAGATTTACGCGTTAAAGCCCAATCAGCTTCAGCTTGGATTTTTAAAAGTGCTAAAAGGTTCTTACATGTATGAGCATGCCACAGAGTATGGTCTGATCTACCGCAGCAGACCGCCGTATGAGGTGCTTAAGACAAACTGGCTTAAGTTCGGGGAGATCCTTCGCATCCGGCAGGTGGAAGAGATGCTCGAGGTGTATTACAACAGCGGACAGTACGCCACAGCAATCCGGCTTCTGGAGACGCAGTATGCGAGTGCGTTTGCCATGTTTGCGGAAATGGGAACTTTTTATGAGGAGCACGGTTATTTTGGAATGGGTCATTCCAGGATGCGCAGGGCGGAGATCCTGCTGGAATTTGCAAAAGAGCGTAAGCCGGGACTGCTTCCGGTGCTTGGTGAGGGTCTGGTATATGACCTGTATGAAAGAGAGAATCTCGGAAGCAGACCTTCGTGGGCAGCAGATGCGAATGAATGGAAACAGATTGCGCGCCGGTATGGTAAAAATGGAAAGCAGTCGCACATTGAGCGGTTTTTCTACCGGTTTTCCGGCCACAGGCAGGATACCGCATCGCTCCCGGAGAGGCTGGAAGAACCGGTCTATGTGAGATTTGACTATACCGGAAGGGATCCGCTCGATCACCAGGCGCGGCATGAATATCTGGAGCCTTCCGGGGAATAACCGGAAAGAGGGGAGAATAGATTGTTAGAGGATTATGTGGTCATTGATCTTGAGATGACGGGATTGAATGCGAAGACGGATGCCATTCTGGAAGTGGGAGCCGTGCGCGTCAGAGACGGCAGACAGACGGAAACGTATGGCGCCATTTTAAAATGTGGGCGGGAATTGTCAGAGCGCGTGGTAGAACTGACGGGCATTACGCCGGAGATGGCGGCAGGCGGCAGGGAGCCGGAAGAGGCGATGCGGGAATTTTTTACATTCCTGGGGGACGATGTGCTGGTCGGCCAGAATGTGATTTTTGATTACAGCTTTCTGAAACAGTGGTCGGTCAACCACGGTCAGGCGTTTGAGCGAAATGCTGTGGATACCTTAAAGCTGGCAAGGCGCTTCCTTCCGGCGGAGCAGAAAAAGGACCTGGAAAGTCTGTGTACCTATTTCGGAATCGGGCGTGAGCGGGCGCACCGTGCGCTCGATGATGCGATGGCGACCGGAATCGTGCTGGAGAGATTAAAACAGGAGTACGGTACGGCACAGCCGGAGGCGTTTCTGCCGTATGCGCTCTGTTACCGCACAAAAAAACAGACGCCCGCAACGGGGCGTCAGATGGATGGCCTCAAGAAATATGCTGCGCATTACGGCATCCCGGAGACGGAGATCCCGGAGCAGATGACGCGGAGTGAGGCGTCGAGACTGCTTGACCGCTGGATCGCCGTGCACGGGCGGATGCCCCGGGATTAAGCATTTACTTTTTCCTCAAGCATGGCGACGATGGCGTTCTGTCTGGGGGATTCCAGTGCTCTCGCGGCGATGAGAAGACGGTCAAGTGCGTCGGAATCCCTGGCGTTTAGATAATAGTCTGCGAGCATCCGGTAGTTCCCACTGTGATCGGACCCGCAGCTGATGCCGTACTCGAGAACCCGGACTGCCTCCGCGTCATGACCGAGCTTTTTCAAACATTCGGCGTACTCATAGATGGTGCGGCAGAGGGTGGTGTAGTTCTCGTCACAGGCGCAGAGCGTTTCCAGATTGGCAACGCCGTACTCCAGCTTGAGATCGGTGTTGGTCTTGCCGCCGAGGTTTAAGATTTTCTGTCCGGCAAGCGATTGGAGAGTCTCCTCATATTTTTTTAATTCGGGATTGTCATAGATACCCATTGGAAAATCGGCAAGAGGTATGGTAATATAGGGAAGCCCGCTGATGTCCTTGCGGCGTGTGTGGTTTGCTTCGTTCTCGCGGTTCCAGAAGCTCTCGGCAGCGGCTTCTTCGGCAGCGGTGCTTTTATGGCGCAGATAAGCAAACATACATACAAAAAAGATAAAAAGTCCTAAAAAAATCATGAGAATCATCCCTTCTTGTGGTATAGTGTAAAAGGTTCGCGCGGTATCCAGGGCGTGAACGGAAAGGTGGTAGAACGAAATGTACGATTTTGGTAAAAAAAAGAATAAAAAACTGCTTGCAGGAATCATCATTGTGGTTGTGGCAGCCATGCTTCTGACAACGGTGCTTGCAGCGTTATTATAAGTGTATTCCGCCGTTTTGCTTTCATGTAAAATATACTAAAAATCCCGGAGTGAGTCAAACATATTCGTGTTTATGCACCTTGAAAAGAAAGGCGCGTATGGGCTATAATGAGCGGAAGCAGAGTATATGCTTGGCAAAACAGGCGTTAGCAGAGCAGAGAACAGATATTTCAGAGGGAAGAATATGAAAAAGGGAACAGGTTTTTTGACATTGTTTGGGGGTGCAGTGGCACTTTACGCATTGCTGGCGGCACCGGTTTCCATGAGGGCACAGGAGACGGAGACGATTGAGGACGGTGTCTATATCGGCAATATTTATGTGGGCGGCATGACGGAGGAAGAAGCGGTCAGCGCGGTAGAAGCGTACGTGGAGAGCGCAGATTCGGCGGAGATGACATTGAAGACCGGCGATAAAAGTGTATCCGTGACGGCAGCTGATCTTGGAATATCCTTTTCCAACTTAAACGTGGTGGACGAGGCGATAGATGTCGGCAGAAGCGGCAACCTCATCAAGCGGTACAAGGACAAGAAGGATCTGCAGCAGGGGGACAAAGTGATTGCACTCTCACTGGATGTGGATTCCGATGCGGTGGCATCCATCCTTTCCGAGAAAGCGGCGCAGCTGAACCAGGAGGCTGTGGATAATGGTCTGGTTCGTGAGAACGGTGCGTTTAAGATCATTAAGGGCGAGCAGGGCATCGAGGTCAACGTGGAGGATTCCATTGCGGCGATCGAGAACTATATCAGCAGTGAGTGGGACGGTGGCAACGCCGAGATCGAGCTCGTGGCGGAAGTGGTGGAGCCGCGCGGCAGCGAGGAAGATCTGGAGCAGATCACGGATATGATGGGAAGCTATACGACGAATTACAAGGATTCCGGTCAGAACCGCTGCGACAACATCTCCAATGCAACCAGCAAGATCAATGGTACACTGCTTTATCCGGGCGAGGAATTTTCCGTCTATGAAGCGATCGGACCGCTGGATGCGGCAAACGGATACGAACTGGCAGGTGCCTACGAGAATGGTCAGACGGTTGAGTCCTACGGCGGCGGTGTGTGCCAGGTATCTACGACTTTGTACAACGCAGTCATTCTGGCGGAGCTTGAGATCACGCAGCGCTCGAATCATTCCATGATCGTAAGCTATGTGAAGCCATCCATGGATGCGGCGATTGCAGGCGATTACAAGGATCTGCGTTTTGTCAATAATCAGGACATTCCGATTTATATTGAGGGGTACACCGAGGGAAAGAATGTCACCTTTAAGATCTACGGACACGACACGAGACCATCGAACCGCGTTGTGACTTATGAGAGTGAAGTGGTATCCGAGCAGGATCCGGGCACGCAGTATGTGGCGACCGGAGATCCGGCGGGTTATATGAAGACTGCGCAGGGCAAGCATATCGGCTATGTGGCAAGACTGTGGAAAGTTGTCACGGTAGACGGTGTGGAGGAGAGCCGGGAGATTTTTAATAAGAGTACCTACAAGGCGTCTCCGAAGATTGTAAACGTGGGAACGGCATCAGCAGACCCGAATGTGTCGGCGGTGATTGGCGCGGCGCTTGCGACCGGGGATGAGGCAACCATCAATGCGGCGGTTGCACCTTATGCGGCGAGTGCGGCAGCAATCTTAAATCCGGCACCGGTAGAACAGCCGTCGCAGGAAGAACAGGCGATTACCGGAACGGTGGATGAGAGCCAGATTACAGGCGGAGAATAAAAGTATAAGAGATTGTTTAAGGCTGCCTCAGAAGAGACAGCCTTAAGCTGTAAATAAACGGGAGAACACAGATGAAGATCGGAAAACTGCCGGAGAGCGTACTGAAGCGCTCCGTATTCAAACAAATACATACCAGACGCCCCGAGGTTGTCTTAGGAGCCGGCGTCGGAGAGGACTGCGCTGCGATCAAGCTGGCGGAGGATGAGACGCTCGTGATGTCCACAGATCCGATCACCGGAACGGCGAAGGATATCGGGACACTTGCGATCCAGATTACGGTGAATGATCTGGCGAGCGCAGGGGCGGAGCCGGTGGGCGTTCTGCTCACGGTGCTGCTGCCGGAGAGCGTGGAGGAGCCCGAACTGCGTGCCATGATGGCACAGGTGGAGGAAGCCTGCGCCAAGGCAAAGATCCAGGTGATGGGAGGACATACGGAAGTGACGGCAGTGGTCAATCAGCCGGTGATCTCCGTCTGCGGTGTCGGCAAAGTGAAGGACGGCTGTCTGATCTCGACGGGAGGGGCAAGACCGGGCATGGATATTCTTGTCACAAAGTGGATCGGAATTGAGGGAACTTCCATTATTGCAAAGGAAAAAGAGACAGAATTAAAGACAAAGTTCTCAGTGCCTTTTGTCGAGAAGGCAAAAGCACTGGATGCTTATATATCGGTACAATCAGAGGCCGCAGTCGCCGTCAAGTCTGGCGTTAGTGCAATGCATGACGTCACGGAGGGCGGAATATTTGGTGCGCTCTGGGAAATGGCGGAAGCATCTGGCGTCGGACTTGAAATCGATTTGAAAAAGATACCGGTCCGTCAGGAGACCATTGAGGTCTGTGAATTTTTCGGAATCAACCCCTACCAGCTGATCTCCAGCGGCTGTATGCTGATGGCGGCAGAGGATGGCAATCTGCTGGTAAGAGAACTGGAGAAGGCAGGAATCCCTGCAACGATTATCGGAAAGGCAACCGCGGGGAACGACCGCGTCCTTTTGAACGAGGAGGAACGCAGATTTTTGGAGCCTCCGAAGGCGGACGAATTATATAAGGCGATATAAAGGAGAAGAAGCGATGCGTGAAAAGATTTTGACATTTATAGAGAAGAACAGCCGGATTGACTTAAAGGAGCTTGCCATTGTGCTCGGTGTCGATGAGACAACGGTTATGAATGAGCTTGAGAAAATGGAAGAGGAGCACATTATCTGCGGCTACCACACACTGATCGATTGGGACAAAGCGGGCATTGAGAAGGTGACTGCGCTAATCGAGGTACGTGTGACACCGCAGCGCGGCATGGGCTTTGACAAGGTGGCAGAGCGGATCTACAACTATCCGGAGGTCAATTCCGTTTACCTCATCTCCGGAGGCTTTGATTTTATGGTGACGATCGAGGGAAAGACCCTGCGCGAGGTTTCACAGTTCGTGTCCGATAAGCTTTCCCCGCTGGATTCCGTGCTCAGCACGAAGACCAACTTCATCCTGAAGAAGTATAAGGATCATGGAACCGTAATGGCAGAGCAGCCCAAAGATGAAAGGATAGAGATGTAAGATGAGAGATCCGTTAAATAAGACAATCACAACGATCCAGCCGTCTGGTATCCGAAAGTTCTTTGACGTCGTCCATGAGATGAAGGACGCGATCTCTCTGGGTGTCGGCGAGCCGGATTTTGATACCCCGTGGCATATCCGCGACGAGGGTATTTATTCCCTGGAAAAAGGAAAGACACACTATACATCCAATGCCGGACTCAAGGAATTAAAAGTGGAGATCGACCATTATCTGGACCGGCATTACGGGGTGTCCTATGATCCGGATCATGAGATCATGGTGACGATCGGAGGCAGCGAGGCGATCGATGCGGCGATGCGCGCCATGCTTGATCCGGGAGATGAGGTTTTAATCCCGCAGCCGAGCTACGTGTCCTACGTGCCGTGCGCCGTGCTTGCAGGAGGCGTTCCGGTGATCATTGAGCTGAAGGCGGAGAATGAATTCCGTCTGACGCCGGAAGCGCTGGAGGCTGCCATCACACCGAAGACCAAGCTTCTGGTGATGCCGTTCCCGAATAATCCGACCGGCGCCATTATGGAGAAAAAAGATCTGGAAAAGATCGCGGACATCGTAAGAGAGCACGACCTTTATGTCATCAGCGACGAGATCTACTCGGAGCTGACGTATCTGGAGCGGCATGTGACGATTGCCTCCCTGCAGGGAATGCGTGACCGGACGATCGTGATCAACGGTTTCTCCAAATCCCATGCCATGACAGGCTGGCGTCTGGGGTATGCGTGCGGACCGCGCATCATCATCGAGCAGATGTTAAAGATTCATCAGTTCGCGATTATGTGTGCGCCGTCCACTAGCCAGTATGCGGGCGTGGAGGCACTGCGCAACGGAGATGAGGATGTGGCTGCCATGCGCGAGGAGTATAACGGCAGACGCCGCTATCTGCTGCACCGGTTTAAAGAGATGGGATTGTCCTGTTTTGAGCCGTTTGGCGCATTTTACGTGTTCCCGTGCATCAAGGAGTTCGGAATGACGTCCGAAGAATTTGCGACGGAGCTGCTCAATCAGCAGAAATTAGCCGTTGTCCCGGGCACTGCGTTCGGAGACTGCGGAGAGGGATTTGTGCGCATTTCCTATGCTTACTCGCTGGATAACCTGAAGAAGGCGATGAACCGCATGGAGGCGTTTATCACAGATCTTCGCAAGAGATCATAAGAAAAAGGGAGGAGGGCGTTTCCTCCCGAATGGAGACTGACATGGCAAAGCTGAATGTTGTATTATATGAGCCGGAGATTCCGGCAAACACCGGAAATATCGGCAGAACGTGCGTGGCGACAGGGACAAGACTGCACCTGATCGAACCGCTGGGATTCCATCTGGATGAGAAAGCAATCAAGCGTGCGGGCATGGATTACTGGAGCGAACTGGATGTGACCACCTATGTCAACTGGGAAGATTTCTGCGAGAAGAATCCGGGTGCTAAAATTTATATGGCAACGACGAAGGGCAGACATGTATACACCGAGGTATCCTATGAGCCGGACTGCTACATTATGTTTGGAAAAGAGAGTGCCGGGATTCCGGAGGAGATCTTAAAAGCCAATCCGGACACCTGTGTGCGGATTCCGATGATCGGCGAGACGCGGTCGCTCAATTTATCCAATTCGGTTGCAATTGTGCTGTATGAGGCATTGCGGCAGAATGAGTTTGACCACATGAAGCTGCAGGGCGAGCTGCACCGGCTGCGCTGGGAAGATTAGAGAGGGTACAGATGGGAATTATCAAGGCAAGACAGTTGGTTCATGAATATATCAGACGTGATGAGGAGGGCAATGTGGAGTCCATCTCCACAGCGCTCGACCACGTCGATCTGGATGTGGAAGCAGGAGATTTTATTGCCATTTTAGGACACAACGGTTCCGGTAAATCCACGCTTGCAAAACACATTAACGCGCTCCTTCTGCCGAGCGAAGGCTCGCTCTGGGTGGATGGCAGGGATGTCACAAAGGAAGAGAATACATTTGCGGTGCGTCAGACTGCGGGTATGGTATTTCAGAATCCGGACAACCAGATCATTGCGAGCGTCGTGGAGGAGGATGTCGGCTTCGGACCGGAAAATATCGGCGTGCCGACGGATGAGATCTGGAAGCGCGTGGAAGAAAGCCTTGGTGCGGTAGGGATGCTCTCGTACCGTCATCATTCGCCGAACAAGCTTTCCGGCGGACAGAAGCAGCGCGTGGCGATCGCCGGGGTCATGGCGATGGAACCGAAGTGCATTGTGCTCGACGAGCCGACTGCCATGCTTGATCCGAACGGGCGGAAGGAAGTCATCCGCACGGCGCATGAACTGAACCGGAAAAAAGGCGTGACGATCATTTTGATCACACATTATATGGAGGAAGTCGTGGACGCCGACAAGGTGATCGTGATGGATCAGGGAAAAGTCGTCATGCAGGGAACGCCGCGGGAAGTGTTTTCCCAGGTGGGAAAACTCAAGGAGTACAGACTGGATGTGCCGCAGGTGACGATTTTAGCAGATCTGCTGCGCCAGTCCGGCATTGATGTACCCGTCGGTGTGCTGCACCGCCAGGAACTTGTGGACGCGATTCTTCGTGTGGCACAGATCGGAGAGTAGAAATGTCAATTATTTTAGATAAAGTGAATTTTGTATACAGTGAGGAGACCGCGTACCAGATTCAGGCGTTAAAGGATGTGAACCTTGAGATTAAGGACGGACAGTTCATCGGCATCATCGGACATACCGGTTCCGGCAAGTCAACGCTGATCCAGCACCTGAACGGTCTGATGAAGGCAACCTCGGGAACGATCTATTTTCATGGACAGGATATTTATGAGGAAGATTTTGACCTGAGAGAACTGCGCAACCGGGTGGGACTGGTGTTCCAGTATCCGGAGCATCAGCTTTTCGAGACGACAATTTTTGATGACGTCTGCTTTGGTCCGAAGAACCAGGGACTTTCCAAGGAAGAGGCGGGACTGCGGGCGTTTGAGGCACTGCGCAGTGTTGGTATGCCGGAGGAGCTTTATTACCAGTCGCCGTTTGATCTTTCGGGAGGGCAGAAGCGCCGTGTGGCGATCGCCGGAGTGCTTGCCATGAAGCCGGAGGTGCTGATCCTGGATGAGCCGACCGCGGGACTTGACCCGGCAGGAAGAGACGAGATCTTAGACCTTGTGGCACGGATGCACCGCGAGCGAAACATGACGGTCATTCTGGTGTCGCACAGTATGGAGGATGTCGCCAAGTATGTGGAGCGCATTATCGTGATGAACCATGGACAGGTGATGTTCGACGACACACCGAAGGAAGTGTTCCGGCACTATAAGGAGCTGGAGACGATCGGACTCGCGGCTCCACAGGTGACTTACCTGATGCACGAACTGAAGGAGCACGGGCTTTCCGTGGATACGGAGGCGACGACGGTGGAGGAAGCCAGAGCCAGCCTGATGCAGGCATTGACGGGAATTGATTCCGGCAGGAGCGATATTCACCGGTAAGGTGTGCCGCGGCAGGAATCATTTTACGGAGGAAAGAGTCACCGGCGGGCGCCGATGAAGAATTCCGGTAGGGAGGAAGTTTATACATGTTGAGAGATATTACACTGGGCCAGTATTATCCGGCACATTCTGTGATCCATAAACTGGACCCGCGTGTGAAACTGTTTAGTACAATGATCTATATCATATCCCTGTTCTGCTTCCGTGGCGTGGCAGCGCTTGCGATTGCAACGGTATTTCTGATTACAGTCATAAAGCTGTCGAAGGTGCCGTTTAAGTTCATGGTAAAGGGATTAAAGGCAATCATGATCCTGATGTTAATCACGGCGGTGTTCAATCTGTTCTTGACGCCCGGTGAGGCACTGGTGAGTGTCTGGCGTTTTACGATCACGAAGGAGGGTGTGACCAGCGCGGTGCTGATGGCGATCCGCCTGACCTATCTGATTCTCGGAACCTCAATCATGACGCTGACCACAACGCCGAACCAGCTGACAGATGGTCTGGAAAAAGCGCTGATGCCGCTTTCTAAGATCGGTGTTCCGGTGCACGCGATTGCAATGATGATGTCGATTGCGCTCCGCTTTATTCCGATTCTGATTGAGGAAACGGATAAGATCATGAAAGCGCAGATGGCACGCGGGGCTGATTTTGAGAGTGGCAATCTGTTAAAAAAAGTCAAAAGCATGATCCCGCTTCTGGTGCCGCTGTTCGTGTCAGCATTCCGGCGTGCGGATGATCTTGCAATGGCGATGGAGGCGCGCTGCTACCGGGGCGGAAGTGGGCGGACCAAGATGAAGCCGCTGCATTATGAGGCAAGAGACAGGGTTACTTACCTGATCCTTCTGGTTTATTTAGGAATCGTGATCGCGCTTCGAATTTTGTTTTAAAAGAGTGATTGCTTGAATGTGCCAGGGCGCATTTTTTATTCAAAAGGCGCATTTGAAAAAGATAGTTTAAAAGTTTAGAAGTTAGAGGATAGATACCATGAGACGAATTAAACTGGTGGTCTCCTACGATGGAACCGCCTACTGCGGATGGCAGCTGCAGCCGAACGGAGTCACGATCGAGGAAGTGTTAAACAAGGCACTTTCTTCTCTTTTAAAAGAGGATATCCAGATCATCGGGGCGAGCCGGACGGATTCGGGTGTCCATGCGATGGGAAATGTGGCAGTTTTCGATACCGAGAGCCGGATTCCGGGGGATAAGATCTGTTTTGCGCTCAACCAGCGCCTGCCGGACGATGTGCGGATCCAGGCGTCGGAGGAGGTGCCGCTTACCTTCCATCCACGCAAGGCAAACTGCGTGAAAACGTATGAATACAAGATTTTGAACCGCAAGATCGATATGCCGCTGCAGCGCTTATACAGCCATTTCTGCTATTTCAATCTGGATTTAGAGAAAATGCAGAAGGCGGCATCCTATCTCATCGGCGAGCACGATTTCAAGAGTTTCTGTACGGTGCGGACGCAGGCGGAGGAGACGGTGCGGACGATCTACAGCCTGACCGTGACGAAGGTGGACGACCTGATTACGATCCGCATCAGCGGCAGCGGTTTCCTCTACAATATGGTCCGGATCATCGCCGGGAC
>OIWQ01001994.1_pt1 | contig 22506 bp, 19 predicted proteins | sample 1587571 | NCBI WGS metagenome assembly OIWQ01 (sample SAMEA3888910, study PRJEB22519) | human gut metagenome | biome: human gut; feature: human-associated habitat; material: faeces | place: Denmark | collected 2010 | reverse complement strand
AACCGGGGACCCACGCATTACGAATGCGTTGCTCTACCAACTGAGCCATATCGGCAGCCATATTGGTTTCTTAATGCGGTGCAAAGGTAAGGCTTTTTTCTTAATGAGCCAAACTTTTGCACCACTTTTTGTTCTGTTCTTGTCGCTCTGTTCGATACTTATCAGAACTTGTATCCAATAGTCATAAGTACCTGGTTGCGCTTGTGGCTAACCTTTGTTGCATCGCATACGTTGTCGTATTCGGGCACTCTTGGAGAGTTCTGTGGCTGGTCTATATAGCTCATGAAAGGATAGAAGTCGCCATTGGTCTGGCTGTACTGGTAGGCAATGTCGAAGTTCCAATTTTTAAAGGCATATCCAAAGCCGGCAGTAATGCGGTGTGTATCCTTCCAGTTGGTATAGTCGGTTGTAGAGCTGTAGTATGTGCCGTACGAGTCGATTGAGCCATCCTTATAGCCATACTTGCTGTACATTGCAGAGAGGTAGTTGTAGCCAAGGCGAACGGCAAAGTTCTTCTCGGGCTTAAACTCAAGACCAAGCTTTAGGGTGTGTACTCCCTTGAGCGAGTTCTTTGTACATTCCTTCATCGCCTTGTCGCTGTAGCTCTCGTCGTAGTAGTTGCCCCATTCGTCTACAGTACCACCATCGTTCACGCGGATGTCGTTAGTGCTGTAGTCGGCATACTCGTATGTGGCGCCTATAGCGAGATAGTTGCCAACAGTATGGCCAAGGCTTACACCGAAACGCCAAGGGGTGAAGAACTTGAAGTCGTACGACTCGTACGATCTGTCTTTGTTTGTCGAACCGTAGCCTTCGTTGAGCTTGCTGATGTCAAGGGTAGTGTAGTTCTTGGCAGTTAGGTCGTACCATGTTGGAGTGTGGATATAAAGACCAATACGGAATGGAGACTCTTCAACAGGACGGAAGATGATACCACCCTTTATGTCAAAGCCGGTACCTGTAATCTTGCGCTCGTCGTTCATCAGAATATCGCCTATTGGATTATTGCCATCGACGAGGTTCTCTGAGTATGCAGATATACCCTTGTAGTGGACATCATAAAGACCGAATGTCAAGCCCCAATAGAAGCGGTCGTTAGAGTTGCCGCTTATGTTGAAGTTGTATTCGCCTATATATCCAGACGTTGCGCGTCCAAACTGATAGTCGGTAGCATTGAAGTAGACGGGAGTTGTAGGGGCTGATTCTTTTACAATAACACCTTCGTTGAGTATGGCGTTGTTAGGGTCGCTTGCGTTGTCAGCGTTGTAGTGGTTGAACAACACATTGCTATACAGATGGTCTACCTGGCTGTATGTTGCATAGTTGGCATTTAGGCCGTTGTTGCCGCCATCAAACTTGTATACTCCATTGAGGTTCTTCATCGCCGACAACTTATTCTGCGATGCACCATTCAGCTTGCCGGCAGCGGTAAGTATCTGGTCGAAGTTCTTGCTCTTAGTATAGCCGAAACCAAAGTTTATGAACGACTGGCGTCCGGTGCGCATTGAGTAGACAAAGGCGGCTTGGTCGAAACTCATATTGGTCTTGTCGGCACCATTGAACGATTCGGCTTCCGACTGTGAGTTGAAGCCGAACGAGCCATTGATGATGTTGCGGCGGAACATACCAATACCGGCAGGGTTGGTGCCCATTGTAGACACATCGGCACCGAGAGCCTCCATAGCGCCACCCATACCTACATAGCGTGCAGTACCGTTAAGGTCTTTTTGTGCCAACGGAGCGTTATCGTAGGTTTCCTGGGCAGACACCGCAGTGCCAAGCATTGCGGCTGTCATTATAGATAATATCTTTTTCATCGTGTTTGTTGTTCTGTTGTTTGTTATTGTATGTACGATTATAGTATTGTGGCTACAGTGTTGAGCTGTAGCCACCAAGAGTGTACGCATTATCGACGGCTGCCAAAGCCTCCGCCGCCACCACGACTTCCGCCTCCGCCGAAGCCGCCTCCACCGCCGAAGCTGCCACGGCTGCCGCCAAAGCCTGAGCCTCCACCAAATGAGCCACGGCTTGAGCCGAATCCATTGTTAGGATTGCTGTAGGTTGGTTGGTGCGGCATCTGCTGACTGAAAGTGTCGTTAGAGCGGTTGTTTCGGCTACCAAACGAGCTGCGGTCGGTGCGGTTGTTGTCCGACCAACGGGTTCCGTTATTTGCTCTGTTGCGGCTTCCGAAAGAGCTGCGGCTTGTGGATGTGCCACGATTGCCGAAGGTAACTCTGCCCATAGAATGGTTGCGTGTGCCGGTAGGGCCGTTGTAGGCATAGTGCCATGTAGGACCCCAAGCGCCGCCCCATCCCCAGTAGGGGCGTCTCCAGGCGTAGGCGTAGAGCCACGGATTGTACCAACCACCGTACCATCCGCCATACCATCCGGCGTAATAGGGACCATACCATGGATCGTACCATGGGTCATACCAGCCATAGTAGCCACGCCAATAAGGCGATCCCCAATACGAACCGTAGAACATCGGGTCGTAATAGCCATAGAATCCGTCAAATCTACCCATACGACGAGAGTAGGTGTAGTCGCTGTCCTCGTCGTCGTAATAGCGTTCAGACCCTGGATAAATGGTTATCGTTGAGTCGAGATCGGCTTTGCCGTATGTTCCGTCGCCTTCTCTAAACTCGATGATGTCGTTGCCGAGCGAGTCGGTGCCTATCTTCTGATAGTAGCTCTTAAGCTTGCCGCGACGATTGTATTCGTCAACGTTTCGGTTGCTGCCGCAGTAGTATGCGGGTCGGTCGTATATGTCTTTATCTAAATGTGAAGACATTTCTGTCTTCGATCTCTTCTTCGGCTTGAAGTAGAGGTCGTCATCCTGAGCAGCCATTGACATAGGTAAGGCTGTGATAAGGACTGATAGAAATAATAACCGTGTTTTCATAATGGATTGTTATTTGTTACATTTTTCTATATGCAAAATTAATGCTTATTTGGTTGCAAAATTAGGGAAAAACCCTAAAACGGCATAGGTTTTCCCCTAATTTTATGTTTTTTATATATTTGTGTTTGTCTTGCCGTTGTGTTGTTAGGCTTTTATGTTTAATTTTGCGTTGTAAAACTAATAAGATACAATATAGACATGAAATATTACGTAGCTAATTTTGATATCGAATGTGCGGCAGATATGCTTCAGCCTGCACGTGAGTTGTTGTCGGCTGCTGCCTGTGAGGCTGGTTTTGAGGCTTTTGAGGATACCGATAATGGCATTGCTGGATATGTGCAGCGGCCGCTGTATGATAAGGCCGCCCTTGATGCAGCTATAGCCGACTATATGCCAGATGGTGCGAGCGTGACATATAACATAGAGGAAGTGCCCGACCAAGACTGGAACCAAGGTTGGGAAGATGAGGGCTTTGAGCCTATTGGGGTGTCGGACAATCTTGTGATATACGATGCAAAGCATACAGATATGTCTATGTTTGCCGGTGACGACGGCGTTATGCGTATATTTATTGAGGCGCGCAACGCTTTTGGTACAGGAACACATCAGACAACGAGGATTATTCTGCGCCGTCTGCTTGGTATGGATTTGCATGGTAAGTCTGTGCTCGACTGCGGTTGTGGTACTGGTATCTTAGGCATTGTGGCTTTGCGTCTTGGAGCCGACCATGTGTTGGGGTATGACATAGACGAGTGGAGTTCGGAGAATGCAAAGCACAATGCTGCGCTTAATGGAGTAGACAATTTGGATGTGTTGCTCGGCGATGCCTCGGTTCTCGAAGGCGTTGAAGAGAAGTTTGACATAGTAATAGCTAACATCAATCGCAATGTACTGATAAATGACATGTCGGCTTTTAAGAGTCATTTGAAACAGGATGGACGATTGATACTAAGTGGTTTCTACGATTCGGATGTACCAATGTTGGAGAATTCTGCCAAGGATAATGGCATGACTTTGGTGGATGTAGTTGCCGATGGCGAATGGGCTTGTGTCATGTTTGAATGTAAATAAAAAAGAGATAGCCAGGATGACTATAAGATTAAGGCAATATGTTGTGGCGGTGGTAATGTTGATGCCAGGTGTTGGCTTTGGCCAAACCACTGCACCAACAGTAAATAACGATTATAAACGCTTTCATGGTGACGGCATCGATAACGTACTGCAGTATGTGCCTACGGTAGCCGTATTCGGCTTGAAAGTGTGTGGTGTAAAGACCGGCACTTCATGGAAGAAAAGGTTGACGGTGTCGGTTGCGTCGTTTGCAGTAAATGCAAGTGTGACATACGCGTTGAAACGCACTATACACGAGAGGCGTCCGGATGGAACAGACAACCGTTCGTTCCCGTCGGGACATACATCTATAGCTTTTTGTGGAGCGACATCGCTTATGCACGAATATTATAAGGTGTCGCCATGGATAGGTGTCGCTGGATATGCTGTTGCCACAACTGTGGCTGTAGACCGTGTGCGACGCAATAGGCATCATTGGGGTGATGTGGTAGCGGGTGCTGCTATCGGATGCCTGTCTGCCGAAGCGGGATATCTTATTGGCGACCTTATTCTTGGCAAAGACAAGAAGAATGACGATGTTAGTTTGGCAGTGTCGCCTATGGGGCTTGAGCTAAAGCTGCAACTATAGAATGAGTGATAGGAAGCTAAAATGATTTATTTAGTTTCCTATCGTAAGCTTCTTCATATCGTAGAATGAGCCATTGTAGATATTGAAGTCTACATAACCCTTTATACCTGGCAGTCTTCCTACATCGGTGTGCTGCCAGAACTTCCAAGGGCCCTTGTATTCCACCTTGTCGACATAGTAATGGGCTATCCAGTATGGATAGTCGTCGAATACGGGGGCATTGAGATATTTCTCTTTAAACTTATAATATGTGTATATTATTGGCTTTACATGGTAGCGGTCTTCTACAATGTGCAGCCAAGTTAGTACGTCGCGCTGGAAATCTTCAACAGATGTTTCGGCAGGCTTATGCTCTACGTCCAATACTGGTGGCAAATCGCCATCCTCAAGGTATACGTTTTTAAGGAAGTGGTAGGCTTGTGCACGTGCTGTCGACTTGTTGCTCCAGAAGTGGTATGCACCACGGATATAGCCGTATTCGCGAGCTTGTTTGAAGTTGTCGGCAAACTTGTTGTCAAGGCGTGTTGAGCCCTCGGTCGACTTTATCATTATAAAGCGCAATGGACATCCTTCAATCATCCCGCCTCGCAGTAGGTCCCAATCAATGTCGCCTTGATAATGAGAGATGTCTATGCCATGTATCTCATAGCCAGCAGGGTAGTTGGGGTCGCCGAATAGTGCACGCCATCTAAAGCCCGTAGGACTTACAAAGAACGAATAGAACAGCCAAACGTAAAGACATATCATTGCGATGCCTCCCAACCACCATGCGGTGCGTGGGTTGCGGGCGAGTAGGGCAGGGAAACCAGAACGGCTCTTTTGTGTCTTACGCTTTTTAATAGGTCGCCTTTTGGGTTGGTTGTTCGCAATCATTTATATGGGTTGTTGTTTGTTTTGATTAACGCAAAAGAGAGCAGAATGACATAAGTCACTCTGCCCTCAGTGCTATTTAAAACTCTTTGTTGAAACTTTAGAGTGCAAGTTTAGATTACTTGCCCTGCTCAAGCTGCAGAGTCTTTGTTGTCTGGTCGCACACCTCTGTTGGACCCCAGTACTGTATAGGGCCTGGGTAAACGTAGCAAGTGTTCTTAGCCCACTCCTCACGATGAGCAGCAAAGAACTTGAACGGAGCACCATCAAGCTCAACAAGAGCCTTGCGGATAACAGGCTTGTTGGCACCGTTACGACGCTCGATGTTCATCATCATTGTGATAGGCACACCACCTGCAATCCACTCGGCAGCAGGAGCTGTTGTGTTCTTGATAACTGACATGTAGCCAGTCTTGCCGTTGGCAATAAGGCATGATGCATTGAAGCCAAGAGAGTAGCAGTAGTCTGCATCATAGTTAGAAGGAGCGGCGCAACGACCTTCGTAGCCGAAGAAGTGGTGCTGTGCAGCGAACTTGCCGTTGTACTTGCCCTCTTCCTTCCAAGCGTCGAGCTTCTTCTCAACCATACGAGAGAGAAGCTTCTCTGTCTCGATAAGAGATACCTGAACGTTTCCGTGTGGGTCGCGGTCGAGGCAGAGCTGACGAGCAACGTCCTCAGGAAGCGACTCGAGAACAGCGAGGTTCTCCTTAGCGATAGTGTTCTTAACGAAAGCAATCTGCTCCTCAGCGTTGGCAAACTCGCGAGACTCGCCTGTTGTTGGGTCGGTGAGAACCTCGTTGAGCTCAGCGATGAGCTTCTTGATAGCAGGGATGAACTCGATAAGACCCTCAGGGATAATGATAGTTCCGAAGTTCTTGCCCTCTGCTGCACGAACAGCAACAGCGTTGGCAATGTATGTTACAACGTCGTCAAGAGACATCTCCTTAGCCTCGATTTCCTCAGAGATAAGGCAGAGGTTAGGCTGTACCTGGAGAGCGCACTCAAGAGCGATGTGAGAAGCCGAACGGCCCATAACCTTGATGAAGTGCCAGTATTTGCGGGCTGAGTTGCAGTCGCGCTGGATGTTACCGATAAGCTCGGCGTATGTCTTACAAGCTGTGTCGAAACCGAATGAGGTCTCAATCTGCTCGTTCTTCAAGTCGCCGTCGATAGTCTTTGGGCAACCGATAACCTGAACACCATACTTCTTGGCAGCATAGTACTCGGCGAGAACGCAAGCGTTAGTGTTTGAGTCGTCGCCACCGATGATTACGAGAGCCTTGATGCCGAGCTCGCGCAGAATCTCGATGCCCTTCTCGAACTGGTCTTCCTTCTCGAGCTTTGTACGGCCAGAACCGATGATATCGAAACCACCAGTGTTGCGATACTGGTCCATAATCTCAGAAGTAATCTCCATATAGTTGTGGTCTACCAAACCGCCAGGGCCAAGGATAAAGCCGTAGAGTTTGTTCTCTGGGTTGAGAGCCTTAACGCCGTCGAAAAGACCTGAGATAACGTTGTGACCGCCAGGAGCCTGACCGCCTGAGAGGATTACACCAACGTTGAATGAAGGAAGTTCTTTCTTCTCACCTGCTTCGAATGTGATAACAGGCATACCATAAGTGTTGGGGAATAAAGCCTTGATTTCATCCTGATTTCCAACCGACTGAGTAGCCTCGCCTTCAACTGCCTTTACTGGACCCTGAAGTGCCTTAGGCAATTTAGGCTGGTAAGCAGCTCTTGCAATCTGCAATGCACTAATTTCCATGTGTTCTTTTAAATTAAAAATGTATGATGTTAAAATAGAATCGTTTTGACGCTTCTTTTACACTTGCAAAAATACTGCTTTTCTATGAATTGATGAAAAAAAACAAAGGAAATCATCGCTTTATATTATTTTTTATTGATAATGCTTGCCACATATCAATATTTTTTCTATCTTTGGCATGTAAAACACTATTGTTTAATCAGATTAATACTTATAATATTATGGCAAACAAACGAAGTTTGAAACGCAATATTAATTTTGTGTGCAGTGAGCTTTTCTCGGAGGTTGTGGCAATATCATATACTACCGACGCAAGTGACGAAGACGTAAAGGCATTGCTGACGTCTATCCTTGTGATACATAACGATTATGTGCGCCGTGTGTCGCACGTTGAGCCTGGTCTTGCACAAAGATTGTTCTTTAAGGACCTTATTACAAACTTCAACAAGCAGGTTTCTGAGATTATAGACCAGATTACAAACCTCGGATAAACAGCAAACAGACAACAAGCATCCGGTAAACAAATCAAAAAAAAAGAAATGACATTTTTGCAACGTATTTGCAAGACAATTCTTTATAAGCGCATGGGGTGGACCACTCGTATAGAAGTGGAACACCCCGCTAAGTATATACTATGTCTTGCCCCTCATACAAGTAATTGGGATTTTATCATTGGTCTGCTGTTTTCGAGGGCAGAGAACATGAAGATAAACTTCCTTATGAAGAAAGAGTGGTTTTTCTGGCCTCTTGGTGTGTGGTTCCGTCATCTTGGCGGTATACCAGTCAATCGTGGCAAGCATACAAGTATGACTGACGCTATGGCAGAGGCGGCTCGTAAGGCTCCCGACTTTAGATTATGTGTAACGCCTGAGGGAACACGCTCGCTCAACCCTAACTGGAAGAAAGGTTTTTACTTCATTGCCCTGAAAGCTGAGATTCCAATCTTGCTGTATGGACTTGACTTTGAACGCAAGCTTATCGAGTGCAAGCATATCATTACACCAACTGGAGACGTGGAGGCCGATATGAAGATTATAAAGACCTACTTCAAGGATTTCAAAGGCAAGAATCCAGAACTGTTTACTGTCGGTGATATTTAAAAACAACGAATAAAATGAGAAAAAGAGTTCTATCTATCTTTTTGTGTACAACATCTCTCTTGGTGTTGCAGGCTAATGCGGGCACGACGAAGATGTTGCCAAAAGAAAAAATAGGTGTGCTGTTGAATCACTTTGTTTTGCAGTACAAGGCTAAGAATGTGTCTTATCCTACTCAACCATATATGGAGTCGTTTGATGTGGACGACTCGAATAGACAACTTCGTCTTGTGGTAAGCCCTGCTTTTGCTACGCAGAACTTCACGGAAAAGTCGGTTAAGTATTACTATAAAAAGCTTGCCAACTCGTTGCCAAAGCCATATAGCCGCTACAATCTAACCATAGAAAGTGCAGGTTTGCCAATAGAACAACTTGTACCTGGCGCTAAAACGGATGATAATGGTGTGGCGGCAATATGGGGACGCATCGACTATACCGGGCAGCCTTGGGTGACGAACGACTCGAAACCATACTTTGTGTCGCATGGACTCTTTGACAGACATCTGTCGGTTTGGGCTTCGCACGGCATTTATTACGACCAAAAGAAGGCGAGATGGAAGTGGCAACGCCCTAATTTGTTCTGTACAACAGAAGATCTTTTCACCCAAACTATTGTTGTGCCTTATCTTATACCTATGCTTGAGAACGCTGGGGCTGTAGTCTATACTCCGCGTGAGCGTGACTGGCAGAAGAATGAGGTGATAGTAGACAACGACAATAAGCGAGGGTATGTAGAGGATAATGGCAAGGAGAAGTGGCAAACTGCTGATAGTAGAGGCTTTGCTTATCATGCAGGAACTTATCGAGATGGCGAAAATCCATTTGTGAGTGGTACGGCACGTAAGGTTAAGTCTATAAAGAAGGGTTCCGAATCGTGGGCTTCTTATCAGCCTACAATACCACAGGCAGGTCGTTATGCTGTATACGTTAGTTATCAGACCTTGGACAACAGTATTGACGATGCTACGTATATTGTTTTTCATAAGGGCGAACGCACTGTCTTTAAAGTGAACCAAAAGATGGGCGGTGGCACATGGGTCTGTCTCGGAACGTTTGATTTTGACAAGGGAAATAGCGATGACAACCGTGTCGTTGTTACCAATTTGTCAGAGAAACGAGGTGTGGTTACAACTGATGCCGTGCGATTTGGCGGAGGAATGGGCAATATACAGCGTGGCGGTGCAATGAGTGGAATGCCACGATGTCTTGAAGGTGCACGCTACTCGGCTCAATGGGCTGGCGCTCCGTATAGTGTTTATGGTGGGCGTGGAGGTTCGGACGACTATGCCGACGACATAAATACACGCTCGAATATTACCAACTGGCTTGCAGGAGGTTCTGTGTATATGCCGACACTTGAAGGTCTTAAGGTGCCGATAGAACTGTCGCTCGCTGTGCATAGCGATGCTGGCTATACTAACCGTACCGACTCTATAATAGGTTCGTTGGCAATATGTACTACCAACTTCAACGATGGACGTCTTAATAGTGGGGTGTCGCGTATGGCATCACACGACCTTGCAGATGCTCTGCTCACAGGTGTCCAGCGTGATATTACTGCCCAGTATGGCAAGTGGTCGCGTCGATATCTTTGGGACCGCAACTATAGTGAGACTCGAAAGCCGGAGGTGCCGTCGGCTATTATTGAGACAATGTCGCATCAGAATTTTGGTGATATGCGTTATGGTCTTGACCCTAACTTTAGGTTTACAATAGCGAGGTCCTTGTATAAGACCATACTACGTTATGTAAGCAAAGGACATGAACGTCCGTATGTAGTGCAACCGTTGCCAGTGAACAACTTGCGTGTGGAGCGTACAGACAATCAAATGTTGCGTTTGACATGGCTTCCAGTGAAAGATGCTCAAGAACCGACAGCCGTTCCGACTGCCTATAATATATATATATCCGAGAAAGGTGGCGGATTTGACAATGGTCGTATTGTGCAAGGCACATCGTTCGTGTTTGAGGCACGTCGGGGTGTTGTGTATAAGTTTCGTGTAACAGCTGTAAATCGTGGCGGCGAGAGCTTTCCTTCCGAAACTCTTGCTGCATATCTGTCACCGGATGCTAATGCTAAAGACGTGCTTGTGGTAGACGGATTCAAGCGATTGTCTGGTCCTGCAGTAGTGGACGACGATAGCCGTCTTGGTTTTGACCTTGATGCCGATATGGGTGTTACGCTTGGAATGGCTGCAGGATGGAACGGACGTCAGCAATGCTTTGACCGTACACGAGGCGGAAGCGAAGGGCCTGGAGCTTTAGGCTATAGTGGAGACGAACTTGCCGGTACTTTTGTTATGGGTAATCAGCAGAATGGGTCGGTGTGCCATGTTGAGAATATAGCACGTTCAGGAGCATATAATGTATTGAGTTGTTCGCTTGAGGCTTTTGAGAACGACTTTGTGAAGCCTTCGCATTATAGTGTAATAGACATCGCATTTGGAATGCAGAAGGACGATGGTCACTCGCTTGTGCGCTACAAGACATTCTCTTCAACCTTGCAGCAGCAGATACGTGCCTTTATAAGAGGAGGTGGCCGTATGGTTGTAAGCGGTGCTTATGTAGGTAGTGATATGCAGCGGAGCGACGAACGCAATTTTCTTGCAGGTGTGATGAAGACTGCGTATGGTGGTTCGGACAGCAATCAAACGAATAATGTAGTAAATGGACTCGGCATAAGTTTCGACTTAATACGTCATCCCAATGCCGTACATTATGCTGCAACATCTGTAGATGTGATGCGTCCGGCAAATGCGTCGTCATTCTGTGCTATGCAATATGCTGATGGCACGGATGCTGCTGTGGCTTATGATGGAGCCGATTATAAATGCTTCGTGATGGGCTTCCCGTTTGAGTGTATCAACAGCATTAAGGCACGTCTGCAGGTTATGAAAGCAGTGATGAATTTCCTTACAAAAAAATAATTGATAACTAAAACTTATATGGATATGTATAAAATTCAAGCAAATGCCTCAGGCACAAGAAGTATAGAAGTTAGTGATGAACATCTCAAGACGTTGGCAAAGTATTCGCTACTTGATGCCCTTGTTGATAGCAACGGCATTGTTGACGAGCCGGTGCTTGACAAGCTGAAGCTAAATGTGCGCTCGTTGCTCGAGTCGTCGGATGTGAGCGACAAGAATCTGCTTGATCTCTGTCTTGATGTTATATACAATAACAATATGAAGGCTCTCGGCCTGGCAAATCTCGTAGCTCTGTACAAGGAGTGGGAGAGTGAGCAGCCGAGCGAGATAGAAGAGTAATACAAACTTCTCGAACTGTCCCCCTTCCAAATAGGGAGGGGGATAATGTGTATAGATAATTCGTAATATTAAAATAATATAAATAATGAAAGAATTGAGGCTCACCGACTGGTTGCCTACTACCAAGAAAGAAATGGTACTTCGGGGATGGGATAGCGTGGATGTTATCTTGTTCTCTGCTGATGCATACGTTGACCACCCTTCGTTTGGTGCTGCCGTAATAGGTCGCACTCTCGAATCTGCCGGTTATCGCGTGGCTATTGTACCGCAGCCCGATTGGCACGGCGACTTCCGTGACTTCAAGAAGCTTGGACGTCCTAATCTGTTCTTCGGCATTGCTCCCGGTTGTATGGACTCAATGGTAAACAAATACACGGCAGGCAAACGCCTACGCTCTGAGGATGCTTATAGTCCAGATGGTCGCCATGATTGTCGCCCTGAGTATCCTACTATTGTCTATACTAAGATTTTGAAGCAACTGTTCCCTGATGTCCCCGTTGTTCTTGGTGGCATTGAGGCGTCGTTGCGCCGTCTAACCCATTACGATTATTGGAAGGACGGATTGCAGAAATGTATACTATGCGATTCTGGTGCCGATATGATAATATATGGTATGGGTGAGAAGCCAATCCTTGAACTATGCAGACAGTTCTCGGAAGGAAAACATGTAGAAGAAATTCGTGACATCCCGCAGACTGTATACCTTAGTAAGGAAAGCGACATCCCCGGTGGTATAACGTCGGGTGACATAGTTTTGTATAGTCATGAAGAATGTCTGCGCAACAAGAAGGCTGAGGCAGATAACTTCCGTCATATAGAGGAAGAGTCGAACAAGATGCATGCACAGCGTTTGCTGCAAGCCGTTGACGGCAAGTATGCTGTAGTCAATCCGCCTTATCCGCCAATGACGACTGAAGAACTTGACCACTCGTTTGACCTTCCTTACACACGTTTGCCTCATCCTAAGTATAAGGGAAAGCGCATCCCTGCGTACGATATGATTAAGTTCTCGGTCAATCTGCATCGTGGTTGTTTTGGAGGATGTGCCTTCTGTACCATTAGTGCGCATCAGGGTAAATTTATAGCTTGCCGTTCGAAGGAAAGTGTACTGAAAGAGGTGAAGATGGTAATAGAGATGCCCGACTTTAAGGGTTATCTCTCCGATCTCGGTGGTCCATCTGCCAATATGTATGGTATGCATGGACGCAATCCAAAGGCGTGTGCTGTATGCAAGCGTCCTTCGTGCATAAATCCACAGGTGTGTCCTAACCTTATTACGGATCATACACCGCTGCTCGATATATACCATGCTGTAGATGCCTTGCCAGGTATAAAGAAGAGTTTTATAGGTAGTGGTGTGCGTTACGACTTGCTTCTACATAAAAGTAAGGACGAAAAGTCGAATGTGGCTGCACGTCAATATACGCGTGAGCTGATTTGCAATCACGTAAGTGGTAGACTAAAGGTGGCGCCGGAGCATACGTCGGATGCTGTACTCAAGTTGATGCGCAAGCCTTCGTTCGCCTTGTTTGAAGAGTTTAAGCGTATCTTTGACAAGATAAATACGGAGCAGAATCTGCGCCAGCAGATTATACCTTATTTTATAAGTTCGCATCCGGGATGTCGTGAGGAGGATATGGCTGAGCTTGCTGTGATAACCAAGCGTCTTGACTTTCATCTTGAGCAGGTTCAGGACTTTACGCCTACGCCGATGACGGTAAGTACAGAAACGTGGTATACGGGTTACGATCCATATACATTGGAGCCTGTGTTCTCTGCCAAGACGCCGCGAGAGAAGCTTGCACAACGCCAGTTCTTCTTTTGGTATAAGCCAGAGGAACGTCGTGGCATAGAACAAGAGCTGCGCAGAATAGGTCGTTCGGACCTTATACAGAAGTTGTATGCCGGTGTGTCTATGCCTAATTATGGTCGCAACTTCGGTAATAATCGTCGTCCTGAATTTGAACGCAATAATAACGGCAACAGTCGTGGCAATAATAGTCGTGGTGAGTATGGCAACGGTCGCGGCAATAATGCCCGCAAAGAATATGGTAATGGTCGACCAAATAATGGTGGACGTAATGACAACAGGAAAGGCAAGCGTAGATAACGTGCTTTTTGTGATATATAGAGAATGATAGAGGATGTGTTCAAACAACAAAACTATATGTTTGGGCACATCTTTTATTTTGTCTTATTAATAAGATGTGGTTTGTATTGAAGTGTTGCACAATGTTATTGTGCTGTTGTTTATGGTTTGTGTTGCTGTAGTATATATAAAAATTGTGGGCAGTCAATAGACCGCCCACAACCAACACAAAAACTAAACTAGACTTAACTAAGCTAATTCGAGGCTCTCACGAGTCCCTAATTATCGATTGCAAAGATAACGATAATTGTTTAAATTACCCTATATAGACGTATAAATTTTATCTAATGAAATGGATAATTGTCATAATGTTCGTTAAAATTGCAAAGATGTGCCATTTTTAATCATAATATAATCCAATATAGTCATAGCTGTCATAGCTTCTACTATAGGGACAGCACGTGGCAATACGCAAGGGTCATGGCGTCCTTGCGCACAGAACGTGGTGGCATTGCCTTCTTTGTCGACAGTTTGCTGTTCTTGTAGAATGGTTGCCACAGGTTTGAAGGCGGTACGGAAGTAGATGTCCTCACCATTGCTGATGCCACCCTGAATACCTCCACTATGATTAGTACGAGTGCTTATTTTGCCATCCTTCGAATAGAATATATCGTTCTGTTTGCTGCCTCGTGAATTGACACAATCAAATCCTTCGCCATACTCAAATCCCTTCGCTGCATTTATACCAAGCATAGCAGATCCAAGCATAGCGTGTAGCTTGCCAAACTCTGGTTCGCCAACACCTATCGGACACCCCTTGACAACGCATGTAATAATACCACCAATGGTGTCGCCGCCCTTCTTAACCTCTGTAATAAGCTCTTCCATTTGTCTTGCTTTTTCTGGGTCGGGACAACGCACAGGATTGTTTTCAATCTCTGAGAAATCGAGAGTGGAATAGTTGCGGTTTACCGCAATGTTGCCTACCTGTGATGTGTATGCGGTAATGTTTACTCCAAGTTGCTTAAGTGCAAGCTTGGCGAGCGCACCGCCCACACAGCGGCTTATTGTTATGCGTGCCGAAGAACGTCCACCACCGCGATGGTCGCGTATGCCGTATTTGTTTGTGTATGTAAAGTCGGCATGTGACGGACGGAATAGGTCGCGCATGTTGTTGTAGTCGTTGGAATGTTGGTTGGTGTTGTGCACAACAAATCCTATTGGGCATCCTGTTGACTTGCCTTCAAATACACCACTAAGCAGTTCAACCTTGTCTGCCTCATTGCGTGATGTAGTGATTTTGCTTTGTCCAGGACGTCGTCTATTGAGTTCGTTTTGTACGAACTCCATGTCTATGTTGATGCCAGCTGGCATTCCGTCTACAACGCCGCCCACTGCAGGCCCATGGCTTTCGCCGAACGTTGTTAGTGTGAAAAGGTTTCCGAAGGTATTTCTCATTATTAATTAGTTGACGAGTTAGAGTGTGGGCATTAATGCAAGTTTATATTAGTGGCAGTGTCCACCGCAGCAGCCTTTGTCTTCGCCACCGTGTCCGTGGTGTCCGCATCCGCCTTCATGGTCGTGGTGTCCACATCCACCTTCGCATACACCACAATCGCCCCCGCAGTTGCCGCCACATCCGCCACCATTGAGGTGGTTGAGCATAGTCTGCATCTCTTCTTTTGTAGCTTCGCGATTCTCTATGATATAACCCTTGAAGTTGAGGCGATTTCCTGCAAGAGGGTGGTTGAGGTCAACCTTAACCTTTGAGTCGCCAATCTCGAGCACTGTGGCGATAAAGAAGTTGCCATCTTCGTTCTTCAATGGAATCTGTGCGCCTTTGAATATGTTTTTGCTGTCGAAGTGTCCGTCAATGCAGAACATCTCCTTGTTGAGGTCGATAACGCGCTTAGGCTCGTATTCGCCGAAAGCCTGGTCTTTATCAAGTTCGAAGTCGAATTTTGCACCGCGTTCCAAATTCTGAACTTTCTCCTCAAGTGCGTCAAGTGCAGCACCGAAGCCAGTGATGAACACGAAGGGCTGTTCTTGAGAGGTTTCTTCTACGAGTTTACGCTCTCCATTATCGTTGATGGTGAAGAGCTGATAGTGAGCTGCAATGAGCTTGTTTGTCTTATTTTCCATTTCTTTTTAATATGTTTCGTGCAAAGGTACAACAAATAAATGAGAATAGCCATAATATTATATGAGTAAAAAAAGCGTTTTTATTTTGTATTGTCTTCGATTTCCACTAACTTTGCACATTATGATACAGGTGATAGTTAAAGATGCTGCCCTTCGTGAGGCGGCTATGCAAGATATGGACTCTTTTCTTCGTGTGTTTATAGACGCTACGAAGGAATCTATTGGCGGTGAACTTAACGCTGATACTATGCAGCAATTAAGTGTTCCGCAAATAACTCTGCTTGCCTATGATATTCTGCATGAGGAAGTTATGGATGGCGGTTTTGTCCAACTGATATATAATGGTTATGGCGGATTTATCTTCGATAATCCCTTTGCAAAGGTTTTGCGCGATTGGGGGTTACGTGATCTCGCCAAGATGTTATTCTCTGTACGCAAACTCTACAAGGAATATGGAAGCAAAATTCAGCGCGACTGCTCGGATGAGGAATTTATGTCTATGTTCGAGCAATACCCCGCATTTGATGACTACGACGACGAGTTTGTTGAGAACGAAGAAGCATGGACGGCAGAGGTGGCACGCTATGTAGACGACCATATTGACGAATTTGTTGTTATAGAAGAATAGGAAGATTTGCAAGATGAACAAGGAACAGGAACTTAAAAGAAAGAAAAGTCCGGTAAGCATAAAGAATAAGAAGGCTTCGTTTGAGTATTTCTTTGTCGAGACATATACGGCTGGTATTGTGCTTACGGGCACGGAGATTAAGTCGATACGTCTAGGCAAGGCAAGTCTTGTCGATACATTCTGCTATATCAACAACCATGAAGTATGGGTTAAGGGAATGAATATCTCGCCTTACTTCTATGGTTCGTTCAGCAATCATGAGGCGCGCCGCGATCGAAAGTTGCTGCTTACCAAGCGCGAGATATACAAGCTCGAGAACGCTACCAAACAGCCAGGCTACACAATAGTACCTACTCTTGTGTTCATAGACGAGCATGGACGTGCTAAAGTGGATATAGCTCTCTGTCGAGGCAAGAAGGAATATGACAAACGACAGACATTGAAAGAGAAGGAAGACCGCCGCGAGATGGATAGGGCGATGAAGCACTATTAAAAAACATTAGGTGCGTTGGGTAAACTTTAGCATTATTTGGTAAAAAGAATTAGATGGGAAAGACTTTAGAAGAAGCCGTAAAAGACAGGATACTAATACTCGATGGTGCTATGGGTACCATGATTCAGCAGTATAAGCTTGAAGAGTACGACTTTCGTGGTTATCGTTACAGCAAGACGCCAGGTATGATGAAGGGCAATAACGATATGCTAAACATAACACGTCCAGACGTTATAGCCGATATTCATCGTAAATACTTGCGTGCTGGTGCTGATATTATATCAACCAATACTTTCAGCTCGCAACGTATAAGCCAGGCTGACTATCATTTGGAGGATTCGGCACGCGAGATGGCATTTCTTGGTGTGCAACTTGCACGTAAGGTTGCCGACGAGTTTTCTACAGACGAGAAGCCTCGTTTTGTGGCTGCTTCTGTTGGCCCTACCAACAAGACGTGCTCGATGAGTCCTGACGTAAGCAACCCTGCAAAACGAGACATTACGTATGCAGAATTGTATGAAGCCTATCTTGAGCAGATAACAGCTTTTGAAGAGGGTGGGGCAGATGCAGTACTCATAGAAACAGTCTTCGATACACTTAACGCTAAGGCTGCTATTGACGCAACTATAGAGGTTGAGCGTCGTTCGGGTAGACGGATGCCAATAATGCTTAGTATAACAGTGAGCGATCTTGCTGGACGTACACTAAGCGGACAGACACTTGATGCTGTATTGGCGAGTGTAAGCAGCTATCCTCTCTTCTCTGTAGGACTGAACTGCTCGTTTGGTGCCGATCAAATGAAGCCTTTCCTTGAAGAACTTGCCCGGCGTGCACCTTATTACATTAGTGCCTATCCAAATGCGGGGCTGCCTAATAGTCTTGGACAATACGACCAAACAGCAGAAACAATGGCTCCTTTGATTAAGGAATTTGTCGATGAGGGTCTTGTTAATATTATTGGCGGATGCTGCGGAACTACCGATGAATTCATAGCCAAGTATGTGCCTATTGTTGAAAACGCCAAGCCGCATGATCCTAAACTTAAACCGCAGACAATGTGGCTTAGTGGACTTGAACTGCTTGATGTTACACCCGATGTGCGTTTTGTCAACGTTGGTGAGCGATGCAATGTGGCCGGTTCGCGTAAGTTCTTGCGCTTGATAAAGGAGAAAAGCTATGATGAGGCTGTTAGCATTGCACGTAAGCAGGTTGCCGACGGCGCGTTGGTTATTGATGTTAATATGGACGATGGTCTGCTTGACGCTCGTGAGGCGATGGTGACATTTCTCAATATCATAGCATCCGAGCCTGACATTGCTAAGGTGCCAGTTATGATTGATTCGTCTAAATGGGATGTCATTACTGCGGGCTTGCAGTGTGTGCAAGGCAAGTGCATTGTCAACTCAATATCTCTTAAAGAAGGCGAAGACGTGTTCCTTAGTCATGCACGCGATGTTATGCGCTATGGCGCGGCTGTAGTAGTGATGTGTTTTGATGAGGAGGGGCAGGCTACGACATACGAACGTCGTATAGAGATAGCTGGTCGTGCCTATAAATTGCTAACAGAAAATGTGGGTATGAACCCACTTGATATAATATTCGATCCCAATGTTCTTGCCATTGCCACTGGTATGGAGGAACATGACAACTATGCGGTCGATTTTATACGTGCTGTTGATTGGATAAAGACCAATTTGCCTGGAGCACATGTGAGCGGAGGTGTAAGTAACCTGTCGTTCTCATTCCGAGGCAACAACTATATACGCGAGGCTATGCACTCGGTTTTCTTGTATCATGCCATTGCCAAGGGAATGGACTTCGGTATTGTCAATCCTGCCGCTAAAGTTACCTATAGCGACATTCCTGACGATCAACTGGAGATAATCGAAGACGTAGTGCTCAATCGCAAGAAGGACGCTGCTGAACGACTGATAGAGCTTGCTGATGATATAAAGCAAAAGCAGGAGGCTCTTAAGAATGGAACAGCTAATAATGGTGCTGCAAGTGCGGTAGCGGCCGAACCCGAATGGCGTAGTGCAGATGTGGCTTCGCGTCTTGCCACAGCTCTGCAGAAAGGCATCGGCGACTATATGGAGGAGGACCTTAAGGAGGCTCTTGATATATATCCCAAGGCTGTTGACATTATTGAGGGTCCGCTGATGGCTGGTATGAATAGGGTTGGCGAGTTGTTTGGCTGTGGTAAGATGTTTCTTCCGCAAGTGGTCAAGACTGCGCGCACCATGAAGAAGGCGGTTGCCATACTTCAACCTTATATCGAGGCTGGCAAGAAAGAAGGTTCTACAGCATCTGGAAAGGTGTTGATGGCAACGGTAAAGGGTGATGTACACGACATCGGCAAGAATATTGTGGACGTTGTTATGTCGTGCAATAACTATGAGGTTATAGACCTTGGCGTTATGGTGCCTGCCGAACAGATTGTGAAAAAAGCAATAGAAGAAGATGTCGACATGATAGGACTGAGTGGCCTAATAACGCCGAGTCTTGAAGAAATGGTACATGTCGCTACCGAATTGGAAAGAGCTGGGTTGCGTCTACCTATTATGGTGGGTGGTGCCACAACTTCCGAAATGCACGTGGCTTTAAAGATAGCACCTATATACAGTGGTATCGTGGTATGGGTGAAGGATGCAGCACAGAATCCTATGATTGCGCAACGTCTAATGAATCCTGATGACTGCCGCATATTTGAAGCGGAGCTGAAAGAGCGTTATACCTTATTGCGTGAGGAATATGCAGCGCATCAGCGTAAGCTTTCCTCGCTTGACGAGGCAAGAAAGAATAAATTGGAACTGTTTTAATATAATATCTTTATTATGGTATTCAAAAAGAAGAGAGTATGGCACTGCCTTCCTGGCCAGGAGCCTACCGAACTTGATAAGAAAGTAATGTATTGGGAGAATAAAGGAAAGGAAGTGCCATCGCGCGACCTTATCAAGACTCCTGAACAGATAGAGGGTATTCGCCGCAGTGGTGTGGTTAATACTGGTGTGCTTGACGAAGTTGCTAAGCATATCCATGCCGGTATGAGCACACTTGAGATAGACCAGATCTGCTATGACTATTGTACGTCGCATGGTGCTATACCTGCATGCCTTAACTATGAGGGTTTCCCAAAGAGCGTGTGTACAAGTATCAATGAAGTAGTGTGCCACGGCATTCCAAAGGAAGAGGACATACTTGAAGAAGGCGACATTGTGAATGTCGACTTTACAACCATTCTTGATGGTTATTATGCCGATGCCTCACGAATGTTTATCATAGGCAAGACAACTCCAGAGAAGGAGCAGTTGGTGCGCGTTGCCAATGAGTGTCTTGAGATAGGAATGGAGGCGGCTAAACCTTATTCGTTTGTTGGCGATATAGGTCATGCTATCCAAAAGCATGCAGATAAGTATCATTATGGTATTGTGCGTGATCTTTGCGGACATGGTGTGGGGTTAAAATTCCATGAGAAGCCAGATGTTATGCACTATGGTCATAAGGGTACCGGTATGTTGCTTGTTCCTGGTATGGTGTTCACTATTGAGCCTATGGTGAATATGGGCACATGGAAAGTATTTATTGATGCCGATGATGAATATGGATGGGAGGTTATCACTGGCGACGAGAAGCCAAGTGCACAGTGGGAACATACATTCGTGATGACCGAGCATGGAGTAGAGATATTGACATATTAATATTTAAAGAAAACATGTATATATTAGGAATTGAGAGCAGTTGCGATGATACAAGTGCAGCAGTGCTTAAAGACAATATATTGCTAAGCAATGTTACAGCCTCGCAGGATGTTCACTTCGAATATGGTGGTGTTGTGCCAGAGCTTGCGTCGCGTGCTCATCAGCAGAACATAGTGCCGGTTGTAAGTGCCGCATTGAAGCGTGCAGGTATTACAAAGGAACAGCTTTCGGCTGTGGCTTTTACGCGCGGTCCTGGACTTATGGGCTCGTTGCTTGTAGGTGTTAGCTTTACCAAGGGTTTTGCCCGTAGTTTAGGCATTCCAATGATTGATGTCAATCATTTGCAGGGCCATGTAATGGCGCATTTTATTAAGGAGAAACCAGAGGACACCACTCCTCCTTTCCCTTTCCTATGTCTACTTGTATCAGGCGGTAACTCGCAGATAGTTAAGGTAAATGCCTATAATGATATGGAGGTTCTTGGACAAACAATTGACGATGCGGCAGGTGAGGCTATAGACAAGTGTTCGAAGGTTATGGGACTTGGTTATCCTGGCGGTCCTATCATCGATCGTCTGGCACGCCAGGGCAATCCGCTTGCATATAAGTTCTCCGAGCCACATATTCCAGGCTTGGATTACAGCTTCAGCGGACTTAAGACCTCGTTCCTGTATAGTTTGCGTAAGTGGATACAGGACGATCCCGACTTTATTGAACATCACAAGAACGACCTTGCTGCAAGTCTTGAACATACTATTGTTGATATACTGATGAAGAAGTTGCGTCTTGCTGTTAAGCAAACAGGCATAAAGCATGTGGCTGTTGCAGGTGGCGTTTCAGCCAATAATGCTCTGCGCAACGCTTTCCACGATCATGCCAAGCGTTATGGTTGGACTATATATATTCCTAAGTTCAGTTATACAACAGATAATGCAGCAATGATAGGTATTACTGGATATTATAAGTTCCTTGACAAAGATTTCTGCTCAATAGACAAACCTGCTTTCAGTAAAGTAACGTTCAAGTAGAATCAATAAGCCATCGCTTAGCATAAGAGTCTTTTAATGGGTCTTTTATACAATAAAGATATAAAACAATAATATATGGAATTTGAAAAGAAAATACTTAGTCGTGAGATTCAGCAGTACCTGTATGAGTCGGGACTTACAGTTGGCTCGGCCGAGAGTTGCACAGGCGGTCGTATAGCCGAATCAATAATAGCCGTTCCTGGTGCTTCAACCTATTTTAAGGGTGGCATAATCTCTTATACAAATGAGATAAAAGAAAGTCTCCTTGGTGTTGATCATCAACTGCTTGAGGAGCAGACCGCTGTGTGCGAGGATGTGGCAAAGGCTATGGTCAAGGGGGCAATAAAGGCTCTTGATGTCGACTTTGCAATAGCTTCTACAGGTACAGCAGGTCCTGGTGGTGGAACTCCAGACATCCCGGTTGGCACAATATGGCTTGCTTGTGGCAACGCCGAAAACATCGTGACAATGAAGCTTACGGAGGATTATGGTCGTGACATCAATCTTGCCATTGCCACCAGTAAGGCACTACAGATGTTTATCGATTTCCTCAAAACCAATATGCCTAAGCGTGAAGAGAATCGCAAGGCTCCTGTAATTCCAGTTACAGAATAGCAACACGTCTCCGCATCTGCCAATACGGCGTTTTTAAATAGGTAAAACTCAATGCAATAGCAATTTATATAGTGTGAAAACAAAAAAAACATTAAATAAACAACATTATTTAAGAGAATGTTTTGTTGTTTCAGAAAAAGTCGCTAATTTTGCATCCTGTTTGGAATAGGTATCAAAAACGAATACAAAAAAGAAGATAGAAATGTCGAAA
>OIWQ01001992.1_pt1 | contig 22510 bp, 9 predicted proteins | sample 1587571 | NCBI WGS metagenome assembly OIWQ01 (sample SAMEA3888910, study PRJEB22519) | human gut metagenome | biome: human gut; feature: human-associated habitat; material: faeces | place: Denmark | collected 2010 | reverse complement strand
GCGGACGTTAAAGACATGATCTTCCTGTTTGCGGAATTGACGAATATTCTCAAAACCATGCGCGAAAAGCGGGAAGCCACCCGCCGCCGCAGGAAGGAGTATAAGAAACAGGAAGAAATGAAAACAAAGGAGCAGAATGAGAATGAAGCTTAAAAGGATAACGCCGCTTATAGCCCTTGTCATCGCGGCTATACTCTGCTTCACGTCGTGCAGCGGCAGCAATAAAACGACAGTAACCGAGCTTAATAACGGCGAAAGGCTTGACCTTGACTACATAGAAAACGGCAACCCCTCTCAAGCCGAACCCGAAGCCACCGAAAGACCGTGGTACGCATTCTTAACGGACGCTTTCAGCTTCGGCACGACGAACAAAGGCTCGACCAAGGCGGCAGCTCAGCCCACATCCACGCCAGACAGTGTGAGGGAGCTATACGAGCAGGGCGACGCGCCGACGGAGCGGCCCGAAAAGAACGCCAAGCCAACGGATGCGTCCAACACGGAAGCGACGCCGTTCGTACCGCCGATAGAAACGCAAAAGCCGGGCGCAACGCCCGCTCCCACTCTCGTACCGACAGCGGAGCCGAAGAAGAACACCGTAACCATTCAGATCCGCTGTGACACGGCCGTTAAAAACGGCATGCACCGCGAAGCAAAGTGGGCGGGAATAGTTCCGGCGTCCGGCTGCATATTGGATACGACCGAATTCGAAATAGAGGATGGGAATACGGTGCTGGATGTGTTGAAGATGGCGCGCGATAAGTTCCGATTGCATATGGAATACTCCGGCGGCAGCGGTAGCGGAGCATATGTGGAAGGCATAAACAACCTTTATGAGTTCGACGGCGGGCGCTGGAGCGGATGGATGTACTGCGTTAACGGCTGGTATCCTAACTACGGCTGCGGCGCGTACTACCTTAAACCGGGCGACAAGATAGAATGGAACTATACCTGCGACCTTGGGCTTGACCTTGACGGCGGCTGGTGGGAAGGGGCACAGGACTGGAAGGATTCGCATGAATAATGTAATCATATCAACGCATGGCCTGAAAAAGTATTATTTTGTCGGCGAAAGCACCGTAAAAGCGCTTGACGGAGTGGACATGACCGTGAACAAAGGGGAGTCCGTATGCATAGCCGGGCGCAGCGGCAGCGGTAAATCTACAATGCTCAATATGCTTGCCGGACTTGAACTGCCTACGGCCGGCACGGTGCAGATAGCAGGCAGGCGGATCGAACGCATGAACGAAAAAGCAAGGATACGCTTCCGGCGGGACGATATAGGCTTTGTATTCCAAAGCTATAATCTCATGCCGCAGTATACGGCGCTTGAAAACGTTGCATTGCCGCTCGCAATACGCGGCGCACCGCTCAAGCTTAGGAACGAGATTGCGGAGGCCATGCTCGTGCGCGTTGGGCTGAAGGAGCATATACACCATAAGCCGGGCGAGCTTTCCGGCGGTCAGCAGCAAAGGGTGGGCATAGCAAGGGCCATAATTACCCGCCCGCCCATAGTGCTTGCGGACGAGCCTACCGGCAACCTTGATACCGGCACAAGCGAGGAAACGATGGAGCTTTTGACAGGGCTTTTCCGTGAAAGAGGCACCACGTTCATACTCGTATCCCACGACCCGGGAATGCGCAAATATACGGATCGAACAATAACCTTCAGCGACGGAAGGATAAGCAATACATTAGCGGAGGAATAAAACAAGTGAGCAAAAAGTTGAAGAAGATCACGGCACTTATGCTCGTTGCGGCGCTGGCGTTGGCATTCGCGCTGCCGGCATTGGCGGAAAACAGCAGCGAAACCCCTGCGCCGGGCGCGGAAAGTACCCCTGCGCCGGAAGGCACGCCCGCACCCGAGGAGACTAAGGAGCCTGAAAGCACTCCTGTGCCTACCATACCCGTATCCGACGAAAAGCCGAATACGGACATAGTGGTGATACCCAGCAACGCTAACGCGCTGGTGCTTATGGACGTTGGCGCGCAAAGCCCCAAGGGTGAACCGGGCGACGTTGTAACGATAGTTCTGCCGGTGGCGGTAAACAGGGAATATCTGCCGAGCGAAAGGTATATGCTCCGCAACATAACCGTTTCACCTAAAATACCCAAGGATGCGTCCGTATCAAGCTGGCCGTTCGATCTTATAAACGCGAGCTATACACGGCATCTTGATGATATGTCGTATAACTCCACTGCGGAGATATATTATGATTTCCGCATAAGCGAGTTTGCCAAAAAAGGCGTATATCCCGTGAACTTCGAAGTAAGCGCGACGGTGTGGAGGTATGACGATGTGAACGGCACCTCCATAACAGAGGACGTAACATTCAACCTTTGCGTGTATGTAACGCTTATGGGCAACGGCAGCGAATCGGGCATAACGACCAATTTCGGTCCGCTGCAAATAGCGGCCGCCAATCAATCCGGCGTGTTCGAATCCCCAATATTGAAGCCCAAGCAGAACGTTACGCTGCGCGTACCCATAGTGAATAAGGGCGGCGTGCTTAAAAACGTTACCATATCCCCTGTTATATCCAATTCACTCGATGAATTCCCGTTTATAGCGGAAAATGTGAACTACGGCAGGTACTTTGAACGCTGGGAATCCGGCGGGATGGCATACGTTGAATATAACTTCACCGTTTCGTATTATGCCACCAACGGCAATAAGCCCGTTAAGTTCCTTGCGACCTATTATGAAAACGGCGAACCGCAGCAGTGCGCGTTTTCAACATATGTATACATAACCAACGGCTACGTCGCGCCCATAGAGAAGGCAGAGACCGCCATGTCCGTAATGGTATCGGGCTATAAGCTGTTTGTAAACGGCGCCGAGGTATCCGGCCTTATGGCGGGCGACGACGCAACGATACGGCTGACACTTATAAACAACGCAAAGAAGGATACATCGCTCAAAAACGTTGCAACGCTATCGCTTGCCAATTCAAACGGGCTCACGCTTACCGTTGGCAGCAGCGATGCGGCGTATGTGAGGGCGATAAGTCCGGGTGAAACAGCTGAAGTTGAATTTAACGTTTCCGTAAAGAGGGATGCGGATGTAGGCGCATCCACCGTAGGCGTGAACCTTACATATGAAAACAGCGATTCCATAGCCGGCAAAGCGGCGCAGACAATAATGATACCCATAAGCCAGCCCATGGATATAGCGATAGACGCGCCCATAGTATACGGCACGCCAACTCAGGATTCCCCCACGTCAATAAATTTGAACATGGTGAACATGGGCCGCGGCAAGGCGCTCAACGTAAGGATACTCGCCCTTGAAGGCATATCCATGGCGGAAAGCTACTACGGTGGCGATCTGCTGCCCGGCGGTACGCTGAGCGCGGATTTTCAGGTGAACTGCACCAAACTCGGCGAGTTCACGGGCAAGCTGCTTGTGCAGTACGAGGATGCGAACGGTCAGCAGTATACGCAGGAAATTCCCCTGACGCTGAACGTGGAGGAAGCTAAGCCCGCTTCAAGCGACGCGGTGATAATAGGCAGCGATGCGGACGTTGACTCCACCAACGTAAGGGGCGGCGGACTGCCCTGGTGGGCATGGCTGCTGATAGCGCTGGCGGTGATAGCGATAGTGATAATAGCGATAGTATCATCCAAGAACAAGAATAAGAAGTTTAAGGATGCTTACAACGATGATATAAGCGACATGAACGGCGGTAAAAAGGCATGACGTTCTTTGATTTATTCCGCTATGGCTGCATAAATCTGTGGCGGCGAAAATCGAGGACGGTACTTACGGCGCTATCTATGACGATAGGCGTAATGTGCATAATAGTGCTGATATCGGTAGGGCTTGGGTATGAAGCTTCGTACCGTGAAAGCATAGAGCAATTGGGCAGCCTTACAAAGATAGACGTGACGCCCGCCGATCAAACGCTGCTGGATAAAACGGCATTGCTTAACGAAAAGGCCGTGAACGCCTTTAAGAATATAGAAGGGGTCGAGGCCGTGACGCCTGTCGTGCAGAAGAGCGCATATATAAAGTGCGGCAACTTTGTGAACATGGTGCGCATATACGGAATAGACGTGAGCACGGCGGCAAGCTTTCAGCTTGAGCCTGAACGCGGCGAAGCCCCCGGGGAGGGGACGAGGCTGCATCCGGACGTGATGTTCACGGACGATGTTGCGGCGACATTCTCGGACGCTAAGAACGACTGGGCCGCCGCTGTCGATGCGGACGGCAACGCGCTGATAGACCCGTTGGCGGCTAACATAAAGCTGACGTTTGACTATTCAAACCTTTCGGGCGAGCAGAGGGCGGACGGCGACGGCCGCGCCCTCCCCATGGGCAACTTCTATACGCTAAACGTTACCGGAGTATGCTCAACGCTCAACAACACCTATTCAACTTCCGCCTTCATGGATTTTGACCGGTTGAACGAATTGATAGACGCAAACGCGGACTATCTTGGCGCAAGGAAGGATGAAAAGCTGCTTGCGGAGGAAAAGAAAAACGGTCCGACATATGAGCTGGTATGGATAAAGGTGAAAAACGTTGAGGACGTGCAGAGGATAGCGAAGCTGATACGCAACAGCGGCTTGTCGGTATATTCGCTCAACGATATGCTTGAAACGGTTCGCACTCAGTCTCGCCAGATACAGGGCATGCTTGGCGCAATAGGTGCGGTGGCGATGCTCGTGAGCGCGATATGCGTAGCAAATACGATGATGATGTCCATAACCGAGCGCACGAAGGAGATAGGCATACTGAAGGTCATAGGCACCTCGCTTGGCAGCATCTCTGGCATGTTTTTGATAGAGGCGCTGATATTGGGCATATTGGGCGGCATATTCGGCCTTGGGCTGAGCTACATAGCGCAAAAAGTGCTTCCCATAATGTTTGAAAATATGCAGGTGCGCAGCATAATCCCGGCGTGGCTTGCTGTGGCGGGCGTTGCGTTTTCCGGCGTGGTTGCGCTGATAGCGGCCATACTCCCTGCCCGCCGTGCGATGCGCATAAGCCCGAACGCGGCCATACGGACGGAGTGATGCATATGAGAAAGCTTTTACCTATTATATTGGCATTCATGCTTATGCTTACCGGATGCGGGATGGGAGAAGAAGGCATTGTGCAGATACTGGAGGACGAACAAACCCTGCAAAGTGCTGCGCAGCCCGAGGAACAGCTTATCGAGCGCCGCATAGAGATGACCGGAGATATTTCGCAGCCGGGCACCATGGCCATAATGTGCAGCGAAGGATACTGGCGCACATGGCGCGTGGAAACGGCCGACCAAAACGGCGAAGTGAAAGAATACCGATACGAAATCGAAAGCATGCTTCCGCAGGATGCGGAGCCATCCGCCGTGCCGGTAACGATAACGTTCAACGGCAATATGCTTAAGGTGGAGAGCGAGGCGATAGCAATGGAATCGCCCATACAGCTTATGCTTAACATTGATGACGGCAAAGAGCTGACGTTCAGTGTGGTGCATGACAGCGAAGAGGAAACCTTCACCGTGCGTCCGGCTGACGAAAAAGAGTAGATCAACATTGCGGTATACGTTTTTATCACAATAACAGGAGGAGAAAATGAAACGCACAAGAACTAATGCAAAGCTGTTGGCGCTTATATTGGCGCTGGTGTTTGCGTTTGAGCTGCTGCCCGCGCATATGGCGAGCGCGGCGGAAAACATCAGCAAATGGCCCGCGCTTACGAACGAAAGCGGCTGGATGACGACGAGCAGCTATATTCAAACCAGTTCAATAACCAGCGATGAATATCCCGGCGTCGGCAACATGATGCTGAAAAGCGCCGGTGATGACAACAACAGCCTTATAAAAAAGGTGCAGATACCAGGGCTTGACCCAAGCGCACCGATAGAAAAATATAATCTTACGCTTAGCGTGACGCATCTTGCTGCTGATCGCAAAGAGGCAGGCGCGGCGGAGGGCATGTATGAAACGATAAAGCTGCCGCGCGCGAATTATTATTACCCGCAGCGCGTGATGCTGCGTGCGCAAAACGGCAGGGAATGCCCCGTATACATAGTCGCAATTCCCGAACAGCACAGCTATAAGGATGAAAAGTACGATTATTCCGAAGTAATAGACCTTATGCTTGAGCTGGACGTGCGCACACAGGCCCTCCTGAGCGAGCTGAAGAGCACCAATGCGGCGGAAGCAGGCGGATACTATCCTGATATGCAGGAAGCTATCTACAAAATGAATAACGATATAGCTTCTTCCAGCCTGTATATGTACTGGCGGCATGCCGGACTTGACTTCAAAACAAAAATGGAAGAAATGTTTGAAGTCAAGAACAGGCATACCGATCTTAGCCCCGAGCAGTGCAAATACGTCCTTACCACCATGGCTCAAGAGTGGCTTGACTATTGCAGTGAACGTATTAAGCAGCCCGAAATATCATCGCTGCGCGTGCTTGGCGCGGAAGCCGTAAAGACCGGCACTAACGAATTTACGCTGAGCCTGCCAGCGGGGACGGACCTTAGCAGCGCAGAAAGCACGCTGGAAATAGAGTTCATAGGCAGAGCGAAAGCAATAGTGGATGGCAAATGGGCCAACGGCCAAACGCTGTTCATTGAATGCACCGCGTGGGATCAGGCCACGGGCGTTGAATTCGGCAGCATAAAGAATATGTACCGCCTGAAGCTGACCACGGGCGAACCCACGATAAGCGTCAGGTACTTTGCCGTAAACGACAGGGTCGCCACGATAGACGAAGCGACAGGCTCTATATCGCTCAACCTTGATACGGCGTGGGATTGGAAGCAGACGCCCGTTGTGGAATGCTCCGGCAGCGGCTATGAGTTCCTTGATGAAAACGGCGCCGTCGTGGCGGCGGATGCGGACGGCAAAACAGACCTTAGCGCGGTAAAGACGCTGCGCATCGAGCTGGACATAGCCGGCGGCGAATACACGAAGGATTATGCGCTCAACATAACCCGCGGCAATTCCGCGGAATGCGAGCTTAAAGCCTATTCTGTAGGCATAGAAAACGAAAAGGTTGAAATAAGCGGCACAAATGTGACCGTAACAATACCGTTTGACACGGATTGGAACACGTTGAAGGCCGAATATACCATATCCTACGACGCGACCATAAAGGCGACCGCAGAGGAAGATTTTGAAAAATCCGAAGCGAAGCCCATAGTTTACCGCGTAACGGCGCAGGACGGCAAAACATATAAAGATTACAGCGTTGTGGTCAAAAAGGAGAAGGCTTCTGGCGAATGTAAGCTGGTATCCTTTAAGTATGGCGCGGTTGCCGGCAGGATAGATCACGACAAAGGCACCATAACTATGACCCTGTCTGCGGGCTCGAATACAACGTTCGCTCCGAATATTACAATATCCGAATTTGCGACCATAATGCCCGAAATTGGCGCGGCGCAGGATTTCTCCCGCCCCGTTACATACACCGTAAAGGCGCAGAACGGCACGGAAAAGAAATACAGCGTTACCGTTACCGTTTCCGCCCCGCAGGATAATCCGGACAGGGAAAAGCTCCAGAACCTGCTCAACGGCATAATATCCTCCTATAAGTCCAAGGCGAGCCTTGGCAGCTGGGAGCAGATGGATCTTGGCATTTATGCCAACCCCGAGCAGGGCAGCACCACGCAGTATATAAACCTGGCGGAATGGGCGAAGAGCTGGAAAGTGACCGCTGCTACCATGGATACGGTAGTCGAGCGCAACATAATCGCCCTGACCGCGAACGGCTACGATTGCTCTAATCTGGCTAAGTACAATAACGGCGAACCGTTTGTGAACAGCAGTGGAGAACAGATAGACAACCTGTTTGACGACCTTGAACGCGTGCAGACATACGGCATGATGGGCGATGCGTTTGCGCTTATAGCGCTGGACATGGGCAATTACACCGTGCCTGAAGGTTCAAGGTATTCAAGGGACAGCATACTCAGCAGGATAACAGGCAGCGGCAAGCTTATAACCGGTACAGAGGTGGACATGGGCGCAATGAACATGTATGCCATAGCGCCTTATGTTGACGACCCCGTGTATGGCGATAAGGTAAAGAGCCTTATGCAGGAAGGCATAGAGAGCATTGCCAAGGCCATGAATCCAGACTTTACTTTCACATACAGCGGCTTTGCCAACAGCGAATCCACGTCCCAGGTAATATGCGCGCTGTGCGCATGCGGCGTTGACCCGTATACCGACCCGCGCTTTGGCGACGGAAAGACCAACATAGTTACCCAATGGGTGGATAAATTCGCCTGGGCCGGCGGCTTCAAACACGTTGTATCCGAAACGCAGCCCAACAGTATGGCTACCGAACAGGGTTGCTACGCGCTCGAATGGTATCTTGGGTTCCTTGAACGCGGCGGCGCGGGCAAGGCATACCATATGTATTACAACCGTTATAACTTCGCAAAGACCCTCTCTGCCGAGGCAAACATACTCTCCTTTGCAATAGATGGGCAGAATGGCGAAATAACTGAAGGCGAGCGCAGCACGATCGCCGTTACCGTGCCGAATGGCATGCCGCTCGACAGCATCACGCCCGAAATGGTTTTGTCCGCGGGTGCAAAGCTTATCGTTCCCGAACTGCCGGTAAAGCTGGTGGCGGGTACCGAGCAGCCGTTTGTGGTGCAAGCTTCCGACGGAAAGACCACCAAGACATATTATGTCACCGTTACCTACGGCAACGTGGACGCCACGGGCGCGGATATACCTGCGGACGGCATAACGCTTGAGGACGCGAACAGGCGCGCTCTCAACATTGTTGAACGAAAGGTAACGAACACCGCGGACGGCACGGATATAGTGCTGATAATAAACAACACGGTGGATCTGACCAAGCTGCGCATAAAGGGCGAAGCGTCCTACGGCGCGGAGGTAACACCGGTGCTGGACGGCAAAAAGACAATGGATCTTTCAGATTTTGCGGAGTTTACCGTTGTGTCCGGCGACAAAAAGACCACCAATAAGGTGCGCGTAAAGGTAATGATAGCCGCGCAGGCGGAAATGCTTACATTCCGCGTACAGGCGGACGGAACATGGTACAGCGGCGTTATAGATAACGACAACAACACCATAACCGTTTCCGGCGTGGACGACAGCGCGCTCACTACCACCCTGCTTACTGCGGAAGCCACGTTCACGGCGGGCAGCAAATGCTCCCCCTCGTCCGGCGCGGCGGTGGACTTCTCCAACGTTGTTGAATATACCCTCACCGGTACAGACGCGCTTGCAGGCCGCACATATAAGGTGAAGGTGCTCAATAAAAACGGCAGCCTGATAACCGCCGGCGGCAGCACGCCCGCAAGTTCGGATGCCATGATAACCGGCTTCAACGCGCTGGGCACGGAAGGCGTTATAAACCACGGCGCGGGCACAATCGTCATAACCCTGCCTTACGGCACAAACGTTACGGCAGTCGCGCCTATAGTCACCGTCAGCGCGGGGGCGAGCGTAACGCCCGGCTCTTACCAGATGGTGAACCTGTCCGTTCCAGTTGTATACACGGTGGTGAACGGTAAAACGACCAAGCAATACACGGTAAGCGTTGTGTATCAGCGCAGCGTTGCGGATCAGCTTTGGGACAAGATGGCTGAAGAAGGCAACAACTCCGTTAAGGATCACCAGGTGAGCCGCGACCCGCACGGCCTGCCGGGCGGATACGGTTCATATTGGGATTCCTCTAAGGGATATAACCAGCGCGGCGGCAGTTCCGGTTGGGGCAGCCTTGGCACGGGCTGGGGCAGCACCGGCACAGGCTGGAACAACTCCGGCACGGGCAGGGCATGGAACAGCTCCCGCGCCGAATGGACCGATGTACTTGAATGATAATGTATTCAATGCGGAAGAGTTGAAATACACGGAGGAAAACATATGAAAGCTAAAAAACTGTTGTCCCTTCTGCTGGCACTTATAATGTGCGCAGGCCTTGTGCCTGCGCAGGTACTGGCGGCGGGAAATATGACCCTTATGATAAATACAGAGGGCATAGAGAATGGCACCGTGGAGATAGTATCCATACCGGACGGCGCTACGCAGGACGGCAATACGGTCACCGGCCTTACGGCGAAAACGTCGTTCGTAACGGTTAAGGCCACGCCTAAGGAAGGCTACGAATTCCTTAACTGGACAGTCAAAATATCCACGAACGGCAAAAAGTGGCTGAGTACCGCCAAGCCTAACTCTGGTTATGTGCTTAAAAGCGGGCAGACGTTTGCTTCCAACCCTATTGAAATAGCAAACGGCCCAATGGCCAAGTTCCTTCAGCTAACGCCTAACTTCGGCATACCTCTCAAGCTGGCCGTTGAATCGAGCGACCCTGAAATGGGCGAGGTTGTGCTGGGGCCGAACACGGGCAAGCAGCTCACCGAAAAAACCGAAAAGGGCTACGTTGGCAGCTATAACGCGGGCAACGTGGAAATAGGCTACCGGCTGAAGGATAGCGAAAAGTACCAGTTCGTGGGCTGGGCAATACGCTATACCAACGGCGAAAGCGGCATAACCGAAGATTTGGATCCCTATCATTATATGGATCTTAGCATGCGTCCCACGACAACCTGGCCGTATGATAAGAATCCTTGGAGCAAGGACGATACCGTTGTCGGAAACACTGTGCGCGACCTTATTAGTTACAATAGGAAGGGCATAAAGCACGACATCACAATAACCGCCATGTTTAACGACAAAACTTCGCCCAACTATACGCTGGCCGATGACAACTGGAAAATCGGCATGACTGTACGTCCGCAGAACGGCAATCAGTCCATATATTCTGCTAACGTGACGGGATGGGACAATACCACCAACGAAGTAGTTGCGGAATTTAACGGCGCCGTTACCGCAGCCGAATTGAAGGACGCAAATACATATTTTATTAGTATGCCTATCGGCATGGATGGCGGTACGATAAGAACAGCGTCCGGGCTTACGGTGGAATTCACCGATGAAAAACCCGGCTATACCTATGGTGTTGGTGATATTCAAGGTTTGTCTCCAACTACATATCATGTGGGAAACTTTGCCGATGTATACGAAATACATTTCAACGTGCTTGATAACAACGGAAATACCAAGCCCGGCGTTATAAGGCTGAACCTTAAAAACAGGGGCAGGCTCACCGCCGAACACGGCGCTGTGCAGTACCTTGGCAAGCAGTATGAAAACGGCAGCGTAATAGACTTCGTTCCCGATGGCGATGGCGAGGCCACCATGACCGCCGTGCCGGAAGAAGGCTACAAGCTGCTCAAATGGATAATAAACGGCGCCGAATATCCCGCCAACGGCAACGACATAACCTTTGCCGTGCCGGAAAGCACGTTTGATATTCAGGCCGTGTTTGCCGCGCCCGAATTTGTGGTCGCGGGCAAAACTCCCCGCTTTGACATAAGGGATAACCTGCTTGAGCTCACCCCGTTTGTCACTCTGGCGACGGAAGGCACCGTGACCGGCTGGTCTAACGATACGGACGAGCAGGTGGTCGTAACGTTCAATAACGTAGGCACGCTGCCCCAGTACGTTGCCGCGTATTATAGGCTGAACAAAGATTCCTATGCGCCTGACGGAACATCGCTTTCCTTCGGCGGCAGGGAGACCGGAGAGAAAGGCTCATGGCTCAGCTGGAGCAGGTATTACTATACCCAGCTTAATGCGGACGATTATGAAATACCCTTTACCATTACCGATAAGAACGGCTTTGTAAAGCGCGGCGTGATACGCTTCGAGCGCGACGGCAAGGCCGGCATAGAAGCCGAACACGGCAGCGTTATATATAACGATACCGAATATACCAACGGCCAAACCATAGACGTTGCCGCGGGCGAAATAACCCTTCAGGCCAAGGCGGACGAAGGCTATGCTTTCGCGGGCTGGGAAATAGGCGGCAAGGAATATTCCAATAACCCGCTGACCATTGAAGCGGACGGCAAATTCTTCATTATCAAGGCCAAGTTCACTAAGCTTGTTACCGTAAGCACGGGCGAAGGCATAGTTTCCGAAGGCGTGTCCAGGTTTGCGGACGACGAAACCGCTGAAAGCAAAACCGTTGCCGCGGGCGAAAGCGTAAGCTTAACCAACGTGCCCGGCGAAAAGAGCAAGTTTGTTGCGTGGCACGTTGAATACGAAAAGGCGGAAGGCAAGTTCATGCCCGCCGAAGAAGGCCGCCATTATACCCTTGGCGAGGGCGCAAGTTATACCGACGGCACCATCACCATTGTTGCCAAGGAATATAACCTTAGGGTATATCCTGAATTTGAACCGACTTACAGCATAACCTTACAGCAGGCGGAAGGCGGTAAGGCGAGCTTCGCCGAACCCGTAAGCGCCATAGGCAAGGATGCCGTATCCGGTCTTACCAAGGATTCCGCCGCTGTAACGTGGGAACGCGAGGTCGAAACCGGCTACAAGTTCGTTAAATGGGGCATAGAATACTTTGACACTGCCAAAAATGAGTGGGTAGCCGACCCGACCGGAGGTGGCTCAACTGCGATATACCGTTACTGGACTCCCGTAAACGGCGACGGCCGCATGCGGCCTTCAATGTCCGCAAAGGTAACGGAATATGACCTGCGCATAACTCCGCAGTTCTCCAAGGGACTCACCGTTGAAGCTGTGGCGGACCCTGCCGCGGGCGGCAAGGTGGAAGTGACCGGCGGTACTGACGGCTACTTCTATAAAAACCAAACCGCCAAGCTGAAGGCGACCGCTACTGACGGATACGCTTTCGGCGGCTGGACGATAGAATACAGACAGGAGGACGGCACCTACGCGCCCGCTGTGGCAGGCACACATTATAGAGCTATAATAGGCAGCGCAGACACGGCGGAGATCACCGCGGCCGTGCTGGATCACAGTCTCCGCTTCACGGCCAAGTTTACCAAGCAGCTCTACGTGGAGCTTGCGCAGGGCGAGCACGGCACGGCGGAGTTCGTGGGCGTAACGCCGGACGCGGACAACCGCGTGTATGGGCCGGACGACAGCACCGGCAACATAGTTGCAACCGTTAAGGCCACGCCGGAAGAGGGCTATGCCTTTGGTGGATGGACTATATTGAATGCAGACACTGGTAAGAAAGCTGTCGGCCTGATGGGTGGTCAGTATGGGAACTACTTCCTTGAAGATGGCGAAAGCGAGGCAAGCAACCCGCTGCGCATAGGTTTCTCGAAGCACAGCAGTGCAAACTTCCACGTTAATCTGAAGTTAGTGCCGGTATTCGGCAAAGAGATGAAGGTCACCGTAGCAAGCGACAACAGCGAATATGGTACCGTAACGCCCGAAGGCGAGAATATTGTTTCGAGCGTCGGCGGGAAACTTGATTTCGGCGCGAAGCCCGCTGAGGACTGCCTGTTCATGGGTTGGGAAATAACCTATGCCGACGGTACCGAGATACCTGAAAAAGAAAAGGACAACCTGTTCAGCTTTAATACGAACAGCACCGATAATGACGCTACTGGCGACAATAATCAGCTCACCATATTCTCCTGCGAGAAGGATCTGAAGCTGACGGCGCACTTTGTTAAGAAGGGCGAGCCTAACTTTGTAAGGTACAATAGTCATAAATCCGATAGGGGCTCAATGCAGGCTCCCAGAGTTACGGTGTTTGCCCCCAACATGACCCTGCCCTCAAGCTACACCGGCTGGTCAAACGATGTATCCGAACCTATAGTGATAATATTTGATGCTCCCGCAATGCAAAGCAAAAGCGGTTTGAGATTGTTCTATCGGTATAAGTCTACCGACCTTACCGCTGCGGGCGTAACGTTTAATTTGGGTGAAGGCACTGAACACGATGCTTCAAGAGATACCACAAAATACTACGTTTATAATATCACTGCAGAAGAAGCCGCTACTCTGTATGAATTGCCGTTTACCGCGACCGATGCCAACGGCAACGTGAAGAATGGCGTTATACGCTTCGCCCCCGCACGCCGTGCACTGATAGAGGCTGAAAACGGCGCCGTGTCCTATAACAATGCGACCTACGCCGCGGGCAGCATAATAGACTTCCCTGCGGGCGAAGCCACCATCACCGCCGCTGCCAACGAAGGCTATGCCTTCGCGGGTTGGGAGATAGAAGGCGTTGAACTGAGTGAAGAGCAGGCCAAGAGCGAGACTCTCACCTTCACCGTGCCGGAGAAGTTCTTCACCATAAAGGCGAAGTTTGAGGTGGAAAACAAGGTCAACGTAACGCTGAGCGTAAACGAGGCAACATACGGCACGCTGACGAGCGAAAGCAACCTTACCGGCCTGAAGAAGGGCGATAAGGTGGAGCTGGTCGCCGCGCGCAACCCCGATGGCTACGAGGACTTCCTGCTTTGGCACATAAGCGGCAAGGAAGGCACAGACTATACAATAGATAACGATCCCGAAGTACCCGGCAAGGCCACGCTGACCGTGCTCGGCACGAAGGACATATCCGTAATGGCGGTATTCCGCGGCAAAGTCGTAGGCTTGCAGACCAGCGGCAGGAAGTATGCCATTATGCCCGTAAAGCATGGGCAGAGGCTGATAATAACCTACCTTGGGCATCAGGACGTGAAGGTAGGCGTTACGGAAGTGACGGGCTGGAACAATAACCCCAACGAGACGCTTGCCGTAACCATCACGCTCAATGGCTTCAATGACGGCGGCTCTCTGGTCGTCCTGAAGAAGTATATGGGCATGATGCGTGATAACGCACCTGACATACTTGCACCGGGTGCCTCATATGTGTTCCCCGACATGGAGGATACAGCTGGACCAGTTACTTCCATCGGCGCGATGTACTTGCATTTTACCAATGGCTGGGACAGGACAAAAACATATCATTTCAGCATAGTTGACGAAAGCGGCAACGTGCTGAAGAACGGTACCGTTGAGTTCAGGGCTAAGGGACTTGCTAAGATAGAAGCCGAGAACGGCGCGGTAGAGTTCGACGGCACCAAGTATAATAACGGCGAAAAGGTGTACCTTGGCACAGGCTCCGCCACCATCACCGCCGCCGCCAACGAAGGCTATGCCTTCGCAGGTTGGGAGATAGAAGGCGTTGAGTTGAGCGAAGAACAGGCCAAGAGCGAGACTCTCACCTTCACCGTGCCTGAAAAGTTCTTCACCATAAAGGCGAAGTTTGAGGCGGATACCACCCCCGGCATAAAGGTGACCGTGAAGAGCGAGAACACCGCCAAGGGTTCCGCCGCCGCAACGACCGACGGGCTGGATAACTTTAAGCCCAACGGCACAAGCATAATAGAGCTGAGCGCCACCCCCGCCGCCAACTGCACGCTGGTCGGCTGGACAGTGACGGATACCGCAAGCGGCGAATACCTTGACAAGAGCCTTTATACCCTGTATGAAGAAGGCGAAAACAAGCTGCTGCTGGCAAAGGGCGTTGATAAGGATGTTACCGTTACCGCATACTTTGCCAACTCCACCGAAGGCGTGTTCGTGATGCCCGGCGAGCGCCTGCCCGCGTTTACCATAACCGGCAAGGACGGCACGGTGTACACCGGCGCGATAGAAAATTGGGACAATAATACATATAACGAGATAGTCGTAACGTTCTCCGGCTTCGGCACAAGCGACATACTTGGTCAGGATATGCTGATAACCCTCAGCAACGGCAGCAGTGATGTGCTTGCCCCGACAGACCTTGTTATGAAGCGTACCGATGCGGGCAACGGCAAGGAAGAGGTCGTTCGCCATGAGAACGGCGGTAAGGTGTATTACAGCCTTAGCGGCTATCAGCGCGAATCCAGAATACCCTTCACCTTTACCGACAGGAACGGCAACGTGAAGAAGGGCACAATAAAGCTGAACCTTGATTACCGCGCGGAAGTGTACATCGTTGGCTTCTGCCAGCCGTCAGGCGACAGACTCGGCGGATACGTGCTCTATAATGGCAACAAGTATTACAGCGGCGACGTTATCCCCTTCGAGCCCGATGCGGAAGGCTACGTTACCATAACCGCCGTGCCGGAGGAGAAATTCGCCAATATAGAATACGTGTTCAAGAATTGGAAGATGGACACGGTGGAGCTGACCGCGGACGAGGTTTATGCCAACCCGCTCAAGTTCAAACCTTCCAAGGAATACTGCGTGATACAGCCGCAGTTCGCGGGCGACGGCCGCCTTGTGGTGGTGACCGATGCCGAAAACGGCCGCGCCGAATTTAAGAAGAACGGCGAATTGGTAGAAGGCGGCGAAGCCAACGGCATTGCTTACGGCACGGATAAGCTGAGCGTGGAAGCTATACCCGACGACGGCTATGTGTTCGTAAGGTGGCAGGTAGAGAAGAATTATTCTATAATCGACCAGGATTCATGGGTCGGCGAAAAGTTCACCGAAGAGGAACAGGCAAGACTCCTCGCACTGGTTACTTCCCTCAGCGAAAACGATATAAGGGAAGCCAAGCTGGACTTCACGCTTGAAGGCGGCTTATATGCGCTGCGCCTTACGCCGCTGTTCGGACTGGACGCCAAGGGCGCGACCATAACGCTGGATAACAGCGAAAGCGAGAAGGGCACCATTTCCAGCGAGGACGACCTGACCGACGTGCGCTGGTACCTGCCCGCCGTTACCATAAAGGCCGAAAAGAAGGACGGTTACGAGTTCCAGGGCTGGACAGTCACTTCCACCGCAACGGGCAAGCGCCTGTATAACGGTAAGGACTACGAGATGGTTGAAGTGGACGAATATACAATGACCATCAGGCCGCTCAGGACCAGCACGCAGGACATGACCGTTAAGGGCATATTCCCTGAGTATCAGCCCGTGCACGGCACCGTTAAGGGCCATGGCTACGCCGTGGTTTACGAAGGCAAGGAGTACCGCGAGGGCGACGTGATAACCTTCCCCAACGGCAAGGGCATAGCCACGCTTGAATGGAAGCCGGACAATGCGGACGCCCACTTCGTATACTGGTTCTTCAGCGATTATGTGATGAACAACGAATCGGAAGCCCGCAGACAGCCGAGGATAGACGTTCAGCTCCTTGAACGCGACTTCGAAATAAATGTTACTATGGGCTATCAGGTGAACTATCGCATAATGTGCGACGGCAAGGATATAACCCGCAGCGATGATTGGGCAAGTGCGGGCACAGCAAATATCTATACGCTGCAGGGTCTCTATGGTTACGACCGCAGCAAGTACCCGACCATAGATGACGCGATAGACAATTACTCTGAAATTTTCAAAGCAGCCAGCCGCTCTTATGTTATTCCCGGGGACGGCGTGATATTCTGGTTAAATGAAAACTTCAGGCTCGGCGGGGCTACCAACGGCAGGATAAAGTATGTCTACGACAGCATCACCGTTGAGCCCGCCGCCGAAGAGATAGGCATCACTAAGGAACTGATAGATAAGCAGTATGGCGGGTATGACGACAAGAGCGACGAATACCGCGTATGGGCGGCGTATGTAATGCCCGAAAGCGACATTACCATAGATATAAACATCCGCCGCATAGGCTACAGCCAGATCACCGCGCAGCCCAACAACACCACTTACGGTTCCGTGACCATGTCTCCCGAATCCACCGGCGGGGACGGATATTACAGGGAAGGCATTTACCTGCGCATCAATGCCGCCGCAAAGAGCGGATACCGCTTCGTAAAATGGGAAGAAGCGCAGGGCAGCAGCTATCTCAGCGAAGAACAGAAACTGAGCAGCAGCCTTAACCTTAAGGTAGGCGCCGATTCCGCTGCGCTCACCGCCGTGTTTGAAGAGGATACCAATCCCGTTGCGCAGGCGCTCAACCTGGTGGTTGACCCTGCGGGCAAGGCGAACGTGCTCGTGAACGGCGCAAAGGGAGTTACTGGCGCGTTTGAAGGTGAAAGCGTTACCGTTTCTCTTGGCGATGTGGATGATTATTATGCGTTTGACCATTGGGAAATAACCCGCGACAGCAGCGGCGAATCGCTTATAACCAGCGCGGCAAGCTACAACGAATCTGTCACGTTCGTTGTGCCGAACAGCCCGGTGACCGTTAAGGCCGTGCTTAATGCGAAGTCAGTCAACGTAGCTTGGAGGTTCATGATAAAGAAGGGCAACAACACCTATGTTGGAAGCAGCGCCACTACGCCCTACATGGCCGATATAAGCATATGGAAGAACGGCGTGTATCAGGACCCGAACAGCAAGATAACCGTTGTTAAGGGGGACACCATAAGCTTTGAAGTTAAGCTTAAGGATCCGAACAAGTATATCCTTGAAAAGATATGGCTTGATTTGTCCGGAACAACGGCAAAGAACTACTATGACTATAAGGGCGAATACACCGTTACCAGCTGGAAGTTCAGAGGGAAGAAGATATATCAATTCCTGATAAATGTCGGCTTTGATATGAACGACGGCGACATACAGCGTTACAACCTGAACGTTGTGCAGCCCGCGTCCGGCGGCACGATAGAGTGCAGCAGCGTATATCCCCTTGCGGACAGCGTAGTAAAATTGACCGCCAAGCCGGAGGAGAATTACAGGCTGAAGCGCTGGATAGTGACGGACGAATACAACAATGCCGTGGACGTTACCGTGGACGACAGCGACGCCAACAGCGCCAAGTTCACCATGCCCGCTGCGGACGTTACCGTAACGGCGGAGTTTGAACAGACCGATGTACACGGCGCGGAGATACTGGCCGTGGACATCCTTTCCGGCAAGGGCGGCGCGGTGATAGCGTCCGGTACGCTTGCGGGCGACGCATGGACGGTTGATCTGAGCGGCGTTATAGACAAGGCCACCGCGGACGGAATACCGCAGGGCACATCCGGACTGTATATGCGCATAACCGCAAACGAAGGCACGACCGTGGAGCAGGTCAATGCATTCACGGGCGACTGGTCGAAAGGCGACATTGCGTGCTACATGCCGCTGAACCAGGGCGTTATATTCATAGCGCATAACGGTGAGCAGAGCAGGAATTACACCATTACGCTTGCTTATAGCGAACCCGGCGCGCCTGAGCTTTCAAACGGCTCTGCCGAGCGCATAAGCGACAAGGAAGCGAATATCAAGTTCACCTCAAGCGAAGGCGGAAGCTGCTACTATGTGGTGGTTGAGTCTGGCGCTGCCGAGCCCGCAATAGATACCGAAGGCAGGGGCATGAGCATATCCGCAGGTGAAAACACGCTGATGCTGACCAACCTTGCCAAGGGCGCGCGCGATATCTACATCGTTGTGAAGAACGCAAGCGGCGTAGCGAGCAAGCCCATGAAGATAGAGATTCCCGCGTTCAGCTCCGGCGAGGAAGAGGGTGAATACACCATAAGCGTGGCCGAACACGTCGGCGGCACGCTTACGCCCAGCAGGACAAGGGCAAATGAGGGCGACGAGGTGACCATGAGCATAAGCGCGGCGGACGGAATGCAGATGAAGGCCGGATCGCTGACCTATACCGAAGCTATTGAGAACGGCAAGACCGTTACCATAGAAAACGGCAAGTTCACCATGCCTGCCTGCGATGTAACGATATCCTGCCAGTGGGAGAGCACTGCGTCCCAGCCCACGGGCGGCGGCATAACCGGATTTGTTATAGACGGCATTCCAGGCACGATAGACGCAAGCGGAAACATTGTCGTTACCATGCCGTACAAGACCGACGTTACTGCGCTCAGGCCGGTGATAACGGGCGTGAACATAGCGGAGATGACCCCTGCCTCAAGCGAGGCTGTGGACTTCACCAAGCCCGTTATATACACCGTGACCCTCACCGACGGCACCGTGAAGCTGTACACCGTTACCGTGCAGCTGCATAATGCCGGCGCTGCCAATGAACTGTGGGATAAGCTTACCGATCCCAGCCAGACGCTGCCCTGGTGGAAGTACGCCGAGCAGCAGCGCAACAGCGGCTATTACCCCCGCTACTGGTAAGTCGCACAACCTAATCTAAGCTCCCGATAACACCCCCGCCCACCGAGGTATTAACTGAGGTGGGTGGGGGTGAAGTTTATTGAAACACAATTGGCAAGCAATGCAAGTGTTTATACACTTGCGAAAAAGCCTGTCAGGGAGAACCCTGAGACCCCGAACGGTTTTTGCAAAACCGGCTGCGCTCCGACGGAGCTTTTTTGTTGCTGTTTCAGCATTATTATGCAGTTATAGCATTGACATGTTATCAATATTGGATTATCCTATAAGAAGAGAAAAAGCGGAGGAATATAATATTGAGTCAGATTGCGGCACGCATCCGCGCATTGCGGGAACAGGCTTTTTTTTCGCAGCAGCGGCTTTCAAAAGCATTGGGCATTGCCCAGTCCAGCCTTTGCCGCTACGAAACCGGCGAGACTGAACCTTCGGCTGCGGTTTTGCTGAAATACGCGGATTTCTTCGATGTCTCCATGGATTACATATTCGGCCGAACCGATGACCCGCACGGCGCCGCCCCTGTTCGCAAAAGCGTGGACGATCCGGAATTGGAACAGTTCATAGAGATGTGTTTCGACCCCAAGTCATCAGCAAACGCACGGCTGAAGGAAACATTGAAGCAAATGATGAAGGAGGCTAAAGAGTGAGCAGGGAAGTAGCGCATAGTTTAGAACATTTTGACGAGGTTATCCATATCATCGACAATGCCCGCAGCCGCGCCATGAAAGCGGTCAATGCAGAGCTTATTCAGATGTATTGGGAAATCGGCTCTTATGTCAGCGGCAGGGTGAAGGATGGCGGCTGGGGAAAAAGCGTGGTTGCAGATTTTTCCGAATTTCTGCAAGCGCATTATCCGGGAACAAAGGGATTTTCTGCGCAGAACATCTGGCGTATGAAGCAGTTTTATGAGACTTATTGTGACAACGAAAAACTCTCACCACTGGTGAGAGAAATTCCATGGACAAGCAATCTGCTGATTATGACTGGCTGTAAAACCGATGAAGCGCGTGAGTTTTACCTTCGCCTGTGCATTGCAAATCGTTACACAAAACGCGAGTTGGATCGTCAGATCGGCAGTATGCTGTATGAGCGGACGATGATCTCTCACGAAAAGCATAAGGACCTGCTTGCTGGGAACGGCGGACTTGCGGCTTTGCGCGATTCCTATGTGTTTGAATTTCTTGACCTTGAGGAACCGTACAAGGAAAAGGATTTGCGGCATCAGATTGTCTCTCGTCTGAAAGATTTCATTTTAGAGTTTGGACATGATTTCACTTTTGTTGGCGAAGAATACCGCGTTCAAGTTGGCAACACGGATTTCTTCATTGATTTGCTGTTCTATAACCGTGCATTGTCCTGTCTTGTTGCAATCGAATTGAAAATTGATACTTTCCGTCCTGAACATCTGGGACAGCTCAATTTTTATTTGGAAGCACTTGACCGTGATGTAAAGAAGCCAAATGAAAATCCGAGCGTTGGCTTAGTCCTCTGCACCGGTAAGGATGATACTGTAGTCGAATATGCGCTCAGCAGGTCCATGTCTCCGACAATGGTCGCAGATTACACATTGCATCTGCCTGATAAAGCTATCCTGCAAAGTAAGCTGCGTGAATTGACAGAGCTTGCGCTGGGAAGCGGCGAAGGCAACGAGGGTGATGAAGAATGAACGCTGTTATCTACGCCCGCTATTCCTCAGACAGCCAGCGCGAAGAATCCATTGAAGGTCAGCTCCGTGAGTGCCGGGAATATGCTGAACGCAACAATATGACTATCGTTGGAACGTATATTGACCGGGCATTATCTGCAAAAACGGCAGATCGACCGGAGTTCCAGCGCATGATCAAGGACAGCGCAAAAGAGCTGTTTGAGATCGTACTTGTATGGAAACTCGACCGCTTTTCCCGCGACCGTTACGACAGCGCACACTACAAGCACATTCTGAAAAAGAACGGCGTGAAGGTAGTGTCGGTTAAAGAGAATATATCCGACGGTCCGGAGGGTATTATACTTGAATCGACGCTGGAAGGCTATGCCGAGTTCTATTCTGCCGAACTATCAGAGAAAATCCATCGCGGACAGAAAGAGAACGCGCTGAAATGGAAAAACAACGGCGGTGGCACCCCGCTTGGCTATGCAGTCGAGCCGGATGATGTCCTTGCCATTGACCCATTGACCGCACCTCTGGTGAAAGAAATATTTACCCGCTATGATGCAGGCGAGAACATCAGCTCAATCACAGCATCGCTGAACGAACGCGGCCTAAAAACGAGTAAAGGCAAGGCGTTCAAAATCGGCAGAGTCAGCCTAATGCTAAAGAACAGAGAATACATCAGCGAATACCGCTATGGCGGCATAATCATCCCTAAAGGTATCCCCGCAATCATAGATGAGGATTTGTTTGAACGGGTGCAGCAGCGCATGGCGCTTAACAAAAAAGCTCCTGCCAAGGGAAAGGCGGCTAAAGAATATCTGCTGACCACAAAACTGTTCTGCGGGACCTGCGGGCGGCTTATGGTAGGCGAAAGCGGCAAAAGCCGCACCGGCGTCATGTACCATTATTATAAATGCAGCGGTGCCAAAAGGCACCTTGGCTGCAAGCGCAAAGCCATAAGAAAGCAATGGATAGAGCGCGCTGCGGTTCTTATAACGGTGCAGCGCGTATTGCAGGACGATGAAATCAGCCGCATTGCGGAAGCAATCG
>OIWQ01001989.1_pt1 | contig 22518 bp, 20 predicted proteins | sample 1587571 | NCBI WGS metagenome assembly OIWQ01 (sample SAMEA3888910, study PRJEB22519) | human gut metagenome | biome: human gut; feature: human-associated habitat; material: faeces | place: Denmark | collected 2010 | reverse complement strand
CCTTGAGAAACCGGCGTGAATACTGCCCGCTGGAAAAATAAACGTTTTCAATCCGACAGACCACATGGAAACAGTCATCGTCTTCATTCCCATATTCGTTCTTTCTTGACAGGGAGAGATATACATTCTCTGCATACGGCTCCAGTTCCATATAAGGAGCCACGACGGTATTTCCGTCAGACTTGTACTTGAATACTTTTGCTTTCATACTATCGTTTAATTAGTCAGTTATTGCATATTTCATCTACCATCTCATGCTCCGTTCTCTCACCTTTTATAAAGGAGAACAGCCGCTGGAAAAAGAATGGAGCATGGTCTGTTCCCAGCTGTGAGCTTTCTCCGTTCCGTGTAGCGCATATGGCAAACCGTCCCAGTCCGAAACTTTCCGGTGGCGGTACGATGTGGAATGACAGATTTTCCGTACCGTTGATGTGAATACCTCCACGATAGGTATAGAATGTTTTTGAGGTCCTTCTGTCCGTGTCAATGTTCACACGGCTGTAGCCGTAGCGTTTCAGTTCTTGTATGATTTCCTTCTTTTTCATGGTTGTTGCAGTTGGATTTGATCTGAATGGTTCATGTATTTTATCGCCTTTATCTTTTGGGATATACTTTGCTCTGATACCCAGAGCCGGTATGCGCGGGTGTATTCCTCTCGTTCCTGTTCTAAAAGGTTTTCCGTTTCCGGCGTATAGCCAAGGAACTCGATGTACCCTCCGTTATACCCGGTCAGTTTGCACTGTATGCCGGCTTCCGAGAGCTTGTCCATCCGTTTCTGTGCATTTCTGGCACTGGAATACTGCTTCGGCCAGAAATAGTGTTCTCCCGTTGAGCCGTAGGCATCCTCTCCGAGAATCAGTTTTCCGGAAAACCTGAGGCTGGTTATGAAGTCAAAGCGTGCTTTGCCCAATGCCTGCCGCAGGGCCTTGTGTGCCGGACCTTCCGGATGCTTGAACGCTTGCGGTTTGTCTTGGCTCTTGAGCCCGGGCAGTTCCACTTTGTACGGCTGTCTGTAACTGCCTATCCCTAACGTGAGGTAGAAGTTGGTGTGGAAATAGTCGGTCATCGGGTCGCTGTCATCGAAGTTGTACGACATGACGAAATCGCAGACATTCTGCATGACCTCTTTGGCCCGGTCTGTCAGGGTCTTGTCGGACGAGATGTTGTAGTGGTTGACATCTCCCTGGACTTTTCCGGATTCTTTGGTGAATGCCTCGAAATCCGCTTTCATCAGCCGGATGTGGATGGAGTGGTAATTCTCGCGCCTGACCGAGAACCTGTATCCCGGATAGGTTTCCTTGAGCCATGCACGTATCGGTTCCACAATCTCCGGTGCGTGCTGTCCCTTGTAATTACGGCCTTTCCAGCGGTATTCGTTATATACATATTCGGTGTATTCTTTTGCCGTGGCTCCCGAATGGTCATATTCATATCCGGTTGAAGTCGCAGATATATCCGGTTTGTCTTTCCAAATGTCGAAGAGCCTTCCAAACTCGGTATTCACCCATTGCATGATTGCAGTGTCACCACCCTTGTCCGGGTGGTGCTGCAATGCCAGCCGGCGGTATTCTTTCTTCAAGTCCGCCAGCGAATGTATGTTCTGAAAATAGGTCATGGCTGTTGTCTGTTATGCCCCTGCGAGGCGGTTGATGACATATTCCTTGTGGTCGAGGTCGAATTCCTGTTCCTGTTTCTGAAGCGTCGTCCGTCATATATCGAGACGGCCCGCTCCACCAGAAGCCTGCGGCTGTCTTCCGAAAGTTCCAGATAGAACCGTTCCGCTGCACCGAATGTGCCCTTGTCCGTCGCCACGCACCATTTTTCCCAAAAATGCGGATACATGTTGCCATATACGGCTTTGCATTCTTCCTCACTCCAGGCGTTCCACATATAGAAGAAGAAACTGGAGACTGCGTTTTCTGCCTGTAAATACATATCCTGCTCTTTTAAGATTTGACATGACGGGGTGTTTCCAATTCCAATTTCGCGGCTTCGTATATTTCACGGAGCCAGTCGATGTTGCTTGCACCGAGTTCAAACGGTCCGTAGCATTCCACTTCGTCACCGCTTTCTTTCTCTTCGGCAATGACGGTCAGGCTGCTTGCCGTTATCCGGACACCCGTGACCCGGCATTCATACGGGTCTCCGTTTTTCCCGAACCAGACTATCCATACCGGATCATCTTCCCTGTCCGTAAAGGCCAGTTCCGTCAGTGAGTATGCCTGAAGCAACTGCCGTATCGCTTCAATGATGTCATTGCGCAGTTCCTCAATCCGGTCGCTGAAATCCATTGCGGTGTATTTCACCCGGGCTTTCCTGCCTGTTTCCTTGATTGAGAGTATCAGCGATTCGGGATGGATGCCGAAGTTCCATTCCGTCACCTCTTCCTCATTACATGTCGTGTGGATATTGCCGCCCAATACCAGACCGCAGTCTTCCTCTACCACTCTTTTTGCTTCTTCGCAGCTTCCTGCCGCTACCGTGTAAGTACCCTCGAAGGCGTATCTTACTCTTACTTTGTATTTTGCCATAATTCCTATAATTTGGTTGTTGATATTATATGTTTGATTGCTGTTCCTTCTTCCCGTACTAAGTGACAAGGCTTATCCTCTCACCGAAGAAAGATTCGTCCACTCCATACACATGTCCGATGGAATAGTCATACTTGTTCCGTTCCTCGTCCAGACGGAGACGGAAACCATGGTAGCCGTTGATTTCCAGTTTCAACCTGACATCCTGTTTCAACTCCATTTCAAGCAGGCTTCCACCGCCGTAAGCGGAACTGAAAAGCCCGCAGTAGTTGCCTTTGGGAATGACAACTTCACCCGGTGAGAATCTGGATTCGTACAGTTCTTTCAGATTTACCCTGCCGGTATAGGTCAACAGGTTGGCACCGCAACAGGAGTTGATTAGTTCCTGGTAGAATTGTTCATAGGATACCTGTTCCTTGCCGTTCCTTCCTTTGCAGTTCGGGAAGCGTCCGTAAACCTTGCAGCCATGCTCCGTCAGGAGCTTCTTCACGCTTGCCGGATTGAGGTTCAGTGCGTCGACCATATCCCCAAAGTAGCTTTCTTCATATCGGTAGCCGCCCTGTGACTCAAACCAGTCGGAGTTGATGCAGTCATAATTGGAAAGCATCTCCACACGGACAGGGATGTCATCCGTATTCTTTATCAGCTCCGCAAGGACATCCGAATCGTTGCGACCGTATATCTCATCGCGTATTTCATCTTCGTGTTCTTCAAAGAAAGCTTCCACCGTCTTTTCATCAACATGGAAGCATGCGGTACATTCCGCCTTCAGTCTTGTGACGATTTCATGAACTGCTTCCCATTCGCTATCTCTGTACCATTCATCTGCCTTTTCCCACAATTTTTCTTGGCTTTTACTTGCAAGGCATTCATGGATCAGGTCGAGACGATTGTCAAGGTTGTCGTTATAATCCGTCCACACCAGCGTGTAGGATTCGTCCATGAGGGACTTGACGAGTTCCATTGTCAGTTTTTTCTGTTCTTTCATTTTCGTTACCTGTGTACGGCAGGATTCTGTTTCCCGTACATGTGGTTATAAATGCAGAGAGCGACCTTTCGGCCGCTCCCTTGTTATCCGTTCTCTTTCATGAATTTTTCGTATTTCTCTTTTTCCATATTGTCCTCCTTTCAGTTTAAGAATTCCGTTTCTTTCCCGTTGTCTTTTGCGGCCAGGACACCGAAGGGCAAGTCCAGTATCCTGTGGCTGAAACACATCGTGGAGTTGTAGTCCGTACGTTGCCAGAGCGTAAAGCGGTCTTCGGCGAACGACCACCTGAAATAGCCTGACAGGGAGCCGAACCGGGGGTTGACGTTCCTTCTGATGAGGAAACGGTTTACATCCACGATATGTCCAGCCGTCAGTATGATGTTCAGAATCTCGACGAATGCCAGCTGTGAGTACGGGTCAATGGGCATGACAGGTCCTTTGAAGTTGATTTCCATATTTTTTCCATTTAATTGTAATTATCATCAAATATCTCGTAACGGAAGGGAAGCATGTCGCAATAGCTGCTTGATATGCCTGTATATATCAGCGTATCTTCTGCCAAGTCAGCAGTGTCCTCTTCCTTCTCGGCAACGGCATCTCCGTACAGATCATGATAGTGCGAGACAATCATGTGCGGATCATCCGTACTGATGTCATAGCCGTAATTCCTGCTCCAGGCCATGAAGAATTCGGTTTCTTCCTCTTCGAGCCTTTCAAGGGCATCCCTGATTTCGAAGAAGTTTGGGCAGAGCCATTCACGGCTGACCAGTATGTCAGGGATGTTCTCCCATTTGGGATACCGGTATTGCGGTTCTTCCTCTCCGGGGAACAGGTCTGAGCAGGCACACAGGAATTCGCTCATGTCACTGTAGTCAGACATGTGCAGCCAGTAGTCCCTGTAATTCTTTATGTCAATGAGATGCTGTGTTGTCACGGCAATCTCTGCATTGTTTAGATTCATATCCTTTTCATTATTATGTATGCGAATGCCGGGGATTCCATTCCACCGACTTCGAGAAGGTGCCGTGTCCCGGCTGTGCAGGGTTTTTCGGGAAAATACCGCAGCCGTGGCGAGGATGATTTTTCCGAAAACCGCTTGCGGCATGACCTTGCACGGCCAAGGAGGACACGGACTACCTTTGTCGGTGGGAATGGAACTCCCGGTTCTTTTCATACGGTTCATATTCAGTTTGCTATTCGCTGGCTTCCCCAGCTGATGTGTATTTTGCCTTCATGGTCCTGCGTGCGGACAAGCAGGCTGTCGATGACGGACATCGTAATGTCGAACTCCTCGAATATTTCGGACTGTTCCTTGACTTCTCCTGTCTTGATAAACTCGTTCAGCCGTTCCTTGGTCAGTACCAGTGCCATCAGGTTCTGTTCGACCGAGTCCTCATAGGTGACATAATGAACGTCCTTCATTTCTTTGGAATCGAGGCGGATGAACCGGAAGTAGAACTGTTCCATGCGGGGAATGTTCCATTGCAGGGATTCCAGTATCACCTGATTGCAGGCAGGTATGTTCACCGAGCTGCTCAGGCTTTGCTGTGTGCATATCAATATGCCGTTGATGGTAGAGTCGAATTCCGTCACGATGTTTTGCCTCCTTTTGAATGCCACGTCTCCCTTGACCACAAATACCGGGCGGTCGGGAAAGCATTTGCGGAGATGGTTCTCGTAAAGGTCGAATGCGGCTATCGATGTACAGCCGACAGCCACTTTTCCGGGTATCTTCCGCACCAGTTTCTCTATGTACTTTGTCTTGTTCGGAATCCCGTCTCCGGAGTAACCCTCTATCAGATGTGGGACGGAACAGGCCTTGATAAGCAGTTTGATCTGCCGCATGAGCCGGAGTCCGGCATCCTTCTTCGCATCACCCGTACTGTTGTAATACAGCTCACAGATACGGCAGAATTCCTCGATGATGACACGGTAAACCTCACGCTCTCCGTCCGACGGACTGACGGTATGGGTCTGTATCTTGTATTTTTCTCCTGCAAAATCCCTGAACTTGCGTGTGATGACCGTCTTGCCGATAAGTTCTGACAATTCCTCCTTGTTATAGACATCCTGGTTCTGCTTCTCGATGCCGAATACGGTGGCTTTTCCGGGACAGTGGCAGGCACGGAAGAGGACGTGCCCCCTGAAGGCCGGAAATGGACTGCCGTAATCCGTATTGCTCTCTTCCTCTATCTCACGTTCCTTGTTTTCGTGATAGACCTGCGGGCTCCAGCACACCATGTTCACCGAATTGTTGTAGAGAAGCTCGAACTGGCTGTACAGTTCCGCTATGTTGTTGCGCGTGGTCGTTCCGGTGTCAAGAATCTTATACTTGAGCCTTCTGAATATGCACAGGATGTTTCTTGTGCGCTGTGAAGTCGGATTCGTGATTTCGTCCGACTCGTCGAAAACAAGACACAGTTTCCGGGAAGTTTGTTTCACGTAGCGCACCAGTCCTCTTCGCAGTTTGCCGAGCATGGAGGTTGAAACGACGAGGAACATGCCTTCGGGTACGTTTGTAAGGTCGCTCTCTACCCGGATGACACGGAACCGTTCCCTGTTTACCGACAGGAACGGAATCCAGGTCATGTTGGTGGCAATGGCCGGTGCAAGGATGATGGCATTCCTTACTTTTCGGAATTTGAGCAGGAATCTGGCCCGGTAATAGACAGCCGCTGTTTTGCCCGATCCCTGCTGCCAGTTCAGCAGGGCATAGCGTTTTTGAAGTACAAGGTTCAGGTCATGTTTTTGCAGGGCTGTAAATTCACATGCCTCGCCGTCCTTGTTGATGAATGTGCTCCGGTCCAGATATTCCTTCAGATTGACGTCTTCTTCCATATCCGCAAACCGGAGGTTCTGCATCTCATACTGTTTCTGTTTTCGGCGTATCAGTTTCTCCGCCGCACGGATCTGAAGCCTGTTCCTTTCCGTTACGGTTTCCGGTACCGGAAGTTCAACCCTTCCGAGAATGAGATCGTTGATGCTTGCAGCCTTGTGTGTGACTTTGTCAAGCAGACGGGGTGCGTATGGTTTGAGTTTGAAACCGTAGGAGGTCTTCACCAGTGCCACTTCCTTGCGTGGTACTGAATGCTGGGAAGTGATGTACTTGCGGATGATTCCGAGTACCTTGCCTGTGGTCAGTTTTTTACGTTCCCACTCCTTGATCTGCTGGTTCGTGGCATTTTCCGGTGGTTTTTGGTTGCGGAACTTGGATACAAGTGCTTCTGCCTTCTCAATGTGCCTGTTCAGTACGGCATGGGCTTTCAGCTCATACATATACTTGGAGAGCCTGTATTCGAACGCTTCCAGTTCCTCTCGGTCTATCCGGTTGGTTTCCCGCATGAGGTCAATCCGGATTCTCTGCTTCATCACCCTTGTCTTCCTGACGCGGTCTTTCAACTCTTCCATCGGAATGAACTCGTCCGCATTGTAGGGTTGCATTTCGATGTGGCGTGACCTGCGCAGGAATACCATGACTTTCGTGCTGAAGTTATGTACTCCCATGGAATCGAAAGCATCCGGATTCAGTTTGGTCTGGCCGACAAAGGAAAAACGGCTGTTGATATTGGCAACACGTGTCTTCTCCCAAAATTCACTCTGCATGAATGACACGGGTACGATGACCATCAGGAATCCTGCCGGATTGAGCACGTCGTATGCTTTATCCATATAATATTCCTGTGAAAGTTTACAGTCAAATTTCAGGTTGAATGGCGGGTTGCCGATGATTACGTCAAAACGTTGTTCCGGGCGGTACTGCTGTATGTCGCATTTTTCGATATGGGCTTCCGGATAGAGGTGTCTCGCAACGGTTACGGCCCTGCCGTCTATGTCAAAGCCGTAGGTGTTATGCAGGTTCGGCAGGTGGTTGAAGAAGTTGCCCATTCCACAACACATATCAAGCACCATTTCCGAAGAGGTCGGGGAAAGGATCTCCACCATGCTCCGGCATAGCTCATGAGGGGTGAAAAACTGGCCCATCTCGAATTCTTTTTTGGCTTCCGCATATCTGTGATAGCTGGAAAAATCTGCCTGCTTGAGATTGTGCAGTCCTCCGATACCTGTGTAGCAGTTGTAGATGCTCTCCTTCGGAATGAGGTCCTTGCCGGAATCGATGGCAAAAAGGATTTTCTCGTTCACCTCGGCACGCTTGTCCCGGGGAATCTGTTGGGGTATGATGGCATACATGCTTTTACTTTTTGATGGTTAAAAACGGAGACACCCCGCAAGGAAGCCTTACGGGGTGCAGGATTAACTTTTCATGAATCAATCTTCATTGAGCGTGATTTCGTCCAGACGGAGCCGTCTGTAACACTTTTCGGCAGCCGGACTGTCTTTGAACCGTATGTCGATGCGTCCGTTCTTGTAGAATTTGATCTGCCGGGCATTGTCCGTGGTAAGACTGTACCACTGTGTGATGTCCACGTTCCGCTCGTCAAGTCCGATGATTATTCCGGTTGAGCCGTTTATCAGGTCATCCGAACCGTAGGCTATACCTTCACAGAAGATGTTCACCTTGTTTCTACAGTCGTATGAGAATTCGTATTCACCGTGATATTCCAGATGGATGCTGTCCCAATATACGATATCAGGAAATGTTATCTTGTCCTTTTTCAGCTCGGGTTTGACCTTGCTCCAACGTGAGGGTCGTACCGTTTTCAGGAAACGGGCCAGCAGTTCCTCCTCGGCAGTTTCCCGGAAGCTCTTTCCGCCCAGATGTTCGATGACAGAATCCACATAGGTCTGGTAGACCGGTCTGAATCCCATAGGCAATGTCTGTCCGTCAATTTTCGGGACAGGGACATCCACATTGTAGGTCTTGTTGAAATAGGAAATGATGCGGTTGGCAAAGTTTGCGTTGGCATTGTGGTTCTTGTCCACAAGGTCGTTAATGAGGTTGAACGGTTTAAACTCATTGTGCGAATAATCATCCTGCCCGTTGTGGAAATAAAAGTCACGGATGGAGACCTTGCCGTTATCCTCGTACTTAAACTGTCTTTCTTTCCGGTACTGTTCCGCATCCTCCTTGAAGATGGCGTACCACTTTTCTATCTGGTTGAGTGTCTTATACAGAAGATCCTGCTGTGACTGGCAATAGAGCCTGTCCTGTTCGGTAATCTTTTCCTCGTTTCTTACTTGTACGCTCAGGATGCCGGAAAGCAGGTCGGGAGCGTTACCGGCCTTGATTGATGTTGTTGTCTGCATATCGGTTGTAATTTTAGATGTTAGAAATTCTGCGGTTTGACCCGGTAGAAACGCGTGATGTGCTGTTCCATGTCCTTGACTATCTTGACTTGTTCAGGATAGAAATTGAGTCTCCGTTCAACAGCCGGTTCATCAATTTTATTCCATTTGTCTTGCGTGATAAAACGGTTTTCATGACGGAAGCACCATACCACGATTTGATTTGCCCAGTTCCCCTTGAACACCGTTCCTTCATAGTCTTCCAGAAACTGTCTGAAATCGGTTTCATCCCGGAAAGCGATTTCGAAACTTTGATAAAGATTGCCTTTTTCCGTATCCATTCTTTTACTCAGGTAAAACTTCCGGTAGGTCTCGGTAGTGTAATTGCCATACTTTGGATTGGGTTCGGCATAGAACCATAGCGGCACTCTGGCCAGAAAGGTGACCGAGCCGTTGGCACATGCTCCACAGCTTCCCCAATCCTTGAAAGCACCTTCCGTCCATTTCAGGAATTTCATGTCCTTCGGGTTTACACGGTGGAATGCTCCACCGCTGACACTCAGGCGGATGCTTCCGTCCTCCTTCCATACAAAAGGCACATAGGGCCGTTCGCATACGGACAGGCGTTCTTCATCCCTGTGCATGTGATCGATTAGGGCATGTCCGTAATAATCTCCATGCTCGGTGACATATACCACTCTGTCACCGACTTGCGGTGTGATTTCCGAGCGTGTCCGTTCGATGAGTTGCACGTAATTGTTGGCCATATCCACATCATCCTGCGTAAGCCAATGTTCACGGTCGTATGAAGCATTCAGTTCTCTGAGTGTTTCGATACTGTACTTGTCTTTTGCCATCTGTTGTAACATAACAATCAATATTTGTTAGTCCGGCATTTCGGGGCCGGAGTTCCCATAACTACAGGCTTTAAAAGGTCGTGTTCCGTACATGCAAGGCTTCGGGAAAAAATACCGCAAGCCCTTCGGGCGAGGATGATTTTTTCCACGAACCCGAAGGGCTTGGCCTTGCTTGGACGAGCAGAACACGAGTTACCTTTGCCTGTGGTTATGGGGACTCGGCTACTGAAAATTTATTTTTTCTCAATCTTATCCGATAAGATTGAAGTCATTTATTATGTCCTTTAAAATAGAAATGTTATCTTTGTAATCGAATTAAAGAGTTATTTGAAAGCATGAGAAATATGGCAGTTCTACACAGTCCAGCTTTTTCTTATCCGTTGCCCGTTCTCGTGCGAGTTTTATTCAATCTGTTGATATTCAAAGGGAAAATACTTTATTACAACAAATATAGCGATAAGTGAGGGCAATGTCAAATTTATTTGAGCGGGAATATCCAAGGTGCGGCCAAAGATAGAAAAAAATTCAGGAATGTCCGGCGCCCGCGGAAACCTTTTGCCTGAAACGAATCCGGCACGGACTTTTCTGGCGCCCGTACGCTTCGAAATGAAAAGAAATTCCTATCTTTGTAGTGTATTTCCAATTGAAACAATTTTTAAACGAACAACGAACCAATGGCATTACAATGCGGCATAGTCGGTTTGCCGAACGTGGGTAAATCGACCCTTTTCAACTGTCTGTCCAATGCAAAGGCGCAGGCGGCGAACTTTCCTTTCTGCACCATCGAGCCCAATGTGGGCGTCATCACGGTCCCCGACCAACGGCTGATCCGACTGGCCGAGATCGACAACCCCAAGCGCGTGGTCCCCACGACGATCGAGATCGTCGACATCGCGGGACTGGTGAAAGGCGCGTCGAAAGGCGAAGGACTCGGCAACAAATTCCTCGGCAATATCCGCAACACCCACGCGATCATTCACGTGCTGCGCTGCTTCGACAACGGCAACATCACCCACGTCGACGGCACGATCGACCCCGTGCGCGACAAGGGCATCATCGACACGGAATTGCAGATGAAGGACCTCGAAACCGTCGAGGGACGCCTGGGCAAGATTCAGAAGCAGGCCACCTCGGGCGGCGACAAGAACGCCAAACGCGCCGTGGAATTATTATTACAATATAAGTCTGCGCTGGAGCAGGGTCTCTCGGCCCGCACGGTCGAACTGGAAAAAGAGGACCGCAAACTGATCGCCGACCTCAACCTGCTGACCGACAAGCCGGTGCTTTACGTCTGCAACGTCGACGAAAAGAGCGCCGCAACGGGCAATGCCTATACCGAAGCCGTCCGGGCCGCCATCGCCGGGGAGAAGGCCGAAATGCTCATCATCGCCGCCGCCACGGAGGCCGACATCGCCGAACTGGAGAGTTACGACGAACGCCAGATGTTCCTCGAGGACCTCGGGCTGGAGGAGTCGGGCGTGGCGCGCCTGATAAAATCGGCCTACAAATTGCTCAATCTCGAAACGTTCTTCACCACCGGAGCCGACGAAACCCGTGCGTGGACCTACTCGCGCGGCATGAAGGCCCCGCAGACGGCCGGAATCATCCACACCGATTTCGAAAAGGGATTCATCCGCGCCGAGGTCATCAAATACGACGACTACGTGACACTGGGATCGGAGAAGGCGTGCCGCGACGCCGGCAAGCTGTCGATCGAAGGCAAAGAATACGTCGTCGAGGACGGCGACATCATGCACTTCCTGTTCAACGTCTGACATACGGCAACGAACCTTAAAAAACATACCGCCATGAAAAACTCGAAATACATTCTCCTGGGCATCGCCGCCATCGTCTGCGCCGTCGTGCTCGCACGCGCCTACACCTACAAATACCGGTCGCAGGACACCATCGTCGTAACCGGGTTGGGCGAGACGGAATTCACTTCGGACCTGATCGTCTGGTCGGGGACGCTGACCGCCGAGGCGCAGAACGTAGCCGCAGGTTACGCCGAGATCGAGCAGAGCAAGCAGAAGGTGCAGAAATACCTCGCGGACAAAGGCGTAGCCGCCGACGCGGTGGTCTTCGCGTTCGTGAACGTCGACAAGCAGTACACCCCCGTCTACAACGCCTCGGGCAACTGGGCCGGGCAGCGATTTGCGGGCTACCAGCTGCGCCAGCGCTTCACGGTCGAATCGTCCGACGTGGAGAAGGTGGAGACCATTTCGCGCGAAATATCGTCGCTGATCGCCCAGGGCGTGTCGATCGAGGCATACGCCCCGGACTACTACTACACGAAACTCGACGACGTGAAGATGGGGCTGATCGAGAAAGCCTCGGCAGATGCCCGCCTGCGGGCCGAGAAGATCGCCGTAAATGCCGGAGCGAAGATCGGCAGCGTCTCGTCGGCGCGCATGGGCGTCTTCCAGATCACCGGGGCCAACTCCAACGAGGAGTTCTCGGCCGGAGGGTCGTTCAACACCGCCAACCGCAACAAGAAGGCCCGCATCACCATGCGGATCGAATATCGGATACGATGATCGCAGTCGTCATTGCGCGGCAATCCGATCGGGACGCTGCGGCGTTATGACATCGCCCTCAGATCGCCACGTCGTTCGACTCCTCGCAATGACGGAAACACGGCAAAAGACAAGACGCGAACAAACTGTTAAAAGCAAACAATATATCCATGGAAAGACCCGTTCGGGTGCGGTTCGCACCCAGTCCCACCGGGCCCCTGCACATCGGGGGCGTCCGCACGGCATTGTATAATTACCTGTTCGCCCGCCGGCACAAAGGCACGATGATCCTCCGTATCGAGGACACCGATTCGCAGCGTTTCGTGCCGGGCGCCGAGGATTACATCCTCGAATCGCTCAAATGGTGCGGTATCGAGATCGACGAGGGCGTCGGCGTCGGAGGTCCCCATGCCCCCTACCGCCAAAGCGAACGCCGCGAAATATACCTCAAATACGCCCTGCAGCTCGTGGAGGCCGGGTGGGCCTACTACGCTTTCGACACAGCCGAGGAGCTCGACGCCCTGCGCAAAGAGGCCGAGAAGCGCGGCGAGGCTTTCGCCTACAATTATGCCGTGCGCGAAAAGCTGGCCACGTCGCTGGCTCTGCCCGCCGAAGAGGTCAAAGCCCGCATCGACCGCGGCGACCAGTGGGTGATCCGCTTCAAAATGCCTGAAAACGAGGTGGTCGGGATGGACGACCTGATTCGCGGCCACGTGGAGGTCAACACCTCGACGCTGGACGACAAGGTGCTCTACAAGTCGGCCGACGCACTGCCCACCTACCACCTGGCGAACATCGTCGACGACCGTCTGATGGAGGTGTCGCACGTCATCCGCGGCGAGGAGTGGCTCCCGTCGCTGCCCCTGCACTACCTGCTGTACAAAGCCTTCGGATGGACGGATGCGCAACCGCAGTTCGCCCACCTGCCCCTGCTGCTGAAGCCCACGGGCGGCGGCAAGCTCTCGAAGCGCGACGGCGACAAGATGGGATTTCCGGTATTTCCGCTTTTCTGGACCTCCCCCACCGGAGAGACCGCTCGCGGATACCGTGAGGACGGCTATTTCCCCGAAGCGTTCATCAACATGCTGGCGCTGCTGGGATGGAACCCCGGCACGGAGCAGGAGATCTTCTCGATGCAGGAGTTGATCGACAGCTTCTCACTCGAGCGCGTTTCGAAATCGGGAGCCCGCTTCCAGCCCGACAAGGCCAAGTGGTTCAACGCCCAGTACATGCACCGCAAGACCGACGCCGAACTGGCGGCCCTCTACCAGCCGATCCTGCGCGAACACGGCATCGAGGTATCGGACGAACTGGCCGGCCGAGCCGCAGGCATCATGAAGGAGCGCGCGACGTTCACGACCGACCTGTGGGACCTCACGTCGTTCTTCTTCGTAGCTCCCGCGGAGTATGAGGAGAAGCAGGCCAAAAAATACTGGAAGGGCCAGAATCCCGCCATCCTGCGCGAGCTGCGCGGCGTATTGGAGGGGATCGACGACTTCTCGCTGGAAAACACCGAACGTATCGTCCACGCCTGGATCGAAGAGAAAGGCTACGGCATGGGACAGGTGATGAACACGCTGCGTCTGGCGCTCGTGGGAGCCGGAAAAGGACCGGGCATGTACGACGTCACGTCGTTCATCGGCAAAACCGAGTGCCTGAAGCGCATCGACAACCTGCTGAACAACCTAAAACCCGCTGAATAAAATGGTAGAAATCGAACAGAACGTCTGGGGCATGACCCCGGAAGGCGAGGCGATCATCCTCTACACGCTGCGCAACGACTCGGGGGCCGAGGTCCGGCTTTCGAACTACGGCGCCGCGATCGTCTCGGTGACGATGCCCGACCGCGAGGGCCGCATGGCCGACGTGGTGCTGGGTTACAAGCATCCCGAAGGTTATTTCTTCGACGGAGCCGCCTCGGGCAAGAGCGTGGGCCGCTGCGCCAACCGCATTGCTTTCGGGCAGATGACCGTCGAAGGCACGGAATACCGGCTGGAGGTCAACAACGGTCCCAATCACCTCCACGGAGGCACGAAGGGATTCGCCAACCGCATCTGGGAGAGCCGCGTGGAGACCAACCGCGTGGTGATGTCGCTCGTCTCGGAAGACGGCGACCAGGGCTATCCCGGAGAGCTGTGCGTCGAGGCCGTCTTCGACTTCGACGACGACAACGCGCTGGAGATCACCTATCTGGCCAAAACCGACAAGACGACGGTCGTGAACCTCACCAACCACGTCTATTTCAACCTCGCGGGCGACGGCAGCGGGTCGGTCCTCGACCACGAACTGCGGCTCAACAGCTCGAAGGTGCTGGAGATGAACGACAAGCAGATTCCCACGGGCAAGCTGCTCGACGCAGCCGGCACGCCGCAGGATTTTCGGGAGTTCCGGACGTTCCGCCCCGGCATCGGCTCGGAGTTCAACCACATCCGTGATTTCAAAGGTTACGACCACCCCTTCGTGATCGACAACTGGAAGCCCAACATCCTGGGCGAAGTCGGCGAGCTGCGCGAGGCCACATCGGGCCGCTCGGTGAAGGTGCTTTCGTCGCAGCCCAGCGTGATGATCTACACCGGCAACTGGCTCGCGGGCGGATGTCCCGAGACCAAGACCGGAGGCCGGTATGCCGACTACGACGGCGTGGCGATCGAGTGCCAGAACTACCCCGACGCCGTGAACCACCCCGAATTCCCCTCACCGCTGCTCCGGCCCGGAGAACTCTACTGTCAGAAAATCGTGTTCCGCTTCGGAACGTTCTGAAAAAAGCGGCGACCCCGATGGGGCCGCCGCTTCGCTTTTATTTCTCCGGTTCCGCGACGAGCTCCGCGGCCCGTGCCAGTGCGGCATGGATGTCGGGGCAGACATTCTCCCCGCCCAGCAGGGCGTAGAGGCCCGAGCGTTCGAGCGCCGCGCGGACATCGTCGTTGACGCCCGAGAGCACTACCGTAATCTTGCTCCGGTGGGACATCTCGCAGAGCGTTGTGAGGTTGTGAATGCCCGTGGAGTCGATGAACGGCACCTTGCGCATGCGGATAATCCGCACCCGGGGACGGTCGCCGATCTGAGCCATCAGCTCCTCGAAGCGCGTGGCGATGCCGAAGAAATAGGGTCCGTTGATCTCGTAAACCTCCACCCCCTTGGGCACCGCGAGGGGTTCCTCATGCAGGGTCACGTCGAGTCCGGCCGAAGGGTCGATCTCGTCGCGGATCACCGAGATTTCGGTGGTCTCCATCACCCGCTTCATAAAGAGCACGCAGGCGATCAGCAGGCCCACCTCGATAGCGATCGTCAGGTCGAAGACCACCGTCAGGAAAAAGGTCAGCAGCAGCACCGCGACATCCGACCGGGGGTTGCGCAGCAGGGCCCGGAAGGTCCGCCAGCCGCTCATGTTGTAGGCCACGACGGCCAGCACGCCCGCCAGACAGGCCATCGGGATATACTGCGCCAGGGGCATGAACAGCACGAGGATCAACAGCAGCACCACGGCATGAATGATGCCCGCGACGGGTGTGCGGCCGCCATTGTTGATGTTGGTCATCGTGCGGGCGATGGCGCCCGTGGCCGGGATGCCGCCGAAGAGCGGCGTCAGCAGGTTGGCGGCGCCCTGCGCGATGAGTTCGGTGTTGGAGTCGTGGCGGTCGTCGATCACGCCGTCGGCCACCGTCGCCGACAACAGCGATTCGATGGCGCCCAGAATGGCGATGGTGACAGCCACGGGAAAGAGGTTGCGGATCGCCTCCCAGTCGATCGACGGGAGGGATGCGGCGGGCAGTTCGGCACGGATGGTGAAGCGGTCGCCGATGGTGTCGATGCCCTCGATCCCGGCATAGGTGCGCAGGAGCCATACCGCGACGGTCATCACCACGATCGCCACGAGCGACCCGGGGATGCGTCGCATGACGCGCGGCGTGAGCGCGATCAGCAGGATGCTCGCGGCCCCCACCGCCACTTCCCAGCCGTTCACCGAGCCGAAATGGCGGAAATAGAGCATCCACTTCCCGGCGAAATCGCCCGGGACGGCCTCACCCCCGAAATCGAGCCCCAAAAGGTCGGCGACCTGCGTGGTGAAAATCGTCACGGCGATACCGCTCGTGAAGCCCACGATGATCGGATAGGGGATGAATTTGATGACCGTGCCCAGCCGGCAGAGTCCCATGACCAGCAGCAGCACGCCGCCCATGAGTGTGGCGACGAGCAGCCCGGCCTCGCCGTATTGCTGGACGATGCCGTAGACGATGACGATGAAGGCGCCCGTAGGGCCTCCGATCTGTACGCGGCTGCCGCCCAGCAGCGAAACGACGAATCCGGCGATGACGGCGGTGATGATGCCCTTTTCGGGCGAAACGCCCGAGGCGATGCCGAAGGCGATGGCCAGCGGCAAGGCGACGATGCCGACAATGACGCCGGCCATCAGGTCGCGCAGGAAATCCGCGCGGGAGTAACCCTTCAGCGTGTCGAAGAGTTTGGGTCTGAATGACATGACTTTCATCTGTAACAGGCAAATTTTCAATGAAGCTGCAAAATTAAGCAAAATATTCCGTTTTTCCCGGAAAAATAGTACCTTTGCCTCCGATATTTCAAAGGGGTGCCTTACTGTCAGGCTGAGATTATACCCATTGAACCGGAGACGGGTAATGCCGAGACCGGGACGAAGCGTAATCAACAACTCATACCCCTTTTCAGTCTATTAACTCAAAAAGTTTAACGATGAAAAGGATTTTTCTGTTTCTTGCGGCTGCCGCGCTCTGCCCGGCCGCACAACTGCACGCCGAAGCGAACTCCGAACAGAGCGGACGCGGAAATGCGGCTCCGAACGCCGACATGGCTCCGCAGCCCCGAAAACCGGCCTCCGACGCCGGCGACTCGGTGCGGATGTACCGTTTGCAGGAGGTCGAGGTGACCGCCACGCGCGCCACGCGGAACACGCCCGTGGCCTATTCGGACATTCAGCGCGAGGCCATCGCCCGCAACAGCTACGGATTCGACATTCCCTCGCTGATCGCCCTCACCCCCTCGGTCGTGGCGACGAACGAGACCGGCATCGGCATCGGCGGAACGGCCATCCGCCTGCGCGGCACCGACGCCACGCGCATCAACGTCACGATCAACGGCGTGGCGATGAACAACCCCGATTCGCACGCGATGTACTGGTACGACACGCCCGACCTGATTTCGTCGGTGGGAACCGTACAGGTGCAGCGCGGCGCGGGCATCTCGACCAACGGCACGGGAGCCTTCGGCGGCGCGATCACGATGTCGACCGACGCCCTGCAAACCGAGTTCGGGGGCGACGCGTCGCTCTCCTACGGCTCGTACAACACCCAGAAGCAGGCCGTGCACATCTCGTCGGGCCTGATGGGCGGCCATTGGACCCTCGACGCGCGCCTTTCGCACATCGCTTCGGACGGATACATCGACCGCGGAGCCACCGACCTCAGCTCCTACATGTTCCAGGCCGGCTACTACAACGGCAACACGATGCTCAAATTCCTTTCGTTCGGCGGCAAGGCCAAGACCGGCCTCACCTACACCGGAGTAACGAAGGAGGAGATGCGTCTCAACGGCCGACGGTTCCAGACCGAAGGCATGTACTACACCTCGAACGGTCCCCACTCCTATTATTATATGGACGACGACAAGGTGGAGCGCGCCACGGTAGGCTATTACGACGACCAGACGGACAACTACCTGCAAATCAACAACCAGCTGGTACTCTCCCACCGTTTCAACGAGAAGTGGACGCTCAGCGCCACGGGATTCTACACCTACGGCTACGGCTTCTACAAGCAGTACAAGGACGGGCGCACGCTCTCCGAATACCTCAACATCCCGACTGACGTCGCCGCCGGAAAAGAGGCCGACCTCATCCGCGAGAAGATCATGCGCAACCACTTAGGAGGTCTGAACGCCTCGGCGGCCTACTCGGTGCGCAACCTCGACCTCGCGTTCGGCGGTTCGTACAGCTACTACTCCTGCCCCCACTGGGGCACGCTCGACTGGGTGGACGGACTGGAAAGCAGTCAGATCGGCGGCCGATGGTACGACAACGACGTGGACAAGCACGACGCCAACGTCTTCGCCCGCGCATCGTGGACCGTAGCCCGGGGGCTGCGCCTTTTCGGTGACCTGCAATACCGCTACGTCAGCTATCAGGCGTGGGGCGTCAACGACAACTTCGTTTCGGAAGAGGTCGGCATGCAGCCCATCGACGTGGACAAACAGTATCACTTCTTCAATCCCCGTGCGGGCGTAAGCTACACGCTCGCCGAGCGCAACAACTTCTACTTCTCGTTCGCCGTGGCCCAGAAGGAGCCCACACGCGACGACTTCACCAACCGCTATATGTTCGCCGAGGCGAGCACCTACCCCTCGTCGGAGAAGCTCTACGACTGGGAGCTGGGCTACCAGTACACGGCACCGCGCCTCTCGCTGGGTGTGAATTTCTACTACATGAAGTATAAGGACCAGCTGGTGCCCACGGGACGCATCAACGACGGTTACGACGCGCTGAACGACAACGTTCCGGACAGCTACCGCCGGGGTGTGGAACTGTCGGCCTCGTGGCGTGCAACGGGATGGTTCACCGTGGGAGCCAACGCCACCTTCTCGCAGAACCGCATCGAAAACTACACGCACCGGGTGGTGGATTACGGTCTCACGGGCGACGTGGCCGGGTATTACGGCTACCACACCGTCGAGATGGGAACCACGCGGCTCTCCTACTCGCCCAAGACCATCGCCGCGTTGTTCCTGGATTTCCACCACAAGGGCTTCGAAGCCGTATTCCACACGCAGTATGTGTCCAAGCAGTATTTCACCAACTACGAGAATCCGAATATGATGCTCGACGCCTATTGCGTGACCAACCTCAACCTCGCCTACACGTTCCGCACCCGCACGGCGCGCAGCGTACGGCTGGGACTGATGGTCAACAACCTCTTCAACACCGAGTACGAAAGCAACGGATACGGATGGTCGGAAGCCTATGAAGGCACGCAGACCGATCACGCTTTCTACTTCCCGCAGGCTCCGCTGAACGTGCTGGCGAACGTGACGGTGAAATTTTAGACGATGGATTGGAAACTCATCCTGCAGATCGCAGGGGTCCTGCTGGGACTCACCTATCTCTGGCTCGAATACCGCGCCGATATCCGGTTGTGGATCGTGGGGCTCGTGATGCCCGTGGTGCACGGCGCGCTCTATTTCAAAGCGGGGCTTTATGCCGACTGCTCGATGCAGGTTTACTACGTGCTGGCGGGGCTGTACGGCTGGGCGGTGTGGCGCCGGGCCCGGCGGCATACGGCTCCGGAAGCCGCGAAAAAGGCCCCTGCGACCATTGTCCACACGCCCCTCGGACAGATTCCGGGGCTCGTTGCAGTCTATGTCGCCGCCCATGCGGCCATCTACCTGCTGCTCGTGCGCTTCACCAACAGCACCGTGCCTTTCTGGGACGCCGGAACCACGGCCGCGAGCATCGTGGCGATGTGGATGCTCTCGCGCAAACAGGTCGAACAATGGCTGGTGTGGCTGGCCGTGGACATGGTGACCGTGGGATTGTATTTCTATAAGGGAATTCCACTCACCGCAGGATTGTACGCCCTCTACTCCGTACTGGCCGTTGCGGGCTATATCCGCTGGCGGAAACAAGCTACCTCTTAATAACAAAACACCCGGAGCACATTCCGGGTGTTTTGTTATTAAGGCAGGCCATTGACCTCTATGTAGCGCAGTATCTCCTCGCGGCGGGCGCGGGGCGTGACGCTCTTCCGCAGGACCAGCAGGTAGGAGTTGCGGATCTGTTCGCGGATAAAGGCGTCGGGCAGGTCGCCCGCGGTGCCGATGCCGTTCCAATGCACTTTGTTGAAATGGAACGCCGGATTCACCTCCGCATACTGCTCGCGCAGCACGACGGCCTCGTCGGGATCGCACTTCACGGCAATCCACTCGAAAGTCTCCATATCGGCGCAGGCATACATCTTCCCGCCGATCTTATAGACCAGCGTGGTCTCGTCGAAAGGAGTCGTCTCTTCGGTCAGCGGCAGCGACAGACAGTAGTCGCGGAAACTCAGCACATCCATAACAAGCTATTTTGTGCGAATATAGCGATTTTTTTGGCACACGGATTGCGTTCCATCAGAAGTAAAACCAAAATCAAGGTAAAAAATGAAAAAAATTCTCCTCTGTATCCCCCTGCTGGCGCTGTTCGCCGCAGGCCTGATCGGCTGCTCGCAGCAACGCCAATGGAATCACGAACAGCGAAAAGCCATGCGCGAAGCGCTGCGCAGCTACCGTCAGATGGTTTACCTCGACGACCTGACCGACGCCGAATTCGTATTGTTCACCGACGACGTGGCCGGTCAGCTCGAAAACAGCTATCCGGTCTATGTGGAATTTGTCCAGATGCAGGGCGTGGACGACACGGTCGACATGGTCGTCGTATCGACCATCGTCGACGAACTCGACGCCGACGCCCACAACATGCGCCACATCTATCCGTACAGCGCGCTCGTCGCGCAAGGTGTGCTTCCGGCGGGTCTGGACCACTCCCAGCAGCAGGCGTTCTACAAATGCTTCGCCGGAAAGGTCAACACGGCCTACGCCACGACGGAGCAGTTCTTCAACGCCATCCTGGCCGACACGACCGATCTGTCGCAGATCCGCCAAATGGAAAGCCAGTGCGCCAACGATCTTTTCAGCTGGGTGGTGACCGAGGTGGATATCACCGAAACCATCCCCGCCGCCCCGGCAGCAGCGCCCGCCCAAAAGAAATAACCCGCGTAAGACGCGGGTTTTAGGGGCGGCGGTTGTTTCAGGACGCTCACCATCCGGTTCTGCGCTTCCGATCCGCATAACGCCATAACATGAGGTACCCTCCCATGTTATGGCGTTATGATGTTATATCCATACTACAGTCGAAGCGGAAATCAGGCTCCGATCTGCAAGATGCAACAGCAGCCCCTAAAACGCGCGCCTTACGCGGGCGGGAGCGCAGAACCGGATGGTGAGCGCCGGAACAGACCGTCGCGCCTAAATCCCGACTTTTAGTCGGGTGTGTGCGCACACACTTGCGATTTCAGAAAATTATGCGTAGATTTGCGGTAGCAATTTCAAACCCGCTGCCGAATCATGGCTGACAACGAAAATACAACGGTGCGCATCGTCGACATCGCCCGCATGGCGGGGGTGTCGGTGGCTACCGTCGACCGCGTGATCCACAACCGCGGCAAGGTCTCGGAGGAGAACCTCGCACGCATCAACGAAGTGCTCCGCGAAGTGAACTACCGCCCCAACCTGATCGCCCGTTCGCTGGCCTCGGGCCGCCGGTACAGGCTGGCCGTGGTGATGCCGCGCTTCGCGCCGGGCGAATACTGGGCCGATTTCGACGCCGGGATCACCCGCGCCGAGGCCGAAGCCCGGCGTTACAACGTTTCGATCCGCAAGTTCGTCTTCAACCAGTACGACCGCTCGTCGTTCGAGAAACTGCTTGTGCAGCTGCACGACGAGGCGTTCGACGGCGCGGTGATCGCCACGCTCTTCGCCGAGATGGTCGCCCCCTTCGTGCGCGAGCTCGACGAACGGGGCGTCCCCTATGTCTTTGTCGATTCGAATATCCCGGAATGCAACCAGCTGGCCTATTTCGGCACTTCGTCGTTCGATGCCGGAGCGGTCGCCGCGCGGTTGCTTTTCGACCGCCTCGACCCCGACGCCGATATCGTCGTGGGCCGGATCATCCACCACGGCGACGGGGGTTCGAACCAGTGCCGCAGCCGCGAGGAGGGATTCCGCAGTTACCTCCGGGAGAAAGGATTCCGGGGAAAGCTCCACTACGCCGCACTGCGGCTCGACGACGAAGACTACAACCGCGGGGTGCTCGACGAACTGTTCCTCACGCACCGCACGATCGCCGGTGCCGTGACCTTCAATTCGACGTGTTACATCCTGGCGGGCTACCTCGCGGCGCGCCGCCGCACGGATGTCCGGCTGGTAGGCTACGACGTCATCCGCCGCAACGGGCAGATGCTCGACGCGGGCGTGGTGACGGCCCTGATCGCCCAACGCCCCGAAGCGCAGGGCTACCGCGGGGTGATGGCGCTGTGCGAATGGCTGGTCGAGGGACGCCGTCCCGATGCGCCGGTCAACCACATGCCGATCGACATTCTGCTGAAAGAGAACATTCAATACTATAAAAACAACCTTATTTGAAAACCATGAAAAATTTGTTTGACATCCGTGGCCGCGTCGTCGTCGTGACGGGCGGGGCCGGCATCCTGGGCCGCTCGATCTGCGAATACCTCGCCGAACAGGGGGCGAAAGTCGTCGTCCTCGACCGCGACGAGCAGCGAGTCCACATCCTTGTAGTGCAGGTAGAATGTACTGCGGTTGATGTCCGCGCGCGCGCAGACGTCCTTGACCGTGATCGAGGTGAGCGGTTTTTCGCAGAT
>OIWQ01001985.1_pt1 | contig 22547 bp, 24 predicted proteins | sample 1587571 | NCBI WGS metagenome assembly OIWQ01 (sample SAMEA3888910, study PRJEB22519) | human gut metagenome | biome: human gut; feature: human-associated habitat; material: faeces | place: Denmark | collected 2010 | reverse complement strand
CGACAGGACAGATTGGCTTCAATCTATCTACTGTCAATTGAATGAGGGAACGGCCCACACCCATCACATCTATGAACTGCTTTGGGTAATCGGGGGTTGACATAGGCCAGAAGCGGCTACCTACGCCACCAGCCATTATAATAATCTGTATATTTGTTTTCATTTATAATTCCGACAAATAATATTTCATTTATATCTTATAATATTCAATATACTGATTTTGCATTTGCTCTATACCAAATCTATCTGAAACAAATTGATATGCACTTTCCGCCAACACCTTCCTGTCGAGATTCTTGATATTGTTGAAAACTTCGACGAAGTCATCTACATTGTTATCTTTAACTTTCAATGGCCACGCGTTAGGAACGGTATCGACCAATCCCTCACAAGAATTGATAATTACCGGTAACTTTGCAAAAGAAGACTCTATAGAAAGCATAGACAACCCCTCATGGACAGAAGGCATAAATAGGAAATCGAAAGAGTGCAAATATTGGGCTAAATTATAAACATTTCCATAAAAATGTACATTTTCAAAAAATCCCAACTCTTTTACCAAATCTTCTTTCAAATGACCTTCACCAACAATATGAAAGTAGAAGGTGTTGATATGAGTATTTAACTTGTTGATAACAGCCGACAATACAGATATGCCTTTCTGCTCTACAATTCTACCAGCAAACAAGATGTTTATTTTTCCTTCTTTAATACCCTCAAACTTGAACTGTTTTTTTTCGGCAATTCCATTATATATAATAGGTATTATCTTATGATAAAAAGGGAAATCATACAGATAAGACTCCCTTACAGGTCCACTAATAGAAACATTTGCTTGATGTTTTAGGAAAAAATGCTCTATGACTTTTCCTATAAAATGCTTATGCTTCCACAACTTTGTGTTATGAAGTGTTCTTACTATCTTTACGTTCTTATTTATCATGAATCCAAAAAGTAAAAAGAACAAGTAAAGAGCAACATCTGGTGATTCTGTATGCGAATGATAAACATCAGGATGATATTTGAGATGAAGTTTCCAAAACCAGAAAGGAAACAACAAGGCACCTAAAATAAAGTTCGTTGAAAATGGAGAACGATGGTAATAAATACCATTAGATTCCAAATCTTCTATGAACGCTTTAGAATATGCTCCTTTTCCTTTGACCACTTCCACCATGTGGAACTCTACATTTGGACACTTTGCCTTAGATATGTTCAAGGCAACCGTTTCGGAACCACCGATATCAAAATGTGTAACTATATGAAATACTTTAAAACTCATTGAATAATTTCTCCCATTCTTTAACTATTGGTTCTATATTAAATTCTTTACTCTTGACAATCGCAGACTGAGCCATATTTGATACTTGTTTTGTATTCGTTATTACTGCCGTGATAACATCTGCCATTATTTGGGGATCAAAATCTTTTGGATTATAAGGGACGATAATACCATTTTTTCCATCGTCTATAACATCATAAACTGAAGAAAAGCTCCCATAAACTACAGGGATAACTCCATAAGACATAGCTTCTGCCAATATGAGTGGTAATCCTTCATATTCAGATGTAAGTAAAAGTAAAGAAGCGCGCTCATAATATTCCTTAGGGTTCTTAAAACCCTCTAGATAGATATGTCTAAGCCCAAGTTTTTTAACATAGTCCCTGAACTCCTCGAAGTCGTCACCCTTTCCTACAACTGTAAATCTCCAATCAGGCATTTTTTTTTCCAGAATATGCCAAACATCAGCTAATCTGAAAGCTCTTTTTTGATTGATGTCAATCCTACCAACATAAATTATTTCCTTTAACTTCTTATCTTGCGAATACACATATTTTTGAGAATCAACAGTAATTGGATTGGTTATTACACGAATCCTGCTAGGCTTACTGAGTCTCGTAAAAATCTTAAAGTCCTCAATATGTCTATTAGACAACAATAAATATCTATCAGAATTATGATATACATATCTCATGCTATATTTCGTAATCAAGCCAAAGATTTGCTTTTCAATATGCAAAAAAAACTTAAACAACGGAGAACGAGCCGCATTAATCTTCAACTCAACACCTTTTAACCGAGCATTAATGTTCGGCTGATTATGATAGACCGATATAACCTTAATATCCATCCCCTTGATAGCATGCTTTAATATAAATGCAGGCGCAAAAGGAAGCCCCCACTGGTTTACGACTATATCAATCTTGTCTTTTACCAAAATATCCCTTAATGAATGTATTCTATTTAGGCTGAATTCCTCTTGCTCAAAGATATGTTTTTTAATTCTTTCATCCAGATTATCAAAGACAAGTCCATGTGGCTCACTCAGAAAAACGATGCTAACTCCATAACCATCATCTAGAAATGCCTTAGACAAGACAGATGTAACAACCTCCTGTCCTCCAACACCAAATCCTTTCATCAGGAAAAGAATATTTTTATTATTTTCATTCATATGCATAACTTGATAAATATTATTAGCTGTTTGCCCCAAACTGAAGAGATTAGAAAGCAAATCCTTCACTGCAAACATTCTCAACCATAGTTTGTAAATCACGAGCTGGATTCTGACTAATATCAACAAATTCTGTTTTTCAGAAGGATAGAGAACAATATTAATAAATACCATCTCTACCTTTTTTTATTTTTTTGTTTCATCGCCATTCATATTACACTTCGGTACGAAATAAACTTTAGTTATATACTTTGTGCAGTTTTTGTTGTTTCCAAGCCCCGATATGTAGTGATTATATGTCGGGGCTTCTTAGCTTTGCACGGCGGCATCATCTTCTTACAAAGATTCATCTTACGAATCACCTTTCATTTTCAGAATTTTTGCTGGTATTCCACCAACTACACAATTGTCTGGCACATCCTTTGTTACAACAGCACCAGCTGCTATTGTAACATTATTGCCAATAGTAATAGGAGCCAAGATAGTTACACCTGTTGAGATATAACAGTCATTACCTATGACTATATGATAATCTATCAAATCAGGACGTTTCTTCCCCATCAGTACATTTGGAAGAATCTCGCAATTCCTACCAATCTTTGTTCCTGATAATATATGCCGAAAACCTCTATGTTGAAGATGGAAACCTGGACCAACTGAATTAGAAGCTACAAAAATATCAAGTTTTTTACAGTTTTTCCTATGCTTCAACCAGTAATAAGCCTTAAAGATTCTATCCCAAGGCTTCTGTTTTTTATTGATATAATATTCCAAATATCTCAGATTGCGCATGTAAGAGAAGAGTTCCCAATTCTCACCGTAAGTAAACCGAGCCGCTAAAGGGTGCTGCATCTTGTATGACAAGAAGTCAGCCTTTATCCAAGCTTTCAACTGCTTTCTAGTCTTTATCTTGCCCCCCCGAATTGTATGTTAAGCAAATCTCGTTCCGTCCATTCCATGGCATAAATCTTCAACAAAGAGTCATGGATGGCTGCGCCTTCATAATGAGAGGCATAGTAAGCCTTCTGCTTAACCTTCATTGCCGCCATATCGAGATGCACGAGAGAAAGAAGCTGTTTCTTCAAGTCCTCCACATCACCATTTTCAAACAAGAGCCCTGTTCCAGAAGGCTCAATGATACTCTTGAAGAATGGCACGTTACTTGCCAATACAGGAGTCTGATAATAGAAAGCCAAAGACAATACACCAGACTGAGTGGCAGAGATATAAGGATAAACCACACACTGGGCGTGCTGATAAAGATACGCCACCTCAGAATCCTTGATATAACGATTTATCATCACCACATTCTTTTCATCAGCAACACGTTCAAACCCCAGCTGACCGCTACCTGCAACGACCAAGGTATAATTATCATGCAGTTCTGCACTTTCCACAAAAGCCTTGTACAAAAGATGGATGCCCTTGTATTCCTCTATTCGACCGAAGAAAAGAATGTAAGGCTTGCTCAAGCTCTTCAATTCTTCTGGCTCATCATGTCCATCCACGATCTCTTTGGTCACTAGCGAAGGGAACGAATGAAAAGTAATCTCCTTGTCAGGATATTGGCTTTTCAAGTTACGATACTGCTCCATGCTATTGGTAACAAGATACTTCGCCACTTGCAAGTTCTCGTTCAATCGCTTATACATGATGTTCTGGCGCAACATCTTATACCATGCCTTCTTTGCCTCATGGGGCTGCAGGTCATGAACGGTTGACAAGATCGTGATACCTTGACTTTCCAATCTTCTCTGTATCTTGATGGGCGGAATATCATTGATATAATGAACCAATTCTATCTTCCATTCCCTACATAAGTCCAGAATCAACCAATCGTAGCCTGAAGAATTGAAAAGCAGATTTTTCAGCTTGTTGAAAGCCGAATTCGCCTGTTTATAGAACACGCTTTTCCCATGCAGTTCTTTCTTCACATTCTTCTTGAAAAAGTCATCCTCATAGTCGTGGAAGAAATAGCAGACATCATCTTCAGGGGAAAATGTATTCACTATCTCGCTCACATACGGCCCCATACCTGCGTATGAGGTCGTTGCCACTATCAATGTTCGTTTCATATTCGTAAAAATACTTATTTAAAACTATTATTTTCTATTCTTATAATAGGATCAATATGCTCGTAAACAACAGCGCATTTTTAATAACCTAACAAATGCAACATATTCGTTGTCTTTTGCTTTATTTCTTTGTCACTATTTGATACAGCATAAGCTGTCATTATAGAAGGATTGCACATTCCATCATTATGAATATCTGTAACAGCAATAAAGCAGTCTCCGTGTTGTCTATTTATTACATGAACTTGCCCCAATTCTCCTGTTTTGGGATTTTGAACAATTAAAGGAAGGAGTCTATCTACATAAAATCTATCCAAGTCTTTGAAATGCTTGACAAGTACAGAAATTATTTTATCACTGCTAACGCCTAATCTTTTGGATATAACAATAAGTTTCAGAATTTGAGGATTTGGCCTTATATCCTCCTTAATCCTTATAGATTGAAATTGCTCTTCAACCTTATCTAATGCGTAACAAATCTGACGCATAGTCTTAGTAATAAAGAATCCCTTATCAAAATACTCCTTGATACGTTCCTCTCCTAATCCGGTTTCTTGAGAAATAAGTGCCAAAGCGTAATTTTCCTTTTCTTCTGCTAAAGAAAATCGGAAAATGTCCTTGTTATAGAATTTGGACATATAACCATCATAATCAGCACATTCTCCATAAAAATGATGAAATAGTGCCTCAGTATTTTTCTCATGCATCACAAATACGACATTACTTACCCCAAATTTGTTGCCAACGAGCGAACTGTCGATTGGCTGCATACTGCGATATCCATAATCCATGTGAGCAGAAAAGACATTCATGATACGAAAGAGATGTGCAGGATCAAGCCTATCCATATCCTCTATCACTAAAACGACTCGCTTTCCATTTTTCTCTTGATAAGCTTTAATATTATCACGAATAATCTTAGTGATTATGTCATTCTCATAAACAGAGTTTTCATCAAAAGTGGATAGATAATTATCAAGAAAAGCTGTCTGGTCTATTTCTTTCTTAAACTCCCCAACTTTATCTTTCAAACTTTTGAGCCAGTTTACAGATTTGAAAGCCAAGAAGCCTTTAGTCACCATATCGTCTGCACCGCACGACTTCAGCATCTCAAAGAAAGACTCTCCTACTGTACAGAAATGGCTTTGAACATAAAACTCAAAAGCCATCCTATCTGTTATCTCATACTTAACATCAATGATACCAGCTTGAAGTATCTGCAAAAGCACATCATGCTTAATGAGTTCAAAGATGTCCTTATTCCCCAGTACTTGGTAATTGACAGGATAGAGCGTTATAAACTCAAAAGGCGATTCTGCATCCATCATACATTTCTCCTTGAACTTTTTCAAGAAAAAGGTCTTACCGTCACCAAACTTGGCAGAAAGTACCACCCTATCATGAGAAAGGAGATGATCCTCAAATCGTTGCATTGCATCATCAACAGGGATATAATTATCGTCAGAGTTTAGCATAACAGATTCTTGATTGTTTCATAACTTTCAATAACATACTTAGAATAAGCTATTCCGCCATCTGAAGAAACACCTAATCTGACCGAACAACCTTCATCTTCATTCTTTTCGATACAAGCAATCCAAGAAGGATTTATCAATATCGGTTCATTATCACTATCATGCAGTTCTATGAATTTACAAGTCATTGTATATCATTTCTCAAAAAAATATTGTTGGCGAGCCCGAATTAGCTCACTCTCACTCATTTTATTCTTCTTCTCTAAAGGCATCCATGGATACTTTTCTGATTGTATTTGAATCTTTGCAAAGTAATCTTCCACCTTCATGATAAACTTAGCTGGGACACCGCCCCAAACTTCATTATCAGGAATGTGTTTCGTTACGATACTGCCTGCAGCCACGATGGAATTCTTTCCAACAGAGCTATTAGGCATCAAGATTGTTCTCGCTCCCACAAAGCAATTTTCAAAAAGTTCTATACTTCCAACCTTATCTATATCACCTCGTCTTAGACCTAAATACTGGGCAGCATTAAACACACTTACATCATGGTTAACAAAATCCACATCATGAGCACAAATCACATAATCATGAATGCTTATCAAATAAGGCTCTGTGCCAAATGACAAAGTATATAATTCTACATTCTTGCCAAGAAAGTAAAATTGATTTCTCATCAACTCTGCTCTTTCGTGAGCAGAAGCCCTTCTCAACTTCAGTTTAAAAAGCTGTGATTCGACTAGTCGAATCCCCCCCCATTTTAGAAAAGATGCTCATAATCTTATCATTTTAAATTACCATAGTATTTTCTAAAAAAGCTACTCAGCACCACTCCATGAAAATTAGCTTAAAATCATTAGAAACAATGTCTTTCACCTTGTATAAGTTATTTCCTAAAGATCCATGGCAAAAGGCTTTTAACATAATCCTTTAGCCACCATTTGAAATTTTTCTCTTTCCAAGAATTATCCATAAAATGCATGGCATACGATTCCTTTGTTCGACATAGGATATCACCAGCAAAAACTGATGATGGAAGTATCAACATGCCACCTGCTAATTGTTGCTGTTTATCTACATATCTAAATCCGTGCTTTACCAATAGGCGAGCCATGATGCCAGGATTGATTTCTTGTTCATACAAACTTCCATCTGAATTTATAAAATGTCTATTGCCAAAGAAATCCATGCACTCTTTGATAAAAGCATTTCCTTTCTCTGCGCCATAAAGAGCAGCTAGCAGTCCCATGCCTTGAACTCCTTTTTCTGGATTTTTAGGATAACCCTTATCATCAATTTGCTTAGCACCTACAACTTCGAAGCCTTGAGGGTGAAATTCTACAGATGTGAAAAAGGAATTTCCTAAGAATTCATCAAAAGACTTATAGGTCATCACATCTGTGTCCATGTAAATACCACCTTCTGTATAAATGGCATAATGACGAATATAATCAGAAGCCAATGACCATTTTTTCTTTTGAATCGCCTCTTTAACCCATATCACTGAGTTTATATCAAAATTTGACTCATTCCACTCTTTTATCTCATAATCAGGCATAACTTTATGCCAACTTGCAATACAACGTTTCACACTTGGAGTCTTTGCACCTCCACCTAACCATACATAATGGATAATTTTTGGTATCATATCAGTTTTATTTTTAAAAAATCGCTTTATTTCAACCACTTAATCACATATTGCACAAACAGAGATGGTTGAATTTTCTCCTTGTACTCATCCAATAAGATTTCCCTTTGCTCTTTTGTCAACAACTTTCTGTTACGTCTTATCTCACCCAAAGGATATTTCGTATAAAACCATTGATGACCATAACCTCGTTTCTTCGTAAAATCAAGCAACCATTTGGCATTGTCTGTCAGCGAACGTATCTTTCTTACCAAAATTGGATTCGACTTGTCAGGCGAAATATTCTCATCACTCTTACGCCACAACACCTTTGCATTCCCGCAAGTATCAATACCGCCTGCAGCATCCGAGAATTTCACCCAACTGATAAAATCACTTCCCCAAGCCAAATCGAAGTTTTGGAATCTTCCATTGTCGAAGAATATATCTCTGCGCACAACGAACTCAACAACGAAACTAATCAAATGACCTTTCAGTTTCTCATCTAGATAAAATTTAGACGAACAAAAATCAGGGAACTTAGGCAATGGCAAAATCTTACCAGTTGCATTATCTAGACAATTCACGTTAAAATGAATCAAACCTGCCTTCGGTTTTTCCTTGTTAGTTTTATAAAACTCCTCCACACAGTTCTTTTGCATCACATCATCGTCAGAAAATAGCCAAAGCCAATCTTCCCCTTGCGTCATATCAATGCAACGCTCCCATTGAGCTACAAGATCCTTGCCACCGAGGTTTGTATCAAAGCGTTTATACACTAAGTTGATTTTATCCCTATACTTATCTACAATCTCCTCCAAGTTGTTAGGACTACAGTCATCGCCTATATAAAGCGTGAAGTCCTGACAAGTTTGAGCAGCAATGGAATCTAAAGCAGCTGCCAAGAACGTTGCCTTATAGGCAGGGATGATAATTGCTAAATTATTTTGTCTTTCTTTCATATGATAATTGTTTTCTAATATACAATGCACCTATCGGCACACAGACGCCCACAAATGAATATAGCGGCCAATACATAAGGGAATATCCCTTGATGATAGGGAAACCAGCCAACTGCTCTATCGGCAAGGCATACACCCAGATGATGAGGAGAGAGACGAGTTTGAACGACAAGAAATGCCACGTCAAGACCTCCAAGGTATGGTCGCCCACAAACATCAAGAATCGCTTAGCCCAATTCTGATAAAGACTCAGGCGATGACTCAAATTCAGTATCATAATTGTTCCCAAAATGGCACACACCGAATAAGGCAATATCTGGATGGCAGAATAAGACAGCATGGATGTGCCACACCAAACAGAACCCATCGATACGATGATGAAAGCCATAATCGTAATCGGCCACTTATCAGCATCCACATTCATCCGCTTATATGCCCTTCCCATAACGATAAAGAAACCAGCAAAGAAAGTGCGAGAGGCAATATGGACAGTAGGAACTTCGACATCAAACCACGACATCACGATAGCTATCAAGAGCAGAATCGAAGCCCCTAAGAAGTCGTTCTTCAGATACTTAAAACAGCCCAAGGCCAAGAACGACCCCAAGAAAAGTTCCTTCAAAAACCAGTAACCTCCCAAGAGTTGCTCCGTCTCGGTCATAGCCAGAACTATCTTTGCCACATTCTTCACCACATCTTTCCACCCATACAGCTGCGACACCACTCCTTTCCATCCACATACATCATTATATATGTTCAGATGGAAGAACACATTGTGCAACACGAGGAAGAGCAGCGACCATTTCACGAATGGCACATACAATCCCTTGACCTTGTTAATGGAGAACTGCCTCACATCATTGAGGTACTTATCCTTGAAACAGTAGCCACTAACAAAGAAGAACAGCGGCATGTGGAACATCGTTACGAATTGCCCCCCCACATGTGGCAATCCAGCGTGGCAAATCACCATCAGCATGATGGCCATTGCCTTCGCAATCGTTATTTTCTCATCTCTCATGAATCAATAGAATCTACAAGATTTTCCTTTAAAATTATACGTTAGGTTGCGAGGACGCTCGCTTACCCTCTTGGCTGGGATGCCAGCCACTACTGAATATGGCTCCACATCCTTGGTAACCACACAACCAGCGCAACAAACAGCCCCTTCGCCGATATGCACTCCAGGCAAAACAATCACGTTAGAGCCTAACCATACCCTGTCATCAATCTCCACCGAGAACTTCACCTTATCCTCTGGAGGACAATCGAAGTTAGGGTCCCGATGGTCATGCTGGAGCACATAGATGGAAACGTTGCTGGAGAGGTTGACATTGCGTCCCATGGTCAAACCTCTGCGAGCATCCAATATGGCATTGTCACCGATAATTGTGCCATCGTCAAGAGTAAGCCTTTCGGGGCATCTCATCTCCGTACGGAAGTGTATGGTTACGTTCTTTCCCATTTCACACCCAGTCCCTTATACAGCCATATACGCAGATGTACGGATGGGATGGTAGAAATTTGAAAGAGCACGAATCTGTCCCCCGAATCTCAGAAAATGTTCTGCCATACGAAGAGAAAACCGCATGATTTTCTTTATTTTCGGATTGCTCTGGCTGCTGCCCAAAGCAGATAATGCCATGAGCGGATAAAAGAGGATAGCGAAGAACCACTTGAGATAAAGGATGGCTACCGCTAAGATTAGAGAGATTAATATTGTATTCATTATTCTTTAGACCGTTTTTAAAATTTTCTTATAATAATCCATCACTTTTTGAGCATGAATCCCTTGTGTATAATTTGAGAGTACAACATTTTTAGCAGCCTTTAACATACCACTACAATCTGTTTTTGATACCTTTTCCATACACTGCACTAAATCTGCTTCCGTAGTAAACCGAAAACCGATTTCACGTCCTGTCATTTTAAGTCCCACATCAAACTGTTCTTTCGTTCCAGCTGTATTCCTTCCAAGAACAACGCACCCATTAGCCATTCCTTCTGCTGTAATGAATCCAAAGCCCTCAAAATTGCTTGGAACAATCAGCATTTCAGATTGAGCCATCAATTCATACACATCATCTCTTCTTCCCAAAAATTTCACAAATGACTGTGCAGCATTCACTTCAACAAGCTTGCAGCATTCATTGTAATAATTAACATCCAGAAATGCTCCAACAATATACATTTTATAGTTGGTTGCAGCATTATGAAATTTCAAAAATGCTTTAATGGCAACATCTGGTTTCTTTGCTTTTAAGAAATTTCCAACAAATAAGACGATTTTATCCTTCTTACTACAATTTACTATTTTATTTACATCTATAGGACCATCATATATGACTCTATCACATTGACGAAGACTAAAATGTTCAAATACACCATTAGTAATTGCTATATTAAAATTGCCTTTTGTGTGAAGTCTCTTTACAAAATGCCTTTTACCATAAAACATGGAGCAATTAAAATCCTTGTCTTGATACTCACGCAAATGCCAAACATGAGGGATAGAAAGCTTTAAGCAAGCATCTAAAGATATATCCAGAGGACCACAATTACAATGGACTATATCTGGTTGAATCTCTTGTAAAAGATTATAGATATATCTTTTTGCTGATTTCATGTTTTTCAAGCTATACCACATGCCCTTGATTGTATGCAACCTAAAAAAATTCTTAAGTTTTCTCGGATACCACATTAAACCATAGTTTGCAAAATAGAGTTTGACATCTATCTTTCGCAATTCATCAACAAGCCATCCTTTATTTTCAGGAAGCAATATATAAACATCATTATCCTTTGAAACCACTTGAACTAAATTAAGCAAAGCTTTAGAAGCACCACTCAAATTAGTTATATGGCACACATAAAAAATCTTCATAACTTTATATTTTTAAAAGAATTAAGATATTCAATTGATGGTTTTGCATACGAAATAACATGCTTTCGTATATCATCATACTGCAACGATGGAAAAACACCATCATTCATATCTTTTCCAACTAGGGCATTAGAAGCATGCACTTTTTCCAATAAACTAACATAGCGATTATCAAAGCCATCATCTAATACAATAGACATAAGTGGTTTTTCAAATATTAAAGAAAAGACCGTTGCATGAAAAGATGATGTAATGACTCCACTTGCATATTTAAACAAAGACACGAAATCCGATAGAGAATACTTCATAGGATACAAAGAAATCACTTTACATTGCATTCTGTTTGCAATTTTATCTACTTTTGCCATAAACTCTTCATTGTTCATGCCGTTAAATCGCCCTGGTAAATGATAAACCAACAAATACTTCTCGTTCTTCCAAGAATCATTTGTTATTTTACTCCATTGTTCTGAATTCAAAAGAAGTGTTGGGTCAATATCAGTCCTTATTTCTCTATGTATAATGGTGCTCATCTGTTGCGCCATAGATTCTTCTCTAAATGAAAGTACACTAAAATTATTCGCAATTTCCAGCCAATGTTGCGCAGAAACACTATTTATTGAAGTTTCATTTATACTGATTGCATAGGAATACAATTTTGAAGTTTCATTTCTGACAAATCGACCAGAGTAAACTTTATCAAGTTCACCACCTGTCCATTTGGGTACCCAAAGTTGATCACTCCCGATAATGTACGCATCAAAATTTTTGGGTAAAGAAGAGGCAGAACAAGCTTCTGTTTTAGTAAACAAAGAAGAAAAGTCTTCAAAAACAACACTAGTTTGTTTTCTGTTGCCAAATTCTTTAAGATAAGTATATACCTTCTTCAAATGAAAAACATTCTTCAACAAGTATAAAACATCAAAACATTTATAAGCCCTTTCAATAGCAGGCTGTCTATAATCAATAACAGAGACATCATATCCAGCCATTTTTAATCGTTGCTGTAAAGCATAGCACTGCAAAACAGCACCATAGTTATGAGCACGATGAAATGTTAGTATTCCTATTTTCATATTTTTTCTTATTTAAAAGACAACCAAAAACAAATGGTATTAGCCAAGACGAAGACAAGGGATAAGAAGCTTGTATAAACGTTATAATTATCAATAATAGAAAGCAAACTGAATATATTCTATTCGACTTTTTCATTATATACATATAACCAATAAGGATAATTAAAGCTTGCACGATTCCATTTTGCATAAAAAATATCTTATAGCCTGCGCCTCTAATTTGATCATTAAAACTTGCACCTTTGGCAGAACCTCCATTGATTTTTCGTATTGTTTGGTTTCCAACCCCAAACAAGATTTGTCCGTTATTAGTATATTGTTCAAAATATGCATCAGCGAGATGGGATGTTCTATTATTTCCAGAAATACCTTTATCCTCATCATATTGCAATCGAGACAATATTTTTTCATTCAAAACATTGTGACCTTCATTATAGCTAATACCTCCCCAATAAATACACCCAAGAACAGCTAATATATAAAACAATCGCTTAATAGACTTGCCCTCCTGCAACTTTATGAAAACCCATCCCATAGCAGAAATAACAAAACCAGCTAAAGATATTGTTAATATCAATGCTACTAATAATATCAAATTATATCGTTTTTTAAAGTCAAATTTACCTACATAAAGTAAAAAAGACAACAATGTTCCTATATATCCAGGCTCAAGAAAGATAGAACAAAAACGAATTTGATAATCTTCCATCACTATGTTTTTTATCAAGAAGAAATAATTAAAATAAACATAGTTGTCAGGTACGTTCTCATTTATTATAATAACAGACGGCGGAAATCCTATTGACAAGAAAAGCAAGTGTAAAATTATAGAAGGCACTAATAGTATAGAAAGCCATTTAGCCATCATTGTAAAAATTCTTTGGCTATTTCGAACATCACAAGTCAATACCCATATTGGAACAAAGAACAAAAGCTGGGATATTCTTTCTGAAACAGAAACTGAATTTACATTAAAGAAGGTACTTGCAAACAACAAAAGTAGCCCAACACCATAATTTGACATCTGTAGTTTTATCCCATTTATTTTTAAATATAAAATGGAAATTACAGCAAATAACAAATTCAAATAACTAGCTTTCACATTCCAAAAAAACCATGGATAGGCTCCATTAATCATATCTAAGAATATGACCAGTTCAAAAAGCCACAACAATTTATTTTTTTTCATCTATATGATAGTTTCTTTAATTTATTACACAGTCTGTTAAACAAAGAACTAAACTTATATCTCCATCCTTCTTCACCATATTTAAAATACACATACTTAAATCCTTTCTTGGCATAGTCCTTTTCAAACTGTTCACGCTTAGGATGAATTTCAGAAGGATGCTTCATGTTCGGCTGTAAGCAATCATCGAGGTTGGCTGGGAAAGTATTTAACCTTTCCTTGACCGCCTCAAAGAGTTTACGACCTTTATCAGTATTCAATAACACCAAGGAAACTCCTTTATTGTCAGCATTGAAGCTTGGGTCAGTCTTCTCCCATCCCCAAAAGTCTGCAATAGTTATATCACTTGGTCGTTTTGTATTAGTAAAGTGACACTTACCGCATGATCTGCGGAACATAATATGTTTATAAAAGAGAAATGTAAAGCTCATCTTGCCCCCCCATTTTTAAATTTAAACGTTTCATGGTGGGCAGCCCAACCATACTTTTGTTTATCTCTGAAATTCACCCATACAATTGGAGAACCTTGCTTTTTCTCAAGATAAGCTATATAATCTCGCCACATATATGGACTTGGAACGCCATGGCAAACGATGTCAACCAAGAAAAGTTTTTCTCTCAATCGCTTGCCAACATAAGAATTCAAGCCTGAAGTTTGACAAGGAGTACCAGAGAACAACACCGTCAATCCATCACGCAAATCTTTTTTCACCTGACGGAACACACCTGTCATGTCGCTTTGTACATACTTGCTACCTTTAAACTCATCACGTTCTTCTTTGGTAGTAGCACGCTTATGTACCACGCGAAAGTGATCAGTATAACCGGCACCGTAAACCACTCCACCTTGTTCCAATATATAATCAGAAATAGCAATGAATGCTGCGCCACTACGACTGGTTTCAACCTCATTCATATCCTTATGGCGAGCACCATAAGCCAATGTTTTTTCGAGATTCAAACTGGTGTCATAATTGTCATTAAAGGCACAAACCTTCTCACACAAGCCACAATCCACACACTTGTCCTTATCAACTTCAGGATATAAAAAGCCAAGTGCGTCTGGCTTCATCGTTATAGCATCATGAGCGCATATACTAGCACAAGCCGTACAACCGCAACAATCTGCAGGATTATTTATCTGTATCATTTCTTTATTACTTTATTCTTTAGATTTTTAACCTTATCTACAACAAACTCACGTTCCTTACCATTACAACCAACATAGAATTCTACAATTATCGTACAAACTATGGCTGCAAAAGATAATATAACAAACGAGAGTAATGATTCTTCCAAATATTTAGAGAGTAAACCAGGAACTGCTATTGACAACAACGCAACTACAATTATATTGAAATAAACCTTCTTCATATATTGAACAGAAGACAATCCTATCATACTACGCAACATATAAAGACGAGCAACCAAACAGCTCTGAGAAATAACGATAGCAACTATCAAAACACTCTCAGGAATACATCCCAACTTTAGACATACATAGGATATTGGTAAATTCAGCATTTGTAAACCACCAACTATGATTTGATAATTTCGTATTTTACCTGTAGCAAGCATAGCTGTAACCAAAGGATTTGATATGGATTCACACATGGCAAAAATCAATATTAACTGAACAAAGAACACTGCATGTTCAGGAACTAATTTCAACCATATCACCAATATATAATGCGTATTGATTAACACTGGTAACGAAAGCAACAGAAGCATATAAAAAGACAATCGAGCACCTTGAAAAATAAGGGTCATCATATATTCCCTATCCCCAGAAGCATAGGATTTAGTAATCTGAGGATTTAATGCCGTCATAAAATTCTGAACGAATCCTGTTATTGCATTATTCACCTGATTTGCAATGCCCCTTGCCGCATTGACAGATGGACCAAAGAACATGTTTAGAACGATATTGCCACCAGCATCTCTTAATACCGCAGACGAAGCACCAATAAAGTTCCATCCTGCAAATCCAAACATATTTTTCAAAAGTTCTTTATCCCAATGAAAATGATAGTTACATTCTGCAAAATGCTTTGTACAGTAATGGCCATAAGCAAAACGTACCATGATGGCAACAAGACACATAAGAACTGCATAGAAGATCAACTTATCTATCGGCGACCACATGATCAAGAAAGCTATCGCTAACTTACCTACGGCTTCCAAAATACTGATATAGGCGAAAGCAGACATTTTTTCATGTGCTATAATTGCAGCATTATATGGTACACTAATAAGATTGATAACAAATGTGATAATGGAAAATTGCAGAACCCAATTAGCTGCCGTCATTCTTTCCATCGGTATTGTCATCTTTGTATTCAAGAACCACACTCCTACAGATTCAATCAATACTACAATAATCAATGACAACAATAATTGTATCGTTACCGAAGCTGAGAATATCCTGTTGAGTTTACTTTGGTCACCCTTTCCCAACTCATAGGTAATGAATCGGCTTATGGCAGCTGATAACGATCCAGAGATAACGGTGAACATCGCCACAACGCCACCTACAACATTATATATACCAAAATCCTCAACTCCTAATGCATTCAATATGACTCGGCTCGTATATAACGACACCACCATCATAAAAAGCATTCGGAAATAAAGAAGAAGCGTATTCTTCGCTATTCGTTTATTATTATCTGATGTTTGATTTGACATAAATTACTTTCCAAATTTCTTAATTCTGTGCTCCTCTTTCAAAAAGAGCAAACAAGCAGCTGTCCATTCTTCTCGGCAACGATATGGTCATCCAAGCCTTGAATTACCACCTTGCTTTCATCAGTTGCATGAACTATGCAGTTCTTGCATTCATAGAATCGGATATCCTTGCCTACCTTGGCATTGTCATGTTCATCTTGTGGAGCAAGGCGGAGGCTACGTATTATTAGTATAAATCCATGTTGATATCGAATGGACTATCGAAATCTTTCAACATTGCATGCTTTGTATCTTTCTCTGAGAGATTGGCATGCTCGGTTGGAATCTTCCAATCGATACCGAGGGAATCATCAAGGATGCTGATACCACCATCTGCCTCGGGATGATAGAACTCATCGCACTTATATTGGAAGACTGCTGTCTCTGAGAGGACTGCGAAACCATGAGCAAAGCCCTTAGGAATGAAGAACTGGCGATGATTGTCTTCTGTCAGTTCTACAGCTACATGCTTGCCATAAGTAGGGGAGCCTTTACGAATATCTACTGCTACATCAAGGACTCTACCTTTTACGCAGCGTACCAGCTTGCTCTGGGTATATGGTGGGCACTGAAAGTGCAGGCCACGCATCACGCCATAGCTACTCATTGACTCGTTGTCTTGGCAGAAGTGAACACTATGCCCCAGGATTGGGGCAACCTTCTCTTCAAACTCTCGCTCGCTGAAGCTCTCGAAGAAGTAGCCACGAGAGTCACGGAAGAGGCGTGGCTCTATAATGAGTACGCCATCTATATCAGTTTTAATTATATTCATTGTTTTCTAATATTCTAAATTCTTTTTTAATGTTTGATCTTTCTCTTCAAGTATTGAAAGCAGATACTTGCCATAGTCATTCTTCAACATAGGTTGAGCATTCTCTCTCAACTGTTCTGCGGTAATCCAACCTTGACGGTATGCAATACCTTCAAGACAAGCAACCTTCAAGCCCTGGCGTTTCTCCAGGACTTCAATAAAGGTGGATGCTTCAGAAAGAGAATCATGGGTTCCGGTATCGAGCCATGCGAATCCCCTAGCCATGGTCTGTACCTTCAACTGCTTATCCTTCAGGAACTCCTGGTTTACGGTGGTAATTTCCAATTCACCACGAGCGGATGGCTTGATATGCTTAGCTACATCTACCACCTTGTTAGGATAGAAGTATAAACCTACCACTGCATAGTTGCTCTTTGGATGCTGAGGCTTTTCTTCGATGCTCAGGCAATTGCCTTGTTCATCAAACTCTGCCACGCCATATCGCTCAGGATCACTGACACGATAGCCAAAAACGGTAGCCTTGTTATTCTGTTCAGCATCTACAACTGCTTGATGCAGCATCTGATTTAATCCTGCACCATAGAAGATATTATCGCCTAATACGAGGCAAGCGGAATCATTACCAATGAATTTCTCACCGATAATGAAGGCTTGGGCTAAGCCATCTGGTGATGGCTGCTCTGCATACTCAAACTTCACTCCGAACTGGCTTCCATCTCCTAAAAGACGCTTGAAACCTGGCAAGTCAAAAGGTGTTGATATAATGAGTATATCACGGATGCCTGCCAACATCAATACTGATATTGGATAATATATCATCGGTTTATCAAAGATAGGAATCAGCTGCTTGCTGATACCCTTCGTGATAGGATACAAACGTGTACCGCTACCTCCTGCTAATACTAGTCCCTTCATATAATTATTATTTATTGATCAATAACACTGGTCGAAAACCTACCCGTCCTTCCTTACCGGTAAAGAAGGAGTCCTTCGAATCCCTCCGTCTCCCTTTAGCCAAAGGGAGTTCCACCTTTCTCACCAAGCCACTCTTTCCTCAGGAACGAGAGGATGTAGCTGGCGACGCTCCGACTCAGCCAGAGTTTTGGTAACACCAGCGGAGTCTTTACCCGCAAGGGGCTGGTGTTGAGTGTTTGACGCAACATAATTGCGAGTGTTTGTCAGCTGGCGCATCATTGAAAGATTATATTTCTATTACTTATTAGCCTCTAGTAATCTAATCTCATTCATTATTATTATGTATGAACGTTTAGTTATCATAAAGATAACCAATACTATCTCAATAAATAGACCATAATAAATCGTATCTATAACACAACGAGCACATTTGCAAATTTGATGAATATATGGTATAAATTTAAGATATTGCGATATTGACAAATGTGAGATAAAATATGCAGATATTGCAAATAACACCAATGGGATCAAGACGAATATTTCATTGGTTGTCTCTTGAAATATCTGAACACGTTCCTTTTCATGTCTTGTTGAGCGTTTCGTGAAAACCCATGATATATAAACAGATAAAATCGTGGCAAATATCGGAACAAAACTAGTTAAAGAGGAATTAATAAACCCCTCCACCGCATTCTTATTCTCTCCTTTTAAAAACAGGCACATTACAATACCAATAGCTATAGGAACAACAAAGAATAACCCCTTATAGCCCTCTATACTTTTGAAAAAGTCCTTCAGCAAAAGTTTTGGAGAAATAATATCTACATCCATTATGGTAACACTTTATTAAGTTCTGGTGTATTATCTATAAAATCAATGACTGATTTGCACAAAGAATCATAAGAAGGATATCCCTTATCGTTCAACTTTACCGATAACATATAGTAAGGGCGAATCAAGGAATTATTTTTTTCATCTAGATAAACAGTTCGCTCCTTTGATTTACCATTTACTTTAACGTCCGTAACAACGCTACGTTCACCTATGACAGCAACTTCTCCTAGCAATCCTTCTGTGGTAGTAAAAAGTTGCTTATCATCCATTATTGCTTTCGTAACCTTGTTATCTAAAATACCTCCATTGAAATTCACAGTCATCGTTATAGAGGTATCTACCCCCAAATTTTTCATCATATATAAATCTGCTTTATCTTTTGGGAGTTTTCTAACTCTAAATGTCATTGACTTCAACTTGCCATTTTTTAAGGCATCAACATATTCTTTGGTAATAAAGTTCTCACGATCAATCATAAAACCATTTGTTTCCTTATCAGGCATGATAGACTTTAAATATGCTTGAAATATGGTAACAAACATCATACAAATGCTCTCGTTATCTGTTCTTTCAAAAATCATATAACCGAGATCTCCAGCTTTAGGGATTTTTACCAAAAAGAAAAATGGCTTTATTACAGCAGCATTATTATTAGCAGCTTTAAATAAAGCTGCTTCTGGATTATCTTTATCCACCACTTCTATCTTTTTTCCATAAAGACCTGTTTCTATGATTCCATACACACAACGTAATCTATCACTACAGCCCCAAAAAGGAAATCTACCATCTGCTTCAGGTACTCTCAAAGTTCTCTTTTCTGCTGGTATATCACCTGTTTGACTATTATGTATGAAATTGATAAAATCCTTTTTCATCTTTTCATACAAATCGAATCCATCTGCAAAGGAATATTTCTCCTTAGCTCGTTTTTCGCGAATTGAAAATGTATAAACTTCAATTGTCTCAGTTTCCATATTTATAAGTTCCTTCATCTATAGTAAAACACCAATAGTAAGCGGTCACTTTAGGTACGTTAAGCCACAAAATGAATGCTTTTTTATTATCTCTTGAGAAATAATCATTTGAAATTATGACCAAGAAGTAACTGTTGCCAGCTGCCATCTATGGGATAGTAAGTCTACCAATTTGTCCTTTGCCGTTTTCTTGATTCTGCAGAACACATCACAAACTCACAGGCTTGGCACTTGGCTTACGATAAGAATCGTTACGCAAACAATGAAGCATCTTGGTATAGGGCAAAGGTATACATTTTTATTAACGTACACAAGACGGCCCTAAGTGACTGCTTACTTTCTCACCATGTATAGCTTTCATTGTTTCTCTATCCTTACTCATAGTTGTACTAAATTCCGCTTGGGACGAAAAAGCTAAAGCCTAAGCCCCTTACGTTTCGTTATTATTTTGTTTTAATTCCACCCAATAAGTTAACACTAAACGCTCTTATTCCTCAGTTTTGAAGTCTTTAACTATTTTATCCAAATCAGTCCTGTTAAATATAGCATTCCATACAGACCAGAATAATAGGAAAGCACTAACAATAGTAATAAACTTAAAAAATGATTCAACTTGAACAGAATTGAGAACCCAAAAACTCTTGAAGTCAGCTGTTACAATTGGTGCACCAGATGACAGGAATATCCCTAGATATGTTACCCAATCTCTTGATTTTTTAACCTTAGACAAATGCTTGATTAATTTTAACCTCAGCTTGTCTTCTGCTATTTTAATTTGATCGCAAGCTACATTGGTATACAATGTACTATCAGAACTTGCGATTTGTTCTTTACTTATAGCCATATTACTCTTTACTGATTGTAAACATTGCTTTAAATAACCGAGTTCTATTCACGCTTTCTGGCTCCAAACAAAATTGCAAATACGTTTTGTACTCTTTTTTATAAGAACCAAGGAGTATTTTTTCCTTTGTTCTCACATATTTATCACTAGGAGCATTACATATTTGTATCAATGCTTTATGAGCGCTCAATACCTTATAACGAGTAAAACTCTTTTCTTCTGTACTATCTGTTGTCAAGGCTACATTAATATCAATGTCTCCCTCAACATCATCTTTTATAGAATAATATATTCCTTTAGAGAAACTTATTTCTGAAAAATCAACAACAGTGTCTGTCTCTTTAAATCTAACTTCCATATTATTTTACAAGCTTTCCTTAATCAATTTATATAAAAACATGGCGCTAGCATAACTTGCTAGCTTATGGTAGGCATTACCCTTGCCTGGCTTGCCATAATCTGCGACTCCCTTTACCAATCAAACATTCTACACCCATTGCCTGACAAGCAGCGTAAAGTCCAAAACCTTCCATATCAAGTGCCATCAGATTTCTGTCTATCTCATTTATGTCATCTACTATTTCAGAAGAAGCAACGACAAAGGGACCACAAACGGTAGGGGCAACAACGGCTTTTACGTTTTCTCCATCCTCCAAAAGATTCATATCTTTCAACTGTAAGTTGATATCTGACAAGTAACCTCTGTCGGAAGAGATTTCTTCTGCAGCATACTGTAAACGATGGGTAAATCACCGTTAGAACGTAACTACTGATTTTCAGCAGTTAGCACATCCAACATTTTTCAAAAAAAGCATATTATTAATTGGTATTGCCAGAGCTGCCAATTAGGCAGCCTTGACATTCACCTTTTTGTTCGAGTTATAATTACATGGGATTAGGGACATGAAAACCATTTTCATCTACACATCCTTCACTTTTTGCCATGGCTTCGCCGTCGTCCCCTGCAATAGTGGACGTAACCTGTGAGTGTATATTTGTCTCTTTCATCATGCGAATCAAGTTCGTTTTTTGATGTTGTTCATCTGAATCTCTACATAAGAGACACAGAAACTCTTTGCAAATATAAGATAATTGTTGGAAACTAGCAAATTATGCGTGTTAAAAAATTAATATCATTCTACAAAATTCTACATTATTTCAGCATTCTTTTCGTACACAATCTTCTAAGTCGTTGATAGAAAGAATGTTTTCCGATTTTCTGTATCTCTCATGTAAAGATTTGGGAAAAATCTGTGAGCATCAGTGAAATCAGTGGGAAAAACAAAAAAGCCTCAGAAATCTTTCGAAATCTGAGGCTCTTGATAAAAGGAGGCGGCTACCTACTCTCCCGCATTGCATTGCAGTACCATCGGCGCAAGTGAGCTTAACTTCTCTGTTCGGAATGGGAAGAGGTGGGACCTCACCGCAATAACCACCTGATAATGGGGTATGACGTATTTGCACACAAGCAAAACAAGATAATGAACTGAAAATACAGTTGAAACTATGAACTTTCATAAAGAAAGTGTTCGGGCAATTAGTAATGCTCGGCTTTGACATCGCTGTCTTTACACCTGCATCCTATCAACGTCATCGTCTCTGACGACCCTCAATGGAGTTCTCATCTTGCGGCTGGCTTCGCACTTAGATGCTTTCAGCGCTTATCCAATCCAGACTCAGATACCCAGCGGTGCGCCTGGCGGCACAACTGGTAAACCGGAGGTCTGTCCATCA
>OIWQ01001969.1_pt1 | contig 22696 bp, 18 predicted proteins | sample 1587571 | NCBI WGS metagenome assembly OIWQ01 (sample SAMEA3888910, study PRJEB22519) | human gut metagenome | biome: human gut; feature: human-associated habitat; material: faeces | place: Denmark | collected 2010 | reverse complement strand
TACCAGACTTCAGTTCTTTTCTCATATCCGATATATATACCTGTGGCAATTCACTTTTTCCTGCCCTGTTTTTTAATGTAAGCAGCTTAAACTCACCGTTTTTAGCCCTGTAAAAGCTATCTATAGATGGAGTCGCTGAACCAAGTATAACCGATGCATTATGTTCCTTTGCAATATGTATGGCAGTTTCAACCGCATGATATCTTGGAAGCTGTTCAGATCTGTAAGCGCCTTCATGTTCCTCATCTATAACAATAAGGCCAAGATTAGGAAACTGCGTAAAAAGTGCTGATCTTGGTCCTATCATTATACTTACTTCACCTTTTAGCGCACGTAAAAACTGATCATATCTTTCACCCTTAGACATACGTGAATTAATAATAGAAACCTTGTCTCCAAATCTGTGATAGAATCTTTGTACAGTCTGAAAAGTAAGTGCAATCTCGGGTATAAGCATAATAACCTGTCTTCCGCTGGCTATAACATGCTCTATAACATCCATGTATACCTCAGTCTTACCACTTCCAGTCACACCATGTATAAGATAAGTTTTATAAATCCTGTTATTATAATCAGATATGATACTTTGTACTGCTGCTCTTTGTTCCTCGTTAAGCACTACATCCTTGCCAAACACTTTTTTATCAGAAACAGGATTTCGGTAATATTCCTCTGTTTTAACGATGATAACCTTATCCTCTTCCATAGCTTTTACAGTGGATGAAGATATATTAAGCTTACTTCTTACTATCTCACTATCTATAACAGGCTCTTCTATAAGTGCTTCTAAAAGCCTGTGCTTAGCCTTTGCCTTTTTTTTATATATCAAAAGAAGTTCTCTTGCCTTATCTTCATCTATATTAAGACACACTGCCCTCTTAACCTTCTGATTTATCTTATCTTTAACAGGAATAACTGTCTTTAATGCCTGGTTCATGGTACAACCATAATGAGTCTTTAACCAGAAAGCTAGCTTGATCATATCTGTTGCTGCATTGACACGTTTGTCAGCTATACCTTCTATGAATTTAATCCTGTTAACATCATAAGAAGGCTCTTGTGTCATTGAAATAACATAACCTGTCAGTTGCCTGTTTCCTTTACCAAAAGGAACTCTTACCACACTGCCTATCTCTAATATGCCTTCTAGTTCAGGGGGTATTGCATACTGAAATGTTTTATCAAGCTGTTCATGTGATATATCAATTATAATATCAGCGTACATTTTTCTCCTTTAATTCATCAAGTACTTCAGCTATAAGCACTCTCTCATCCATTGGATACTTAACACCTTTTATTTCCTGATAATCTTCATGTCCCTTACCTGCAAGTACTATAATATCTCCTGGTTCTCCATGCTCAATAACATATTTTATAGCTTCTTTTCTATCTACTATATCAATATGTTTACCATCAGTTTTACTTATACCTGTCTTGATATCCTCCATAATAGCTTCTGGCTCCTCAAATCTTGGATTATCTGACGTTATTACAGTAAGATCTGCATATTTTCCTGATACTTCACCCATCTCAAACCTTCTCTCCCTTGAACGGTTTCCACCGCATCCAAAAAGACAGATAAGTCTGTGTGGATTGTATTCTTTTAATGTTTTAAGAATACTTTCAAGTGACATGGCGTTGTGTGCATAATCTATCATAAGTGTGAATTTATCAGAAACTTTTACAAGTTCTATTCTTCCCTTTACCTTTACATCCTTTAACACATTTTCAACTATATCCTTATCCACGTTAAAATGCCTTGTAACTGCTATTGCACATAACGAATTATATACTGAAAACATTCCAGGAAGTGATAATGCAACGTCCATATTGATAAGTCCCTGACACTTATATGTAAGGCCAATCTTTCCCGGTTCATGAAGCAGCTTAACATCCACAGCCCTTATGTCTGCTGCCTCTGACACTCCATAGCTTTCTGTCATACATATAGAATTCTTTAATATATCTTTCGTATGCTTATCATCAGCATTCACTATTCCTGTCCTGCATTGCTTAAAAAGTTTAGCCTTACATTCAAGATATTCTTCAAACGAAGCATGCTCGTCAGGTCCTATATGGTCTGGTTCAAGATTAGTAAACACACCTATATCAAACATAATACCAGCTGTTCTATCAAGCTTAAGTCCCTGTGAAGAAACCTCCATAACCACAGCCTTGCAGCCTGCATCAACCATCTTACGGAATGTTTCATGGATCTGTAGGGACTCTGGGGTTGTATTACACGAAGGAATCGTTTCATCACCTATCACAGTTTCTATAGTTCCTATAAGTCCTGTTTTTATTCCACATGCACATAAAACATTCTTGATCATATAAGTTGTAGTTGTCTTACCCTTCGTTCCAGTAATACCTATAGTGAACAGTTTCTTGTCAGGATTACCATAAAATGCAGCTGACATAAGTGCAAGTGCAAGTCTTGTGTTATCACATTCTATTAACGTAACATCACCAGATGGAACCTCATAATCAGAGCCTTTCTGTACAACTATGACAGCTGCCTTATCCTTAATCTGCCCTATATACTTATGTCCGTCACTCACTGCTCCTACAATACATACAAATATTCCACCATCTGTTACTTTCCTTGAATCTGATGCAATACCGGTAACATCTGTATCAACACTGCCCTTTAATAATGTATATTCAAATTTTTCTATTTCATTATCCGCACATATGTCCAATATATTCTTAAGCTGCATAATTAGTCCTCCCGATAAACATTCAACATCATATCTGCCAATTAGAATAATCCTGTTATTCTTTCTTCTTTTTCATCATAGTCTATACCTTCCGCTGCTGGTACCTTAGGTAAACCTGGCATAGTAAGCACCTTTCCTGTAAGCGCAACCACAAAGCCTGCACCTGCATCAACATATACCTCTCTTATATTGATAGTAAAGCCTTCTGGTCTTCCAAGCTTAGCCGCATCATCAGAAAGTGAATACTGTGTCTTAGCCATACATACCGGGAAGCTGCCAAATCCCATCTGTGTAATATGATCAAGCTCTTTTTTAGCCTTGGCATCATATGTTACACCATCAGCACCATATATTTCTTTTGCAATCTTTAATATTTTATCTTCAAGTGGAAGTTCATCCTCATATAATGGTTTAAAATCACTCTTCTTGTTTTCTAAAGTCTTAAGCACCTTATCAGCAAGCTCCTGTCCGCCTTCTCCGCCTTTAGCCCATACATTTGAGAGTGCGAACTCACATCCTAAATCTTCACAGTGTTTTTTAATGAATTCATATTCTTCCTGTGTATCTGTAATAAATGAATTCAATGTTACAATAACAGGTACTCCATACTTATGCACATTCTCGATATGCTTATCAAGGTTAACTATACCCTTCTTTAAGGCTTCCATATTTTCTTTTCCAAGTTCAGTCTTAGGAACACCACCATTGTATTTTAATGCCTTAACTGTTGCTACAATAACTGTTGCCGCTGGTTTAAGTCCTGCTTTTCTACACTTTATATCAAAGAACTTCTCAGCTCCAAGATCAGCTCCAAAACCAGCCTCTGTAACTGCTACATCTGCAAGCTTCATAGCAAGCTTAGTTGCTCTTACTGAGTTACAGCCATGGGCTATGTTAGCAAATGGTCCTCCATGTACAAGCACTGGTGTACCTTCAAGTGTCTGTATCATATTAGGCTTTATAGCATCCTTTAAAAGGGCTGCCATAGCTCCTGTTGCTTTAAGATCAGATGCTGTTACTGGTTCTCCTGCATAATTATATGCAACTATTATCTTTGAAAGTCTTTCTTTTAAATCCTTCATGTCTTCTGCAAGACATAATATAGCCATGATTTCTGATGCAACTGTTATAATAAAATGATCTTCTCTTACAACACCATTTGGCTTATCGCCAAGTCCTATAACGATATTTCTTAACGTTCTGTCATTCATATCCATACATCTTTTCCAGACAATACGCTTAGTATCTATGCCAAGCGCATTACCCTGATGGATATGATTATCTAACATGGCTGCTAAAAGATTATTAGCTGATGTTATGGCATGGAAATCACCCGTAAAATGCAGATTAAGATCCTCCATTGGAACAGCCTGTGCATATCCGCCTCCTGCTGCTCCACCCTTTATGCCAAAACATGGTCCAAGTGATGGTTCTCTTAATGCAGCTACTGCATTAACTCCTCTCTGACATAAGGCTTCTGTAAGTCCAAGACTTATAGTAGTCTTTCCTTCACCTGCTGGAGTTGGATTGATAGCTGTTATAAGAACAAGCTTTCCATCTTCTTTGTTTTCAACCCTGTGTATAAGTTCATCAGATAACTTGGCCTTATATTTGCCATACATTTCAAGTTCATCCTCTGTAACTCCTACCTTAGCCGCTACATCCTTAATATTTAATAATTTTGCTTCCTGTGCGATTTCGATATCACTCTTTACTGCCATGTCTTTATCCTTTCCGTGTCATATGTGACACCTACAAAGTATTTGTTTTCTTTTTAGTTTATTTCTTTTGTGCTTATTATAGCATGTATTACTCTTTATTTACCCTGTACTCATGAACCTGCACTATTTATATAGGCCTCAAACTCTTCCTTATCCATAAGAACTTTTCTTGGCTTTGTTCCTATCTCAGGTCCTACTACACCTGCATCTGAAAGCTGATCCATGATTCTTCCTGCCCTGTTAAAGCCTATCTTAAACTGTCTTTGCAGCATACCTATAGAGCCTCTTTCTCTTTCTATAACAAACCTTCCTGCATCCTCAAACAGGGTATCTTTGTCATCCTGCCTGTCAACAGCAGCACTATCTGATGTCTTTTGTGAAACAGTTTCTGCTATGCTCTCATCATATTGTGCTTCCTCTGTCATATTTTCCTTAAGAAAATCAACAACTCTTGATACTTCTTCATCCGATACAAAGGCTCCCTGCACTCTTATAGGCTTAGGAATGTTAGATGGGAAGTACAGCATATCTCCTTTACCAAGAAGTTTTTCAGCTCCATTCATATCAAGAATAGTTCTGGAATCAACACCTGATGATACCGAAAATGCAATCCTTGATGGAACATTAGCCTTGATAAGTCCCGTAATTACGTTAACAGATGGCCTCTGCGTTGCAATAACCATATGTATGCCCGCTGCCCTTGCAAGCTGTGCAAGCCTGCATATAGCATCTTCCACTTCTCCTGGTGCAACCATCATAAGATCCGCAAGTTCATCAACAATTATAACTATCTGAGGTAGTTTTTCAACAGGGACCTCTCCTTCCTTAACGTCCATCTTTCCGACTGCATCATTATATCCTTTAAGATTACGTACTCCCATATCAGCAAAAAGCTTATATCGTTTCGTCATCTCGTTGACTGCCCAGTTAAGTGCGCCTGCAGCCTTCTTAGGATCTGTGACAACAGGGAGAAGAAGATGTGGTATTCCGTTATATGTACTAAGCTCAACTACCTTAGGATCCACCATGATCATTTTAACTTCATCTGGTCTTGCTTTATATAAAATACTCATGATGATTGTATTTATACATACTGATTTACCTGAACCTGTTGCTCCTGCAATAAGAAGATGAGGCATTTTAGCTATATCTGCTACTATCGTCTTGCCAGCTATATCCTTTCCAGCTGCAAATGCAATCTTAGATTGGTTATTCTTAAATGCTTCATTTTCAATAAGTTCTCTTAAATACACACTGCCGGCTTCCTTGTTAGGAACCTCAATACCAATAGCCGACTTACCTGGAATAGGCGCTTCTATTCTTATGTCCGCAGCTGCCAGACTTAGTTTAATATCATCTGCAAGTGAAACTATCTTACTCACCTTAACACCAAGCTCTGGTTTTAATTCATATCTTGTAACCGCAGGTCCACAGCTTATATCCGTTATATCTACCTTAACACCGAAATTCTGGAGTGTCTGCTTAAGCGTGATTGCTGTATTTCTGTTTTCGCGTTCAAGATTAGCAGATGATGACTTTGTGTTTCTGTTAAGCAGACTCACAGGTGGAAACTTATATTCCCTGACATGCCTTGCAGCTTCTGGCATAATATTGCTGACAGTTTTTTGTGGAACAGCCTGCTTATTATGTTGTGTGCTTCCTGCACTGCTTACTTCATCATTATCATACGATGTTATATTCTCATCATGATTTATATCATCTGCTGTATCGCATATCTCTTCGGTATCATATGAATCTGCTTCATTATATATATTTCCTTCATCCGATGTGTCATATATATCAGCATTGTATTCATCCGATACCTCGGGATCATATTCTGTCAGTTCCTTCTCTTTTTCATCCGGATATTCTGTATCATGTTCTTCGTAATCGTCTTCTCTTGTACTTATTGTTTCATCATATGACATACCATGATCCAAAGCTGTATTATCGTTATCCTGCCTGTCACTATGCACTTCCCATATATCAGATATATCAGAAGTTCTGTTTATGTTGTTATGCTTTTCTGGTATGATCAGTGGATCATATATATCATCCATATACACATCATCATCATTGGCTACAGGCTGTATTTCATGTATATCTATATCCTGATTAGCTGTCTCTGGCTGTGTATCCTGTATTGTAAGATCTTTAGTCACTCCTCTTACAACATTATTCATACGCGCATTAGCCATAGCCTCTTCTTTAGCTTTTTTAGCTGCTATAATCTGCTCTTTTTTTTCTAATCTTCTTATTCTTGCCTGATGCTTTTCATTCTCTCTCATAGCACGATATTCTTCATCACTCATACCGCTGTCTTTCCTGCTCATTGAAGAATGTTCCCTATATGCAGAATAATCTTCTCTTGCTTCTTTTACAAGCCTGTGTCCACCATTCCTTAGTCCACCTATAAATGATTTTTCTGTTATCAATATAACACATATTATTGCAAGAATAATCAAAATCACCATAGTTCCTGCCATACCAAGCGGACTTAGTATCTTACATAAAATTCCTCCAAACAGACCACCGCCTGTTTTATGCTCTGAACAATATGTAAAATATGAACCAACGGAATCCATGATATCTGGTTTGTTAGTAATTCTCTGCCATATTGCTGCTGTTATCACGGATAAGACATAAACTGCTGCAGCTTTAATACGCATGACACCTATTATGTCCTTGTTAGCAAGCATAAACAATATACTTCCTGCTACTATAAATGGAATTATATACGCAGCTATACCAAACAGCCCGAACATAAACCACTTAATTGACTGTCCTACCATACCAGCCATATTAAAATTACTTAATAATAAAATTATTGTACATGCAAATGCTAATAATAAGATTATCTCATCTCTTAATGCATTATTCTGTGGTTGTGGCTGCTGTGATGCAGTGCCTGTACCCTTCTTTGTGGAACTCTTTTTTGACGGAGTTCTGCTGGCGTTTGATGTTCTTGTTCCAGTTGTTTTAGAAGTTTTACTCTTTGATGTTCTATTATTGCCTTGACTTCTGCTCTTCTTAGTGTTTGAAGCCATAATTTCCCAAATCCTCCATCATAATCTTATACACATCTCTAATCTAATGTGTTTTAATCTATAACTTATTTAGTATAACATTTCCATTATTTTAACGCAAGAAAGATGCCACATATACTAACGTATCCATACATCATGGATCATTGGTATGTGACATCTTTCTGTTCATAATTTCATGTAGTGCTTAAGAATCACTGCTTAGTCTTAATCTTCATCATCACTGGCAGCCTCAGCAAAACCCTGACGCTTTCTTGCCATGTCATCACTTTCAAGATATTCATCATATGTTGTGATCTTATCAATAAGCTGTCCCGATGGAACTATCTCCATAATACGATTAGCTGTTGTCTGTATAAACTGATGGTCATGAGATGTGAAAAGTGCAACACCAGGGAACTTAATAAGTCCGTTGTTAAGTGCTGTAATTGATTCCATATCAAGATGATTAGTAGGATCATCAAATATAAGTACATTAGAACCCATAATCATCATCTTTGATATAAGACATCTTACCTTTTCTCCACCTGAAAGTACCTTAACTTTCTTAACACCATCATCACCAGCAAAAAGCATACGTCCAAGGAAACCTCTTACATATGTTGGATCTGGATCTGGTGAATACTGTGTAAGCCATTCAACGATAGTATCTTCTCTGTTAAACTCTGCTGCGCTGTCCTTAGGGAAATATGCCTGTGAAGTTGTAACGCCCCACTTATAAGATCCTTCATCAGGCTCCATATTACCAGTAATAATGTTGAACAATGTTGTTGTTGCAAGTTCATTAGAACCAACAAATGCAATCTTATCTTCCCTGTTTACTATAAATGATATATTATCAAGAACCTTAACTCCATCTATCGTCTTAGATATACCTTCTACTGTAAGTACTTCATTACCAATCTCTCTTGATGGTCTGAAATCTATATATGGATACTTTCTACTTGATGGTCTTATCTCATCAAGTTCGATCTTCTCTAATGCTCTCTTACGCGATGTAGCCTGCTTAGACTTAGATGCATTAGCAGAGAATCTCTGGATAAAGTCCTGAAGTTCCTTAATCTTTTCTTCCTTTTTCTTGTTAGCTTCCTTCATCTGCTTAATGATGAGCTGGCTTGATTCATACCAGAAATCATAGTTACCTGCATAAAGCTGAATCTTGGCATAATCAATATCTGCTATCTGTGTACATACTTTGTTAAGGAAATATCTGTCATGTGATACAACTATAACAGTATTCTCAAAGTTAATAAGGAACTCCTCAAGCCATGCTATAGCATCAAGATCAAGGTGGTTAGTAGGCTCATCAAGTAAAAGAATATCTGGATTACCAAAAAGTGCCTTAGCAAGAAGAACCTTAACCTTCTCACTACCATTAAGCTCTGACATATTCTTATAATGAAGATCTGTAGTAATGCCAAGTCCGTTAAGCAGCTGTGCAGCATCTGATTCTGCTTCCCATCCGTTCATATCAGCGAATTCTGCTTCAAGCTCACTTGCCTTATTACCATCCTCTTCTGTGAAATCTTCCTTGGCGTATATAGCCTCTTTTTCTTTCATTATTTCATAAAGTCTTGTATTACCCATAATAACTGTATCAAGAACTGTATAATCATCATATTTAAAGTGATCCTGTTCAAGGAAAGATAATCTCTGACCTGGTGTTATAGTTACATCTCCCTTACTTGGTTCAATCTGACCTGTAAGAATCTTTAAAAATGTTGACTTACCAGCACCGTTGGCACCTATAAGTCCATAACAGTTTCCTTCTGTAAACTTAATATTTACATCTTCAAAAAGGGCCTTTTTACCTATACGAAGTGTTACGTTGTTTGCACTAATCATTAAATCATTCCTCCATTAATGGTTAACTTAACCAGTTCATTTATATTGTGGACTACCTTATTTATTCCTGGTAGTTATAATCATATCTGATTATATGGACATTAAGAGTAATTTCAACACTTATATCGTCTAAACATAATAAGCCACAATACTAAAACATAACAATTATATATGGTAAACGAATTAAAAGCAAGCACTAATAATATTATAAATATTTTACGACTCCATGTTAAAAATATCACTCGTTACACCAAGAAAAATATCCATCGCATATGCATAAGTTTTTTCATCAGCTGTATTAGAAGAATTCTTTATGGCAACTGCATCTGAAAGCCAGCTGCATCTTGATGGATATGCTTCATGTGGCATATTATTAACAACATATACCTTTATTAACCCCTTCTTATGAAGCTTTCTGGCAAGTTCAATATAATAAAGAGCACTTACGCTTAAAAACAGTTCATCCGATACAACCATTACTATATATCTATGCTTTATAAATAACTTCTTTGTTTCTTCAATGCTAAGATCCCATATATCATCTGTCACATTCTGTCCTTTGTAAACATTGCATACATCCATCCCCATACTATCAAGATGTTCCATAAGACTATCCACCTCAGCCCATCTCTTTTGTAAATTAAATAATAACAAAAAAACACCTCCCAATAATAAAATATAAGCCGTGCATGTCCAAGTTAGCTTCGCTCACTTGGACTGTCGGGCTTTCGCCCTATCAGACTTAATTCCAAATCAGAACTTTGTGCAAGCACAGTTCTGGTTTGGAATTAAGTCTGGCACGGCTCAATGCTTACGCACATTGTAGCACATTTTTGGGGGGATTATTGGGGGATGTTGTATGTTGTTGTTGTTTTGTTGTAATCCGTTAGATTTTTGCTGTCATGTAAATATTTTCTGATATATTTTATGTCAGTATAATAATTATGCTGTTATTGTAGTTCCAGTTTTACCTGCAAGTCCTTCCTTTGCTTTTTCAAGGTTGGCTATAACTGCTTTTCTATCAGAATCTGCTGTAACAAATCTTATAGATGCATCTACCTTAGGGAATGTTGTTTTAGCTGGGAAATGTCCAGCCTTAATGTACTGATGAAGCTCTGTTGCTGTCACTTTATCAAACTCTTTCTCATCAGCTGTCCCTTTACCTATTGTTAATCTATCATAAGCTGTCAGGAAAAGAAGTGTTTCAGCTCCTACAAGTTCAGCTAACTTAGCAGCTGTATAATCTTTTTCTATGATAGCTGACGCTCCCTTAAGATGAGAACCCTGCTGTAACACTGGAATTCCACCACCACCTGCAGCTATAACCACCTGGTCAGCATCAAGAAGTGCCTTAACTGCATCTATTTCATATATATCTATAGGCATAGGTGATGCAATGATTCTTCTGAACTTTCCTGGTTCTTCTTCTATTACGTAATTGCCTTTATCTTCCTCAGCCTCGGCCTCAGCCTTTGTCATATATCTTCCTATTATCTTAGATGGCTCAGAAAATGCTATATCAAAAGGATCAACTCTTACCTGTGTAATTATAGTAGAAACCGTCTTATATATACCTCTGTTAAGAAGTTCTTCCCTTATAGCATTCTGAAGATCATATCCTATATATCCTTCACTCATAGCTCCACATACTGACATAGGTGCAACTGTTCTGTCTTCTGGCTCAAGTCTTGCAAACTCTGTCATAGCAGTCTGAATCATGCCAATCTGTGGTCCATTACTATGTGTAATAACTACCTGATACTTTGCCTCTACAAGATCAGCAACAGCTTTTGCCGCTTTTTTTACATTAGTCTGCTGTTCTGGAAATGTAACTCCAAATGAATTTCTTCCCAAAGCAACTACTATTCTTTTCTTTTCCATATCACAAACCTCTCAATTCTTCACGATATTCACATAAAACCTTCAAAAACGAATTAAGTGTTAATACATTATATATTATTTTGTGTTAAAAAGCAAACAATTAGTTGTATTCACGGATATTCCTGGATACTCGAATACTTTAAAAAACAAACAATCAGAACTTTTAAGTCTATACAGAATAAAATAACTATATAAGGACTTTCTAATTTTATAAAAAGGATAAATATTTATGAATAAAAAAAATATTGGTGTTGCCGTACTTGATACTGGCATTTACAGACATATAGATTTTGACAACAGGATAATAGCCTTTAAAGATTTTATAAACAATAAGAACATTCCTTATGATGATAGTGGTCACGGAACACATGTTTCCGGTATAATCGCTGGAAGTGGAAAAGCAAGCAATGGGCGTTTCAAGGGAATAGCACCTATGAGCCAGATTATATCAGTTAAGGTTCTTGACTCATATGGCAATGGCAAAATAGGCAGTGTCATAGATGGCGCTAACTGGATAATCAACAATAAAGACATTTACAATATAAAGGTTGCAAATATATCATTTGGAACAACTACAAACAGCAATGTAGATATTGAAAATACAATCCGGCTTATAAAACACATAGAAAATATGTGGCATAACGGCATAGTTGTTGTTGCAGCTGCCGGTAATAATGGTCCATGTGCCAAAAGTATTACAGCTCCTGGTACAAGTCATATTATAATAACAGTTGGATCTATGGATGATAAAACATTTCATTCAGGGCGTGGACCTACAACTGACGGTTTTCCAAAACCAGAACTTGTTGTCGCTGGTTCTAACATCACAGCATGCAGTAACCGAAAAAATGGATATTCCACAAAAAGTGGAACATCCATGTCAGCACCTATAGTCAGCGGAGCTATTGCACGTCTTCTCACCAGTCATGACATGACACCTGAAGAAGTCCGCTGCCGTCTTAAAAAATGTTGTAACAAAGTTAACCTCCCACACAACCAGCAGGGCTGGGGCCACCTTGATATCATAAAATTCATTACTATGAAAACATAGCTTATTTAATAAAAGGATAAATATTTATAAATCCTGCATTCTGCTGTTCTGCCAATTCTCTTGAATATTGAAGCACATCAAGCATAATATACTGTATAGCTATCATAGCCAATGCAATCAGTATAAGAATCACTAAAGGAATCCACTTATGCTTTTTTAAACGATCCATAAGTTTACCGTTGCCTTTGCCACCTCTGCTATTATTTTTATTATTCTTAAAATAACTGCTGTCTACCATATTATCTCCATTTCATTATTCATATTTGTTTCTTTAACATCAAATATAAATTTTTCTTTACGTTATAATCATATCATTTTAAAAAAGCATTGGCAATTATATATATGTTGTTTATTAATATTCTGCTATTAATTTCATATAAATACACAAAAAAGCTTCTGCATTTTATTAAATGTAAAAGCTTTTTAAAATATCATAATAATCCTGAACTATCTGATATCCATCTTCATTAAACTTATCTTATAGATCTTCTTAACCGCCTTTACTTCACTCAGTATATGATTTCTGCGCTTTTTACTAAAGAGCAAACGCACAATCCGGTAAAACCAATATACCGGTATCAGGAACTTGTGCTTTACCAATAACGGATAATTCTCATACAGCTCCATTCCCGGAAATACTCTATGCCAATAATATGTCAGCTTTGATAGTTTTCCCCTTCCATACGTCTTTTTCTGTTTCTCAATGCGGTTTTCTATCATCCGCTCAAAGGTTCCATACACACCGGAAGAAAGGTAATACTTTAGCATCTCCATCTCATCAGCCGACAGAGATTGTTCGAAAGAAACTCTGTCATATATCTGCTGTGATGAAAACACTTTCCTGCAGAGTCTGCGGTTGCATTTCTCAAAATCCATGATTCCAAGCTTTCTGCACTCTGTCTGGATATAGTCAAAATCAAGTGATTCTTCTTTTGCATTAAGATATGCATAGAAATCCAACAATGTACGAATACCTGTTCCACTTCCGCTGTAATGCTTATAGGCATGACTTGTGATGTAAATATAAAAATCCTCATCACTCATATGATATCCGTAGCTGCCCTCCGGCTGGTCAGAAAGCAGACGACTCTTTATATCGCTGTAATATTCCACCCATCTTTCATCATTTCCCCTGCCATAGAGTGAGCGGTGCATCTCAAAGTTATAGACTGGCGGCTTCTGGTAGACATCATGGTTTCCCTTGCCTACAGACTCCGTCTCATAGCCTTCAGAACACATATGTTTTTCAACACGCTCCCATGCGTCTGCATCAAATAAAATATCATTATCCGACATCTGCCGCATTCCAATTGACGGATAATACTCCTTTAAAACAATGCCCTTTAAAGGCAGATACCATATATGCTCCCTGTCCATCCATGCACAGAGCTTCTTTCTCTCTTCATCAAAGAGAAGGACCTTGCGGACAGCCTTTACAATGCGCTCTTCCCAGTATTTTGGTAATGCAACTCCTGCCTGCTTTAACGTCATACCAGTCAGCACGTCTATGAAATGTTTTGCACTCATGCGAAAAAGCTCTTTTCTGTTTTCCTCATTTGTGCGATAACGCTCCAGACATTTTTCATCCGGTTTACACTTACTGTTAATTCCAAATGAAACCAGATAAATCATGTCATAGGCAATCTGATTTATATATTCTGTATTAGTTTTTTCCATCTTTCTCTCCAAATGCAACCTGCCTGTCACACAGCTTCAATGCTGCCGGACGGTGGGTTACAATAATCACTGTCTTATCTGTCATGCTACGAAGGTTTTCAAGCACTGCTTCTTCTGTCCTGGCATCCAGTGCACTTGTGGCTTCATCCAAAAGAAGTACCGGTCGGTCGGAATAAATAGCTCTTGCGATTGCAAGTCTCTGCATCTGTCCTTCAGAAAGTCCTAAGCCTCGCTCGCCAAGAAGTGTATCTATGCCTTGTTCCAGCTCTGCGATAAAACCATTTGCACAGGCAATCCGTAGGGCTCTGTAAATACCTGATTCATCGCCGCTCTTGTCTTTATCAGAAAATGTAATAATATCCCGGATACTTCCGCTCATAAGCTGATTTCCCTGCGGAACATAAGCAAACATATTACGCCTGCACCCATACACTTCTCCGGCATCTACTGTATACAAGCCCATCAAAAGCTTTAACACAGTACTCTTGCCACAGCCACTCGGACCGGTAAATGCCACAAACTCGCCTTTTCGTATCTCTAAGCTGTAGTCCTTTAATACGATTGGCATAACCGTATCTCCCTCGGTAATGACCGGCGGAAGGTATGTAAAATCAACATGCGACAAGCCGAAGGTGCTATTATCCGGAATATATCCTGATTGCTCGTCACTCATCCTGGCCTTGACACATACCGCATCCCAAGCACGCACCTTATCCTTTTCATAAGCCTCAACCTCCATCAGCCTCTCCGCACTTGCAAGCATCGCAAAATACTTTGGCAGATAGCCAGTGATATTGGCAAACGGATTCTGAATCTGGCTGATAAGCTGAAGCATAGCCATAAATGTTCCGTAGGTCATAGTGCCATTATAGATACCAAAAGCTCCATAGACTGCTCCAAGCACATAAGCTCCATTCATAACTGCTCCAAAGCCGATGTTGCAGACATTGGAAAAATGATTCTTGTGCATACGGGCTTTCTTGTGCTCATCCATGTGCCAGACTGCCTGTGAAAGAGTATCCTCCTCCCTGCCAAATGCTTTGACAATCAGCAGACTCCCAAGATGCTCCTGCAGAAAAATCCTCACCAGCCCATCCTTCTCCTGCATCTGCTTGTGCAGCTTCTTAAGCTGCTTTCGGAATATGTATGTAAGCAACACCAGAAAGACTCCACCAGGCAGAAGAATATAGACAAATCTCGGCTCCATAATAAGTATTACCACAAGTGCACCTGCCATTTTCGTCGCCATTCCGGCAACCCCCGGAACAATCGTTGCAAGTCCCTCTGACACTACAACGGTATCCGAAGTCAGACGGTTCATCCACTCTCCGGAATGCGTTGCCGTAACTACTCCATAGCTGTGTGTCAGCAGACCTGCAAAAAGTCTCTTCTTAAAAGCATTCTCATAAGCAGCCTTGGAAAACTCCTCTAAAAAACGAAGCACAGCACGAAGTGCGATCTGCCCTGCAACAAGTGCTGCAAACATCACAAAATAAGATAACATCCGGTATCTGTCGTGTGCCACAGCACCATCAATCAGTCCACGTAGTAAAAGGGCATAAACAACACTGCTGATGCCAAGTGCCATCTGCACCAGCAGCAGAAATATGATATATAATCTGCTTTTGCCTACGACCTCGTTGATAAAGTGCAGGGCGGATGTATTCGTCTTTCTCATAAATAATCACACCAACTTCGATTCATTTTTCTCTCTTTTTTCTCAAAACAGATTGTAATCTCATTCTGATTTTCTTTAAAAATATCCGTAGCTTATATGGTCTGCACCACAGCCACACATACAACCGGTATCCTATGTCATCGGTCTTGTACTGCTTCCCTTTGTGGGTAAAGTCTGTCATCACACCAAGAACATCTGTCTTTGGGATTTCGTGCTCTATCCCGATGCAGTTATCACCAATGATATCATAGGAATCATCATATACCTTGATAATTCTGTGAAGCACATACCGGTCTGTGCCTCTTTTATACAACACGACATCCCATAGCTTACAGCTTTCGCCCTGCTTCACCTCACGCACTGTAAAAGAATCCCGTCCCTGCTTTAACAGTGGCAGCATACTCACTCCTACATTTTTGTATGTGAGAGTATGATATTTCCGTAGATATTCCTCATAAGATAATCTGGTCATTCCTCTATCGCTCCAATGCCACGCAGCTTCTCCACAATCGACTCCACATCCTTTTGCAGCACATCCTTCGGAGCATCGTATTTCTCATACATAGCCTCAACAATCTGCTCTTTGGTAGTATCTGTTTTCAGGCACTCCACAATAAAAGCCGCTGTCTTGTTGCTTCTGACAAGTCCTGCAAATGAGCTGGTTACATCAATTAGTACCTGCTCTCCATCGCTGTCGTGTGTGATAAATGTATCTTTTAATCTCATCTATGATTCCTCCTGTTTCTTAAGTCTATTCATTCCTTCATAAGCCACCCTTGCAGCCTCGATATTCATGTTGCAGCCAAGCCGGTAGACCGGCACTACATTAAGCATTTGGTCTATGAGGGAAAGTGTCTGCTTCATTCCATCTGCCGATAGGCTTCTGTTCGTCTGCTGGACGATAAGCGGATATACCGCATGTGGCTCTACCGGTTCTATGTAATTCTTCGCACTCCTAGTCAGGATACAGATGCCTTTTAGGGGTACTGCGATATTCGTGCTTAATCTGTGCTTGCCATCCCAGGGTGTGCCATATGCTGTCACACCGGAGTCTGCGATATGAAGAAGCGGCTTATCGTCATTTATCATGACGGCACGCTCCCCGAAATACTCTCTCCACAGACTTGTATGGGTGGACTTGCCGGTACCGCTTTTGGCTGTAAAAAGATAGCCTTCGCCATCTACAGCAATGACTGAGCCATGAAAAAGCAGGGTATCGCTAGATAAGAGGTAATCTGCAATCTTGCGATACACCGCAAGTGTCTCCAGATAGGCATCAGAAAACTGCCTGATGGGAATGCCCTCTTTGGTATCTTCTCTTGCAGATTTCTCACGCTCAAAGTCGATATCGGACTGAGTTGTGGCAATGTGAAAACACATGGCATCCTCTGTATCATCTGCCACTATATAATCTTTGCAATATTTTCTGATATAATCACAGACAGGACAGATTGTAAAATACTGTCCTGCCAAACGGATTGTAAAGCTCTTCATATATGACCTCTAATTCTGTTTCTTTTTCTTTCGGATAAATAAAACCGTTCCTGCCACTACAATCGCTGCTACAACTACTAGCAATATAATTCCCCATACCGACATACTTTGTGATTTTTCAGAGGCTGTATCTGCATTCGAGCTGATGGCAGTTTCGTCTGCATCTAAGCCTTCATCAATTCCTGCAATCTCTGTTCCACCACCCTGCTTTTCTGTATCACCATTTTGTGCTGTAGCGCCGTCATCTGTCTTGTTTTCTTTCTTGTACTGCTCCGCAAGTTTCTTTTCCTCTGCGGCTGTATCTACTGAGGAATCAACCGTAACTTTATAATTGCTCTGATTATTGTTGGCTCCTGACTGTTCCTTAGTCTGATTATTTGATGTGCCGGACGGATTAGCGTTTCCGGCATCTTTATTTCCTGAATTATCGCCATTCTTATTGTCTGTGGCATCGGACGGATTCGACTTTCCGTTTTCATCTGCATCTTTCTTGTCTGTATTTTCATTGGAATCCTCGATTTTGGTATCTGAGGATGCAAGTACCACATCCTTGAGATTTCCGGCACCGGAAAATGCATTTGTATGAATTGTTGTAACTGTAGATGGCACAATTATCCGCTCTACTGTATTGCATAATAAAAATGCATAATCATTGATTTCTGTTACTGCCTTGCCATTGATATATGCAGGAATGGTAACCTCTTTGTCGCTTCCATTATATGCATAAATTGATACGTTTTCTCCATTATCTTCGTATTGAAAATTTCCATAATATTCTGCCGCATACACCTGTACACTTCCAAACAGGCAAAGGAAGCAAATACATACTGCTGTTAAAATCGTGTTCCTAATCTTCACAATCAATCTCCTCTATATGACTGCCATTTGTAAACGCCTACAACTGTTTTGAATTATTCCAATATATTCTCTGTTATTTGGAAAAAGCGGCGGTTTACACCGCCGCCTCCAGTATAATGGCATTCTTAGTCTCCGAAACCTTCATCACCGCCACCAATCTCACCACCACTGGTAGTAATCACATCTTCTGTTTCAAACTCAATAATTTCCATTTCTGCTACTTCATAAGCTTCTTTCATTTCTTTTTTCTTCCTTTCACTTAAATTAGTTATTCTTTACACCATATATTGAATCACTATACACTGTATATCTGATTCCATTCTTCTCATATATCATATAGCCCGTAACTGTATGTCCAGTTCCATAATAATTTGATTTTGTATAATAGAACTGTCCTTCGCTACCAAGCTTAGATAACACGGAATATTGTGATATGCCATCTGTTTCAAGGGTAATTCCATCTGCCGCATAATCACCCTTCTTTCTGATAATACCAATATCTACCAGCTTACAGTCCTCTGGAACCGTATAGTTGAAATAAAATGACATCTTATATCCACCGGTAATATCCTCGTAGGTTGGTTGTGCTATGATTATCGTTGGCTCTTTTACTACCTCACTGTCTGCCTGCTCATAATATGCTTCCAATGTGGTATCTCCGGTGATGATGAAAGTATATGTGCTATCATAGCTTACAATATTGCCATTTGCGTCCTTCCAGCCAACAAACTGTTTACCTTCAATCGGATCTGCAGTAACCGTAACACTAGACTGTGGAGCCTTTTGCTCTGTCTGTAAACCTACTACTGTTAATGTATAAGTAATATCCTGCGCCTTAAATACCGGATAAAGACTGGTATTCTCGCTAAAGGTTGCAGTTTCAAAATCAACCACATCTTCTGCTGTTGCACCGCTTGCCTTTGCAGACCATCCAAGGAAGTCAAAACCTACCTTTGTCGGTGCATTTACTGTAGTGGTAATCTTTCCTTCGCCTAAAACAAGTTTCTGGCTGTCCAAAAGCTTTCCTGACTGATGGTAGAAACTTACTGTCACATAAGCTATATCTGCTCCTTCATCTGTCTTAACCTTGACAAATTCCGGTGTCAATGTCGCATCACCAATCACTGTGAAGCTATATGTGGCATCCGTACTTACCGTTGTTCCATAACTATCCTTCCAGCCTACAAATTCATAGCCAGCACTCGCTGTTGCTGTCACTGTTGCTGTCTGTCCATATACATACTGTTCTTCACTCGCTTTACCTGTTCCACCTTCTGTGCTTTTACATGTCACTGTATATTTTGCCTCGTCAAGCCATGCATAATATGCATCCGGACTACCAGCATCTAATATAAAGATATATGTACTCTCTGTTCCTACAGATGTATTGCCTGCTGTATCCGTCGTCCATCTACTGAAGCTGTATCCCATACTTGGTGTTACTTTAAGGGTAACGGCATCACCATTTGCATACCAGCCATTTCCCGATGCTTTGCCTCTTTGAGCACCCGCATCCGCAAATGATATGACAATATTATGGTCTGCCTTGATAAGTCCATCTGCACCTACTGTAGATGCTGCAAGCAGCTTATCAAAGGCTGTTGCAACATCTGTATCAGAAGAAGCCTCTGTAATAGTGTCTGCAACAACAATAGCCTTTCGTAAAGCATCAATAGAAGCTGTCGTGTACTGCACATCTGCGTACTTTCCATCACTTAAATTCTGCTTAACTTTGGTAATTAGCTTTCCAAGCTGTTCAAATGTTTTAAAATCCAGCTTACAAACATCGCATTTGCCATCTAAATCTTCATCGGTGTGCTCAGCATAAGCCGGAGCTTTCTGTGTATTTGAATACGAATAGACCAGATCACCCGGATTGCCTTCACAACCTGGATAGGTTTCATTCCGATATACTGTATTCTCAACATCCCCTGCCTTTTTCAGAACTGGATATGTATCACCATTTCCACCAAGTGCCTGTCCCCATACAGAGCCACTGTAAGTTACGGCATCTTCACCTTCACCTACTGTACAACCTTGTGAGAGAAGATACGCAATTTCACCGCTTGCGAATTGTGCGGCGGTTTTGCCGCCATTTTCATCTTCTGTGTCTGCGAGGTAATAGCAATTTTTGATTGGCCCAAAATTGTATCCACATATACCGCTTATATCAGCATCTGAGCTAGCAGCAGTAACAGTTCCTATGTTATAACAGTTTAAAATTAGTTCAGTACTACAACCACACACACCACCCACAGAAGCTACTGTGCCGGTAGCAGTAACAGTTCCTGTGTTATAACAGTTTGCGATTGTGCCACCATTATTATATCCACATATACCGCCTATAGTAGCAGATGACTCAATAGCGGTAAGATTCCCTGCATTATAACAGTTTGTGATTGTGCCAGCATTGTTTCCGCACACACCGCCCACATGATCATTCCCTTTGAAATAGGAATCAACGACTCCAACATTTTTTATGTTGCCATCGGATTCTGAACTTCCGAATAATCCAATACATGTTGAATCACCATTAAAGTACAAACCACTTACGGTTTTATTATTTCCGTCAAACGTTCCTGAATACTGTGTTGTACGATTTCCCATCCAATCTGCAATCGGTGTCCAGGTTATAAAATCACTTCCGTTGGAAACGTTGCCCTCTGTATCGTATTGTAAGGAATCAAGAAGATTTTCATTTACTGTGATGTTGGCTGTCAGAACTGCATTGGCTAATGTGTTTTGTTCAACTCCATCAAGAGTACCGTTTACAAGTCCTGCAAACCAGTACAGCTGACCTGCATTGCTGATTTCGTAAACAGTCTCTTTCTCGCCGTCATCGTCAATGTCATATTTGTCAGTTGTTTCAACAGCAGGCTGATATACGGTTGCATTGCATTTCGGGCAGTTTCCGAAACCGTTGCTGTTGAAAGTTATTTCAACCCCCTCATGCTTACACTCTTCCTCTTCCGTGGATTGCTGTTCAGTCTTTCCAGCACTATCATTTGCCTGCACTGCAATTTCTGAATCATTTTCCTCTGCTCCTGCCTGAAGCACATCTGTCTCATTTTCATTCGCGGATTGTTGTATCTGCATCTCATTTCCTGATACACTTGTTCCAGATTCCTCTGCTCCTGCCTGAATCGGTGCCACACCGAATACCATGCAGACAGATAGCATTACTGCCAGACCTCTTTTTATCCGGCTTATCTTTTTTCTCATAAAATGCCTCCTCTCTTATAGCTGTGGATTAAACTGCTTTTGGCTCACAGCCGTATGGCAGTTCGTGTATCCTATCATCTGCGTCTATCTTATATGTCATTGATAGAAAATTCTCTATCATATATTCAGAAATATTTTACCATACCCCCCATTTTATTCAATGTTCATGTGGCAATTTGTTCAATTTCGCATAAAATTTCTCATAAAAAATGCCATCTCACCTCTTTTTTTTGATGAAATGACATTTTTCAGTCTATTTATGCAGTTCGTCACAGCATTTATTCCTGCTTTAACAGGTAATTCTTCCATATCTGTGACAACTCATCCTGTTTCTGTGCACAGTGTATCTCATCCAACGGGAATAACATACATCCGCAGTGTCCCGAAAATGTCGGGAAACAGATAATCTTAAGTTCGGTATCTATCTCCGGACTATACGCCATAATCTCAAGCCGTTCTCCATACAGCGTTGCCCGTTCATAGGTACACAGCCATTTATCATCCATATTGGAGAAGATATTGCCGAAGCTGTTACCGATGAGTCCACTTAGAGGTACTCTCTCCACCTCTGCCAGCTTCTCGTTACCATAGCGGAATATCCAGTCCACAGCATGCCTGTCCTCATTGAATATCATCTCGATATCTGTAAAGGCAAACGGCATCTGGTCAAAGCTCTAGTAAAATGCATGATACTCTTCCGGTGTCTTAGGAGTGTTCGGCAGGGCAAAAGTTGCTATAAGCTTTCTCTGCTTCTCCTGCAGCTGTGCAAGGATTTCCTTTCTCCTGCGTGTTGCATAGTTGAGTTCTTCTCCATTGATAAGTGTCAGCGTATCTTCTAATGTATGGATTGCCATGATACACACCAGATAGGTACGATGCACTTTCAGAAAATATTCCCCAACCTGTGCCTCCATTGCCTCTAAGGTGCTTCTGGTCTTATATACGCTTCCGCTTGTCACATGAATGTAACAGTCATTCACCGATGCCTTGATATATAGTATATCTGCGACATTGATTACCATAAGCTTATGAGCCGCCTTAATTTCCAGTGTTTTCTTAAACTGCATGATAACTGTTACTCCTTGTTTTTTACTGATTTACTAATTTTTTACTGTATTTTGTGGGTTATGGCAATGGTGAGTTTAAAGCGCACTAAAAAAAGCTCCTACATTTTATCGAATGTAAAAGCTTTTTAACATTATAACAATTTTTAAAATTTTCTTTCAGTATTTATGCGGTTTCACAAGATATTTACATCAAACATAATAACAGGGGTGGAGAGAATCGAACTCCCACCAAAGGTTTTGGAGACCCCTATGATACCACTTCACCACACCCCTATTTAAAAGATTGCTCTTTCAAAACTGCACATTAAATATTCTATATTTACATCCGTATTCTTTCCTTCAAGAATAACTCTCTTTGTTCTATCCAAACCTTAACCTCTTTCGGTTAAGCCCTCGACCTATTAGTACAGATCAGCTCCATATGTCACCACACTTCCA